>Ga0190272_10000144_pt1 | contig 44485 bp, 40 predicted proteins | sample Popmic504T_FD_133746 | JGI IMG/M metagenome (GOLD analysis project Ga0190272, IMG submission 133746) | Populus adjacent soil microbial communities from riparian zone of Shoshone River, Wyoming, USA - 504 T | ecosystem: Environmental > Terrestrial > Soil > Riparian zone | place: USA: Wyoming...
ACCGGATGCGGATGCGTTGGCCGTTCGTCATTTAGTTTCCTTCTGATCGAGAACGGCCGCCACGAGCTGCGCCGGCACCTGTTCGAAATGTGATGGCTCCATCGAGTAACTCGAACGGCCCTTTGAAAGCGAGCGGATGGCAGTGGCGTAACCGAACATCTCCGCCAGCGGAACTTCCGCCTGCACCATGGTGAGATTCCCTTTCACTTCGATGCTGCCAATCTTGCCGCGGCGGCGATTCAAATCGCCCATGATGTCGCCCTGATACTCTTCCGGAGTCGCATTCTCAACCTTCATGATCGGCTCGAGCAGGATCGGCTTCGCCTTCTTGAAAGCGTCTTTTACCGCAAAAATCGCAGCCAGTTTGAAGGCCATTTCGTTCGAATCGACGTCGTGATACGAGCCGTCGACAATATCTACATTCGCGTCGATCACCTCATAGCCGCCAACTACTCCAGTGGTCATCGCCTCTTCGATCCCCTTCTTGCAGGCCGGGATGTATTCCTTGGGGATATTTCCGCCGACGACTTTATTCTCAATGGTAATGCCTTTGCCGCGCTCGTTCGGCTGCACCTTGACGATGACATGGCCATACTGACCGCGGCCGCCTGACTGCTTGATCAGCTTGCCCTCGCCATCCGCCGGCGCGGTAATCGTCTCGCGATAGGCGATCTGCGGCTTGCCCGCATTCGCGTCTACTTTAAATTCGCGGAGCATGCGGTCGCGGATGATCTCCAAATGGAGCTCGCCCATTCCCGCGATGATCGTCTGACCCGTATCTTCGTGCGTAAAGACTTTGAAAGTTGGATCTTCCTCGGAGAGCCGCTGGAGCGCGACGCCCATTTTCTCCTGGTCTTGTTTTGTCTTTGGCTCGATCGCCATCGAAATAACCGGATCAGGGAAAGAAGGCGGCTCGAGCAGGATGGGAAAATCCTCGTCACAAAGGGTGTCCCCCGTCGTGATGTTCTTGATGCCAACAATCGCCGCGATGTCTCCCGAAAAGCAGGTGTCGATGTCCTCGCGTTTGTCCGCTTGGATTTGAATCAAACGGCTGATCCGCTCGCGCTTGTTCGTGCGGGGATTATAAACATTGTCGCCCTTGCTTAGTTTCCCGGAATAGACGCGAAAGAAGACCAGTTTCCCAACGAATGGGTCGCTCCAGAGTTTGAAAGCGAGGGAGCAGAACTTTCCTTTGTCGTCGGTCGGCGCTTCCATCTTCTCGTGAGTGTCCGGCTCCATTCCGATCGCGGGCGGAATATCGAGCGGCCCCGGGAGATAATCGATCACGGCGTCGACGAGATACTGCACTCCCTTGTTCTTGAACGCAGACCCTCCGACGACGGGGATGAATTTGTTTGCGATCGTCTGCCGACGGATGCCGGCCTTCAGCATCTGTGGCGTGACGGGCTTCTCTTCCAGGACGGCCTCGGCAATCTCGTCGTCGATATTGGAGATAGCCTCCACTAGATCGGTGTACGCCTTGTCTACCTGAGCCTTATTCTCTTCGGGAATGTCCCGCACTTCGTAGATCGAACCCATCGAGTCGTCATCGAGATAGAAAACCGCCTTGCGGTTCACCACATCGAGTTGGCCCTTGAGATAGTCTTCTTTTCCAAGAGGAATGAGAATCGGCCACGCATTTGCGCCGAGTTTTTTCCGCATCGAGTCGATCGACATGTCGAAGTCAGCGCCGACGCGATCCATCTTATTAATGAAAGCAATACGCGGGACGAGATACTTGTTCGCCTGGCGCCAGACGGTCTCCGATTGCGGCTGGACGCCGGCCACGGCATCAAAGACAGCGATTGCCCCATCGAGAACGCGCAACGACCGCTCCACCTCCGCGGTGAAATCCACGTGTCCCGGCGTGTCGATGATGTTCACGCGCATTTTGATGCCGTCGAACATTTTGTAGACGCCCTCTTCCGGCTTCTGCATCCAGGCGCAGGTCGTAGCCGCTGACGTAATCGTAATACCGCGCTCGCGTTCCTGTTCCATCCAGTCCGTCACCGTGTTGCCCTCGTGGACCTCACCGATCTTGTGGATCATGCCGGTGTAAAAAAGAATGCGCTCGGTCAGCGTGGTTTTGCCGGCATCAATGTGCGCGGCAATTCCGATGTTCCGCGTCCGCTCGAGCGGATACTTGCGGTCGGGCGAATTCGGATTCGTCGGAGCAGCAGATTTTTGTTCGAGCGTGGCGGGCATAACAGGAAAATAGTTACCAGCGGAAATGGGCGAAAGCGCGGTTGGCTTGCGCCATCTTGTGGGTGTCGTCGCGTTTTTTAATCGCGTTGCCCTGACCGGCCGCCGCGTCCTTCAATTCGGCGGCAAGGGCTTCGGCCATGGGCATGCCGCGGCGGTTGTCGGCATATTGCACGATCCAGCGCATCGCGAGCGAAACCTGGCGGGCCGGCGTCACTTCCATCGGCACTTGATAAGTAGCGCCACCGACGCGGCGTGATTTTACTTCGAGGCGCGGGCGCACATTCTCCAGCGCCTTGTTGACGATTTCGAGCGGATCGACCGCGTCCGAGCCTTCCCGCGATTTATCGATCGCGGTGTAAACGATCCGTTCCGCGAGCGACTTCTTGCCCCGTTTCATCACAGTGGAAATGAGGCGCGCGACCGCAGGACTGCCGTAACGCGAGTCGAGCTTCTCCTCTTTTTTGTAAACTTTCCGCCGCCGAGACATGTGTTTCTGTTTCCGTACTTTTCAGGTAGCTGAAATTATTTCTTTGGCTTCGCGCCTTCCTTGGCCGCTGCATCTCCCCCGGCCTTCGGACGCTTCGCACCGTATTTCGAACGGCTGCGACGGCGCCCGTCAACCCCGAGGCTATCGAGCGTTCCCCGCACAATGTGGTAACGCACGCCCGGCAAATCCTTCACGCGTCCGCCTCGCACGAGCACGATCGAGTGCTCTTGGAGATTGTGACCTTCGCCGGGAATGTAGGCAATCACTTCCTGGCCGTTCGTCAACCGCACTTTTGCCACTTTTCTCAGAGCAGAATTCGGCTTCTTCGGCGTGCGCGTCATCACCTGCGTGCAGACTCCGCGCCGTTGCGGACAATTCTTCAGCGCCGGTGATTTTGATTTCACCGACACCTTCTTTCGTCCCTTGCGAATAAGCTGATTAATGGTTGGCATCTTCGTTAAATTAAAAGCCGCCCGAATTCGTCATCCGGGCGACAAAAAAACCGCACAGGCCGCGTATACCTTCCCACGCACCTGATGCGGAGAGCAGGCAATATAGGAACGATTCCCCGCGCCGCAACAATATTTTCGCGGCATTTTCATCCGGCGGCGGCGCTGTTTTTTCCGGGTTGACTGCCGTGTCAGTTTCTCTAATTTCTGTTTAGACAGAAAAGTCTGATCACCATGACAACCCTCGCCCCGGTCAACCAAAAATTTATCCTCCATTGGGGGGAAATGGGAACCCGTTGGGGCATTAACCGGACGGTCGCCCAGATCCATGCCCTCCTCTTTCTCTCCGAGAAGCCTCTACCGGCCGATGAGATCGCCCAGACCCTCGGCATCGCTCGGTCTAACACGAGCACCAGCCTCCGCGAGCTGCAGAACTGGGGCATTGTCCGGATCGTTCATGTGCTCGGGGATCGGCGCGACCACTTTGAATCGATGAAGGATGTTTTCGCCATGTTCCGGGTAATCGCCCGCGAGCGAAAGAAGCGCGAAATCGAGCCGACGATCCGGGTTCTGCGAGATTGTATCGAGGAGGCCGGCAAACCCAAGGCCGCGGCCCCCCACACCCGCGAGCAACTGACCGATTTGCTCAATTTCTTTGAGATCGCCACGAACGCCTACGAGAAGATGGAAAAGCTCCCGACGCCGGCGATCCTGAAAGTGGCCAAGCTTGGAGACAAAGCGCTGAAACTTCTTGGTATTGCTGTCCCAGCCTAAAAAAATTTGTCTTATGATTTCTGTGTTGACAGAAATAACAGAATCACCGGAAGCTACCTCGTTCCGTGGCTGGATTTTTTACGACGACAGCTGCTGTTCCTGCCGCAATCTCGCGCGCTGGCTCGAGAATTTCTTCGCCGCTCGCGGCTTTCATTTCGAGCCGCTCCAGCGCCAGTGGGTGCAGCAGCGGCTCAACCTCACGGAAGAACAAGCACTCCAGGAAATGCGCATATTGACCAGCACGGGCGAAATCTTCGGTGGCGCTGATGCAATAATCCTGCTGGCGCGACAAATTTGGTGGGCCGTGCCGCTGGCGTGGATGGCCCGGTTGCCGTCAGTCCAGGCAATGCTGCACCAACTCTATTGCTGGGTCGCGGCCCACCGGACCTGCTCGATCAAGGGCACGGCAGCTCCGTCGTTCATCTCGCGCACCCGCTGGTGTGCCTTGGCCCTCCTTCCGCTTATCGCACTCGCGACAAAGCCATTCCTTCCGCCTTGGGGCTTCATGTGGCTCATGGCGTTCGCGTTATTCTTGGGATGCAAGTGGCTGACGCTCGGAATCGCCCTGCGGCGCGGCGAAGGCACCGCCGGTCCCTTCCGACCGCTCGCCTATCTCCTGGCGTGGCCCGGAATGGAGGCGACTCGTTTCCTCACTCCAGAATTGGCCCGGCGCCAGACGCGGTCAGCAGCGCTGCGAAACACGGCTGTAGCCCTCATTCGGATTCTGCTTGGCTCATTCCTGCTTTTCGGCGTCGCGCGATATGCAGTCGAGCCACTGCTCGCCGGCTGGATCGGAATGGTAGGGATGGTAATGCTGCTCCACTTTGGTCTCTTCGATCTCCTGAGCATCGGCTGGCGCGCCTTGCGGGTCGACGCGCCACCGATCATGAACGCGCCCCTGCGCTCCACTTCAGTCAGCGAATTTTGGGGCCAACGCTGGAATGCCGCCTTCAACGACCTGGCGCTACGCCTGGTTTTCAGGCCCGCCGCGCGGCGCTGGGGAATGGCCGGCGGGACCTTGCTTGCGTTTCTGGTCTCCGGACTGGTCCACGAGCTCGTTATTTCGCTCCCCGCTGCGACCGGCTACGGATTCCCATCCGCCTATTTCCTCGGGCAAGGGCTCGGTGTTCTCATCGAACGCAGTTCCGCAGGCAAATGGCTCGGACTGCGCACCGGGATCCGCGGCTGGATGTTCACGATGATCGTGGTCGCCGGCCCGGCCTATTGGCTTTTCCATTCACCATTCGTAAGGCAGGTAATCCTTCCCTTTATGCAAGCAATCGGAGCGTTATGAAAACGTGGCTTATTATCGGCGGTCTCTTGCATCTCGTGGTCCTGATTGCGAGCGCGCTCACTCCGCGTGTCCTCGACTGGCGAACGAGTCTCGCGGTGCTCCATCCCTTCCTGCGCCGGCTATTCTGGGTCTACGGCTCCTTTATAGTCCTGGTGATCATCTTGTTTGGCGCTGTTACCCTCCTGCACGCGAATGAACTCGCTAGCGGCGCGGCCCTGCCTCGGTCGGTTTGCGCGATGATCGCCATCTTCTGGCTGGCGCGTTTGGGCGTTCAGTTCTTCGTGTTTGATGCGCGTCCCTTTCTCACCACGACGGTCCTGCAGCTCGGCTACCACGGACTGACTCTCCTTTTCCTCGCGCTGGTGTTCATTTACGGCTGCGCCGCGCTCAAACCGAATCTATTATGAAACGCATTATTCTCGCTGGCGGCAGCGGTTTCGTTGGTCAGGCGCTTGCGCCCGCCCTTCTCGCGAACGGTTGCCACGTCGTTGTGCTTGGCCGCGACACCGCCCACCGCGAAGAGGCCGTCGAATATTTGCAGTGGGACGGCCGAACGCTCGGCGACTGGGCGAGCGCGATCGATGGTGCGGAAGCGATCGTCAATTTCACGGGCAAGAACATGAACTGCCGTCATACCGCCGAAAATCGGCGCGAGATCATTCGTTCGCGCGTCGACTCGGTCCGTGTCCTCGGGGAGGCAATCGCACGTTGCGCGACGCCGCCGAAGGTTTTCGTGCAGGCGAGCGGGATCGGCTACTACGGCGACACGGCCAATCACGTGGCCGATGAAAACGCGCCTCGCGGGACCGACTTCTCCGCCGAAGTCTGCCGGCAATGGGAAGGAGCGTTCGAGACGCTCGATCTCTGCGCAACTCGCAAAGTGGTTTTGCGACTCGGAGTTGTGCTCGGCCGCGCCGGCGGCGCTCTCCCAATGCTGGAAAAGCTGACGCGGCTTTTTCTTGGCGGCGCCGTCGGCAGCGGACGGCAGTTTATCAGTTGGATTCATTTTGCTGACGTCGTCCGGATGTTCATCGCCGCGATCGAGCAGCCCGAGATCGCTGGCGTTTTCAACGCCACCGCGCCAGCGCCGGCAACGAACAGCGAATTCATTCGTGAACTCAGACGCGTTCTTCATCGGCCGTGGAGTCCACCAGTCCCTGTCCCGCTCGCGCGAGCCGGCGCATGGGTTATGGGCACTGAGGGCGACCTCGCCCTGCTTAGCAACTGTTGCGTGCCACGCCGTTTTTCCGAGCACGGCTTTCGTTTCCAATTCCCAAACCTGCGCGACGCCCTCGCTGCGCTGTACCCCGATAAATGAAACTCCTTTTCGACAACCTCGAACTTTTCCTGCGGCTCGCGGCCCTCGCTCAGCTCGGCGTCGCAGTCTTGAATCTCTTCCTCATTCGGATCATGAAATGGGAAGACGATCTAACCTTCGCACCGCTTCTGATCAGGGAGGTCTTCCAGATCCACACCTATTTCATTTCCATCACTCTCGCGATTTTCGGAACGCTGACGTGGCGTTTTGCCGACGAGATTGCCACAGCCTCGCATCCAATATGCGTTTGGCTGGCCATCGGTATCGGCTGTTTCTGGTCGGTTCGTTCGGTGATGCAGTGGTCGCATTACAGCGCAAGTCATTGGCGCGGCAATCCCCTTCGCACCGGAATTCATTGGACGCTCTTGCTAGGTTACGGCGCGCTTGGGGCGATCTACTTCATCGCGGCGGGAGGTGTCGGATAGATGAATGCGGTCCGCATCATCTGCCGTCTCGCGCTCGGCGTGGTCTGGCTCTACGAGGGCCTCGTTCCGAAACTGCTTTTCGTTCGACAGGACCAAATTGACCTCGTCGAGCGTTCGGGTCTGTTTGTCGGAACGCCTGAGTTCTTTTTGCAGTTACTAGGTGTCGGTCAGGTTGTCTGCGGGCTGTGGCTCCTGGCCGGCTTTGCCGAACGCCTCGCAGTCTTCATCGCCACCACCGGCATGGTCATCTTGATCGTGCTCGTGGCAGGCGCGAATCCGGCGATGCTCACCGATCCCTACGGCGCGCTCATCAAAGATCTTTGCCTCATCGCCTGCGCGTTCGCAGTTTGGACCTTCTCTCCGGGACGTGGGCGAAACCTTGGGACGGGATGAACACCGTCGTAAAAGACCAATCACTCAGCGAATCGGCGCAGCGACGGATGCTGCGGACACCGGGGGAACCACTCTTTTACGCGAGCTGGGACCATCCGGTCATGATTCATTACGAAGCTGATCCAGCCGCTCTCCAAAGTTGTGTGCCGTTCGAATTGGATCTGCGCGATGGACGCGCCTTCGTCAGTCTAGTGGCCTTCACTTTGCGGCGAATGCGTCCCCGCCGCGGCGGCCGCATTGGTGAATGGCTTCTGCGACCGATCGCCACGCACGAATTTCTGAACGTGCGGACGTACGTTCGTGCGAACGATGAGCCCGGCATATTCTTTCTTATCGAGTGGCTTTCGAATCGCCTGAGTGTGCCGCTCGGTCCGCCGGTCTTTGGCCTTCCCTATCGCTACGGTCGGATTAACTATGATCACCGCCGGCCGCTGGAGGGAATCAGCGGCCGCGTCGACGCCAAGGGCGGCTGCTTTTCCTATCGTGGCGCAACGGCGAGCGAAGAGTTGACCCATTCCGAACCAGGCTCGCTCACCGAATTCCTGATGGAACGCTACACCGCCTTTACGCAACCAAGCTTTGGCCGTCCTCGCCTTTTCCGCGTTTGGCATGAGCCATGGCCACAATTGCCTGTCGACATCGAACTGATCGCGCGTGGTTTGATCGCGGTCACCGGCGAATGGTGGAAGACGGCTGAATATATCGGGGCGAATTACTCCCCGGGCGTCGACGTTTGGATGGGCCGGCCGCACCAAGTCCGGTCTCACACCGGCGACACGCCGCGCGGCTCGCGTTTTTGAAATAGAAATTCCAACAGAAGCCAGATCGCGAGAAATTCCGCCAAGAGGGTAACGGATATTTGCACCGACGTGTAACGCGGCACCTCGAGGGAATGAAAGATCGCCACTTCGAGACAAGCTGCCGCGTTGTAGGAGAAGACGAACAACGTGAGTGCTGCGAGCCAGGCGACGCGCCGTCGGAGAGGGCGTTGAAAGAAAGCTGCAACCGCCAAAAGCAGAGTGAGAAACAGGAGCGGGAGATAGGCGCGGGCCAGGAAAGTGAGTGCTCGTCGCAGGGCCCTCCGCTGCATGATTGGAGCCGCGATGTCGGCGAGCGACTCGGTGCGGCTCAAGAAATCCACCGCCGGGCGGTATTTTTGCCAAACGTCGGGGTAGGTGAACTTGTTTAGACTGGCGACACCCTGCCGATAGCTATCCGTGAGCCACATGAACTTTGACCGATCGTAGGCCGCACAAACAGGCGCATAAAAGATCGCCATCTGGCGGGCAACCTTCCTGCCCATCTCGAACGGACGATGCCGCCAGGTTCGCCAGTAGTAGAAACGATAGAAACCGGTGAGAGCCGCCCTGTCGGATTGCAACTCCTGGCCCAGGCGCGCGGCAATTGAGTCCTCCCGATACATCAAGTAGTCGGGATTGAACCCAAGAGAGGAATAGCGCTTCGGTTCCGCTGCCGCGGACTTGGCGATTTCCTCACTCAGCTCGGCGTGGACCCGGCTCAGCCATTCTCGCGAATAAGGAATCTTCGAGCTGAGCCTCAGATCATCCGCCATTTGATCACGGATCATATCGGCATGGATCACAAACAGGGTGGTGGGCAGGAAGGTTTGGGCGAAGTAATTGTTGCGGCTCAGCAAATACTCCGGAATGAGGAGCAGGAGTGCGCCGGCGGTCGCACCGCTTGCCAGCCAGATTTTTTGCCAAAAAAAACCGGCCCGCAGAAACGAAACTCCCATCGGGACCAGCGAGATCAACGCCAGGAAAACGAAGCTCGGCTTGACGGACGCCAGAAGGACCGCCGTCAGCGCGAGCCCGACACCAAGTACGGCCGACGGTGGCTTTTTCTCCACGAATGTGCCCGCAGTGAATTGGATCGCGAGCCACAGGTTAAGGGTGAGGAGAAACGCGCAAACGCCTTCGGGACGAATTCGCATTTCTGTCCGGATCGGGTCGCCGGCGAGGAGAAAAATCGCGACAGCCAACAGGCCCAGGACGTTGTAACTTCGGGCCTTCAGCCACGGTGCCGCCACGAAGGCGTGCGCTCGTCGCCAGGTCATGAGGAACAGTCCGCCCGCAGCCAGGCCGAGCAGGTGTTGTCCAATCGTGATCGCGCGGAAATCGCTGAATCCACGTAAGAGAAGAAAGAGAAATCCGGGATAAACGAAATTCCGTCCCTGGTAATTGAAATGTGATCCGGTCAGCTTGTGAAGGGCCGGCGCGAGATAACCCCAGGTGTCCAAATCCGAAATTGGATCGAGTGGAAGCGAGAATCGCAGCCACGCCGCAAAGGCAAACAGACAGGTAACGGCTCCCCAGTAGACCAGCGGAAAAATTTGGAGGGGCCGTGGAGGCATAGGGTATCAACGCTCGTTTGTGTTCGCGACTTCACCCAGCTCTGTCCAGCGTGCATAAAGGCGCGCGACCTCATCGCGAGCAGCCCGCAGCTTTGCTTCCAAGGATGTCAGTTCGGCGGCATGCGTCACGTAGAAATCCGGCTCGGCAAAAAGCGCCTCGATTTTAGCGACTTCGTTTTCCGCGGCAAGGATCGCGGCCTCCATGCCTTCGAGTTCGCGCTCCTCTTTCCATTTGAGCTTCCGCGGTTTGGCGGCAGGTCGCGGCACCGCCCCTGATTTGGTCGGCTCAATGCCGGAGGCCTTCGGTTCCTCCGATCGTTTCTCGAGGTAGTAATCGTAGTTCCCGACGGCGTAGCGCAGAGCCCCATCTCCTTCGAAGGATAGAATCGCGGTGCAGACCCGATTGAGAAAATAACGATCGTGGCTCACCACGATCACGCTGCCGCCGAACGCGACGAGCGCTTCTTCAAGCAAGCGCAGCGTGCCGAGATCGAGATCGTTCGTCGGCTCGTCTAGAATGAGAACGTTGCCGCCGCGCTTGAGAATTTTTGCCAGTAAAACCCGACTTCGCTCGCCGCCGCTCAGCTGATCGATCTTCGTATTGATACGCTCCTCCGTGAAAAGGAACCGCCGGAGGTATCCGCGTAATGTGATATTCTCCTCGCCCAGACGAACGTATTCGCTCCCCTCGCCCACTTCCTCCCAAACTGTCTTAGTATCATCGAGCAAGAGCCGATTTTGATCGACGTAGTTGATCTCCGTTCGCGTGCCGATCTCCACCACCCCGCTGGTTGGGTCCAGCTGCTGCAGCATGATCTTGAGCAGCGTCGATTTTCCCAACCCGTTGCGTCCAACAATGCCGAGCCGCTCTCCGGCGGCGAGGTTCAGCGAAAGATTTTGAAACAGGGTGCGGCCCCCGAGTTCGATACCCACGTCGCGCAATTCGATCACCCGATTCGCCAGCTTCGGCGCGGGTGGGATAATGAGATCGACATCGAGCTCCGCCTCGGGCGGACCCTGCCGCGTCATCTCAAAGTAGCGCTCGACCCGATCCACTGATTTCGTTCGCCGCGCGCGCGGCGCCTTGCGCACCCATTCCAGCTCACGCTTCAGGAACTTTTGACGCTTGTGTTCCTGCATCTCTTCGACCGCCTGTCGTTCCGCCCGCGCAAGCAGGTAATCTGTATAATTCCCTTCGTAGCTGTAGAATTTTCCGCGCGAAAGCTCGACCACACGCGTGGCAATGCGGTCGAGAAAATAGCGGTCGTGAGTCACGAAGAGGCAGGTGCCGGAGTAGCGAGCCAGGAAACCCTCCAGCCATTCGATCGACCCGGTGTCGAGGTGGTTTGTCGGCTCGTCGAGGATAAGAAAATCCGGACGCGCCAGCAGGGCGCGGCAAAGCGCAACCCGCCTTTTTTCTCCGCCGGAGAGACTGGCCACGATCCGTTCCGGCTCCGGTGCGTGGAGATTCGTGATCAAACTCTTGATCCGATGTTCGAGATTCCAGCCATCGAAATGCGAGATCTGATCGAGCAGAATTCCGCTCCGCGCGCTTTCGGCCGGCGCCAGTTCGTATTCCGCAATCAAATCCAGGATGCGTTGAGCACCCGAGAGGATGTTGGCATGGACCGTCGCCTTCTCATCGAGCTCGAACATCTGGGGCATGTAACCAACCACGAGATCGCGGCGCTGATTGAACTCCCCCGCGTCGGGCTTCATCACGCCCGCCGCGATTTGCAGGAAAGTTGATTTTCCCGACCCGTTACGTCCTACCAGCCCGACGCGTTCGCCCTCCAGAATCGTAACCGTGGCGCGATCGAGCACCGCCTGATTCCCAAACCGCACCACGAGCTCTGTGGCGCTAGCGATTGCATTCAGGACCGGTTCCGACATCCTGTCACATAACACATTTCCACCCGCCATCAGCTACCAGCCTCGGAGCAATGGGTTGAGTGATCCTTCGACTTCGCTCAGGGTGACAGCGAGATATGTTCGAACTGCTCGTGAAAGATTCGGCGTCGAGGGCGCGGCGCGGCCGCCTCACAACGAGGCACGGCGTCATCGAAACACCTGCTTTCATGCCGGTAGGGACGCAGGGCAGCGTGAAGGCGGTCAGCCCGGGGGAGCTGCGTGAACTGAGGGCGCAGATCATTCTGGGCAACACCTACCATTTGTTCGTCAGGCCGGGACTCGAGGTGATCCGACATTTCGGTGGTCTGCATCGTTTTATGAACTGGGACGGACCGATTCTGACAGATAGCGGCGGGTACCAGATTTTCTCGCTGGCGAAGTTGCGGAAGATTACCGAGGAGGGCGTCGCGTTTCAGAATCATCTCGATGGAACACCGACGTTCATCAGTCCGGAGAGCGCGATTGAAATTCAGGCGGCGCTGGGGAGCGATATCGCGATGGTGCTCGATGAATGCCCGCCGTGGCCGTGTGAATATGATTACGCGGCGCGGAGCTTGGAGATGACGCTGCGCTGGGCGGGACGATGCAAGGCCGCAACGCGCCGGGGCGGCGGGGGAAACGACCAACGTCTAACGTCCAACGCCCAAGGCTCAACGCCTGAGGTTTTGCGGCAAATGGTTTTCGGGATCGTTCAAGGCGGGACGTTCGAGGATCTGCGACGAACTGGGGCGCAGGCGTTGGCAGCGATGGATTTTCCTGGCTACGCGATCGGAGGCGTGAGCGTGGGCGAGCCGGAATCGGAGATGATGCAGGCCGTGGAGTGGAGCGAACCGCATTTGCCGGAGAACAAACCCCGTTACGCGATGGGACTGGGCACTCCGCCCCAATTACTCAAATTGATCGCGCGGGGCATGGACATGTTTGATTGCGTGCTGCCAACACGGCTCGCGCGCAATGGAACGGCCTTTACCGCCGAGGGCACGCTCAATCTAAAGAATGCCGAGTTTGCGATGCAGACTGGGCCGATCGAAGAAAGCTGCGCTTGTCCCGCGTGTCGCGAATTCTCCCGCGGTTACATCCGGCATCTGATTAAGGCAGAGGAAATCCTCGGGCTGCGACTGATCACCCTGCACAACCTTCATTTCTACCTCCACCTCATGAGCCGCGCGCGCCTCGCGATCGAGGATGGTTCATTCGCCGATTTCCGCGCCCGTTTTGCAGCCGGATACAAGACCCGTGATAGGAGTGGATCAGGCGGGACTAGCTCTCCCGCTTCAATGGGCTGAATTTTCGGTCTCGCGCACTCCGAGAGAGTTTCGAATCCAAATCGCCCTGGATCCTCCGGGCCCAAGCCTCCGAGGCCGCGCTGTTGTAATGGACTCCATCTCCGCCGGTTTTTCCCAAAACGTAACGAGTCACTCCACGCGAATCCACCAATTGAAATCCATCGCGTCTCGCTGCCTGCGAAATCAGGCCGTGCACTCTCCCCTGAGTCTTTCGCAAAGCCGAGGAATCCGGCGGCGTGATCCAGATGATCTCCTGCACGGAGCCGCGGCGAGCTTCGCCGACGAAGCGGCGAAGATAATCGTTCATCTGCGCATCCGTGAGCGAGCGATCCATCCAATTCGTCCCGAGCTGGACGATGAGGATGCTCGGCCGGTGTCGCTTGATGAGCTTCGTCAGCTTCGGGGTAAGCGTGGGACGCGGCGGCCTCCCGTTCGTGAAATCGCGGGAAACGGTGGAATCACTGGTCTGCTGGCGATAACCGCACTTGGTGATGAAGTCTGGTTCGCCCGTCAACCAGTGCTCCGGGGACGAACCGCAGGACGCATAGGCTGAGACGGGATATTTCCGCAAGAGATGCCGTTGCACAACTTCCCCAAATTTCCCGACCGACAGGGAATCTCCCACCATCAGGATGCTGGGTGGCGGACCTTCTGGCGCTTTTGTCGGCTTTGACTTGCCGTTTGCCACGAGGACAAAAGAACCGACCCCGACCACAAAAGCCAGCGGCAGCAAAAAAGCCTGCACCAACAGCGACCAATCTCTCTTAGCGCGCACGTGCATATTCGGGATGTTTGGTTTCATCCTGGAGCCGGATGTAAGGTTGTAAATTGATCAATCCGGAATCATCTCTGGATTTCACAGTTTTCCAAACAGTCTCTTCCAGTTCGTGGAGTTTGAGTTTGTACGTTTTTCCGATGCGGTAGCGAAGTTTTTGCTTTTTCAATCCGATATACGCCGGGTGCATCACCAGGATTTGGCTTTCTGCGTACTCGCCGGCAATCAGTCTCGTAATCTCGTAGACATAGCCGACGAGATATTCCTGGTAGGGCAGCAATTCATTCAAGGGGATTGGTTCGGTTTTCGAGACCAGTTTCGCTTTGACCTGTAACAGCCGATCCTTCGGCTTCTCGGCAGGCGGTGTCGGTGACTCGTTTGTCTCCGCAATCGCGGGTCCTTTTTCCGACAAGGGCTTAAGGGTCGCGAATGGCTGCTGCGAAAGATCCTGCTCGACCAGATCGAAAACCCTGTCTGCCCACATGTCCATCTCCTCCCCGATGAAATGCTCTTTATCGGGCTCCATGTGGCGGTACGGATACGGAACGAGTTCTCTGCTATCGATGACATTGGCGATGTGGCCAATGTCGGCGCGCGTCTGTTGCACCACGAAATCCTGAACCTCCTTCGAAACTCTTCCGGACGTGGGAGACGCCACCCAGTAGATTTTCTTCAAGGTGGAAGAACCGCTGGCGGCTTTGGTAATGAACGGGACCAGATAGCTCCGCAACGCCGGGCCGTGCCGGTTCGGGCTTACCGTCTTGTGATCGGGGAAGAGATCGAAGAGATTCGTGCCGGTTTGCATGACCAAAATGTCGGGCCGAACCGTTGTGAGCAGGTCTTCGAGCTTCGGAACGGCATGCGCGCGCGGGGTGTAACCGCGTCTCATCCCATAGACGTCCTGCAACTCGCGCGTGCGGCCAGGACCGGTCGATTCGATGCTGACGAATCCGCAGTGTGTCTTGACGTTGGCGTACGGCCTCTCCTTCAGCCAACTCAATGGATTCGTACCGCAGGTCAAATAGGTAAACGTCGCTTTAACGCGTGAACTCTTCCGAAACCTATCGTCCAGGCGCTTGCCGAATCCGCACAAAGCCAGCGAATCGCCGAGGATCAAGACGTTGATTCCGTCGGATGGGGTAGCGACCTCGGGTGTGACTGCCTCGGCCCGGCGCACTGGTATTGGCCGTTGCGCAGATACGGTCGACGCCAGAAACCCTAACAGCAGCAACCACGAAAAGCCTGTCCTCCGGGCGATGTTCATTTGGGGTTCGCGAGACTAGACACGGCAATCGCTTTCAAATGAATCAGCCCTCGCGTCAAGGATGTTTAAGAATAGAAAGCTTCTCGGACGCAGTGGACGCATCGAAAGGCGTCGTTCCTAGCCGAACTTACTTGGCGACCGGCACCTTGGCCCAGCCTTCAGACGCTTCTGTGAATTCCCGCGCGGCGAAACACCAGACGACAATTTTCTTTTTCGCGAGATAGCCGGGGTCTTTCAGACTGCGCCGGTAGAGGCTGATCCGGATGGGCGTTGCTCCCGAACCGCGGGTGCCGATTAAATCGGGGGCAAACCCGAGTTCCTGCGCGAGCTGATCTACGAGGCCGGCCCGCTCAGTGAGAAAATCATGGAAGACCAGCGTGTGACTGTCGCCCATTAAAACGACCGGGCTGCTTGCGTCGGGCTCAATCCCGCCGCCGGCCTTGTCACTTATTCTTCGGACAGGAATTTTTTCGGGGCCGGGCCTTTGCGCATCAGGCGACAAAAGGCCAACAAGATCACCCTTGATCTCGGTCTCTTTCCATTGCGCGACGTAATCCTTTCCTGGAGCCGCGGAGGTGAGTTTGGCCCGAATTTTTTCCGCGATCGCTTGCGCAGCCAGCACGCATCCGAGACCCGACCAATGGCTATCTGTTTTGCAAAAAACGCCCGCCCGCTTGTCGTGGCGATTTTGGATAAAGAGCGGCGAAAGATCGAGGACGTCGATTCCCGCGGCCCGCAGTTCCTCGTAAAAGCGGCGCAGAACCGGAGCAGGATCGGCCGCGCCAGCGTCGAAGCCCTTTGAAACCTTTTCCGGGTAGATCGCGGCCTTTGGCGGAACCGGGACAACTAGCAAATCAATCCCGCGCGCCTTCAATTGTTTCTGGAAATCGACGATCGCTGGAATTGGATCCGCCAGGTCGGGTTTGCGCGAGCGACTCACTTTGGGCGCTTCATCTCCCCAAAATCGGCCGAGCGAGAGAAGTCGGAATTCGCCCGCTAGGAACAGCCAGCCGTCGGTTTCCGCAAACGCGGCGGCGCCCTCTTTCTCCGAGGTCTGAACCCTGGTTGCGAGTTCGCTGCGAAACTCTTGCTGCGATTCTGAAAGCGAGATCGGAGTCTCCGCCAAGACGAAAGCGGGGAGCAAACCGAGAAGAAGAAGCAGGCGGAAAAATTTCATTGGGAGTTGGAAAGCCGGTAGCGATAATACGCATTCTTCAACTGCGCCGTGCTGTTTTTATTTTCAGCGGGCGTTTTTAGCCGTCGGATACTCGCGTGGTTTTTAGTTCGCACATTTTTGTTTACTATTTCCTGCCGCTCGCGCTGCTGGGCTACTACCTCCTGGTCCGCGCGCCTCAACGGTGGCGGAACGGCTGGCTAATCCTGACGGGCTACATCTTTTACGGATGGGCCGAGCCGCGTTTTATCCCATTGATGTTCGCGACCACGTTCATCGACTGGCTGATGAGTTTGGTCATCGCGCACGACACGTGGCGGTTCTGGCGGATCCTGCACAAGCCGGTGAAACAATTGCCGCGCCGCGGGCCGCGGACTCGGACCCAACGCCACGCCATCTGGGTTTCGGTCGTCCTGAATCTCGTGGTTCTCGGATTCTTTAAGTATTTCAACTTCGGAATCGAGAGCTGGAACGCCCTGGCCGAAGGGCTCGGACTCGCTCAGGCGCAATTCGACACTTTCTTTCGCGTCGTTCTGCCGCTGGGCATCAGTTTTTACACCTTCCAGGCGCTCAGCTACACGATCGATGTCTACCGCGGCGAAGCTGAGGCGATGTCGAACTTCGTCGATTTCTCCTGCTTCGTTTCCATGTTCCCGCACCTCGTTGCCGGGCCCATCCTGAAATTCTCCTTTCTCGCCGACCAACTCAAGAATCGAGTCCTCACCTCGGACAAATTTGCGCGCGGCGTTGCTTTCTTCATGCTCGGCCTGGCCAAGAAAATCCTTCTCGCGAATCCGTGCGGCAAGATCGCCGACACGGCCTTTAACGCCGGCTCGATCGGCACGCTTGACGCCTGGCTTGGCTCAGTCGGTTACGCTTTCCAAATCTATTTCGACTTCAGCGGCTACTCGGACATGGCGATCGGCCTCGGCCTCATGTTCGGTTTCGTCTTCGCGAAAAATTTCGATTCACCCTACCGCTCTGAATCGATCACCGATTTCTGGCGGCGCTGGCACATCTCGCTTTCGACCTGGCTGCGTGAATACCTCTACGTCCCGCTCGGCGGCAACCGGCGCGGGATCCGACGCACTTACTTCAATCTCACGCTGACAATGTTGCTCGGTGGACTCTGGCACGGCGCGTCGTGGAACTTTGTCATTTGGGGGGCGTTGCACGGAGGAATGCTGGCTTTCGAGCGGAGCCAGGGTCGTGAAGGCTTCTACCACAATCTTCCCAAGCCGCTGCGCGTCGGGGTCACTTTTGTCATCGTCCTGCTCGGTTGGGTCTTTTTCCGGGCGGCCGATTTGCCCCGAGCCGTCGCTTACCTCACCAGCATGTTCGGCCTGGCCCGGACCGAGCCCAGCGCCGCGTTGCTCGGGGGAATTCTTTACCAGCCCTATTACCTTCTCTCGCTCGGCATGGCAGCGCTGGTGGTCTGGGGTGGAAAACAGACCTGGGATTGGACCCAGCAAATGACGCTGCCGAAAACGGCGGTTTGTTTTGCGCTCGGCTGGCTCGCGCTGGTCGTCCTCGCCACCCAAGAATACAACCCGTTCATTTATTTCATTTTTTAGGAACCAAACGTGCCCGAAGAAACTCCAATTCCAAATGTCGGAGGCGAGGAGCCGAGAAAGCCGACGCATTCGCTTCCACGGTACAGCGAGCCCACTCCGGAAACGCACCGGAGACTTTCGCGCGAAGAAGAGGCCGAGCTCGCCCTCAAGCACACTGTCTACACCGCAGGAACGCGCGGGCTGCTCATCACGCTCTTTCTCCTTACGATCATTTCGGTTCCGGCAATCCAATTCGCGGTTGAGCTCCGTTCGCCGCGGCCTTCCGACGGGCTGGCGACCTTTGATGTCTATAAGACTCTACCCGCCTGGGCTAAAATCCGGTCTGTCCAAAGCGCGGGGGATCTCTGGCGTCTCCTCCCACGCGCTGCGGAGCTTAAGGCAGCGGAGGATGCGCTCGAAAGCGAGTCGGTTGTTTCAGAATGGCTGCTCCCACGCGTTCAGGCCGTGCTCACCGGAAAACTCGGAGCTGGCAACGAACAGGTCTATCTCGGCCGCGATTCATGGCTCTTTTACCGGCCCGACGTCGATTACATCACCGGCCCGCCCTTTCTCGATCCGGCCCAGATGAGGCTCCGCGCTCGCGTCGACCAGGTCCAACCCGATCCAGTCAAGGCTATCGTAGATTTTCGGGATCAACTCTCGGCGCGCGGGATTGATTTGATTGTAATGCCCGTGCCTGCGAAGCCGAGCGTCGAGGCAAGTAACCTTTCTACTCGCACCGAACCGAACACGCCTCTCCACAATGCCTCTTTCGCTGAGTTCAAAGGGCGCCTGGAAAACGCCGGGGTGCGCGTTTTCGATCCAAGCCCTTTCCTGATGCGGCGCAAAAGGGCTGCGCCCGCCGCCTCGCTTTACTTGGAAACAGACACGCACTGGCGGCCCGAGACGGTTGAGCATGTCGCCGAAACGCTGGCCGCGCTTGTTCCACCCTCCCGCTCGACTCCTCGCCCGCCTTTTCAACTTAAGGAAAAAGAGATTAGCGGTCTCGGCGATATCGCGAGGATGTTAAAGTTGCCCGCGTCGCAGAACCTTTACCGTCCGGAAAAAGTAACGGTCCGCGAAGTCTTGTCGGGCAACACACCGTGGCGACCGAGCAAAGACGCCGACATCCTCCTCCTTGGCGACAGCTTCTCGAACATCTTTTCGCTCGACGCCCTCGGGTGGGGCGAATCCGCCGGATTTGCCGAACAATTCAGCCGAGCGTTGGGCGATCGTCCGCTTGACTGCATTCTGCGCAACAGCGATGCCGCCCACGCCACTCGGGAAATCTTGAGCCGCGAACTCGCACGAGGTCGCGACCGGCTGGCGGGGAAAAAGCTGGTCGTTTGGGAACTTGCCGCGCGCGAGTTGGCCTTCGGCGATTGGAAATTGATCGAGATGAAACTGGGGCAGCCGGCCCCCTCCCGGTTCTTCGTGCCGAACTCGAACGAGGAAGTCGTAGTCAACGCAACCGTCGACGCCGTCTCCACCGTTCCGCGTCCCGGGACAGTCCCCTATCAGGACCACATCCTTGCCCTTCACCTGACCGATCTCGCCGTGGAAGCCCACCCATCCAACGAAACCTTGGAATCGCTCGCCTATCTCGAGAGCATGCGCGACAACGTTCCGACCGCCGCCGCTCGTCTGCGTCCGGGTGATCGGGTCACGGTGCGGCTGCGCGCATGGGCGGACGTGGCGGAGCGATACGAAAAGATAAATCGCAGCGAAATCGACGATCCCGCCATTCAGTTGGAAGAACCGTGCTGGGGCGAACTCGTAATTGATTAGTCGCGCCGCGCCTTCCCTTGCATTTTGCCCGGCGTTGTGCTCAATAAGAGGCCGCTCTTCCGCCTTGCCTGCGACTAACTTCAAGGCGCTGAAACGCAAAAATTCATTTTATGTTCGCCATTTTGCTCGCACAAGCGCCTGCCCCGTCGCCCGCCGGAGCCGGCTCGGGATTACTCAGCCTTCTCCCTTTCGTTTTTATCTTCGTCATTATGTATTACGTAATGCTCCGGCCGCAGATGCGGAAACAAAAGGAGCAGGCGCGCCTCGTGGCCGCTCTGAAAACGGGCGATCGCGTTGTGACCGCTTCGGGCATTCACGGCCTGATCTCGAACGTGAAAGACACGACGGTCATCGTAAAAGTCGCCGACAACGTGAAAATTGAGATGGAAAAAACGTCGGTGACGAATGTGGTGAAGGGAAGCGAATCCTGATAGGACGGGCGACTCCTCGTTCTTCGACTCCGCTCCGCTGCGCTCAGAATGACAAGGCTAATGAGTTCACAAAATAAGCCGCTCGGAATGACAAAAACAAAATGACTCCCGCCCTCACCTTCCTTGCTGGCCTGGCCATGCTGATTCTGTTCGGCTGGTATTTCGCCACTGAAATCGGGCCCCGAAAACGCATCCTCGGCACCTTGCTGACAGTGCTGCTCACAGTTTTCTGCGTTTGGGCAATGTTGCCGCTGGAAAAGAAAATCCGCCTCGGTCTCGACCTGAAAGGCGGGACCTCATTCCTGATCAAGCTCTCGTCGGAGCCGGGTCGCGAAATTGCAAAAGAGATGCTCGACCAGGCCGTCGAAGTCATCCGCAAACGCGTCGACGAGTATGGCGTGGGCGAGCCGGTCATCAGTCCGGCCGGCACGGACCGGATTCTGGTCCAGATCCCGGGCCTTGATTCCGAGAAAATCCAGGAAGCGCGCCAGCAGCTATCGCGGGTGGCCAAACTGGAATTTCGCCTCGTTTATCCAGATAACGGCCAGCGCTTGCAGGGCATCGAGGCCGGGACTGAAGTCATCCCGCCCGAGTACAAGATCGAGACCTACAAACTGCACGCCGAGCCGGGCAAGAAGGCGGAGGAAGAACGTCTCCTGGTCAAAAAGAAGGCCGATCTGGGCGGTGACCGCGTGACCGAATCCAACGCCTATTACGGGAACGAAGGCTGGACGGTGCAACTGAAGTTCGATGGCGAAGGCGCGAAGCAATTCGGCACAATCACGGAAAAGTTTAAGGGGTTCCGGTTTGCCATCGTCCTGGATGGAGTCATCCAATCGGCACCGACGATCCGGGACGCGATTTACGGCGGCGACGCCGTGATCACCGGCCGCTTCACCGAGCAGGAGGCGCGCGGACTGGCCAGCGTGCTCGAGAATCCACTCCAAACCCCGGTGACCATCGAAGAGCAACGGAGCGCTTCTGCATCGCTCGGGCAGGATTCCATCAAGAGCGGTGTCTATGCGGGTCTGGTTGGTTTAGCGCTGATCTTCGTTGCGGTGCTTTTCTATTATCGAGTCGCCGGGTTGGTCGCCCTGGCAGCTTTGGCCGTAGAGGGACTTCTGCTCTTCGGATTGCTGGCGATGTTCGGCGCGGTCCTGACCCTGCCCGGTATCGCGGGGATCATTCTCAGCCTCGGCATGGCGATCGATGCAAACGTTCTCATCTACGAACGCCTGCGTGAGGAGGTCGCGGTTGGTAAATCGCTCAAGCACGCGCTCGACGACTCCTATAGCAAGGCCTTCTCCGCCATCTTCGATTCCCACGTCACAACGCTTATCACGGCGGCGATTCTCTATTTCCTCGCCACCGGCCCGGTGCGCGGCTTCGCCGTCACCCTGACGATAGGCATCATTGCCTCGATGTTCACCGCCCTGGTCATCACCCGAAACCTGTTTTCGTGGCTGTTCCATTTCAAACTGTTGCGCAAGATCACGATGGCGAACTTGATCGCCGAGACGAACATCGATTTCCTCGGTAAACGCCGCGTCGCCCTGATTGCATCGGGTCTGGCCATCGTCGCTCTCGGGGCCGTGTTCGCCATGCGCGGCGCGCACAACTTCGGCGTCGATTTTCGAGGAGGAGACCGCCTGGTGCTGGAGGCCCAGGGTGAGAAGGTAAGTGAAGCGAAGGTGCGCGACGCTATCGCCGAACTCAACATCACCGACGTTGTGGTCCAGAAGGAGTCGTCCGCGACCGCCGATTTTATGACGATTCGGAGTCCGCTCGACACCGGCCAGCAAATCGACGCCCATGTGAAGGCGAAACTACCGCAGGCGCAATTCCGGACCGAGGCGAGCGACAAAGTGGGCAGTCTGGTCGGGCAAGAGCTGATTCGCACTTCGCTTGCGGCTCTCGGGCTGGGCTTGCTGGGCATCATGGTTTATGTGGCACTGCGCTTCGAATTTTCGTTTTCCCTCGGTGCAATTGTTGCGTTGCTCCACGATTTGCTGCTCACGATCGGAATCTACTCGCTCGCAGGACGAGAAATTTCGCTCATTTTCGTCGGCGCGGTCCTGACGATTGCGGGTTATTCGGTGAACGACAAGATCGTGGTCTTCGACCGTATCCGGGAAGGCCTCCGCAGCGAGCGGAAGGGCTCGGTCCAGGCGATCATGAATCGCAGTATCAATGAGACGCTTTCCCGGACGTTACTTACCGGCGGCACAACGCTTTTGGCGCTCGGCGCACTTTATTTTCTCGGCGGCCCGGTGCTAAACGACTTCGCCTTCTCTATCTTCGTGGGAGTGGTCGTCGGCACGTTCTCATCCATTTACATTGCTGCGCCCATTGTGCTCTGGTGGTCCCGCCTCAAAGGCAAGAGTTTGCACCGGGAAGTTAAAAAATCCGACTCGACCGTGCCGGTTCTGCAGAGCCGTTCCTAAGAAAACCAGGCTTGGTCGAAAGTTATTCACAATAGTTGACGCCCTTCGTCGGCCCGAGTAGGCTCGGCTTCACCGGTTGAGCCGGAATAATTTTCATCGAGGAGACTACCATGCCAGAAGTTATCGTTCGCAAAGGTGAGCCGGTTGACCGGGCGTTAAAGCGCCTGAAGAACAAGCTGGACGCCGAAGGCATTCTCGAAGAAGTCCGCCGGTTGCGGGCGTTTGAGACTCCGAATCAAAAGAGCCGACGCAAAGCTAAGGCGAACGCCAAGCGAGGCCGAACAAAGTTTCGATTTAATCCGTCCTAAACGGCTGATACGAAGGCATTTACGGCAACCGCCGAACGGGTCAGGTTGTCCCGATCCTTCATCTCCCAAGAATCGTTTAATTAATCGCACTCGCACACGATTCGGAACCCAAGATCGTTGCAAGAATAGTTTGGCATGTTGGAGTTGCGAGCGGTCGTTCGCAGGCTGTGGAAGCGGGATTTCCAACTGCCACCTCGATAGATCCGCTTGGATCCATTCGTCGGTCCACGCGGATTTACCTTCGGGGCGCCTCGATAAGCTTCCATGTAGTCCAGGCACCACTCCCACACATTTCCCGCCATGTCTTCCAAGCCGAAAGGGCTCGCTCCAAAAGGAAAAGCTCCTACCGGTGAACTTTCCGGATAGCCGTCATCAACCTCCCGATCGCTCCAGGCGAAAACTGTGTTCCGATCAGCGAAGTTGGCCAGATCGCCCCGTCCATCATGAGTTCCCCAAGGGTACTTTCGGCCATCGGTGCCGCGCGCGGCATACTCCCACTCCGCTTCCGTCGGCAGACGGTATTTCTTCCGTTCCCGGGTTGAGAGTGATTGGCAAAACTTGATCGCTTCCAGGCTGCTGACATAGACCACCGGATGGCGATCGCCGGCGCCCGACGCACGCTTTCGCGAGTGGCTCGGATCGAACAGCTCATACTCGGCGTTCGTCACCGGGAAGCGCGACATGTAAAAACGGCTCAGGGTCACCTTGGTGAGTGGCCGTTCGTTGGGCCCAGCATCAATCGCCTCGGTCCCCATGACAAATTCACCAGACGGAACGAACAGCATTTGGGACTCGACCGAAGTGACATAATTCGCGAAGTGAGTGCGGTCCGTCTCCGGAATTGTGGTCCCCGGGGAGCTCGGGGGGTCGCTCGGCTCGTCCGCTGGTTTTGCGGCGGGCCCGACTACTGTCACCCGTGGTGGAGGCAATGCGCCCGGATCCGACATCTTATCGGCTTCATCGAGATAAAGATCGACCAGTTCTTCTGCTTCATCGATGTCGATTCCGAGGTTTTCCGCCATGTTAACGAATGCATCTCGAGTTTCATCCGCCATTCCATCGCTATCGAGGCCGCTGAGGCGAAGCATTCGGAGAAAGTCCTCTTTCGGGTCGAGAGATTTCTGCCGGCGCGCTCGCGCTTCTCGTCTCGCTTCGGACGCCCCCGGGGACGGGGCCAACGGTGCAGCATTCGCCACCACTCGCTGGGCCCCGCTGTCTTTCAGCTCCGCGTCGATATAAGCGACGATCTGCTCCTCCGTCAGGCCATGTTCGCCCCCAAATCGATGAAGGCTTTTCTCTTCCTCCGGGGTGAGAACTCCATCCGCCAGGGCAAAGGTCAAATACTTGTGAAACTCGATGACCGCCTGCTCATTAGCCTGGGCGGCCAGCTCGGAATCGACCTGCCGGCGGCGAGCCGGGTCGAGCAGTTCGACGCGGGCCTCGGTCAAGTAACGAGACGATTCGTCGAGGCCAGGCCGCAACAATTGCGCAAGCGGATTGCTCGGCTGATTTTTTAGCGGCAGCTTCTTCTGCCACCACCGCATCAATTCGCGACAATGCTCCTCGATGATTTCGTTGCTCGGGTTCGCGCGCGGATCAAGACAAAGCCGCTCGTAGAGATTTGGGGACTTGTACTTGCTCCAGCCGTCCCACTTCTGCGGGTCGTCCGGAAGCGGCACTGGAAAGTGGCCCTCGTATTGCATCATCTCAGGTGACGGCGAGGGCTCCCAGGCCCGCCGCGGCGCGCTCGATTTCATCCGGTGCCAGGCCGGTATTGCGTTCGATCGTCACCTTCGCCTGGTTACCGCAGGCGTTGACCGCCACCTCAAGAACCTGATTGGCATTGTACTCGTAGGTCAGCTCCACCGGCGAACCCTTCGGCAAAAATGACGGCAGTTCGACATCGCAGAGGCCAAGCGGCGTACACTCCGCGGGCACCGTGCTCTCGCCCTCGACGATCCGCACCACAGCACGCTGCATGTTCGCACTGGCGGTTCCGAATGAATTCTTCGCCATCGCCGGCATAGCCGTCATTTTTCGGATCATGGGGAAAACGTATTCCTCCAGGTGCCCTTCATCCCAAAGCACCACGCCGAGTGTGTGTGAAGTGATGTTGGTCACCTGAATGAGACCGCCTTCGCGAGAGGAAAACTGCCGGCGCGTATCTTCCGGCAGCGTCTTTACGCCGGACACTTCTTCTTCGTGCAACAAAGAGAGGATCGCCTGAATCGCTGCGCCCACCGCGACTGCTTCGTCAGGATTAACATCATCCACCAGCGGAACGGAGGAAAGCTGCGCGATCATTTCGCGCACCATTGGCATCCGGGTCATCCCACCCACGAGCAGGACCTTGTCCATATCGCTCCAGTTCAATTTCGCTTCCTGCAACACCATCTCGCAAATCGTTTTGCATTTCTCTACCAGGTGCCGGGTTTTGAGTTCGAACTCTTCCCGACTCAGCTCGACCTTTACGCTTTTCCCGTTGTGATTATGCACGATCGCGGTGCGCGGCCGGCTCGAAAGCTGAATTTTTGCCGCCAGCGCGCGGCTCTGGAGATCCTGATAACTCTGCAAATCGAGCAGGGGATTCTCGCCGTGTGCCCGATCGAATTCCTCCGCCACATGATTCACGATGATGTCATCCCAATCTTTGCCGCCGAGGCGATGATCGCCGTTCGTCGCAAGCATCTCGATCCCCTGCCCCTGGATTCGCATGATCGTGACATCGAACGTTCCGCCACCGAGGTCGAAGACGAAGACTGTTTGATCTTCATTCAGTTTATCGAGACCATACGCCACCGCGGCTGCGGTTGGCTCGTTGATGATCTGCAGAACATTGAACCCGGCGAGTTGACCCGCGGTGATCGTAGCCGTCCGCTCGGCGTCGTTGAAATAGGCTGGAACCGTGATCACCGCATCCGTGACCGGCTGTTTGAGATATCTTTCGGCGTCGGATTTTAGCTTCCGCAGAATGAGGGCCGACAACTCCTCTGCGGAATAAATTTTCCCGTTGAACTCCCGGTGAAATTGTTCCTTCGGTTTGCCTATCTCGCGTTTCACAAAATCGACAATCCGTTCCGCTTCAGCCACGGAATTGTTCTTCGCGAGCGTGCCGACGATTACGCTCGCGCCATCGAAGAGAATGACTGACGGCGTGAGGCGTTCGTTTTCGGAATTCGGGATGATCTGCGGCTTTCCGTAGGCATCGATGTGAGTGACGGCGCAAAACGTGGTGCCTAAGTCAATTCCAACTGCTTTTCTTCCGGTCATAATTTGTGGGTTCGGTGAGCGATAATTCTGCCCCTTGGACAGGTGCAATTTCCATGCCCGCGCCGACCGCGAATTGGAGCGAATTTTCGAGACGAAGGAGGCTCGCGCTTGACCGCTTACTCGAAACGTTTCGCGACTACTTCTTCCGGCCGCAAAACTTGATCCCGCCAGAGGAACCCGCGTTTCACGCGCATGACGATTCGCCCTTCGTCTTCGGCAAAGTCCGAGGGCTCGTAACTGACCACGCGATGAAAAGCACGGTCCACCATCTCCTTTGGCTCAATTTCGCTAACTTCCATCCGGTGAAGGATCTCCGTCAGAGAGTGGATCGCGTTCTCGAGATTGTCCCGCCATTGCACGAATTTTCCGCGCTTCGTCTCGCCTGCTTCTACCGCCGTTTGAAGCTGCGAAGAAAGAGCGCTCAAATCATCGAACAAGATCAACAGGTCGCGAATGAACGGTTTCTGGAGCGATTCGTAGAGGAAATTGTCCCGATATTGGATCAACTCTTGATGCAATGAGTCGAAGAGACGCTGATTAACGCTCTCCGTGGTGCGGAGCGCATCCATGTGCTCTTCCAATCTGCCGATTTGCTGGACCAAATCGGTCTGCTCGCCGTTCTTCCCTTTTTCGAGCCGGCTGGCCACCGCGTCTTCAAGGCTTTGCAGCCGACCGTTCAGGGCGCTAAATTCCTGTAGAACTCGCGTGAATTGGGCTCCACTGCCGTTGCCTTCGTCCCAGGCGTCCGGTGGCAACGCCTTCTCAGCCTCGGCGCTCAACTGCTGCATGGTCGAGGCAAACTCGTCCGAGATCTTGATCTCCATCGGGCGTTCCTATTCGTCAGTCTTTCCCAGAAAAAATTTGCGCACTGCGTCAACCAGTCCCGGGATATCATGCCGTCGTGCTTCGACGGCGACTTCGAGGCCGTGATCACGGGCTGTCGTCGAGGTTACCGGCCCGATGCTTGCGACCTTCATCCCCGCCGGCCAAGGCAGACCGAGCGCAAGAAAATTTTCGACTGTCGATGAGCTGGTAAAAGTGATCAGATCCGCGCCCTCCTCCAAAAACCGTCGGCGCGCGCCGCTATCGTCGCGCGTTTCAGGAACCGTGCGGTAGGCGAAACCCTCGTCCACAATAGCTCCCAAAGCCGAGAGTTCCCTAGGGAGCAAATCCCGCGCCTTTTCCGCCCGGGCAAGAAGAATGCGCAGATTTTCCACGCCCCCCGCTTTCAGAAATTCGCGCACGATCGATTCCGCAACGAATTTTTCCGGCTGCAGATCTACGCGCAGATGAAATTCTTTTATCCGCTGGGCGGTCGCCGGGCCTATGGCGGCGATTCGCACGCCGCCAATCTCACGCGCGTCGTCATAGAGTTTGTAGAAAAGATCGAAAAACGCCGTCACGCCATTCGGGCTCGTAAATACGATCCAGTCATAGGCATGCGCATCTTGCACCAGCTGGGCGAACGCCCGCAGGTCAGTGGGCGGTTCGATCCGAATTGTGGGCAGCTCGATCACATCCGCGCCCAGTGCGCGTAATTGTTCGCTCAAGAAGCCGGCCTGCGTGCGTGTCCGCGTCACCACAATTCGTTTGCCGGAAAGCGGTTGATTCTCGAACCAATTCAACTCCTTTCGCAAAGCCACGACGTCTCCGAAAACGGCGACCGCCGGCGCGGTAAAGCCACTGTCCGCGACGCGTTGCGCGATGTCCTGCAAAGTCCCCACCAGGGTCTCCTGCCGGCCCGTCGTGGCCCAGCGAATCAGCGCGACCGCCAAGTCGGCCTGCATCCCGCTCGCCAGCATTTCACGAGCGACCGATTCGATTCTTTCAACGCCCATCAACATCACCTGGGTGCCGCCGAGTTGCGCCAGTGCGCGAAAATCAATGGACGCTTCCGATTTCTCCGGATCTTCGTGGCCGGTGAAAAAAGTGACGTGGGAATTTTTGCCACGATGCGTTACCGGTATTCCGGCGTACGCGGGCCCTGCAATGGCAGAGGTAATGCCAGGCACGATGACGAACGTCACCTGAGCGGCCGCAAGTGCCTGGGCTTCTTCCCCGCCGCGTCCGAACACGAATGGATCTCCACCCTTTAGCCGCACAACTTGCTTCCCCGTCTGCGCCTTCTCGATCAGAAGCGCATTGATTTGATCCTGCGTCAGGGTGTGAGCACCGGCCTTTTTCCCGACGTAGATAATCTCCGCGCTTTCCGGCGCCCACTTCAGCATCTCGGGATTCGAGAGGTAATCGTAAACAATCACCTCCGCCCGTTCTAGGCATTCCTTCGCTCGAAGCGTGACCAACCCCAAATCGCCCGGTCCGGCCCCAACCAGGAAGCATTTCCCCTTAGATTTCTTAGGCGCCATGAATTCGTCCCATCAACTCGGCGGCCAGCCGTTCGGCACCGCCTTTTACTGCCCCTTCAACCACCCCAACTCGCGGCGCCGATCGTCCCGTCTCAAAAACCTGCGCACTGAGTTTCATTGTCGTTGCCTCGATTACCGCCAGCACGCCAACCGGCGAGTCGCAGTCACCCTGGAGCAGACGCAAGAATTCCCGTTCCGCCTGCAAACATAAAAATGTTTCGAGGTGGTTCACGCGATCGACCATTTGCTGCGCCCGGTCATCACCGCTTCGCACCTGGAGCGCGATAACTCCCTGTCCGCCCGCAGGAAGAAAATCCTCACTCAATAAAACTTCCGCATGGAGGGGCGTCTCCTCAAAGACGAACGAATCCCCGGACAGGTCATAATTCAACCGTTCGACGCCGGCACGCGCCAAAACGATCGCCTCCCAATCGCCCGTCACCAGTTTGCGCAAACGCGTCGGCACATTCCCGCGAAGACCGACGATCTGGAGCCCTGGGCGCTTCCATCGAAGCTGATGCTGGCGTCGGACACTCCCTGTCGCGACGACTGCATTTGCCGCAAGGGCAGCCAACCCGCCGCCAGTTTTCCGGATTAAGACGTCTTCCACCCCGGCGCGCGGAAGCGCACCACGCAATTCCAATCCAGGCGTCCTGTCACTCGGCAAGTCTTTCGCGCTGTGCACGGCAACGTCGATCTTTCCAGAGGCCAGAACCCGCTCGATTTCCCCTGTGAAAAGTCCTTTGCGACCGGCCCGCGGATCGATCAGCTCGGCAGCCTCCAAACTCCGCTCATCCCCGCGAGTCTTGACGATTTCGATTCTGATCTCGATCTCGGGCCATGCGTGCTGCAATGCTTTCACCACCATTGCTGTTTGCGCGCGCGCAAGTTCGCTTCCGCGCGAGCCGAGGACGATCTTCTGTAATGGCGGTTTATGACCGCCGAGCGAACCGCGATGCAATATCTCGGCGCTCATAAAGCGCAGCTACAGTTGAGACGCGCGAAACGCCGCTTCATCCAGCGCACGATGACTAACGGCGGCCTGGGGTCCAGGTGATTCGCTAGGAATTCCAACCAAGGCGCGAAAATCTGTTACATGGCCCGCTATGATCTCTTCGGCCGCGGCGATCTGGTGCCGGCGCAACGCGAGCGACTCTTCTGCGATCGCCTGCAGCGAATCAATATCGTAAAGAAAGACGCCGTCGATCTCATTGACTTCCGGCGCCACGTCTCGCGGCACTGCGATATCGATGATGAAAAGCGGACGGTCCGATCGTTCCCGCATCATCGGCGTCAAGACATCCGGCCTCAGGAGCGGCTCTTCCGCCGCCGTCGATGAAATCAAAATATCGACCTCCACGCATTGCTTCGACCATTCGTGGAATGAGATCGCGCGGCCCCGCACCACTGCGGCCAGACTTTCTGCGCGCTCGAAGGAGCGGTTGCTCACCCGGATGTCCGTTACTCCCCGCGAGCTCAAGGCGCGGGCCGTGCGCTCACTCGTATCGCCCGCGCCCAAAATAAGTACTTTTCGATTCCGGAGATCGCCGAAAATCTTCACCGCCAGCTCGACCGCCACGGACCCAACCGAGACGGCGCCGCGGGTAATTTCCGTCCGCGTCCGAACCTGTTTGGCCACGCGGAACGCACGCTGGAAAAGCCGATGCAAATGAGGCCCGACGCTGCCCGATTCCCGCGCATTCGCGTACGATTTCTTCACCTGTCCGAGGATGTCCGTCTCGCCGATCACCATCGAATCGAGGCCGGACACCACACGAAAAAGATGCCGTATGCATTCTTCACCTTCGTACCGGTAAAAAATGCCGGCGTCCTCAGCTGTTTTCGCCCCGTCGCGCACGAGGCAATCCGTAAGCCGGTCCGTTGCGACCGTCGCAACGGCTGAGCCATAAACTTCCACGCGGTTGCAAGTGGCCAGGATGAGCGCTTCGTCACAGCCGCTCTCGGTGCGCAGGACTTCTTCTGATCGCTGCAAGCCATAACGCTCGCGCGTTTCCACTTTCGCGGTGTGATGGCTAATTCCGACGCAGAACAGGTTCATCACGTAGGGCGGCTTTGCGAAACGAAGTTGATAGCCCACAAAACCGAGACCGCGGCGCCAAAGCCCAGCACGCAAAGGACGGCCACTCTTTTGGGCGCGAGTCGGTGGAGATGCCGGCCTTGCAAGATCGCCCCGTAAAACAACCAGACTCCAAAGGCACAGATCATCTTCACCCGCGGCAATGGCCCGCCGGTAAAAAATCCGCCGATGAGGCCGGCGGTATAAAGAGCGAAACCGAGCCAGAGCAAACGCGTGATCGCGGCGAAAAGACTCGTCAACGGCGGCAGGCGGGAGAAAACCGAATGCATCTGGTGCGTTTTCAGTTGCCGTTCTTGCACGAGGTACATGACGCCAGCCACACAGGCGAGGGCAAATGCGCCGTAAGCCACCATCGACATTGAGGCATGAAATTCCAGCCAGGGATTCGCGGGAAGGCGGGCTTGGTGCGGGACATCGATCGGCGCGATCAGGGCAAACGTTTGCAGCGCAAAGACCAGGGGCGCGGTGAAGGCCCCCATGAGCGAGAGGCGATAGGCCGGGCCAACCAACAGATAAATAAGCGCTACCGACCACGCCAAAAAGATGAACACTTCAAAGAGGTTGGTCAGGGGACAGCGCCCCAACGCGTGACCGCGCACCGAGAGAAACGCGAACTGGAAGAGAAAGCCCAGGCCGATCGCAAAAAAATTGAAGCGCCTCGGGCGCGAAATCCGGTCACGGACCGCGACGAGGGTGTGGACAACCGCCGTGAAATAGCAAAGGGTGGCGACGATCAGAAGCTGGCGGTCCATTGGGAGTGCCAGTGTAAAAGGAGGGCCGTCCCTTGGCAAACTCCACTACGCGAGCGGCGTTGACGTTTCCGGTTGAAACCGTAGCGTCGCGCCATGGTTTCCGACGTTATCGACAAACTTCGTGCCGCGGTGCGGGATGTGCCTGATTTTCCGAAGCCCGGAATTATTTTCAAGGACATCACCCCTATCCTGGGCAGCGGGGAGCTTTTTCGCGCGTCGATCGATGTCTTTCTCGAACAATGCCGCGGCAAAGAAATCGACAAGATTGTCGGGATCGATGCGCGGGGATTTCTATTTGGCTCGGCGGTCGCCTACGAGTTGGGGGTAGGTTTTGTGCCGCTTCGAAAAAAAGGCCGCCTGCCTTACAAGACCGAGAGCGCGAAATACTCGCTCGAGTACGGCGAAGCCGAGATGGAGCTGCATCTCGACGCGATAGAACCGGGAGAGAGAGTCGTATTGATAGATGATCTGCTCGCAACGGGCGGCACATCCGCGTCTGCGGCCACACTCATCAAAAAGGTGGGCGGAATTCTCCTGGCCGCGCAGTTCCTGATCGAGCTGGAGTTCCTGCATGGCCGTGACAAACTGGAACCGATTCCGGTCGTTTCGTTCTTGAAATACTGAGCGGGACGCTGGTTGTCACCTCGAGGCGCGCAGACGGGCGAGGGACCTCGCGAGCGGTCAATCGCTTCCACGCTTCTTCAAGCCCCCACTGGAGCGAGGCGTGGAATCTTCCCGTGTAATCAAAAGTCCGGCGGAGAGGTTCCTCGCCGTCTGCGCGGCTCGGGATGACAAGCGGTATCTTCAACTCTCGTGACACGAGCAACCGCTCCCACATCCGGGTTCGGCCACGATCACTTCCATTCTTATTTCCTGAAGCGCGAGCTGATCGTGGATCAGATTGAGCAGCGCGAGGGCACGCTCGTCCGGCATGTAATCACAGCGAAGCTCGATGCGCGCTGATTTGGCGGCAAGCTCCGGATGCGCCGCGATCATTTCTCCGTCGAGCAGGAAGGAGACGTAGGCGTTAAATTTCTCCTGCAGTTCGTGCAGCCGCGCGTCCGAGTCGTTCCACGAGCGGGGCTCGTGCATCGCAAGAACGACTTGATCCGTTTTTGGGTCGAGCGCGAAAAGGTCGATGACGCCGGCTTGCTCGACTCCACCGCGCAGCGGTTCACCGGCAGGACTGCTGTTCGAAGACTGTGTCACAGGGAGAGATTCCTCGACTTCGCTTGAATGACAAGGAGGGGTCCGTTGGTGTAGGCTTGGCGAATGGTGAGGCCGCTTTGTGTTACCTGCTCCGCGCTCTTTCTCTTCGCGACGATTGCCCTCGCTCAATTCACCCCCGCCTTGCTGCAAAACAATAGCTACTGGAGCGATGGCAAGGCGGAGTTCAACATCTACGGCGCGCAGATCAGCCGGTATGGCGTGCCCAGGGCATGCGAAGTTTTGCATATCCTCGTGCGCGAGCCGTTCGATCCGAAACAATTGGTCAAGCCAGAAGGTCCCCCGCGGTCCGACGCCATTCCGGTCCTCAAGCTGAACCAGATCCTGCACGTGCCGACCGGCCTTTATGTGTATCAGCAGATGCACTCGAACTTCTGGCGGGTCGACAACGCGCAGCTCGTGAAGTTTTCTCTCACTAGCAACGACAGTTGCGGGAACACGTTCAAGGAAGCGCGCCGCAACGGAGAACAATTCAACTACGAATACCGGACCTACTGGGACGGAATGGCGGACGGGAAGGAGAACGTCACGCTGCCGGCCAAGGGCTGTTTCTACGACGAACTGCCCTGGCTCGTCCGGACGATCGACTTCTCCAAGCCGGCCGGGGAATTCGAAGTGCAACTGGCCGGAACCACGATCGGCTCAAAGAAAGACACGTTCGTTTTCCAGCCGGCCAAGATTTCCTTCAAATCGACGGAGCGCACCATCGACGTTGTCGTCCGCCACGGCGGAGGCACCGACAAGTTCGTCCTGGATCGCGACGGTCCTCACCTGTTACGCGAATGGGCTGCCGCCGACGGCAGCCATTTGAAGATGAAGCGCAATCTAAAAGTCGATTACTGGAACTACAACAAACCGGGCGATCGTGAGCGCGCGCTCAACAATCCGATGTTGCGTCAGCCGGATTGATCGGGCGCCTTGTAATCGTGATCGTGATCGTGATCGAAAGCGATTGAAGACAGGGCGACGAGCGCGTTTAATCTTCCTCGTGGCGAAACTAAGAAAACCCGCGGGCGTTACCCTGCTCGGCCGGAGCGAAGCCAACCTGCCCGCCTCACCGGCGGACGCCCGCCTCGAGACGTTTCCAAACCCCGCCCGCAGAAATTACCGGATCCGTTTTGAAACCGCAGATTTCACCTCGCTTTGTCCAGTTACTGGGCAGGTGGACTTCGCGCAAATCACGATCGAGTACGTGCCGAAGACGCTTTGCATTGAAAGTAAATCGCTCAAATTCTACCTCGCCTCCTATCGCAACGAGCGCGCTTTCAACGAAGCCGTGACAAATCGGATCCTCGATGATTTCGTGGTCGCCTGTTCGCCGCGCGAAGCGATCGTGACTGCAGAATTCTCCGCTCGCGGCGGGATCGCTCTGACCGTTCGCGCGGAATTTCCCGGTGCAAGATAGGGCGCGGTCCCTGCCATTCAATGAGACGCGCCGTCGTTCTTCTTAGCGGCGGACTCGACTCGGCCACGACGCTCGCGATCTGCCGTCAGGAAGGATTCGACGCTTACACCCTGTCGTTTGATTACGGACAGCGCCACCGTATCGAAGTGCTGGCGGCAAAGCGCATCGTGGGATCTCTCGGCGCGCGAGACCATCGCATCGCTGAAATCGATCTGCGTGTTTTCGGCGGATCGTCGCTGACCGATGAAATTCCAGTCCCCAAAAGCCGGGATGAAACGAAAACGAGCGGGGTCATTCCGACTACGTACGTCCCGGCGCGGAACACGATTTTTCTTTCCTACGCGCTTGCCTGGTGCGAAGTGCTCGGCGCGGCGGACATTTTCATCGGGGCCAACTCCGTCGATTACAGCGGATACCCGGATTGCCGTCCGGCGTTCATCGCGGCATTCGAAAAGCTGGCGGGAGTGGCAACGAAAGCGGGCGTGGAAGGCACGCGCTTCCGCATTCACGCTCCTCTCCTTTCGATGTCGAAAGCTCAGATCATTGAGAAAGGAACCGAACTCGGAGTCGATTTTTCTTTGACGCACAGTTGCTATGATCCGACTCCTGATTTGCTCGCCTGCGGCGAATGCGATTCGTGCCGGATCCGGCTTGAAGGTTTCCGTGCCGCTGGCCGGCCGGATCCCATTGCCTATGCCACAAAATGAAACGGTTCTTCGCGATGTTTGTCCTGACGCCAGGTGAACAGCGCGTCGTGATTTTCGTCGTGCTCGCTCTCGTGATCGGAATCTTCATTAAACATCATCGGGAGATGAGGTTGAACGATGCGCAAAGATCGAGTTCGGAATCCTGGTCTGCCCCACTTGGAGCGCCAACGCCTAACGAATAATTATCTACAATCCCGGAATGTGCCCGTAACCGATAAAGTTCGGGCTGATCCTTCCTTCATTCGTCTTGGCGGGCTTGGGGATTTTGAAATCGAAGACGCTCACCCCATAACGCGATTCTCCTTCGTAAGTCCGGCCGTCGCTCGCGCCCACCATGATGCGTTGATTCGTCCCCTTCTTGCGGCCGAGATAAATCATGGCGTGCGTGATCGGCGGATCGCGCTCAATACTGTACGTGCCCGTCCAAAAAAGAAGATCGCCCGGGACGAGCTCGTCGAGTTCAAAAGTGTCCTCCTGTCGACTGTTAACCGCCTTAAAGTTCCCGGCCTTGCGCAACCAGACATATTGCTGGCTGGAATCGCGCGGCACGCCGTCAACACCATTTTGCGTCAGCACGTAAAAAACGAATCCGGAACAATCCATGCCGCCGTTCGCAGGATCAGCTGAGCCGTATTTGTATTCGAGATTCCGCGTAGTCAGTTCGAGGGCTGTGTCTACTATCTTGCGGACGCTGGCCTGGTAATTTTCGTAACCGGCAATCTCACCTGAGGAGATGGTGGCGGGCGCGCCTTTTTTCTTCGGGGAAGGAGACGGACTGGCCGAGGGGCTTGAACTTGCCGTGGGCGTCTCGCTCGGGCTAGGCGAGGACGATGGCGCTTCAGTGGGCGTGGGGGAAGGCGACGTTTTTTTCTTTTTCTTTCCAGGCGATGCGCTTGGCGACGATTCGGGCGCGGGAGTCGGGGATGCTTTCTTTTTTTTCTTGGGCGAAGGGGAAACGCTCGCCTCCGACGTTTCTGCCGGCTTGGGGCTTGGAGACACCTTGCGCGTTTTCCGGGGAGTCGGCGAGGGAGATTTTTCCGGGGTCGCTGTTGCTTTCGGCAAAGGCGATTTCTCGGCGACCGGGGTTTTCTTCGACGTGCTGGAGGTCTTGCGCTGTTTCTTCGGCGCAGGAGTCGGCGCGAAAATTTTCTTCAGTTTGTTGCCAAACGTTTCCTCGGCGTGCGATCGCTCACCGACGCCCGTGAGCATCGCGATCAAAAAAAGAGCGCCGGCAATTCTCCTGAGTCGTCGCATGGGAGCGGGAACGTAGCACACGCGACCGTGATGGATACATGCTGCGTAACTGGGTGTCACCCCACGCCGCCCGGCATTCGATGGCTTACTTCTTCGAGAGCTCTGCCAGAATGGCTTTGTTCAGACGGATGCCAGCGTCCAGATTCTCGAGCGGAAAATTTTCGTTCGGCGAATGGGCGCGGCAATCGGGTAACGCCAGGCCGAGCAGCAGGGTTTCCACTCCAAGAATCGTGCGGAACTGGGAAACGATCGGAATGCTGCCCCCCTCTCGAATCAGCGCTGGTTCCTTTCCGAAAGCCTCGCGCAACGCGCGTTGCGCCGCCTCGCCGACGGGCGAATGCGGATCGGTCAGATACCACGGTCCGCTGTGGCCGCGCGTTATTTCCATCGTCACCCCCGGAGGCAAATGCTTTTCAAGATGACGCGTAGCCAGAGCCAGAATTTCGTCACCAACTTGGTTAGGCACGAGCCGGAAAGTAAGCTTGGCCATCGCGTGACTTGCAATCACTGTCTTGGTTCCCACCCCCTGGTAACCGCCACCAATTCCGTTGATTTCCGCGGTGGGCCGTCCCCAGAGCCGTTCGAGGGTACTGTAGCCCTCTTCACCGAAGAGGGCCGGCGACCCAGTTTCTTTTAAGATCTCCTCATCGCCGTCCAAAGGCAGTTCACGCCAGGCTTTGCGTTCCCAGTCTTCCAGCGGTTTTACCTTATCGTAAAATCCTTCGATCGCGATGTGCCCCTTGTCGTCATGCAAGGTCGCGAGCAAACGCACCAGCGCGGTAATTGGATTTGCCACCGCGCCCCCAAACACCCCCGAATGCAAATCCATCTTCGCGCCGGTGATCTTGATCTCGAGCGCAGTCACACCCCGCAAACCGTAACTCAATGTCGGCGTGCCCTTCGCGACCATTCCCGTATCGGAAACGACGGCGACATCGCAACGAAGGGCCTCCTTATTCTCAGAGAGAAAGTTGCCGAGGTTACCGCTCCCGATCTCTTCCTCACCTTCTATGACGAAATGCAGATTAACGGGAAGCTCGCCGTGTTGTTCCAGCGTTTCCTGAACGCCCAGAATATGTGAGAGAATCTGCCCCTTGTTGTCGGTGGCGCCGCGCGCAAAAACGTAGCCATTTTTGAGCACGGGATCGAAAGGCGGGGAATCCCACAGATCGAGCGGATCGGGCGGCTGGACATCGTAATGTCCGTAAATCATGACTGTCGGGCGCCCGGCTTGATGTTTATTTTTCGCCCAGACGACCGGATGTCCCGGTGTGGGCACCAGTTTTGTCTCGAGCCCTATCCCGCTCAATTTTTCTACCAGCCAATGCGCGCACTCCGCGACCTTTTCCGCATATTGCTCGTCGGTGGAAACGCTCGGGAATCGCAGGAAGGCATAGAGATCATCGAGATGGCTGGCGCGCATGGTCGGCAAGATTAAACCAACTTTTTTGGTTTCGCCTGCGAATTGCGCGTTGCGTCGCGCCGCACGCTGACTCAGCCTGCCGCATGGCCGCGGAACCCGCCCAAGACCAGAAGGAAAAGCTAATCCGCGCGCTCGGCGTCCCGACTCTCACCGCAAGCATCGTCAATGCGACGATCGGCGCAGGAATTTTCGTGCTGCCTGCCGCCGTCGCCGCAGGTTTGGGCGCCGCCGCTCCGATCGCCTACGTCATCTGCGCGGTGGTCATGGCCCTGGTCGTCACTTCATTCGCCATCGCTGGAAGTCGCGTGTCATTGACGGGTGGCCTTTATGCGTATGTGGAAGTCGCTTTCGGTTCCTATATCGGTTTTCTCGCCGGCGTTTTGCTGTGGCTGACCAATGTTCTCGCTGTCGCGGGTGTGGCCAGCGCCATCGCGGCATCGGTCGCGGTGATTTTTCCCCTGGCGCAGGGAGCCCTCGGCCGAGTCCTCCTTCTCGTGCTGATTTTTTCCAGTTTGACCTTCATCAATATTCGCGGTGTCCGCGCTGGCGCTGCCACGGTGGCGGGGCTGACAATCGCGAAATTATTACCACTGCTTCTCTTTATCGGCGTTGGCATCTTCTTCATTCAACCAAGCGCGTTGGGATGGTCGGTCTGGCCCGAAACGGATGCCATCGGCAAGACGGCCTTGGTCCTCATCTTCGCCTTTATGGGAATCGAACTGGCTTTGGTGCCGAGTGGCGAAGTGAAGAACCCCTCCCGCACGGTTCCGCGTTCTATTTTCACCGCTCTTGCGATCACCACCGCGCTTTACATAGCAATTCAACTCGTCGCTCAAGGAGTCCTCGGGGCTGAGCTATCGAAGTTCGTGGATGCACCGCTGGCCGAGGCTGCGTCTCGCTTCCTCGGCAACGCGGGGCGATCGATAATCCTGGTGGGCATGGTTATTTCCGCCTTCGGATATGTGAGCGGCGATGTCCTCGGTTCGCCACGAACCCTTTACGCGTTCGGGCGAAATGGGATCCTGCCAGCGAAAATGGCGGCGGTGCACCCGCGCTTCCGAACCCCGTACGTCGCGATCACCGTCCATGCGATCATCGCTTGCACCCTTTCCATCAGCAGCACTTTCAGATATCTCGCCATTCTCTCAAACATCGCGGCGCTCTTGCTTTACCTTTTTTGCTGCTCGGCGGCGTTCGAGCTGATTCGCCGAAATGTGGTCTCGGATGGGAAGCCCTTCTCAATTCCCGGTGATAAAGTCGTGCCGTTTCTCGCGATCGCGATCGTCCTTTGGATCTTGTCGCATGCCACCCCTTCGGAATTTGGAGTTGCCGCACTCGTGCTGGTGATCGCGTCGGCTTTGTATGGATTACGGAGGATAACGAGTCGGAACTCCGGCGATGCTTGACCAGGGCTAAATAGGCCCAACCCCATATCTTGTGCCCGCGGGGGCCCCGTCCGCTGCAAATGGTATTATTTTCCTTGTCACTCGATGAGGATTGGATGTTAATGAGAGGAGCGCGGCTCTACCGGCCCATCTATGCATCTCCAATCGCTCGAACTCTTCGGCTTTAAATCTTTCGCGGACAAAACGGTCTTCGAATTTCACGAAGGCGTCACTGCAATCGTCGGGCCGAACGGCTGCGGGAAATCGAACGTCCTCGATGCCGTCCGCTGGGTCCTCGGAGAGCAATCCGCCAAAGCGATGCGCGGTGGCGAAATGGCCGACGTGATTTTCAACGGAACCGAGAGCCGCAAGCCGGTCGGCTTTGCCGAGGTCTCCCTCACTTTGTCGAATTGCGAGGGCGAGCTTGGGGTCGATTGGCACGACGTTCGCGTGACGCGCCGCGTTTATCGTGACGGGAACTCCGAGTACCTCTTGAACAAAACACCGTGCCGCTTGCGCGATATCCAAAGTCTTTTCGCCGATACCGGCGTCGGACGCAGCGCCTACTCGGTGATGGAACAGGGCAAGATCGATTTGATTCTCAGCTCGCGTCCCGAAGATCGCCGCGCCGTTTTCGAGGAAGCGGCCGGAATCACGAAATACAAAACGCAAAAACGCGAGGCGCTGCGCAAGCTGGAAGCGACCGAAGCAAATCTTTTGCGGATCGGGGACATCATCAAGGAAGTGAAACGCCAGATCGGCTCACTTCAGCGCCAGGCCGGGAAAGCGCGGCGCTATCAGACCCTGCTGGCTGATCTGCAAATCTTGGACACTCATCATTCGCGACGGCAGCTCGATGAACTCGAGTCCGAAGCAGAGCGGGGTCGTGCGGAAGTGGCGCGCCTGGAAGAGGCCGAACGGAATGCTCACGCAAAAATCGAGGCGAGCGAAAACGACCTCGCCCTGAAGCGCCGCGATCTGGATGCAATTGACGGCCAGGCGGGCGACGCCCGCGCGGAAGTGCAGCGACTGCAAGCCGAGATAGGAACACTCCGCAACCGAATCGATTTTAACCGGCAGCGCGCGCAGGAACTCCAGGAGTTGATCGAACGGCATGAAGGCGATATCTCCGCGGCTGAAGCAAAACGGAGCGAGCAGGAGACGAAAATTCACGAGGCGGATGCGCTCATCGCCAAGATCGATCAACTTCTCGAGACGAAAGAAAGCGAAGTCGAGCAGCTTACGGAAACGTTGCGGGCCGCGCGGAACGAGCGCGTGCAACGGGAGGATGAACTGCAATCGTTCCAGCTTTCGCTTTCAAAATTCGAGGGCAAAATCACAGCGCTTCAGAACGATCTGACCGGAATGGCTGCCAGACGGGAGTCGACTGCGGCTCGAATCTCCGAATTGAACGGCTCGATCCGCACCGAGACGGTTCGCGTGGCCGAAGCGCGATCCACTCTTGTCCGCGCGCAAGCCGCGCTGGAAAGCGAGCAGCAAGCGACGGAGAAACTCCGGCAAAGCCTGCGCGAGGCGGAAGAGCGACAGCAGCAGCACCAGTCGAGTTTGATGCAGGCCGAGAAAGAGATTGGGCGGATCGATCGGGTGGTCGCGGAGAAGCAGGCGCGTCTCGAAGTGTTGCGGCAAATGACGGAAGAAGGGGAAGGATTGGAGAAGGGATCTCAAGCGGTCTTGAAGGGCCTGAACGATCCCGATCGGATCAAGCCGGCGATCGCCGGCGCGCTCGTGGCGAATTTGAATGTCGAGCCTGAGTTTATTCCCGCGCTCGAGGCGGCGTTTGGCCGGGCCATGCACGCCGTCGTCTTGCGCAACACAGCGCTTGCGGCAGAAATTTTCCAGACGCTGGCGAAAGACAAATCGGGGCAAGCGGCCCTGGCGATTTCTGGGTGGTCGGAGGATCGTCAAAATACATCCTCGTCAACTCTGCCAAAAGGCGCACTGGCTTGGGCAATCGAAAAAGTCGACGCGCCAGAGGACTTGGCGCCCATCGTTCGGAGCCTCTTGCGGGATGTGGTGATTGTCTCCGATCTGGCCTCTGCGCTTGAACTTAAAGAGAAGGCCGGGCACCTCCAATACGCCACGCTGGCGGGCGAGTTTATTTCCGCGGATGGAATCATTTTTGGCGGGAGCACGGTCGCGGCGAACGATTCGCTCCTGGGACGCCATGCGGTCCTGGCCTCCCTCTCGCAGGAGTGCGATTCACAGGAAGCTGAGCGGCAAACGTTGATCGACACGCGCACCAGGACACAGGAGCAGGTCGAAACCGCCATCAGCGTGGTCGAAGAAGCTCGCGCCAGCCACGAGACCGCGCAGCGAGGTCAATCCAAGGCAAGCGTTCAGATTCTCTCCGTGGAACGGGCCGCTTTGGACGCGGAGCAGAAGCTGACGAATTTGGAGACCGAGAAAAGCACCCTGGAACAGCAAGTCCGGAGCGCGGACGAAAAAATCGCGCAACTGGAAGAGGAATTAGAAGCGCAGCGGAAAGCATTCGAGGAAGAACTGCAACGAAAGAGCGCGGCCGAACACGCACGTGAAAATGCGCGATCGCAAGAGGAGGATTCGGCGGAAAAATTGAATGAATTGCGGCTCGCGGTGGCGACGGAACGGCAGCGTCATGAGAGTCTGGTTCACCACCGTCAGCCGATGGCCGCGCGCGAAGCGGAGCTGGCTGATCTCGTCGCCGCGCGTCGGGGCGATATCGCGACCTACCAGAACCGGCTGGCCGTCCAGGCCAAGGAATCAGAGGAAGCAGAAGCGGGAATCCTCAGCCAGGCCGCGCAATTAGAAGCGGCGGGCAAGGCTGTTTCCGCGCTTGTGGAAGCACGAGGTGCGCGCCTTGCCGCGGTAAACGGCCAGGAATCTCAGGTGCGCGTCTTGCGCGATTCCTTGAACGATCTGCGTGATCTCCGGAGCAAACAGGAGGTCCGCCAGACGCAGCTGCAACTGCGCATCGAGAATTTGGCCGAGCATGTGATGCGCCGTTATCAAATCGACCTGCGCGCGTTCGCCACGGACGCTTTTGCCTTCCAAAAGACTCTAAGCGTTATCACCAAGCGCCGCGCCAGTGGATCGGCTCCGAATGGTCCCGAGGTCGATGGCGGCGAAGCCGAGACCGTGCCAGCGTCGCCGGCGGAGCGGCCGATCCACCCGGAGATCGACAGCGTCGAGCAGATCATCGCGGACCTCACCCGGCAACTCGACAACATGGGACCGGTGAACCTCGAGGCGGTCCACGAGTACGACGAACTGGAAGAACGTTACCGTTTTCTCGAGACGCAAAACAGCGACTTGATCGCGGCGCGCCGCGAGGTGCTGGACGTGATCTCCAGGATCAACAGCACAACGCAAACGCTTTTCGCCGAAACGTTTGCACACGTGCGAATCAACTTCCGCGAGATGTTTGGGGAACTCTTCGACGGCGGGCGGGCCGATCTTTCCTTGGTGGATGAGAATGATCCTCTCAACTGCGGAATCGAAATAAGCGCAAGGCCGCCCGGGAAACAGCTGCAAAGCATCTCGCTCCTGTCCGGCGGGGAACGAACCATGACGGCGGTCGCGCTGCTCTTCGCGATCTATATGGTCCGGCCGAGCCCATTCTGCATCCTCGATGAAATGGACGCGCCGCTTGATGAGAGCAACATCAACCGTTTCATTCGCGTGCTGGACCGGTTCGTTTCGCAGAGCCAGTTCATCATCATCACGCACAACAAACGAACCATCGCAAAAGCGGATATCTTGTACGGCGTCACGATGGAAGAGCGCGGCGTGAGCAAACTGGTCGGGATGAAACTGACGGCGGAGAAGGGTGCCGACGGAGAGCTGAAACGCCCGGCCTCTAATGGGAACGGCAATGGCGCGGCGCGGGAACAGAAGCCACGCCAGGGACAGTTCGCCATGACGGGTGAAGCCGGTGAGCATCGTCGCGGTCTCGCGGCGAGCAGGTAGCGAGCGGCAAAAAACACGTTGCGCCGCCCGGCTCAAAGGCTAAATCGTGGGAATGCTTCAAACGGCCGAACGCAGCGCTTCTTCTTCGAAAACAGCGCCGCACGAGAAATACCTCGAGGCGTTTCGCATCATGCTTCAGACGCGGGTTTTCGAGGAGAAGCTCGCAAGTCTTTATCGGGGCGGTTTGATTACCGGCGGCGTTTACATCGGCAGAGGTCAGGAGGCAGTCAGCGTGGCGTGTGGAATTTTTTTGCAGGAGGGCGACGTCTTCGCACCGCTCATTCGCGATCAGGCCGGACGCTCGGCATTCGGCGAACCGCTGGTCGATGTAGCGCGCACTTATCTTGGTTCCCGATCTGGCCCAATGCGCGGGCGCGACGGGAATATTCACCGCGGCTGCCCGAAGACGGGTCAGCTCGCGATGATCAGCCATCTCGGCGCGATGGTCTCAGTCGTCGTCGGCAAACTGATGGCCAAGCGGATGAAGGGCGAGAAAGATTTTATCGGACTAACGACCATTGGCGAAGGCGGAATGCAAACAGGGGCGACGCACGAAGGGATGAACATCGCCGGAGTTGAGCGGGTGCCGTTGGTTGTCGTCGCGACCAACAATCACTATGCCTATTCCACGCCGAACGATCGCCAGTTCGCCTGTGCGGATCTGGTCGATCGTGCCAAAGGCTATGGCTACGAAGGTAGTTCGGTTGATGGCACCGACCTGACGGAGTGCCTTAATGTCATCGGCGCTGCGGTCAAGCGCGCGCGGGCTGGCCGCCCACCGCAACTCGTCGTTGCCTCGACCCTGCGTCTGGCCGGCCACGGCGAGCATGACGATGCGAGCTACGTGACCGATGACATCCGGCGCGAGCCGTTCGCGCAAGATTCTTTGCAACGCACCGAGCAATTGATTCTTGAACGGGGACTTTTGGATCGCGAAGGCTTGCAGCAAATGCGCGCCGAGCTCGCGGCCGTAGTCGACGAGGCCGTGGCGACTGCGCAGCAAGAGGACGCGCCGGTCGGCAGCGAAGAGGATTGGTGCGCGGTCTCGACGCGCGAACTCGTTGACCAAATTCCGTGAGCGTCACCTACCTCGAAGCAATCCGCGAGGCGCAGACATATCTTCTTCGCGAGGATAAACGCGTCTTCATTTACGGCCAGGACATCGCCGGAAAATTCGGCGGCGCGTTCAAAGCCACGAAAGGCCTCGCAGAACAATTTCCCGGGCGCGTTCTAAACACACCGATCAGCGAAGACGCCATGGTCGGCACGGCGATCGGCGCGGCCATGGAAGGGATGCGGCCGATCGTGGAAATGCAGTTCGCGGATTTCTCCAGCATCGCTCTCAACCAGATCCTCAACAACGCCGGGACACAATATTGGCGCACCCAGGTCCCCTGCCCGATCACCGTGCGCCTGCCGTCCGGGGGAACGAAAGGCAGCGGGCCTTTCCACAGCCAGAGCATGGAAGGGCTTTACTCGCATTATCCCGGGCTGGTCGTCCTGACGCCTGCGACGGTCGAAGATGCCTACACGATGTTGATCGACGCGGTCGCGATCGACGACCCCGTTATCTACTGCGAGCACAAGTATCTTTATTACCATCTCAAGGCCGACGCACTTCCCACGGAGAAATTGCCGATCGGGAAAGCGCGGATTGTCCGGCCTGGACGCGATCTCAGCATCGTGACCAACAGCGCGATGGTGCATGAGGCGCTCGCCGTTGCGCAGCAATTCAGGGCGGACGGAATCGAAATCGAAGTGGTCGATTTGCGATCGGTGAAGCCGCTCGATACGGACACCGTGCTCGCGTCGGTCGCGCGCACCGGGCGATTGCTCTGCGTCGGGGAAGCGTTTCCCTGGGGAGGGGTAACCGCGGAAGTGATCGCGCGCGTCGCGACCGAAGGATTCGATCTGCTCGATGCCGCGCCGACGCGCATCAACGCGAAGGACACTCCGATTCCTTACCACCCGAATCTTTG
>Ga0190272_10000145_pt1 | contig 44408 bp, 33 predicted proteins | sample Popmic504T_FD_133746 | JGI IMG/M metagenome (GOLD analysis project Ga0190272, IMG submission 133746) | Populus adjacent soil microbial communities from riparian zone of Shoshone River, Wyoming, USA - 504 T | ecosystem: Environmental > Terrestrial > Soil > Riparian zone | place: USA: Wyoming...
ATAAGACGTCTTTTGGAGTATCTTGAAGGCCGCACCCAGACATTCATTACCACGTCGAAAAGAAGCCACCTCGAAGGGTTCCTTTCCAAAGCAAACGTACACGAGATTGTCGAAGGCACAGCCCTATCGGCAGAGTTAACGAGAAACTCTTTCTCGGCGTCAGCTGCTGTGTCTGAGATTGTCCACGAGCCCACAAACTAGCTAGCGATTGCCATGGATGTAGATGACACGGTCGATTTGTTAAAGCGCAAGAAGGAGAAGGAATTGTCAACAGCAGGAACTACTACAGGAAAGAAACAGACTTACGATTCGTCTTCAATTGCCGTATTGGAGGGCAGGGAAGCTGTGCGAAAGCGCCCGGCGATGTACATCGGGTCGACCGGAGAAATCGGCCTGCATCATTTGGTCTACGAGGTGGTAGACAATTCGATCGACGAGGCCCTGGCCGGTTATTGCGATACAGTTGAAGTAACTATCCATCTTGATGATTCGATCACAGTGATCGACAACGGCCGCGGTATTCCGGTCGACGAGATGAAAAAAGAGCGAAAGTCGGCGGCCGAAGTGGTCATGACCAAGCTTCACGCAGGTGGTAAGTTTGACTCAAACGCTTACAAGGTTTCCGGCGGTCTTCATGGCGTGGGCGTTTCGTGCGTCAACTTCCTTTCTGAAACGCTGCATCTGGAAATCTGGAGAGACGGGAAGACTTACGAACAGGACTACCTGCGCGGGATTGCTGTGGCCCGCCTCGAGCAAACTGGCAAAACAAGGAAACGCGGCACGAAGATCACTTTTAAGCCTGACTCGCAGATCTTCGACCACACAGTTTTCAGTTTTGACAAACTGTCTGAGCGCTTGCGGGAAAAAGCCTTCCTCAATAAAGGCATTCGCATCACGATCAAAGACGAACGCGATGTACCGGAGAAGTCGCACGAATTTTATTACAAGGGCGGGATCGCTGAATTCGTCAAGCATCTGAACAAGAACAAGACCACGCTCCACGACAAGCCTCTCTATTTCGAAAGGGAAAGCGATGTCTTGTCGATCGAGGTCGCCATTCAGTACAACGACGCCTACGACGAGAAGGTCTATTCGTTTGCCAACAACATCAACACCGTCGATGGTGGCACGCACCTGTCAGGGTTTCGCTCGGCGTTTACCAGGACCGTTAACGCTTACGCACAATCCTCCGGTTTAGCCAAAAACTTTAAAGGCTCGCTGTCGGGTGATGACGTGCGCGAGGGTTTGGTGGCCGTGATTTCGGTGAAGCTGCCACAGCCTCAATTTGAAGGACAGACCAAGGGTAAACTCAATTCAGACGTAAAAGGCGCGGTCGAGTCGTTCCTGAATGAACGCCTCACCGAATACCTCGAACAGAATCCCACAGTAGCTCGAAAGATTGTCGGTAAGTCTGTCGACGCGGCGCGCGCCCGGGAAGCCGCGCGTAAAGCGCGCGAAATTGTGCGCAAGGGCGTGCTTGGCTCGACGATGTTGCCGGGCAAGCTCGCTGATTGTCAGGAAAAAGACCCGGCACTCTCAGAAATCTACATCGTCGAGGGTGATTCCGCCGGAGGCTCAGCCAAGCAGGGACGAGACCGCAAAAACCAGGCGATCCTTCCGCTCAAGGGAAAAATTCTCAACGTCGAAAAGGCGCGGTTCGACAAGATGCTGGGCCACAGCGAGATCAAAGCTCTCATCACCGCTCTTGGGACAGGTATCGGCAAAGAAGATTTCGATGCAAGTAAATTGCGTTACCACAAAATTATCCTGATGACTGACGCCGATGTCGACGGCTCTCACATTCGGACGCTGCTGCTGACGTTTTTCTATCGTCAGATGCATGAGCTGATTGAGCAGGGGTATGTCTACATTGCCCAACCACCTTTGTTCAAAGTTAAGCGGGGCAAGAAAGAGGAATACATCAAGGATGAAAGCCTCATGGTCCGCTATCTGATGCGCATGGCTACCGCGGATATGACGGTGAAGTCGGTCGGCGCGAATCAGAATATCGAAGGCAAGGAGCTGGCGAATTCGCTCGAAGAGCTGGTGGATTTGAAGAACTTCTGCGAGCGCGCAGCACGGCGCCTGGGTGGCGATTCATATTTGCTCGATACCTTGCTGAAGGCTTTCGCGGGAAAGAAAGGTGTGCTGCGCAAAGAAGGCACCAAGATGCGCAATGTGTTCCAGAACGCAGACCTGATGGCCAGGATCTATAAAGCACTCGATGAGGCGGGCTTTAACCCGGAGATATCGGCGGATGACGAGCATGGGTTGTCTAAGTTTGAAGTAACCACCACGTCGGGTTTGAATATCTCAGTCGACCTGAACTTTGCGGGTTTTGTTGAGTTCCAAAAGGCTGTCGAGTTGTACATGACGCTGGAAGACAAGCTGGCAGCTCCATTTATTATTGGCACCAACGGCGCCAGCGAAGAGATCTCCACGCGCGAGGAGTTGCTGGAAAGAGTGTTGGGTGCTGCGAAAAAGGATCTATCGATTCAGCGCTACAAGGGCCTTGGGGAAATGAATCCGGAGCAACTCTGGGAGACTACAATGAACCCGGAGAAGCGCACGCTGTTGCAGGTGAGAATTGACGATACCGTTGAGACGGACGAAATCTTCACGAAACTAATGGGCGACGAGGTCGAACCTCGACGTAAGTTCATCGAAGACAACGCCCTGAATGTGAGGAACCTGGACGTCTAGTTAGTAGGACAGGCATTCCTGCCTGTCCAGTTTTTCTACGGAAGTAATTAACTTGTGGAGTAATTAGAAGGAACAGGCAGCGGTGCCTGTTCCTTCTTCGTTTAGCGACAGAGCTGGGTCTGGGTCAGTTTGGTTGTGGCACGCGCATCTTGCGCGTGATCACGGGCGGGACGCCCCGTGCCACTTCATTCGTCTTGGTTGTGGCACGTGCATCTTGCGCGTGATCACGGGCGGAACGCCCCGTGCCACTTCATTCGTCTTGGTTGTGGCACGTGCATCTTGCGCGTGATCACGGGCGGGACGCCCCGTGCCACTTCATTCGTCTTGGTTGTGGCACGCGCATCTTGCGCGTGATCACGGGCGGGACGCCCCGTGCCACTTCATTCGTCTTGGTTGTGGCACGCGCATCTTGCGCGTGATCACGGGCGGGACGCCCCGTGCCACTTCATTCGTCGCCATTCAGGATTCCGTCCATGTCGCGGTCAACGCCCATGCGTGTACCGGAACCCGGCGGCACACAGGTGCCAGTGAGTTCCTGACCAGGCAACATCGCCAGCATCTTCAACGCGGATGGTGACAATGGCGGCAGGCTAGCGCGGTCGCGCAGGAACTGTCCGTTACTGAAAACGTACCCGCGTCTCTCGCCAGACATCCAGCCGTGAACCACCAGATTACATTCTCCATTCCCAGCTCGCGCCATTAACAGGCTGAAGCGAGGACCGCTGACTGCCGAGTTATCGTGCCGCAGCGTTACTTGCTGCCCGACAATCGGCGCCATGTTTGAATCGTAGGCCATCAGAAAAGCCTCGACCTGACGACGCTCCAGAATTCCCTGCGCATTGCGTGGAAATCCATCCGGGTTTGGAAAGATGACATCATCAAACACAAACCCAAGCGCACTGAGAAACTGGAAGGGAGAACCTATGGCGCCGCTATGAATGAATCCAAAGCCGCGAATTTGATCTCCCGTGTGCGCGTCGCTGTGATCCGGATTGAGAAGAACATGACGGGGAAAGCCAAACAACCCAACTTTCTGGTAGAGATTACGCAGTTGCGGAATCTTCAGCGTTTGCGGTAGTTCGCCTCCCACATACGTGCCGTCTGTTCCAAAGAACCCTGGACGGCTGACGCCAAACTCGGCGTTCGCATTTGGATCCAGCACGTGACAGAAGTTGCACTTGAAACCGATGGTGGCGGGTTTATTGAAATACATATCGCGACCCGCGGCCTCGTCGGCTGTCAGTGAGTTGTCGAGTGCCCGAATCGGATTGGGCGGATAAGTGATTTGCAATGCGAAGTCGGTGAACGCCTCCATGTCTGCTACAGGGATTTGGCCAGACCGGCCCAGGAGACCAACGAAAGCCTCATTAAACTGTCGGAATGCGGCCTGCTCATCGAATGAACCGCTGTCAGGCTGTGCACTGGGTTCACTAAACCCGCCGGTTCGATCTCCACGCCAATGCATCGGCCCGTGGTTCGCCATTCCGCGCAAGCTTTGCGTAACCATCGGTCCTTTCATGGGATGAAGATCCATGGTGGTTGGATCGAAGATGAAGCGAAACGGCCCGGGGGTAACTTGTACGTCTCCATCAGGATCGCCCAGGTCCCAGGCCAGGTGATCCGTGTCGCCTGAGACATGGCAGGACGCACATGATGAATCGCCACGACTGGAAGTGCGCGCGGCGTCGTAAAGAAATCGCCTCCCAACTGTGACACTAGCCGGCTCGGGGTTGAACATCGCCAGGTGGGCGATCTCCGTTTTGCTCGCAGTGTCGATGATGGATATGGCGTTGTCGAATCGAGTTAACGCGTAGATGCGTTCGCGCGACTCATCGAGCACGAGGCCCGTGGGTCCGCCACCGGTGACTGAGATTCGAGAACTGTTGGCCGGAGTAAACGTATTCTGTTCGATCGCCGCCGTGCTGAACACCCCAATCTTGTCGGATCCCATGGCTGCCACGTACAGTGTTTGCCCATCGGAGCTAATCGCCATTTCCTGTGGCAACGCAAGGCTTTGCTCGTTCTCCTGATTCGGTAGGGCGGCGCAACAGGCACTGAAATTGATATGACGATTCAAGTGCCGCGGAGTAACAGTCTGCGGGCCGGGCTTGAGTACCGTAATTCGGTTTTCAGCAAAGTGCCCTTGCACAGTCTTGTGCGCGAAGTTGCCCGGACCGGAAAACCTGTTCTCATTCAGCGCCTCGGTGTTTGATACATAGACCCTTCCGTTCACCGGGTTGACTACCATGTTGTAGAGAATCGTACCGACGCCGGAAAAAAATCCGTTCGGGCCGGGAAATTGTTTGGGCGTGCCGGCCATCGCGTTGATCACAAAGACATCCTTGTCAGGCAAACTAAACTTGATGCCATCGTCCCAGCTGCGACCAAGCTCGTCCACCCAGTGAGTGCCGTTAAACTTTACGATTAGCCCCGTAGCCAGGTGGTGAATTCCTGCGTGATTTGTGTTTGGCGCCGGCGTGCCTCCAGCCGCTTCGCCGCCATGGGGAACAAAGGCTTCGTGGACGGTGGTGGTGCGGTTTCCAGATGCATGGGCGGCGACATAGACCTTGTTCCCATCAGGTGTAGCGGCGAGTGCGCGCGGCGTATCCGAAAAGAGCGTGATGATCGTGAGCGGCGAACCGCCCAGCGAATTGCCAAGGCTGAGGGCGTCAAAGACCCAAACGTCGGCACGTCCAACCCCCGGAGTTGTAAGCTGCGGATTGATCGGACTATTTTGCCCACGGTGTGCAGTGGTAATAAAGGCCCGGCGCTTTTGTGGCCCGGCAAACACGATATCGCGCGGCTCGTCTCCCACGAGTAGTGTACGAACGACGCGGTTTGGCTGTTGTCTGTCGACATTAACGATGCTGATGCTGTCAGAAAGATGGTTAACTACCCAGACCTCCGAATCCGTCCGTGCTGCCACGGAGACGGGTTCCACTCCGACAGGGATAGAGGTGCGATGGGATAGCCCGCCTGAAGTCACGTCGAAGACTTCAAGCCGTCCGTCAGGGGTGTTTACGGCAAAGAGTTGACTGCGATCAGGGGAGAGCGCCAGCGGCCGGACCTGGCTGCTTTCAAACAATGTGTACGACGGCTGTGACGATATGGGCTGGGGTTCAGCGCGCACAGACACGTTAGGGCCGGGGTGGTTGGAAACGACAGCGGCCGCCGCGACAACGCCGGCTACAATGGTAGCTCGAAGCAAATTTCTACTACTTAGAGAGAGCACTGGTTACCTCCTTCGTGCGGGCGCGTCCGAGGATTCAAACGCGCTTAGCGGGACTAGCGAGTTACGGGGGATCGGTTTTAGGCGAATTTGACGTCGCCCATCATTAGCGACAATGAGCGCTGTTAAGGACCTGCCTGCAGTTTGCGTTGAGTTCTGATTATTAGTTTCCTCGGTTGGCCGCCTCTCGCACCTTGTGCACGGCTGGGAGAAGCATCGCAGTGGTCTTCCCGGTCTCGTTATCAATCAATTCAATCATGCGAGGTAGACGATCAATTCTGGCTCTGACATTGCTCGCATCTTCGCGTGCTGAGGCCCGCCTCAGACCAATCAACCGGGCCCGAGCTTGAAATCGTCCCGTGCGTGGATCGCCGGCCACACTGATGTTCGAACGGTCGATGTCAAACGAATGAAATTCGCCGGGCCCTATTTCCACCTCGGGAGTTTGGAAAAGCAGCGCGCCGCCGCCGTCGAAAACTTTCACATGCCCGCTAACCTGCGGATTTCCTTCGGGATTAAACAACGTGAGCCGGAGGGTCTGCCCCGGAACCAGACCCACAACCATGTCCTGAATCACTGTTACTTGTCGTTTCTGCTCCTGGGCCTGCGCGGGCAGTTGTGAAAAACAAAACGCCAGGAGCGCGAGGTTGCTCAAACGAATGAGCCGTCTTCGAAGATTTGAACTGATTTGCATGGCTTCGTCCTTTTCGATTGTGCGCCAAGCCGCTTTTGGGCTAAGCATTTGAACTTGATGACCTTCACTTAGTAAGGCGGGCGTTGAGCTCGAAAACTATCACGCGCAGGAATTTATTCGGGTAGGGATGAGGAACGAGCCAAACTTATCGCTCAGAATAGCGATCAACGCGAAAGCGGAAAAACCGTAGAGGTGTGCCGGGTGGGATTCCGGCTTTGCGTGACGCGATTTCAACTTGCGAGGAGGCGGTCTCTACGCCTTCGATATCCGGGAGCAACAAACCGCGCGCCCCACGCCGTTCATCTTCGACAATCAACCCATAAATCCTGGGATCCAAATCATCAAAGGTAGCGGGCTCGGGCGGTGACAACACATCCACTGAATATCGCAGATCGGGCAACTCTTCCGGCGATACCGGGCCAAATCGCGGATCCTGCGTCGCCGCTTTGATTGCGTTGCCTATCAACTCCTCGGTGAGGGTTCCTTTTGTCGGTTCAACAGTTCCGATGCAACCCCGCAAGTCTCCCGAACCAGAGCTGTCGCATTTTAGCCGGATGGTAACGAAGCACGCCGCGCGGGTCGTCAAAGTTCCGGAGCCAGCCGTCGGCGCCGTGATTTGTTTGCCGGTGCGCACAAAAGTCTCAACCGCCTCGCGCGCAAGCGCCGGTAAGCTGAGAGCGTCCGGGCTGGGATCGCAGGCGTCTTGCCTGCTCTCCTTGGCTTTAGCCGAGTCCGAAACATTAACGTTCGTCAGTTGGGCGACCAGATATCCCACGCCGAACGGCGCTTCGTAGTGCAACACTTCGCAATCATGTTGAAGTCCGCGAATTGCCCCAAAAGCTATCAGCATGGAACGGTAACCGCACTCGCCTGCCATCCGGCGCAAGTCCGGATCGATCTTCACGATCTCCTGCGGCGAGTTATGTCGCAGAGAATTGACCACCTGTTCGTCAAACACATGCGCACCCGGGCTGAAGCCTGCCGGTGCATCCGGTTTCAATCGATGACTCAAATCCCCGCTGGCCACGACTGCCACTGGCCGGCCCAGCTTGTCCACAGCGTTTCGAATGCTGGCGCCAAAATCAAGGTGATCTTCGTTGGAAAGAAAACTGTAACCAAGGACTACTACCCGGCCCTTCCATTCGTTGCGATCGAGAAAATAAAGCGGCACGGCCGCGCCATGGTCCAGCTCTGCTTCTTCGAGCATTACCACATCAAACTCGTTCTCATCTGCTGCGGAGGTAATGGCGTCGAGTAGTGGTTGATCCAACTCAAAACTAAACTGCGTCAGTGGAGCGCGGAACTTAGCGAAATTAGCGACCAGGAGCGGTCCGGGATATGCAACGAAGGCTCGAGAATCAAGTGGGGCGTGAGGAGAAATGAGCACAATGCTTTCGGCGCCGGATTCAATCACTCGCCGCGTGAATTCTGCCATCGCGGCGATTGAACTCTGCACCTCTGCGCTCGCGCCACCGCCAACTTCAGGAACCATGATCGGCGGATGCGGTGCTATGCCGCTGAAAACTATGGCGCTATCCATGCCTGGGGCGTTTCTCATGCGTGGTCCTCAATGTTACGCCTCGCTGTTGGGGAAATCCATTTGAACACCACAATTGAAACTCCCGACAATTGAGGTTCCGGAGGGAAGGAATCAATCCACGAAAACACACGAAACAACACGAAACCTCTATTCGTGTCACCTGGTGTTATTTCGTGGATCAGTTTTGGCATATGATGAATGTCTCCTAATAGTAGGCAGTCGAAGATTATGGGCGAAGAGTTTGATGTGTTGATTGTCGGTGCCGGTCCGGCGGGCTCGTTTGCAGCCGAGCGTCTTGCGCGAGGCGGTGCGCGCGTAGCTTTGTTTGACGGCAGGCCTGATGGTGTGGCCAAGCCCTGCGGCGGGGGAGTAACGTCCAAAGCGTTGAAGGCATGGCCGCATTTGCTTAACGCCGTCGGCCGGACCGTGGACGAACTGGATCTCTACGCGCCTTCCGGAAAACGTTTGCATCTAAGACTCGAAGAGCCCTTCGCCATCTATTCGCGCATTGCGTTTGATTCATATCTCCGCGATCGCGCGCGCGACGCAGGCGCTAAAGTTTTCTTTGAAAAAATTTCGGCAAACAGCGCTGCGAAAACAAAAGACGGTTGGAGACTAAACACGGCCGGTGGCAGCGTTTCCGAGGGCTTGGTGTCAGGAAAGCTACTGGTTGGAGCAGACGGAGCCAGCAGCGCAATAGGAAAAAAGTTGGCTGGTCCACTGCCGCCTTCCGATATGGAGGTCGCTTTCGGGTATCGCACACCTTTGCCAACCAACGCCGAGGCCCCGACCGTAGTTGCCTTCCTTCCTGGTTTCATTGGCTACGCATGGGCTTTCCCGCGTCCTGATCACATTTCATTTGGCATTGCCACCACGCAGGAAGCCTTTGACCATAAGGCCCTTGACGAGCTTATGTGGCAGTTTATGATTGACTACTACCGCCAACGCGAGAATAGCAACGCGAGGTTTTGGGAAAACTCACCGGAACCGCGCGCGGCGGCTATTGAACAAGAATTGCGAGCAACCGCTGAGCGATACGCGGCGCGTATTCCAGGGCTCGCGCCTGCAAGTTGGGACCACAGACGTACGAGCGGCGAAGGCTGGGCGTTGCTCGGCGATGCTGCCGGCTTTGCCGATCCGGTGACCGGCGAGGGAATTTATTATGCGCTTCGATCGGCGGAGCTTTTTGCCGAAGCGTTTCTTGAAGGGCGAGTGACGGAATACGAGCAGCGCTGGCGCGCAGACTTTGGCGGTGAGCTTCGGCGGGCTTCGCAAATGCGCCGCCGGTTTTATGGAAACTTCTGGGGCGCGCCGTTTACTGAGCGCATGATCAAGTTTGCGCGAGGGCATCGAGGGATACAGCGAGTGCTCGGAGATCTTGTCGCCGGCGAGCAGGGCTACCTCAATCTCAAGAAGAAACTTGCTCGCAACGCGCTACGTCCGTTGTAGGCGAAACGCACCTTAGTGAAGTGACCACCTTCATCGTATTCATGGTAGTCATATCGGTGCTGCTTTTTGGCGCTTACTACCTGCTTATCAGGCGATATTATTGGGGACCTAAAGGAAATAAGGAAAATAGCGGGACAGACAAGCGCGAGGGTTGAACGCTGCGTGCGAGGCTATGGCGCCAGGCGGTTGATTGACCAACTGTCGTCGGCCTGCCGTTCGTACACAACGCGATCGTGAAGGCGTCCCGATCGATTTTGCCAAAACTCAATGCGTGCCGGCCGCAGGCGATAGCCGCCCCAATGCGTGGGACGCGAGACTTCGCGACCGCGATACATCTCATCAAATTCCTGAAACCGCTGCTCAAGTAAGTCGCGACTCTCAACCACTTCACTTTGCGGCGAAGCGAGCGCGCCCAGCTGACTATCACGTGGCCGGCTTCTGAAATACTCATCTGACTCCGCCGCGGTAACTCGCTCGACACTTCCCTCGACACGAATCTGGCGGTCCAGTTGCTTCCAATAAAACACGAGCGCCGCACGCGGGTTTTCTTCAAGTTGCCGGGCCTTCGCGCTGTTGTAGTTTGTGTAGAAAACGAAACCCTGATCGTCTACCTCTTTCAACAAGACGACTCGCGCTGAGGGGCTGCCGTCTGTCGATGCGGTGGCCAGCGTCATTGATTCAGGCAGACGTGAGCCGGAAGCGATCGCCGCATCGAACCAACGCTTGAAAAGCACGATGGGATTGGCATCAACATCTCGCTCGTCGAGAGTCTGTTCCTTTGGGCTGGAATCTATGTTGTTCATTTTGGTTCGGGCGTCGCGGCAACCTGTGTTTCAGTGTAGGGCGCGAGGCGTTGTCGCAGTTCATCAGGAATTGGCACCGTCTCAAAAGTGTCGCGCCGCACGGAGGCGAGCACGAAATGAGCATGCGCAATTATCAGGTCCTGACCCTTGCGGCGCACCTCAAAATTCAAACGCATAGACTTATTGCCAAACCGTCCGACGTAGACAGAAACCTCGAGCAAGTCGTCGAGCTGCGCCGCGTGATGAAAATCACACTCCAGGTGAACTCGCGGCAGCCACACGTCTAACTCATCAAACATAACGCTGTAGGGCAAGCCGACGGCGCGAAACAGTTCAGTCTCGGCAAACTCAAAGAAGCGAATGTAGGCGCCGTAGAAAATTATTCGCGCCGCATCAACGTCGCCCCAGCGCACTCGTTCATCGATGGTGTATTTCTTAAGCATAGATCAGTTGTTCATTCGTGTAACCGAAACGAAAAATACTCAACCTCGGCTTCCCGGCAGTCGGCCACAAACGCTGGTTGGCTCTTGTGTAAAAGTCCTTCAGACCTTACTCCGCTTTACGTTCGGCCGCTAACGCTCGGGTCTGACCGCCCGTTGCGAGCGGCGTGGGCCACTGTCGAGATGAACTCGCCAAGTTCTACCGGCTTCGCCAGGTAATGATTGTAACCGGCCGCCAGAGCGCGTTCTCTGTCTTCGTCCTGAGCATAGGCTGTGATCGCGATGGAGGGAATTGGTGGCTGCAGGTTCAGGCCGATTACTCTTCGAATCAAATCGTATCCATCGTGATCCGGCATCGCAATGTCAGAAATCAGCACGTGAGGTCTAAACGCCTCAATCGCTTCGAGACACTGATCGGCTGAAGACACTGCGGTGACATTTGCGCCCCGTTGCGTGAGCGCCGCCTTGAGCAATTCCAGAGTGTCCTCATCATCGTCTACTACCAAAACGTCAATGCCGGATAACTGCAATTCCAAAGGCTCTTTGGTTTCCCCAGCCGCCTCCGCTTCGTCAGCAGGTTGCGAAACGAAACCCGCCAGCGGCAACCGCACAACAAAGCTCGAGCCCTTTCCCACACCGTCGCTGCTTGCTTCCACTGTGCCACCGTGAATCTCTACCAGGTGTCGGGCGATAGCCAGTCCCAACCCAAGCCCGCCGTGTTGTCTGGTGGAGGTACTGTCGGCCTGGCGGAAGCGATCGAAAACAAACGGCAGAAAAGCTTCAAGAATGCCCTGACCGCTGTCAGTGACTACAACTTCAGCTTCAGAAAGTTTTTGCCTGAGTGTGATGAAAACTTTTCCGCCGGCAGGAGTGAACTTGACCGCGTTGGAAAATAGATTCCAGAACACCTGTTGCAACCTGTCTGGATCGCCCGAAACGGTAACCGGCTCGCCTCCAAAGTCCACTTTGACGTTAATACCCTTTGCTTCGGCCGTTGGACGAACGACATTGACCGCTGCTTCCAGAAGAGACTCGAGTTGGACCGGGCGCAGATCGAGGGCAAGTTTTCCGGTAATAATGCGGGAGACATCAAGAATGTCTTCGATGATTTGCGCCTGCGCTTTGGCGTTGCGCATGATGGTTTCAATGGCGCGCCTGGCCATGTCGCTTTCAATCCCACCACTCTCGAGCATCCTGGCCCATCCGAGAATGGCAGTGAGCGGGGTTCGGAGTTCGTGGGAGACTGTGGCGAGGAATTCGTCTTTCAACCGGTTCGACTCTTCCGCGCTGGCTCGGGCCGTGCTCTCGCGTTCGAGCAGTCCGACATTTTCAATTGCAACGGCAGCCAGGTTTGCAGCCAGGCGCATTGCCGTCACATGCTCCTCACGGTATGCCGCCGGCTCGTAAGTTTGCACTTCGATGGTGCCGATGATCCGGCCCATCACGGCCATTGGCGCTGAAAGTGACGATTGAGGCCTGAGCCCATTGTCTGGACCAACCAGCATCGCGGGATGGCCGCGCGTTTCTCTCATGTAATCGTTTGTGATTACTACTTGATTGGTGCGGACGGCGCGGCTATTTGGGCCGCTGGCAGTCACCGGCATCGGAGGAAACTCTGTCGTGTCGAGCTCTTCGCCGTCTGCCCATCCATAACATGCGGTGCGCACATTCCGAACCGAATCGTAAAGCGAAACAAACAATCCATTGCAGGGAACTGACAACAAGGCAAACTCTTTCAGGCCCCCAAAAATTACCGGCAAGTCTCGCGCGGTACCGAGGACTTGCGCCAACTTTGCGACTTTTTCCAGCAGGCGTTCATACTCCGAAAGGGCGCGCTGATCCGCTTCGCGCAGCGCCTCTTCAGCCATTCTCCGAGTGGTGATGTCGCGGGCGACGCCTTGAATCCCGTTGGGTTTGCCATCGCTAACCGACAAGCGGCTGCTGATTTCCATGGTGAAAGTGTGACCATCCTTGGCCACGATATCCACTTCATAACTCGTCCGCTCCTCGCCCGCCAATTTGCGTTGAGTCATTTTCTGGGCGGTTTTGACTGAGTTGGGAGTCATGAAATCCGCCATGTTCATTTGCAGAAACTCGCTTTGGGAATAGCCGGTGAGCGACTCGACCGCTTTATTTATCGACGTCACCTTGCCGGCCAGGTCGAGGCTAAAAACGACGTCGTTGGCATTCTCGACAAGCTCGCGATAACGCTCTTCGCTTTCTTTGACAGCGGCTTCCGCGCGCTCACGCTCATCGAGAATCTTTCGCACCGTGGCTTCCGACTCGCGCACTCCTTCTTCAGATAGTTCCGCCTTGGCACGCGCGCGGATCTGCGAACGAGTCACTCCGAAGAAAAGCAAGCTGATCAGTATTCCGGCGGGCAGGGTGTAGGGAACCCAACTTCTGGTGCGCGTCAGGTCAAACGCAGGCCGGCTCGAAGAGCTGATGGTCCAGGGGCGGCCGGCGACATTCATGTTGGTAAGTGCCGCGAAGCGCGGTTGAAAGGTGGCCGGCGCGAAGGGTTGAGACGAACGATGAATCAGATTCTCCTGCGTCGCCGTCAGACCATCATATATCTGGAAGTCAATATTTTCATGCGTCGGTGAGGTGACAAGTCCGCGGAAGAAATCGTCGGCGCGAAAGGCACTGAAAACGAAACCCAGGAACGCGGTCCGGCGTTCGCTTTCATTCGTCGGCTGTTGTCCCTTCCGATAAACCGGAACATAAATCAGGAATCCGGGCTGCGCGGCTTGCGGGTCGACCCGCTGGAACAAGATCACCCGGCCGGAAGCTGCCGGAAGACCGGTATCACGGGCTCGTTCCATCGGAAGGCGCCGCTCAGATTCGACCGACATATCGAAACCAAGCCCGGCCCGATTACGCAGATTCTGCGGTTCGAGATAAACGATCGCATGGTATTCATCTCTTTCGGATTCAGGCGACAACTGAAAACTCTCAGCGCCTTCGCGTCTCCTTTTCGCGATCAAAGCGGCCCGCTCTTCGGGCTTGAGCCGCAAGGAAAAACCCATCCCCTGCACACCCGGGTAATGCTCCTCCAGATCTAGACGATTCACGAATGTCCTGAACTCGGCCTCTGTTGCAGTCTCATCGGCTGAGAAGAGTGCCGCACCGGCGCGTAACACCGCCGTATAGTTTCGCAGTCTGCTCTCGGTTCTCGTATGAACTTCCTTGACCAGCACCTGAAATCGCGCGCGGTCTTCGGCCTCCGCAACCTGCACCAAACGGTAAGAAACGATCAGAGTAAAGAGTAGTCCAGCCGCCAGGATTAGGTATGGCGCAAGTTCGCGTAGTCGCTGACTGCGTGGAGATTTAGGCGACGATGCAGATTCCATTGCGTCCACTTAGCCGCGTGAAATGGCCTCACCTAACCCGGCTGGTTCGTCGTTTCAGAAAATCGATGAGTACAAACTGGGACAGATTGCCTGGGTTTGCAAAATAAGCTTTGCCGTTGGTCATCGCGGACATCTGCTTCACAAACTCCACCAGGTAAAAGTCGCTGGCCAACATGAACGTGTTGATCATTATACCGGCTTTCCGGCACGCTTGAACCTCTTTGAATGTTTCGGCCATCACAAATGGATCGCCGCCCATGGAGTTTTTGTAGAGCCGGCGAGTGGGACCGGCATTCGTGCCGGTTTGAGTTTTCGCTGGAGTGCTTCCATGCCTTGATTGGACAGGGAGGAATGACTGTCCTACGCCGTCAACAAAGCACGCGGTCGGTTTTCCGTCAGTCACCATGACGATCTGTTTCATCTCTTTGCGCTGCGACTGTAAAACGCGGCGCGCGAGTCGAAGTCCTTCGGCTGTGTTGGTGTGATATGGACCAACCTGAGTAGTGGCGAGTTTCGCGAGAGGCAGCTCTTCCGCTGAATCATGAAAGAGAACAATCCGAAGTGAGTCGCCGGGATACTGTGTGCGGACCAGATGGGCCAGAGCGAGGGCCACTTTTTTCGCGGGAGTAAAACGATCTTCGCCATAGAGGATCATCGAGTGAGAACAGTCGAGCATCACGACCGTGGCGCATGACGATTGGTAGTCACATTGATGAACGTGCAAATCGCTGTATTCAAGATTGAGCGGGACGCTCAGACCTTCCCGCTGGATTGCCGACAAAAGAGTAGTGTTGACATCGAGATTGATGGTGTCGCCAAACTCGTAAAGCTTGCTGGCCGCGGCCGCTTCCACGCCGGTGGAAAGATACGAAGTATCGTGACGTCCCATCGCGCTTTTGCCTAAACTGCCAAGCAGGTTGCGCAGGGTTTTGTAGCCAAGAAAATCGAGACCTTTTTCAGTGACCTCGAACTTTACGTTCCGAGGCAGAGGTTCCGAAACCTCCGGATGTCCAACCCCGCCTTGCTGTCCTTGCTGCTCTGGCTGGTCCTCTCCGAGCTTTAAGTATCCTTCTTCAACCAGCCGCTCGATCAGTTGATTAAGGGTTTCCTCCAGAAGTGAGCCCTTGAATTTGCCTTCATTGTCGGCCAGCATTTCCTGGGCCTGACGCTGATTAAGAAGTCCTTTCTCCACCAGCGCTTGTAATAAGGCGCGACGCAGAGCGTCCAGCGAGGAGTCCTGCGGACGGCGTTCACGGGTCCAGTAGTAATCGTCGTCGTAACCGGAATCGAGCAACGAATCAGACAGACTCTCCATCAGGTCGCCGAGGTTGATTCCGGAGATGTCGAGGCCTTTGAATTTTGAATAGCGGGTGAATTTCATTGAAAATAAGCTGGCCGCGGATGAACGCGAATAAACGCGGATCAGAAGCTATTCATCCTTCGAGAGTAAATGATCCAATAAGCTAGGGGGTTCTCCACGCTGTTTGCGAGTATTGTCATAAGCCAAACGTTTAAACTCTGGCTTGAGTCCGAAACTGAATAACATGCCCACTTCGATTTCGGTAGCACGAAGGTAATTCAGAAGTTGTGCTTCGTGCGACGGGTCGAGCGAACGGCCGGCCTTGAGCTCCAGAAGGACACTTTTCTCCACTAGCATATCGGCAGTGAAGTCTCCGATCTTTTGTCCTCGAAACCAGACTGGGACTTCAATTTGTCTGAATACCGAAAGACCCTTTGACCCGAGCGCTACCTGAAATGCCGTCTCATAGACTGATTCGAGAAAGCCATGGCCCAATTCGTTATAAACTTCAAAGAAAACCCCAATGATTCTTTCGGTTAACTCTCGATGTTTGAGATTGGATTGGGTCACAGTCTACCTCCCAGAATGTTGAGCAGTTAGATTCCAAGCGGTTTCTCCCCTTTTCCTTCAGATCTGCGTTTATCCGCGTTCATCCGCGGCCGAATTAGCTGTACTTGGTGGTTTCAGTCAGATCGTCGTAAATCATCCCGCGTCGGTCTTTCTTCGCTTTCGTCACCGCCGTGTAACCACCTTCTTCGTTCCGGCTAATCTTGTTCTGCGCGTACAAACCCTCAAGCACAAATTCGCAAGCGGCTACCAGCTGACCCGTGTCCTCCTTTTTGAAGTCAAACGGAATCGACGCTGTGTCGATCAACTCGGGGACGGCATCGAGGAGTTTGCGGCACTCCTCCGCAGACGCAGTGTCCGCAAGTCGCAGATTATTTCCTCCATCGAACCATTGCACGGTCGAAGCGAAATCAATTCCCACGAAATAGCCTTCGAAGATTTCTCCAGCAGCGCGCTTTACCAGGTCCTTGGCAATGCGGTTGGCACCAATTTGCTCGCCTTCATATTCAAGTTCCATCTTTCCGGTCATGGAAGGGACAGCGGCATACACGTCAGAAATGCGCGGCACGATTTCCTGCTCACCCGTCAGAATTGCGCGACGTTCGGCATTTGAGACCATCGACTCAACTACCGTGATCGGCATCCGCTGGGAAACTCCGGAGTGTTTATCGACACGGCTATCATCGCGCGCTTCGAAAGCAATCTGTTCCACTGTTTCACGCAGAAACGCAGGGATTTGGACGCGACTCCCCACTCCCTCACGCTCAACCCACGCTTCCTGACGGGTGATTTCAACACCGGTTTGCAGCTCGGCGGGATAGTGCGTCAGGATTTCAGTGCCAATGCGATCCTTTAGCGGCGTGATGATCTTCCCGCGGGCCGTGTAATCTTCAGGGTTTGCTGAAAAAACCAGCATCACGTCAAGCGGCAGACGAATCGGGTAACCCTTAATCTGCACGTCGCCTTCCTGCATGATGTTGAAAAGTCCGACTTGAATTTTGCCGGCAAGATCGGGGAGTTCATTGATGGCGAAGATGCCGCGATTGGCGCGCGGCAAGAGTCCGAAGTGGATGGTCAGTTCATCGCTAAGCAAGTGTCCACCCTTTGCGGCTTTTATCGGATCGACGTCACCGATTATGTCGGCCACAGTCACATCCGGCGTGGCAAGCTTTTCTACAAACCGCGCGTCGCGACTAATCCATGATATTGGCGTCGCGTCGCCGTGGAGCTCAACGGTTTGCCGGCCGAACGCAGATATCGGTTTGAGGGGATCGTCATTGATTTCGGATCCGGCGATTATCGGAATCTCCGCATCAAGCAGTTCAGTGAGCCCGCGAATAATTCTGCTCTTGGCCTGACCGCGCAGACCCAGAAAGATAATGTTGTGTCTGGCCAGAATTGCGTTGACCAGTTGGGGGACGACCGTTTCATCGTAGCCCACAATTCCGGGGAACAGTTTTTCGCCGGAACGCAGTTTCTGGATCAGATTTGCGCGCAGCTCGTCTTTTACCGAGACGGTTATATAACCGCTCTCCTTAAGTTTGCCCAGAGTAGTTGATTGCATAGAGTCCTCAAGCGATCGCAGACCCGGGTTAACAGGTCGTTATCTCATTAACGCTGCAAGTATCCCACTTAACTCAATCTTAATACTTCGAAACGGAAGGGGCTAACGGGGCTGTGCCGAAAGGAACTCTGCGAAAACCTGGGCCCCTGCTCGAGGGCTAAGCCCGAGGTCGCGGTCGTGGCTTGATTGTGCCAGCCGGTTTTTGGGGAGACGCTGAGGGAGGTTTTGCGAACTTTAGCGTCTTCACACTTTGGACCGATTGATCGATAGACGCTTGATCTTTTCCGCTCAGAATAAACGCGATAGCAAACCCCTTGCTGACCGTAATCACGATCGCTTGCTGCATCGTCACGCCCAGTACTTCCATGCGCGAATCCTGGCGAAAAAACTTCCGGCCCCCGAGCATGAGTTCGGCAGGTTCCTCATTAATCGGAATAACTCCGGTTTTAATCATCAGCGGTCGCACGTGGAGCAGGTAGTCGCGCCCCGTGACGATGGCCGGGGCATGGCTCACTCTTTCAGCCACCAGCATGAAACTCGGATTCACTTCGACCGCCGAGCCCATCGGATATTGAAAGGCAGTCAGGAGTTGGTAAGTGTTCCTCAGCATTACTTCGCTTGAACTGGCCGAAAGGGCGCCGGTGCTGGTCGCGCGCTCCTTGCCAAGTTCCTTGAGCCGCTCGTTGGTTGCGTCTCCGTGAATCACCCAATCTTTCGGATAGTGAACTGAGAACCCAAAGAACCGATTGGTATACACGCCCGAGCTAACGCCCCCATTGTCTGGGGTCAGCGGTTGCTGAGCATTTGAAACGGGAGCAACTAAGCAAAGCAGGAAAACGATGGCGATTAAAGAGGGATAGCGTTTCATGTTGTGAATGCTAACGGAGGCGGGGGGCATTGGCAATTGAGCTCTGCGGGATGCCCCAACGCGGTTGCGTCACGGTTGGTATTGGGGCACAAGAACAAGATATATCGCTCGGGAATCGTCCTTCTCCTCTTGCATCAGTTGGGCCATACACTCGCGCGATACGCGCCTTCCGGAGTTCGTGTCACTGAGGCATCGGTTTCAAGTTTCTCCAGATGGGCCAACACCGCGCGCTCGGCCATCGGGAGCGCTTTTGGATGAACATCGGTGTAGACGCGGGCGACGATCTCCTTCGGCGTGGTCGCGCCATCGCGAATCGCCTGCAAGATTTTCTGCTCGCGGTCCAAACGGTGAGAAATATACTCATCAATTTTTGCGTAAGCGTTGGCCACGGCTGGACCGTGCCCGCCAAAAATCACCGACAGGTTCGGTAACGCGCGCATTCGCTCGAGTGAGTGAAGATAGTCGCGCATGTTTCCCTCTGGCGGGTCGATCAAGACAGATCCCAGTCCCACGATGTTGTCTCCTGAAATCAGGGTGCCGGTTGCGGATTCGTAGAGACAAAGATGACCACGCGCGTGTCCGGGTGTGTGCATCACGCGCAGCACTAGCCGGGGATCGCCCTCGAGCTCGATGATTTCATCGTCTTCAAGCAAGACGTCTGCGTGAATGCCTTCAGGCAAGCCGCCGGCGGTTAATTTGTGCGCGGCGACCCCCACGTCGTTTCCCAGGTGCGCACGCAAAGCAGTAACGCCTCCGATGTGATCCGGATGCAGGTGAGTAAGCAAAATCATCGCCACGCTTCGGCCTTCCGCCACCAGGGCATCAACCGCGGCAGCGAGTTGCTGCTGTTCGTCTTCATACGGCGAGCCAGGATCAATCACCAGAACCGATTTTGACGTGTAGATCAAATAGCAATTTGTGTGGGTGGCCGGCGGCTTCGTCGGAGTGCGCACGGGAAAACAGATGAAGTTTGGACGAAACTCAATGCGCCTCACCGGTTCGCTGTGGGCATGAGGGACAGAGAGAAACCGAGCCACCAGATCCTCGGTGAGTCCAGCGGCCAGAGTCCGGAGCGCGTGGAGTGTCGGCGGTACCGCAAGCATTTCTGATCTCTGCCAACGCTCGTAGGCTGCCTTCGCTGAAATCCATTCGCCCGCTTCGAGCTCTCCCTCAACCACGTGTGGTTGTTGTCTGGGTGGACAGGTGACTAGAAAGAACCAGGTATCGAAACGACGTGCGCTGAATGGCGGCGTCACCCAGCGACCCACGAACGTAAAATCATTTGCGTCGAGGTGCAGGTTGTAATGTCTCAACAGGTCGGGCCATGACATGCGCCCAGATTGGAGATCATCAAGCAGCGAAGCGCGTTGACCGGTGGTGAGCGCCTCGCCGCCGCGCGCCAGCAACACGCCGGTTTCCTCAAACGCCTCGCGTGCGGCGCAGCTGATTGCCACACCCGTGGCGGCATCACCGCAATTTTCAACCGGCGCTTGCGCATCGTTTGCGTCAAACTGGCCGCCGGGGAAGGCGTAAAAGCCGCCGAGAAACGCGAGCTTTTCGCTGCGTTTGACGAGGAACACTTCGGGACTCACGGGGTCGCTTTGGTGGCGCAGAAGAATGATCGCTGCAGCGTCTTTGGGGATCGCCGAACTCTTTGAGGAAGCTGGCGGCTGGCTGCGTGCTACAGGATTATTCACTGATGAACCGGTAGGGCGCGATCCGTTTCGGTCGCGAACCGCGCCCTCGCTTGGAACTGATTAACGTGAACAATGTCTCACGCAGTTTCGATATCTCACCGCGCAGGAGCGTTTTCTTCCTCGATTATCTCCGGCACCTCGCAAACAAGAGCGGTAACTCCATGAGCATCGGCTGGTGCAGCGAGACGAGCGGCCACGACGGGAATTTCCGGGTTGAGCCCTCATCGACTCTCCCATCATGGATGAATTTGAGTTCTGTCCTGCAGCAACTACAGAAACAGCGGGTGACATCTGCGGTGTTAGTGCGAGTAGGCCCAGCACCACGAATAAGCGAACGAAATTACTTTTCATCTTTTTATCTCCTCCCGAAGTTAAGTTGTCACCCGAAACCGTGCGACAACTGTGGTAGGGGGCAAATTTGCAGGAAACCTTCAATGACGCCAGCGCGCTCCGAGCTTACGACCACCTGAATCTTTCACCATCACCCGGTCCCCAGGGCACGCCGCGCATGTGATAGCCGCCCTCTTCCCAGAAGCCGGCTTGATCCTGTTCGAGGAAGCGCACTCCCTTTATCCACTTGGCCGACTTCCAGGCGTAAAGCTGGGGGATGATCAAGCGCACTGGACCACCGTGTTCCGGAGGGATGGGAGCGCCATCGTGTGACCAGGCGAGGAGCGAGTCTTCGTTTAGAAAATATTCGAGGGGGACGTTGGTGGTCCAGCCATAATCGTAGGCCAGGGCGAGAGCGAATTTAGCTTCCGGCTTAATTCCCGCAATCCTCGCTACCTCTCGTGTCTGCACGCCGCCCCAGACATTGTCCAGGCGCGACCAACGCGTTACGCAATGAAAGTCTGCATAGACGCGCACGGCGGGCAGTTGCATCAGCTCATCGAGCGACCACGTTTGCGGGCGCTCAACCAACCCATCAATTTCAAACGACCAGGTAGCGAGATCTACTTCCGGAGTTCCATGCGCATCCAGTACGGGCCACTTCTTCGTGCGCGACTGTCCGGGAGGAATTCGTTCGTCCCTTCGCGTGTCGGGACTGATGATGATGTCTGACGCCTCAACTTCTTCCGGCTTACGCGGATCGGTTGTTTGGTAATTCGGATCCTTGATTAGGTTGTTGAGAAAACTCATTGCTCATTCGCGGGTCAATTGCGGTTTGGGGAGTTTTTTTTCGCCATGCTCATCAATTCTTCCGGCATCCACTTGCCGACACCTTTTTCTGTTGGCCCTTCGATACCGACGGTTCGGTCGTGCCACTTGTCGCGGTCACCCTCGGGTCCGCGCTGGCGTTCGTAGTTTTCAGTTTGCTCCAGGCTTAGCAGCACACCGTCAATAACCTCTTTCCAATCCTGAAACTGTATCCCGCGTCTCACAATCGGCAACCCCGCAGACCAGTCTTCTTGAGGCGCGCGCGCGTCCTGTTCGGGAATCGTCAAGTTGTGAAATGAGGGGAAAGCCGTTCCGGTAAATTCCTTCACCATCAAGTCTTTGATTTCTTTGTAGCTGGCCGTGGGGCGTTCGCCTCTAATGACCTGGGCACGACGAAAAAGATCGGAGACGCTGGCTGGTTGCTGGGTCATGATATTGAAAGCTTCCGTTGTATTGATCTTGTTTGCCATACATTACACGGGCAGGGCTACAGTTTACAACTCAGACTGTAACGCAAACTGTTAGTTTGCGTGCCTCCCGAATCCTCCAAATTTAAAGCAAGCCAGACTAGTCGGCCTATCGCTTTTTACACTCGGCAGAAACTCCACTTCCAGTCCTGCCAGCGCTTTACGTACCCAGCTTTCACGGGATTGTTGAGTACGTACGCGACGATCCGTTGTCGCTCGTCAGTATCCCGAATGTAATGGTCAAAGCTTTCGTGAGCCCAGAACTCCCCAGTTCGACCTAAGGCCCGATTACACTGGAACGCTGTATACCCTTTAAGCGACTGCATGGTGGAAGACAACGAATGGTACCCACACTCGTTTCCCTCTATTGGAAGAGGTTTAATGACCGCGTGGACGTGGTTCGGCATTATGGAAAAAGCGCCAAGCCGGTAAACCGTTCCATCTCTATAATGCAAGCTTTCGGCGACGATTGCTGCAACTCGTTGGTCGCGTAACCAAGTTGGGCCAACCTCAACACTGTCAAGTATCCTCTCAAACTTCGCAAACCCTGACCTGTCAAAAATAGTCTTCACTTGCTCATGGTAGGAAGGATTCTTCTGGGCAAGTTGGAGTAGCCAACGACGCTTCTCTTGCCAACGGGCGATGAGGCTCTTCGGAAGGGTTCCCGCAAGACGAAAGGTTACGAAGAGCGTGGCATTCAAAGGTTGAATATGCGGAAGATTTCGGCGGTACGTCAGCTGATACTCGAGGTGACTCATTCCTGAGAAAGTCTCGCGCAGGGTGAGAGCGTAGGCAAGCCGATGACACGACTGCTTCTCCGGTCAAATTGCAAAGATCCCGGCATCCGCAAACTAACAGTTTGCGTTACAAAAGACGCGCCGATTGAAATCGCATCAGAATCAAGTAAACTCCCCAGCGGGATGCCAGATTCAATTCTCATAGCCGCAGACGCCCCAACCAGGCCTGAGCTCAGTTGCCACCTCTGCGGGCGACTTGAAGCGCACCGAATTCCGTTGGATGAGCTGCACCCGGACATTCGATCGCTGGTCCAGTCAAACGCCGGCGCCGCAGGTGAATCGGCTCGAGTTTGTCCTAATTGCGTCGAGCTCTTTGTGCGGGCCAAGGCCCAGGTTGATTCCCATCAGTTTGTTTTTGAACAGCACAATCACGTGCTGCCTACGCCGCTGCGGATGAACGCAGATGAACGCTTCACCGGACGCGGCGTGACCATCGCGTTTCTCGACTCTGGCTTCTATGCTCATCCGGATCTCATCGAACCGGAAAATCGCATCGTTGCTTATCACAGCATCTTCGCGTCCGAAGGTGATCGCACCTCACTGGAGATGTCGGATGTGGCCAGTTGGCACGGGATGATGACGTCCGTCGTGGCGGCGGGAAACGGCCATCTCTCCGATGGGTTTTATCGCGGGGTTGCGCCGGACGCGAAAGTGGTCCTGGTAAAAATTGGTCGCACCGGACGCATTCCTGATGAACACATCCAGCAGGGGTTGGAGTGGGTGCTGAACAATCGCAAGAAATACGGAATTCGCATCGTCAACATTTCTGCCGGCGGCGACTTTGAGCAGTCGTATCTGGACAGTTCGCTTTGCCAGACAGTTGAACGAGCGGTCAGCGAAGGTCTGGTAGTAGTTTGCGCGGTGGGCAATGCCGGAATGGCGCCGGGACATCGGGTATTGCCCCCGGCGTGTTCGCCTTCAACAATTTCGGTGGGCGGGCTTGATGATCAAAACTCGCTCGACCGGGCAAAGCGCGGGATGTATCGTTCGTCGTATGGACCAACCATCGACGGTTTGCAGAAGCCGGAAATCATTGCGCCCGGAATTTGGGTAGCTGCACCCATTCTTCCGTCTACCCCGACCGCCGCTCAAGCCCTGCTGTATTCTGAACTCGATGCCGCGCCAGACGCTGAGCTGGCCAGGACGATTGATGCGCACACGGGCGTTGACAAAGATTTTGATGAGGCGCGCGACCTGCCGGTCCCGTTGATGAGACAGCTAATTACGATCAAGCAGCGTGAAGGAAATGTGATCAGCCAGCACTACAAGTATGTCGACGGAACTTCTTTCGCCTCCCCAATAGTCGCTTCGATAGCCGCCTGCATGTTGGAAGCCAATCCTAAACTGACGCCGCAACAGCTGAAACGAATTTTGATCGACACAGCGGAACGCGTTCCGGGAGTGGCTGTCGAACGCCAGGGCTGGGGGGTAGTGGTTCCGCGAAAAGCGGTTGAAGTTGCGCTGGCTACGCGCCTCTCCGGCTAACTATTCTCTGCCAGGTTCAAGGCCGAAAGATCGATGAATCTGAGAGTCTGAACAAGTATTCCGCAATCACCCACTGCGATACTGCAACTCCATCCTTTACTGCGGGCTTAAATTTCATCTTGCAAGCGGCACGAATGGCGTTTTCAGTAAGCCCAGCGGGAAGACCTTTCAAAACTCTGATCCGCGAAGCCTTGCCGTGGCCGGATAGCAAAACCTTGAGCGAAACGAAACCCTGAATACCATCGCGACGGGCTTCTTTCGTATAGGCCGGCTGAGGCTTAGATAAGATTTCGACCCGCGAGTCAGTTTCTTTGGTAGGAAGAACTCGCTCGGTCGACGGCTTCGGGCTCTCTCCGTTATCGATAAACCTTTCGATTGTTCCATCATCGGTACAGCGATAATCCTGATTTCGCTCGGCAGTAGGGGACGCAGCTGACGAAGCGGATTGCTTCGCCACTTCGCCGGTCGCCGGTTGCTCCACGGGAGGAGGAGCTGGCACCTTGATCTCTCTAGCGCGCCTGCCGGATTGGGCGTAGGTCAGCGGGCTGAAAAGAATCACTGTGAATAATGCGACCAACAACTTCATTGGCGGTATTGTACCAAACCCAAGCGGAAGCCCGACCGTCAGGGAGGGCTATTGGACCTAACATTGAGAGCCCTTGCTGACGCGCGGGCTTCTGGCCTGTCGCCTAACGTAAAGAGGCGGGCCAATCTCTCGGCCCGCCTCGCAGCAACAAAACTCTCGTGCTGATTACTCTTCTGGACCAGTACAGGTTGGCCCATGCAGCGCCGGAATCTTTTGACTGATCACCGGAAAGTTTGGCGCTTCGTCAATATTGATCTGGGTCCAGTGAGCATAGTTTTCCGGCACACTGGTGTCCGCGAAAATTGCCTCCACCGGACATTCCGGCACGCACGCGTCGCAGTCGATACAAGTGTCGGCATTGATGTAAAGACGATCAGGCAGTTCGTGAAATGCTTCGACCGGGCACACCGCAGCGCAGTCTGTATATTTGCAGTCAACGCATAACTCAACAACTACATATGTCATCAGTGGAAGGTGCTCCTTTTGTTGATGGCAAATAGTTATTCAGCAACGTATGTAATGTCAACATAAAAATATCGCTGCAGAGCGGCGAGCATAAGCAGATTAAAGTTTTTTGATCGCACAGTTCACAGCGATCCACGAAACACACGAACTAACACCAATGACACCTTCGCGTTAGTTCGTGTATTTCGTGGATCGCTCTGCTGTCTTGAAGTGATTCCCAAATCAAACTGAGAAAGCCTGGATTGAGAAATAGCTCGCGGCTTAACTTCCGATCGATTCCTTTTTGACCACGCTGCCTGGGCCACTTACATCTTGTTTGACCTGTGGGTTTCCGTGATACGTGATTCGTGAAGGTCCGTTGACGTCCAGTTCCAATTCGTTCATCGCATAGACTTCGACCTTTGACGCGCCATTCGCTTCAACCTTGACTCGATCAGCCCGCAACTTGTGTGTGTCGATGTTTGCCGCGCCATTGGCTTCAAGGTCCAAAGTTTTCGTCTCCCCTGATACCCTTACAGTCGGCGCGCCATTTACATCCATGCCAAATTTCTCATTCTTCAATCCGGTAATCTCTATTCGGCCCGCGCCTGAGGCCGAGACACCCTCGAGACTTGGGGCGGAGATTTTCAATGTTATTGGTTTGCGTGTCGAAAAACTTTGCTTGCTCTTGATGTGCAGCACGTTGTTGGAAACTTCCGTCGTGATCAACGGCAGGATGTTGTCATCTCCTTCGATCTCCAGGCTCAACGGAGCCTGCGCCACAAACTCGATTTCATATGAGCCTTCCGTGGAAAAGGAAGTGAAGTTGGCGACGGTCCGTTTTTCCTTCAGACGGTTGCCCGATCCGGCAACGCCATCGTGAATCATGTTCCGGCAGCCGACTGCAACCGATAACAAAACCAGTATCAAGAGGATCTGTTTCACCTGAACTATCTCCTTCTCGTTAAGTAAATCACTCCTGGATTCAACGCGTAGGTTCGGTGCGTGAGTAGTCAAGAGTGCGCGTGGTGTTTTCAGTAACACTCGAAACTGGCTCACCCGGCGAGTGAGGCAGCGCCCGAAGGTCTGCTGGCCCACGCAGCTCGGCCGGCACGACAGCTGGCGGAGGGGCAGTAAATGTAACGCTGTCTCTGCCGGCGACCACGCGTGATAATTGTCGACACAGGAAAATTTCGATGATGGCGATGATCAGGAAACACATCAGCATGAAGATGCCGATGAGGTCTTCAGGCAACTGCGCGCCGTTTTTAAGGGCAATCGCGCCACCAAACATCAGTCCCAATCCTCCAATTCCAATTACCGTAATCGACATCAGATAAGAACCAACCGTGTCCGGCTTCGACTCGCCTCGCTCTTTCAAGCTGACGCCGCACCGATTGCAATAGCTAAGACCGGAAGCCAGTGGTGCGGCACAGGTGGAGCAATACATAAAGGGACTTTCCTAAATAACTGGATTGGCAGGAGCCGGAAACTTATTGACTCAAACGGCACTGGCTTGCGCTTTGTTCCGGTTAAGTTACGACATTGCGCTGGTTAGGGGCCAGGATTGTAGGTCAGCCAGAAATAGACTGCCTGGCCCACGCCGATGAAGAAACCAACTATCGCGCCAAAGATCTCGATTTTCTTGAGATGTTGCTGGGCCACTGAAAGCACCAGGGCCTCGAGCTTTTCCAACGGATAATCAGAGACCTTCTTGCGCACCATGCCGCCCACATCAAATTCGGCGATGGCGCTCGGAAGCCGTTCACGCGCGGCCAGAGTAATGCGCTCCACCAGCGCTTCGCTGGCACGCCGCGCGGATTCTTGCGAAACGTGGTCGCCCAGGCGGCCAATGGGCGCGATCATCAGTCGGTCAATCTGCGAGCTGAGGATGGAATTAATGGTGCGCGCCGTGTCGTCGCGTGACAGCAGGCTAAGCAAGCCGTTGGCAAGAAACTGTTTCGCGCGTTGGACCAGGTCCGGATCAATGTGCTCCAACGCTTGCGAAAGAGCTTGCGGCCGGAGACGATCAAGCGCTTCGGTCACATAGGTTGAGATGGAATTCGTTAATTCATCACTCTTGGCCAGCTCGAGGATCCTGCTCGCTAACTGCTCTTTGATTGACTCAAACTTTTGCGAATCGATCTGGCCAATCAACGACTGCAACGGTTGAGCGAGTACAGTGTCGATGGTTGAGTCAAGGAACGACTCAGCTTCCTGTTCAAAAGCCGGTCCGCGCAGATACTCTTCGATACGCCTCGGCAAGGTCTTGTTGACCAGGTCGTCCACCTCGCGATGAATTCGGTCGCGCGAGATAAATATTTTTTTAATCAACGAAAGCTGCTCGTAATAGTCGTCAACCTCCAGCTTGATGAGCGCGCCAATCTGCTTTTGTGTGTTTTCACTGGTGGCGATGTCAGCGAGGTGATGAACAACCGGCGGCACCTGGCTGTCGATCCGTTCCTTGATAAACGCGATGGTCTCCGGCGTAAACGTATCGGCCAGAGTCGCGTTGCTGCGTGCCAAATCATCGAGACGGCCGGAAACAAACTCCCGCACTTTCTGCTCGAACCCCTCGGCGCTGACCACCGCGGAGATTCGATCCCTTACGAAATCAGCGATGCGCACTAAAGCGTCATCGTTTAGTGTTTCTTCGACGCGCCGGGAAAGCAGCTCATCGATCTGCCGGTCGACAAAGCCGCGCACCGCTGCGGCAGTCTCATCGCTCTTCAACATCGCAGCGATGTGTTCAGCCAGTCGATACTGCAAACTTGAAATTGTATCGAGGACTTGCGCGCGGGCCTGGGGGGGGAGGACATCGAGGAATGACGGGTAAACGGTAGATAACAACTCCCGCGAATAGGAGTCAACAAAATCTTCCACCTTGCGTTTGAAAAAACTTGTCTCGAACAACGCATCGAAAACCGTTTCCTGTGACACCAGCTCGTTCCCGACTGCGTTGCCGATAGATTGCGCGAGCCTCTCGCGATGCCGCGGAATCATTCCCTGTGGCCAAACCGTGATGCCCAAGAATTTTACCGGTTTGTAGGGATGGAAGAGCATCCAGATCGCCATCCACGCGGCGCCAAAACCATGAATGGTTGCGACCACCACGATTCCGATTGCCAACAGGAGTTTGAATGTAAATGGATCCAAAGCGAGTGAATCGTAAATAGTAAATGGTGAATAGTAAAACGCCCGGCGTCGGACAAGGGTAGGGCGGACTGATCGGTCGTGGGTGAACAGGGCGCAGAATACTGGAGCGCGGGCGGCCCGCCCGCAGTGAGCGCGGAGCGCGAACAGGGGTTATTCCACCGCGTATCCCGCTTTAATCCAGGCGCCGGTGCCGCCGGTTACATTCAGGAGATTTATGAACCCACGCTGCTCGAGAAGGCTAACGGCCGCACTCGAACGATAACCACCGGCACAAATCACAGCAGTTGTCTTTGCCGGATCCAAAGCAAGATTTGTCTGCTCTAATTTAGAGAGTTCGGCCGGAACAGCATGTGGCACATGCCCGCTTTTGAACTCAGCGTCGCGACGAACATCGAGTATCTGCAAGTCCGCTTGCGTCTCGATTAGGCCGTGCAAATCGTCGACCGTGATTTGTGGCACGGTGGCAAGCTCGAATCCCGCGAAACGCCAGGCGTCCGTTCCCCCTTCCAGGTAGCCTTTCACGATCTCGAGTCCAACTCGCGCAAGGCGCGTCACGGCTTCGTCTATTTGTCCGGACGTGTCCGCCACAATTACGATTGGCGTTCCCATTGAAATCAACACACCGGCCCAGATGGCAAACTGTCCGCCCAGCCCAATGTTGAGCGCACCGGGAATATGGCCCGCGCCAAATTCAGCAGCACTCCGGACATCGAGGATCGTGTGTCCCTGGGTTTTTAGGGCCTGAACTTCTGCTGGTGAGAGGGCCGAGGGTTGTTGAATCGCCGATAAGGCGCTCGCGCCAGTGCGATTTATTTCAGCATCCTGTTGAAAATAGGCCGGGGCCTCCGGCATCTCGGAAGTCATCATGCGAATGAAAACATCTTTCGGCATGGGTTTGAGCGCATAGTTAACTTTGCGCTGTTCGCCGATGGTGGACCATGTTTCCTGCGACATGTTTTTCCCGCACATCGAGCCCGCACCGTGTGCCGGATAAACTTCCGTTTCGTCGGGAAGCTGGAGCATTTTCTGATGCAGCGTGTCGTACATCATCCCGGCCATCATCTGCGGCGTGTAGCCTTTGCCTCCTGCTAAATCGGGTCGGCCGACGTCGCCGACAAACAAACAGTCTCCAGTTAAGATTTTCTGAGGTTGATCAGACTTTGCCGGATCTATGACGAGGATCGAAATACTCTCCGGTGTGTGCCCCGGCGTTTCCATTACCCGCAAAACGATCTCGCCAAGTCTCAGCTCGTCACCTTCTTTGACTGCGCGATGCGGAAAGGTGGCTTCGGCCTTTGCCCCAAAGACTATTTCCGCGCCGCTGCGGGCGGCGAGTTCCGTGTGACCGCTGACGAAATCCGCGTGCAAGTGCGTTTCGATTACATACTTGATCTTGAGCTTGTGAGCGGCAGCTTCGTCCAGATACTGATCAACGTCGCGTTGCGGATCGACCACCGCCGCCTCACCATCAGAACCGATGATGTAGGAAGCGTGGGCCAAACAGCCAAGATAGAATTGTTTGAAGTACATAAGCTTGTTGTGACAGAACCCCGAATGTTCCCTGCGCGTTGCCTATGTCACCGTTGACTCTCGCTCATGAAACAGCGGGATTTCCTGCGGCTTCTCGCCTTCCATGAATACGACTGTTGTAATGGCTTCGGTTTAATTTGGCACAAAAGAGAAGAATTGACTACAATGCCACAGCTAGCTCAATGCTCAGTCCACGTAGCCTGGGTACCGTCGGGTCATGGCCGTACGATGTCGTCTCTGAATCCTCGTTCTTAAGCCGGTCTAACGAAGCGGTTGCCCATGAGGAAAGTTGAATCCTCAAGAAAGCCCCTCCCTCAGTATGGACGCTGAAGAAATCAGAAGCCTTCTCGGTCGCGCCGAAGGCCTGAAATTAGAGTTCAAACAAGAATTTTATCACATCGATCATGCCCAGAAGGAAGTTCAACGACGAGAATGGGGCGAACTGATCAAGGATGTGTTGGCCTTGGCCAACGGGAATATCGGGACGGCGGGGCAAACTGCTTACCTCATGATTGGCGTAGCGGATGGATTAAGATCTGATGGCTCACGAGCCCTGTTCGATGTTGGCGACGCACCAATTACGACCAAACGGCTGCTCGAGAAACTAAACGATTTTTGTGAACCGCCCTTTGCGGACGTAGGCGTTGAGAAAGTCGCTCTCGACGGGAAACACATTATCGTAGTCACAATTCCTCCGTCCCCTTATCTCCACGAAACCACCGAACGCATAGAGACTCACAAATCGACCTTTTCAGAACATACAATCTTTGTTCGGCGCTCTGAACACATCCAAATCGCGACGCCTCGTGAACGAATAGCTATTGCGGAGGAGAAGTTCGGTTGGGCCTCGCGAGCACGAGCGGACGAGTCTGGTTTGTCTGACCGGCGTGGTCTTCCCCTGCCTGTTGCTAGTCACCCGCCGGCAGTTGAATCTTATTTGCGGGGTCTCATCCAAACAGAAAGGGAACTTCTCGACAGCCGCTATATAAGTTTGTCCGGCACCACGCAGCGGATCCGAGGGCACAAGACTGAATTTCCCCGGGGACTGATTCCGACCTCATTTCGCATCATTGATCTGCACAATGATCCCAACACCGACCACCCGCAGATCCTGGAAGCAATTGAAGACGCAATGAAAATTCATAGCCGGTTTGTTTTGTTGGGTGCGCCCGGCTCCGGCAAAACAACCACTCTTCAAAAACTGCAATTGGATAATGCCAGGTTGGCCCAAGAAAACTCACAGGAGCGCATTCCGATACTAATCAATCTCGCTCACTGGCCGGAGCACATCAATGACATCGTGGACTTGATCTCGCATGAATGTCATTTGAAGGGACTCTCCGGACTCCACTTCAGTCAGCTTCTCATCTTGTTCGACGCGTTGAATGAGATGCCCGCCGCGACGTATCCGTCTCGAGTGAAGATGATCGAAGAGTGGTTGCAGGCTAATGCCTCAGCACACGTCATAATTAGTTCTCGCGAACGCGATTACCGGGAACGTGAAAAGTTTTCCATCCCGACCGTGGAGATCTACCCCCTGGATGAAAACAAAGCTAAGCGTCTCCTTTATGCCTATTTGGGCTCCGACGACGCCGAAAGCCTGCTGCGGCAACTGAGACCTGAAGATCCGGCCAGTCGTTCGAGCCGGGATTTGATTTATCTTGCGCAGAACCCATATCTACTGATGATGATGGCTTATGTGTTTCGGAATTTTGGCGCCTTACCCTCCAGCAGGGGAGAGCTATTTCAACTCTTCGTCAAGACCTTATATAACCGTGAAGAACAACATCATGCGACGGAGGGGATTTCCTATGATGAAATGCTGGAGGGACTAGGTAACTTGGCGTTCGCCATGCAACGGCGCCGGTCGGCCACTGCGGTGGAGACAAGCTGGGCGGCCAAACAGGTCTCGAGTTCACTTCCGACGATTGATAACTTATGGTCGCTGGGGCTGCGCGCAAGCCTTTTGGAGTTTTCAAAAGACGACTCAATTCTACAGTTTTCGCACCAGCTTTTGCTTGAATACTTTGCAGCCGAAGGGCTGCTCAAGGAGCCGTCCTGGCTCAAGTATTTCAAGAGCCCGTCTCTGGCGAATGGACAACGTCGGGTAAGTCAGTGGGATGAAGTTGTCTACACCCTTGTGGGCATCACCGAACCCAATCAAATCCTGGTACAACTATCCGCAGTCGATCCGTTCCTTGCCGCGGATTGCATGGCTCATGTTCCGACCAACAGCGAGATAAGCGACGCAACCAGGACGTCTCTTCTGAACGACCTCTTTGGTTTCTTTGAGTCGAACAATTCGGCGAGAGCAGCGGCGATTAAGAGAGTCGCTGCGATGGGCGAGGCGGCAATTCCGCACCTATTGTTGGTCTTGCAGACCGGCAGTCAGATTTCCAAGAGAGCAATCTTGCAAGCACTAGCCCGGGTGGGGAGTCCGGCGGCATTAGCAGGACTGATTACAGGACTTAACGATCAGAAAAAGTGGGTAAGAAGAGATGCCGGCGAATTTCTTGAAGATCTGATACCAGCCAGCGATGTTGTCGCCGGGGAAGCCGTGATCAACCTGTTCCTGGAAAACAAGACGGCGGCCAGCAGGGAACTGCTGCTAGCCCTGGCTTACTTCTGCGCGCTCGATAATCTCAGCACTCTGGAACGTGTGATCAGACTTCTCGGCGACGACAAACAAGGACCTTCAATAGCCGATGTCTTATCAGCCGGCGATCAGCTGGTCTTTCAGTCGATATTTCGAACTCTCTTTCTATCTCTTCAGGTATTCAGCGAGGAAGCCTTTGAGCGAGATCTAAAAGCTCTGCGGTGTCTGGCGAACACATTCGTAGTTACCTACGACATCTCACTTTCTCAAAAAGGACGAAATCCGCCTGACTCGAAATGGCTGAGTGAGTTGGTACCGCTGGCTGCGGCTTTACGGGATGAGAGCGCGCGCGCTGCAGCTTGGGACCTCTTGAATTGGTTAGCGGAGTCACTGGCACTGGGTTCGTTGCGCGATGAACTCAGCAAGGGCAGCACCACTCCGATAGACGACTTCATCCAAACAACCGCTCCAGTCCAGCCGCCACCAAAGGTGCGAGCACGGCCCTTCGCAGCCACGGCGGCCCAAGCTGAATACCGGATTGGGAAGCTCATGTTTTTGCTCAACTCTCCCGATATCGAGGTCGGAGCTCATGCCGTTAGGGAGCTCTCGTCATTGGGCGAAGTCGCAGTTGAACCACTAATCCATGCATTGCAAAGTGCAAGTACAAGAGTGCGAAGACGAGCTTCGAGAGCGTTGGCGAGGATAGGAGATCAAAGGGCCCTATCGCCATTGCGGCTACTGCTTGCCGATCCCGCAGATGGAGTCCGGCATAATGCCGCCAAAGCACTCGGAGAACTTAATGACCCTTCCGTAACTCAGGATCTCTTGCAGCTGTTGAACGACGAGTCGCAAACTGTTCGCTTTCATGCTCTCCGTGGAATTGGACGTCTGGGAGATCAAGGCTTGATTCCCGCTATTGTTCCGTGTCTGAGCGATAAAGACGATGGTGTGGCCCTAGAGGCGTCGCAGGTCCTTCGTTCCTGGGGTTATGGCCCTTCAGTCGATACCGTTGCGAAAATATTACTGGATCCAACGGCGCGCCTCGATAACCGGGTGCGGGCGGCGCGAATGTTGGGCAGAGCGGGAGACACCTCAGCGGTCGATTCGTTAGTGGTGCTCCTGTCTGACCCGAATCCGGAACTGGTAGTACAGACAATTATTGCGCTGGGTGAACTGGGAGACAAGAAGGCGCTCACCTCGTTGAGTCAGACGCTCTCGAATAGCGATGTGACCGTCAGAAGAACCGCGGCCGACGTTTTGAGCAAATTCGGTGAAGAGGAAGCCATAGGACCGCTGCTTCGAGCGCTGACTGATGATGATTACATCGTGCGCGTCAGCGCCGTTGACGGACTCGGACGAATCGGCGACAAGCGATCTCGAAACCACCTGGTCTCAGCTATGCTTGACGAAGATAGTGTTTTGCGCAGCCACGCCGCGCGTGCGCTGGGACGAATCCGCGACACCAAAGTGATTGGCCCACTTAGCGCGGCACTCGACGATAACGATGAGGAAGTTCTGGCCAGCGTTTTGGAAGCGTTGGCAGAGCTTGGCGCTGTTTCCGAAGCTGAGCGCATGGCCAAGTGTGTGATGCATGAAAGCCTTTTAGTTCGGTCGAGGGCGGTGAATGCACTTTCGCTGTTGGGCGGTCCCACGGCAAACGAAGCGTTAGTAAGAGCGCTGAGCGATCAAAGCCTAACTATACAACTGGAGGCGATTGACGCAGTCGGCAGAGTCCGAATCAGGGAAGCCGTTGAGTCTCTCGTGAACGCCTTGAATAGTGAAGAAAGCAAAGTAAGACTTCACGCCGCAAACGCGTTGGGCCAAATAGGGGATCTGGGCGCGATGGAGCCTCTCAGTCGGTTACTCATCGATGAGGAGCCTGAGGTCAGAACCTCAGCAATGCAGGCGATGGATCAATTGGCAAAGAGTCCCGGGCCAAACGTCGCCCAGGGATAAGCGAGACGACGCTTGTTGTTCCGCGCCGCAGGCTGAGGGGGATAGATCCCTTTCGGGTCGGGGAGCGACCGCGTACTGAACTTCCGGCTCTATTGCTTCTACGGGATGAAGTCTCGGATACGGTGATTATGCCGCGGAATCTGGATTCGCATTACTTTTCTTGCGGCTTGAGATCGTAAAACTCGCGGGCCGGTTTCAAAGGCCGCAGCATCCAGTAGGGGCGCCGCGTGCCATCTGGTGAATATTGGTCGGCGGGTCGCGTCATCGCCAGCCACTTCTGATAAACTTCGCGCGATTTCGCCGTGTCAACAAACACATCACCGGTGTTATCCCCTTCACGAGCGCGCGTAACGCGCACCGCCTGGTGCCAGCAGTGCATCCCGGAAATCGGATCGGGGTGGACCGGAAAAGTCATGTTCTGGTGCACGCCGACATCGCTCCACCAAATGCGCAGCGTGTCGGGATCGCTCGATTCGTAAGGCTCGGCGCCCTTCTGGCGTTTCAAGCCCCACTCGGTCCCTTCGTGATCGAGTTTCACGGTTGCCATCAGTTGCCGTTGGCCTTGCTCAGCCTGTTCGGTTGTTTTCCAGCGGCCCATGTGATGGCTGCACGCGACAATTCCCGGACGAATGCCTTCTGTTACCCAGGCGCGCACCACGTAGTAGCCAATCTCAGTTTCCACGCGCACCAAATCCCCGGTGCGCACGCCGAGTTTCGCAGCGTGATCCGTATGAATCCAAAGCGGATTTGTGTGCGCAATTTCGTCGAGCCACTTGGAGTTGGCGCTGCGCGTATGAATCTGTACCGGCAAACGGAAGGTTGATATAAGAATCGTTTCATCGGCGGCGAGGTTCGTGGGATGAACATGACTGGGAACGTAATTTGGGATCGCAAACTCAGGCCAGCCCCACTCGACGAGCGTGCGCGAATAGAATTCCAACTTACCGCTCGGCGTCGGGAAGCCGCGTTTGATTTCGTCCCCGGCGCGGATTCCCACCAGACGCCGGCCGTCAGCGTCCGCATCAGGCGTGGGAATGGGCACGATGTTTTGCGAAGCGGGCTTGGCGGTTCGCGTGTAGATTCTTCCGAGTTTATCCTCGCGCACATCTTCGAGTTCTTCTGCGGGAACGGTTTCGTTGTAGAGAGCGCCAACCTTTTCACTAATTTCAAAGGCTCCGTAGCGCCGCATAAACTCAATGGGAGTTAAACCCTCGGCTGCCGCTTTCTGAGGTAGGCCAGGAACAGAATTATCAAAGATCCACTCGTAGTATTCGTCGATCCCGAGACGCGTTCCCGGCTTCTTTATTGACTCGGCAAACTGTCGAATGCCGAGTGAGCCGTCCGGATCGATGCGCCAGGTCAGCTCGAGCCAGAATTCATTTTCCTCCCAAACCTCGCCCGGGTTCACTTCGCGAGTGTCATTAATCTCTTCGCCGTTGCGTTGTCTATCGGCTTTCTTTACTGGTTGCCGGAAACCGAGCCACTGCGCGTCATGCGTTTCGTAGGAATGCAGGTCGTGGCGTTCGGAACCAAGGCCCATCGGCAAGACATAGTCTGCGAAGTAAGCAGTTTCATTCCATGTGGGTGTCAGCGCCACGTAGCAACCTATAAGGCTCGGGTCGGTTAACATTTCAATCCACGAAAAGCCGTCGGGGTTGGTCCAGACGGGGTTGTAAACGCGGGTGAAATAAACATCGAGTTTGCCGCGGCCGTCTTTGAGCAGATGCGGCAACAGGAACGACATCTCGTTCATCGAGAGCGGATATTCGCGCGGCCAGGTGGTTTCATTCCACATCTTCGGATGGGGCGGCGTGTACATAGGCCTGGGAACAAACTTGTTCCAGGCATTCGGAAAAACGCCGCCTTCAGTGGCCACTGCGCCGAGCAACGCGTTAATCATGAAAAGCGCCCGAGCCGAAGTCCAACCCGCACTTACGCCTGATGAAACGCTGCGCCAGTTATGACTGGAAAAACGCGTGCCTGCAGTAGCTACTAGTTTGGCGATCTCCTCGATCACGCGCGCGTCGACGCCAGACTCTGCGGCAGCAAACTCGAATGAATATTCCTCGTAAAGCTGTTTCAGCGCGTGCTCAAACTCTTCAAAGCGATCATCAACGGAAGCTCGCTCCTGGCTTCGCTGTTCGACAAACTTAAGTTTGTCGGACTCCGACTCGAAACTCGAAACTCGAAACTCGGAACTCTGCTCCAGGTATTCTTCCCAGTTCCACCATCGCCGCACGAACTCACGATTGTAGAGATTGTTTTGGATCAGATAATTCGCAATCGCCAGCAGCATCGCCGCCTCGGAGCCCGGGTAGGGCGCCACCCAGTAGTCGGCATGTGTAGCCGTGTGTGACAGACGCGTGTCGAAAACGATCAACTTCGCGCCATTGGCCTTGCCGTCGATAACGCGTTGCGCGTGCGGATTGAAGTAATGTCCCGACTCGAGATGCGCGCTGATTAGCAGGATAACTTTAGCGTTTGCATGATCCGGACTGGGCCGGTCGAGTCCCATCCAAAGCTGGTAACCTTCACGGCTGCCGGAGGAACAAATGTTGGTGTGCGAGTTGTGCCCGTCAACACCCCACGCGGCCAGTATGCGTTCGGTGAAACCGTCTTCACCCGGACGCCCCACGTGATACATGATTTCCTCCCGGCGATCTTCGACTATTGCTTTGCGAATGCGTGCGGCAATATCGTCGAGTGCTTCGTCCCAGGTGGTGCGTTCCCACTTTCCTTTGCCGCGTTCACCCGCGCGCTTGAGCGGATAGAGAATCCGATCCGGATCGTGAATCTGATTGAGCGTCGCTGGGCCTTTCGCGCAGTTGCGTCCACGTGAACCCGGATGTTCGGGATTTCCCTCAAACTTCTGCACCTCGCCGGTAATCTTGTCGATGTAGGCGAGCAAGCCGCAGGCTGATTCGCAGTTGAAACAGGTGGTGGGAACGAGCGAGTAGTGTCGCTCTTTACGACGCGGCCATGCCTGCGAGTCGAGCTCGGTCCAGTTGTCCCAGCGTTCTTTGGGTGGATACGCCGCGAGACGGCTGCGACTTGGACCGGGATAGAAAGTATCAGTCATAGTCAGTTCTAATCAGGTTGCACTTCAAGCGACTGTATCAGTTGATCAAGTAGACCGAGGTCAGGCTGAAATTCCTTTCGAGGCATTGCGTTCAGCTTCCCCAACACCGGCCGCAGGTAGTCCTGGTATTTCATCGAACTGTGGGAAAGAAGATAGTTCTTAGTGTTCCAGGCGAGAACCTCGGGCTCATCACCGGTGGGAAGAAACGGCGCGGTGACTGAAAAGGCGGCGGAAACATAGTACTGCCCGTCATCCGTAATTCCCTGGAATGCATAGTTAAGGCCTTCGTTGGTGACCTGAGTAGTCTCCCCATCCCATTGAGTGAGAAAGGAGACACCCCTGCCATTCTTGAAGTTTACATATCTAACTTGACCGACAAGCGCCTGGCAGCCCTCCCACATTGGGAGGAAAGGCATTGCGGCTCGACAGCCTTGCTTGCCTCTGGCTTTGGCGAGAAAGCGTCCAATGTTCGCCTGAGGCGGTTTGGTCTTGATCAGGGCCTTCAGAACACGTACTTCTTCGTCAAAATAGACAGTCCAATTAGGAAGGTTCTGCGGATACACAACATGCTTCGCATCTTCTCTACTAGCCGAAGCGACTGCTTTCCTGAACTTTGCTACTGAGAATACGCTTATCTCACGATAGCCATACGGCTGTCCCTTTGGGATCCGATAGCCAACAAACATGAAGTTGAGATGTTCCGGCACAATGTCGCCGGGCTTCCCCTCAACCACAGCGCGAAGTGTTTCTGACTCCACCTCATGAGCTAGCGAGGAATCGTAGGTGAACTGGACTCCTTTGTAACTCACAGTATTGGTTTTTGCGGTAATCGCTTGCCCGGATGACTTGGTTGCGTCGTTCGGGGCAGACTCGCCACGAAACGGAGGTTTTAGCCCACCAATGCCGCCTGCCACAAGGAAAATAACGACTGGGATAATCGTCCGCTTCATAGTCATGCAAACTGATCAATTCACGCCAGAGGCACTGACTGCCCCGCCTGCACATAAGCGTTCTCGAAAAGCATCAAGCCAATTAAAGCGAGGGGCGCGCCGGAGACGCCCATCGGTCCGCTGATCACGCCCGAGAGCGCCAGCCAGGGCATCACGCCGCCCAGCATCGACAGCACCATGCCGATCCAGAAGTCACTCTTGTATCGGCCGCTAATCATCTCCCAAACTGCGAGACGCGCATGGGCTGTGGGATGAGTCAGCGAAACTTCGCCCCAAACCATCAACACGTGTAGCAGGCTCGTGATTGCCAGTATCCAAAGTAAATGGCTAAGAGCCGCAGGCGAGCCTACGTTGGTCCCCGTGTCACCAATACCTTCAGACCACGAGTGGACCAAAAGCAGGACCGCGGAACCCAGGAGCAATGTCTGGACCAGCAGGTGCGGTGGCAGGAGGGGGTTTTGCCACATGTCACGCGCCTTCGCCTGGGCGAAAAGATAAGCGGTATAAATCGCCGTTAACACCGAGAGCGGAATCCCAGCAACCATCAGCCAGCTCTGCGCCGTTTTGTAACTCATCAACGACGCCAGGAAATGAAGCGCGAGCACAAGGGAATAGCCGGCGATGATAAAAGCGCCCTTCACGAGCCAACTGCGCCACTGCGGCCGCGTGAAGATCATGTAGAAGCGTTCGGGATGCTCGAGGTCCCAGAGCAGGAGTCCTCCGGTTATCGCGAGAAAGACGCCGGACACAACCGGGGTGGCCCACAACCAGATTGAACTGTTCGCACTAAGGAACCCAAACAACACGAGCAGTGCCGCGACCAGATAAACTCCGGCCGCGATGCCCTTGGTCCAGGTGTAGAGGCTGACGCGCCAGTCCCAGGGAATCGAATGGGCCACATCATAGGAGAGTAGCGCGGCGGCCGAGCTGTTGTTGAAGTTTGGATTGCCCGATACCACCTGCCCCGCGCCCTGTTGCTGTTCGCTCCACATGAACAATCCGCCATCAGGCCGGCGCGCCGCGAGCGGATCCAGCGTCGTCTGGTGCGCGCCTTTGTAGAACAGCTTTGGCAGCGTTTCCTTTTCAGGACGCCGGACGGCAACTGATTCACGATTGATGATCTGCGACACGTACGACTCCTGATCGTTCATGTCCCCAATAAGGATCGCCTGGGTCGGGCAAACGACCACGCAAGCCGGCTCAAGGCCGACATCGATCCGGTGGGCGCAGAAATTACACTTCTCCGCCGAGTGATCTTCGGGATTTATGAAAATTGCATCGTAGGGACACGCGGCCATGCAAGCCTTGCAACCGATACAGATCGACTTATCGAAATCTACAATCCCATCGGCGCGTTTGAACATCGCCGCAGTTGGGCAGGCGACGGCGCAGGGAGCATGCTCGCATTGATTGCAGCGGGTAACCTGGTGGGCGCGACGCGCGGTCGGAAACACGCCGACGTCGACATGCTTGACGTAGGTGCGCGTAACGGACAGCGGCACCAAATTTTCAGACTTGCAGGCGGTAGTACAGGCATGACAACCAATGCATCGTGTGTGGTCGATGACCTTGGCCCACTTCACCGCCTCGCTCTGTGGTTCTGCAACCATGAAAGCTCCCCGTGTGGATATTTAGCGAGTGCGAACTATATCACGCTAAAGAGAGAACGAGACAGATGCCAATGTGGCATGCGCACCTTGAGCGTGATTCACGGGTGGGACGCCCGTGCCACAGTACCGGGGATTGACAAAACCAGATGCGCATACCAAATTAGCCTCGGTCTACTATTCGATCCATCGTCGGTCCTTTCAGATCACAGGTTACTGGAGGTTCGTTTAATGCGTCGTGTTAGTTCATTAATGGCAATTGTTTTGCTGACTCTGGCGGGGATGGTTGCATGCAACTCTGCGGAGAAGAAAGCACCCAGCCCAGGCCCTATTGTTTCCCAAACGCCTGGTCCAAAAGCGCCCACGGACGGTATCCGCCGCATCACTGTGGTCGAGTTGCGCGAGCTGATGGCAAGGAATGAAGCTGTAGTTATTGATGTGCGAAACCAGCAATCGTATGACCTGTCGCACATTAAGGGCGCGAAGCTGATTCCGGTAGAAAGCACGGCGAATCATATCGACGAATTGCCCAGGGATAAGTTAATCGTTACCTATTGCTCTTGACCAAACGAACACACATCCGCCGGTTCGGCGGTAACCATGAAAACAAAAGGCATTGAAAATACAGCGGCGCTGCTGGGCGGCTTTGCAGCATGGCAGAAAGCGGGATTGCCGGTTGCGTCAAAGACCAATCCTTAATCAACTGAAGGTTCTTAAAGCATGCATTGCTCCAATTGCGGGTCGTATATAGCTCCTGGCGTGCGGTTCTGTTCGGGCTGCGGCGCTGCGGCGGTTGATCCGGAAGCTACCCGGATAGCACGCGCGCAAACTGCTATACCTGTGCGAGCGGGCGAGAGTGATGAAGACCTTGAGGAAGTGGTTTTCACTGTCCGTCCGACGATGATTTTTATCAAACTTGGTTACGCATTGGCGGTCATCGGCGCTATTGCTCTGGTATTTTTGTTAGCGACATTCACTCCGGTGCCGGCGTACATTTCAGTTTTACTTGGACTGGCGCTGCTGCTCATTCCTGCTTACTACCACCTGCGGCGAAACACCGTGCGCTATACATTGACAGACTCAAAGATGGAGATCGATAAAGGGCTCATCGCTCGTACCACCCGGAATATTCCGCTCAGCAAGATTCAGGACGTCACAGTCAAGGCCAGCATTCCTCAACGAATTCTGGGCTTTGGCGATCTGATTGTGGACAACGCCAGCGAAGAAGGCGGCACAACCATCCTGCACAACATCAGCAAGCCCCGCCATTATGCCGACCTGCTTTTGCGCGAACTCCGGCGCCGGCAGTAGACTCTTTTCGAATCCAGAAATGCCAACCGCTTTCCAAAGCGGAACATCTCAAGAACTTCGGGTTCTAATGCAGGGCATTTTGCTTTTGAGGAATTTCTGTGCCGATTTCAATAAAATTAAGAACGTGTCTACATCTGGTCCTGTTTACGCTGGTTTCCTGCGTGGGTATCGGCGCACAGGATTTCCCTACGGATCCCGCTGCCAAACTCCTGCCCGAGAAGCTTGGGGAATTTCGCGCGACCGGGCCGGTAACGGGGGTCGAGCGGGATATCATTAATTTGGATGGTGACCCTGAGCGAAACGGCATGACATCCCTGGCAAAGCGAAGTTATGTGGCGCCGGACGGCTTGCGCTTTTCAGTTAATTTGATCACCACCCGATCTGATTCGGGAGCTTATGCGGAATTTAGCGAATCAAGAAGGAAGGCTGAAGGCTCGGGCAATGAAGGTGGCACCGGTGATGCGCCAATTGGAACAGCTGGGTTTTCCCTGTGGGATGGGGCCTTTAACAACCTGACTTTCTTTAAAGGGAAAGTTTGCGCCAACGTTAGCGAGGAAGGAAAATCCACCGGTACCAAACGCCTGACTGAGTTCGCGCAGACGCTGGCGGCAGCTCTTGATAAAGGAGAGGGCGATATTCCGGTTCTGGTGAAGCACCTGCCGAACTGGCAGGAGGCGCGTCGACTTGCGCTCTACGTTGTTTCAATCAAGACGTTGGAACAGGCGATTGGCGCTTCGGCGATTTTCAGTGCGGTAGATTTCGCCGGAGGTGCGGAGGCAGTTACAGCCAGCTACGGAAGTTCAGACCTTGTCATCGTGGAATTCCACACACCACAGCTTGCAACCGACAACGATCAGCGCATCAAGGCGAAGCTTCAGGAATTACGCAGCCAGGGACAGGCTGTCCCCACGGCCTATCGACGCGTAGGAAACTATTCAGTGTTCGTTTTCGACGCGCCCAGCGAGGTGGCTGCGAATCAACTGATCGACCAGGTGAAGTATGAGCAGATGGTGCAGTGGTTAGGCGAGAATCCGCATCGCTACGAGCGGGCCATTCGTGAGTTTACCCAAACCACGCTCGGAGTTTTCGTGAATGTGGTCAAGGGATCCGGACTGGCTTTAGTTAGCTGTCTCGCTGTCGGTGGCTTGATAGGTGGGCTGATGTTTGTTCGCAGGCGTGCGCAGCAGCGCGATGCGGAAGCCTACTCCGACGCCGGCGCAATGCTTCGATTGAATCTTGATGAACTGACCCCTGAGGTTGATCCTTCGAGATTATTAGGCCGCGGGAAGTAATGTTCGACAAGCTTTAGTTTGGGCATCACAGGATCCCAATCGACGACAAACTGAAGTTTGCCGAACAACGAAAAACTGAACAACAAAAAGCGCTGCGACTTTTCAGTCACAACGCGTTTCTTAGCACACTTAAAACTAATGCGGGCTGCTGATCTTCCTGGGAGGCTCCCCCAAGCCCCGTCAGGACGTCGATCAGCAGCCCCGCAATGTCTGCTCCTTGATTGCGTACAAACGTTTGCTCCGTTCCCCCGAAAGAGCCACCGCCTGCCTTTTTTTCAAAGATGCGAGAGGACGCCTCCCCCAAAGCTTCCACTCACCGCAATCTCAGAGCCTGACCCGTCTACCTTTATTTACCCTTTTCTGTTGCTGTTCCTTTAGCACCACCTGTGCCACACCCATGTAAAAGTCCTACGCGGAATAAAGAATTTCAAAAGGCTCTGAAATTCTGAGCAATTATCAAAAGCATCCGATCGCTGACTGGTGTTTTAGACAATCGGGGACAAATCGTGCGTACATCTTCAATACAAACGGGAGAAGAAAACGCATGGTAAAGAGACAAGCGGCTAAGGTAAAGCATCGACAAGCTCGTCAATTTCTGTCTGAGTGTTGTAGAGGTGGGGTGAGATGCGTAGTCGATCACCGCGCGGCGCCGTAATTATGTTTCTCTGCTTCAAATGCGAGTAGAGTTCAAAGGGACTTCGCCCATCGACGTTTTGAATGCAGACGATCGCCGACTTTTCGCCGCGTAAACGTGAACTTACCAACTGATATCTGCTGTCTAACAGACGCTCACAGAGATGATCCGTAAGGCTTTCCAGGTGAGTCTGGATCCGTTCGATACCAATTTCCTTCAAAAGTGTCAGGCTGGCTTCCAAGCCGTAAATGAGCGCGACCGGACCTGTGCCCGTTTCCCATGCGAGCGTGCCAATGTTCCAGCCCTGATCGAAATTGTTGTAGTCCTCTGGGTTTGGGACGCTGATCCAGCCGACGAGTGTAGGTTTCACACGCTCACGGGCCCTCGCCGAAAGGTAGAGCCAGCCGACTCCTTCCGGCGTTAAGAGCCATTTGTGACATGCCCCGGCCGCCACATCCACGAGCTGCGCGTCAACATCGATCGGATACACACCCAAAGATTGGATAGCATCCACTACCAGCAACGCGTCATGCGCGCGCGCGGCGCGACCGATTCGCTCGAGATCAGCGCGAAACCCGGACGCATACTGAACGTGGCTAATAGCGACTAGCCGCGTTCTGGCGTCTAACAGGCTAATCAGTTCATCGAGATCAACCCGGCCTTCGCGTTCTTGAGCCATGCGCACTTCCACCCCAAACGCGTCGCGCAACCGCAGCCATGGATAAATGTTTGAAGGGAATTCGTTGTCGAAGGTGACGATGTTATCGCCAGTCTTCCAGTCGATGCCGTTTGCAACCGTTGAGAGCGCGTCGGAAGTGTTTCGCAGGAAAGCCACCTGCTCCGGTTGAGCTCCAAGCATTTCAGCGAGCAACCGGCGAGTTCGTTCCCTGGTGGCGATCCAGCTGCGGAAGTTTATTGAGCCGTTCTCAGAAACGTCTCTTAACTGTAATTGGATTGCTTCAATCGCGGGAGTAGGCGGCGGAGAAACTGCGGCGTGATTTAGATAGTTAGCGCGCTTGGTAACTGGAAAAAGCGCGCGCAAGTCTTCGTTCATCTTAAATGGATTTGTCAGAACCGCCTGCGTTAGCGGGCGGGCTCTTTATAGTGGATCGCAACTGGGACAGAATGGCCCACCCGCTAACGCAGGTGGTTC
>Ga0190272_10000146_pt1 | contig 44271 bp, 39 predicted proteins | sample Popmic504T_FD_133746 | JGI IMG/M metagenome (GOLD analysis project Ga0190272, IMG submission 133746) | Populus adjacent soil microbial communities from riparian zone of Shoshone River, Wyoming, USA - 504 T | ecosystem: Environmental > Terrestrial > Soil > Riparian zone | place: USA: Wyoming...
GCGCTCTAGTCTTTGATAATTTGCAACGGCCAAATGCGTAGCTCACCATCCCGTCAATTCGAGTGATGAGCATCGCCGTTAAGTATGGAAGGTTCCAACTCACGGCGAATCAAAAGCGCGAAGCCAGTCTATCTGCAACTACAGATAGCGTCAACTGTAGTGCGCAGTACTCTTTTCTGTCGGGAGGGAACTCCTGATGGCGAGAGGGGCTCGCGTGAAGCCAGAGCGTATGGCTAAGAAGCTTCTCCAGATTCGTCTGGCTTTGGGCTTGTCGCAATCAGAGTTGCTTAGACGGTTGGGATTCGAAGATGCTATGGACTACAGACGCATCTCGGAGTTCGAGCGAGGTACCACAGAACCCCACCTATCGGTTCTCTTGGAATATGCACGAGCGGCAGGCGTTCACATGGAAGATATTGTCGATGATGAACTGGACTTGCCGGAGAGGCTACCAGGCAAGGTGAACTATCAAGGAATCAGGCGTGCGTCTAAGTCTCGCCAGAAGCGGTGACCACTCAACAGCCGCAAACAACCAATTCCCGGCCCACAAACCGAAATTCATGCTGCCGATGATGAGTTTAAAGCGGCAACCGATTTCGAAGAAAGGATAACCGGGAGGTTCGGTCTTCACCAACGACCTACTGGTGGATTAGCGCGCGCAAACGCTCTTTGGTGACCGCCTCTTTAGGGCTCCTTGCGCCGCCCTGCAACCAGGAATGGATTTTCTTCAAGGTAACGGTATGAGTAATAGAACTGCGAATCTCAACTTCAAGCTTGCTCAGTTCTCCAGGCGCGCAGTCATGCTGTCTGAACGTTCGCACCGCCAACGCAGCGGCCTCATACAGACTTTCGGCTTCGACCTCGACTGCATGTCGTAAGCCTTCAACGTCTACGTACGAAACGATGCAAGCCGCCATGAGGCGGAGAATAACATTTTCGCTAATTTTCGCCAATCGGACGTTGTGCCATTTGCGAAACAGAAGGGTCAAGGCCAGCTCATCCGCTAGCTGGAAGTGTTCGACTCCAGCGACAACGTCCGATTGCTTTGAATTTTGATACCCGAAGTGCCCCTCGCTCATTGCGTGCTTTAGAACCGGGTGCCTTCAACGCTTCTTCCAAGGGCTTGCGATCAGCTTCCCAGATTTCGATTGCTTCAAAATCTCCGTCCAACAAAACCATTAATACAGCGTCCCAATCTTTATCGATATCTATAGAACCTAGGGTTTGGCCAGGTTTACAATTCGGCAGCAAACAACGGCCTTTGACTTGGAGCTTTCTCTTTAACCCGGTCACATGTTCCACAGCGTCGTAGCCCGACTGTCTCGCTGCTGTAAGCGTCACGCCTAACAGTCGCGCAGCTTCGTACTCAGCCACCTCTCCAGTGATGCCCAAGGGTTTGCCGGTGAGGCGTCGATACTCCTGCGCTAGTTTTTTCGCATTCCCAAGTATCTCAAGGATACGATCTTTGTCGCTCATTTCGCCTCCGAAGGATAAGTCTTCGCGAGCACCCTGTAAGTCTACCGACGCGTTCAGGAGGGACAGGAATCAAGCGAATCCACGAGCATAGAAACCACCGAGGTCGGAAGTAAATTGTCGAAGACGATTCTCCGAAGTGATCCACCACCTAAAATCAAAGACCAGTCGTCCTTCTCAATTGAAATTGCTTTGTCTCTAAAGATAAATGGGGATTCGTGTCTGTTCCCTTGACGTAGCTCAGCAGTCTCTCGCTTGGAAAGCCACTTGGCATTCGCGCCCAATTTTGAGAATGCTTCGATGATCCATTCTAAGCTAAGGATTAAGTAGACTCTGATTCTATCGAATACGATGTCGAATATGTCGTCCTCAGGAAAGGGCTTCAAGAAGACAGGCTCACTGAGAGGGTCTTCCAGCCCTTGCCTGTAATTGATGGTCAGAAAACTCTGCCGAAAAGTCTGTTGGGCAATTAATTCAAGTGCCGACCTTCCAGCTCCTTTCATGATCCCTTTGTAACAACCTACCAGGAGTCCGCCGTCGAGAACTGTGTAAGACCAACTTTTCTTATTCAATTGCAAGATAAGTCCGGCTAATTCGGACGCGTAACTCGTCGGCGAGTGCGACGGCGCTTTAATGATCACAGCGTCACCGGTTCGTGGGTCCGTCCCTTTTCCTGTGTTGAGGATTTCTTTCACCTGAGCGCCCTTGGCCAATTGTTTTTGTATTCTCATTACCTGGTCCCCAAGATGCTTCCCATGGGAACTTCTGAGCTTCTCAGGATCTAACTTGGCTTGTTTTAGTGCTAATTCATCCTGGAGGATCGCCATCGCCTTCTGATTCCCCTCTCCCTCTTTCACCTCAATGATCTTAAGAATTCCAGACGTGTCCCGCTTAATGATGTCACCTACCCGAATGAAGGAGGTTAGATCTGAAAGCAGACCGAAACTCAACGAATCGTCCCGAGTGATTCTCTCCACCTCCTCCAAAACTGAGGGCAAGTTGGATTTGTCGATTGCTGGCGCATCTTCATATGCGTGCATCCATTGCGCCAAATCGCTTCTGCCATCTATCAACTGCCACGCTATCGAATCGGCTAGTTTTCGGATGATGGTTTCCTTGAAGTTTTCTCTAACTAGTGCCTCCCGACTGCGGAAGAGCTGCTTTCGGTTCCTATTCTTGTTCGCGTCTTTGATTTGAGCATTGAGCATCCTCTTCGTCGCCGTAAGTGACTGAAGCTCGTTAACTATCAACTTCTGGGCAGTTGCGAAATCAGCGTTACGCATTCGTAGGGACGACTGTTCGTCTGCTCGACCGGTCGCCGGATCAATGATTCCGCGAACTCGATAAGGGCAGAGTTCGCGAAAGATTTCTCTAGCTTTCTCCTCAAAGTCTCTCATCGATGTTTGTCAAGGGAACCAGCCAAAACAAAAACCCCCTCCAACCAATTCAACCATCCCTGAAAGTGAATTGAAGATGGAAAACCCAACAGCTGGCTACGCCTTGTACCACTCAAGTCAGTTTTTTAGGCCTCGGCTTCCATTCGATTTCATCCCATTCCAGCCGAGAGAGAATTTCTAAGTAAGTTTCCCCCTCTTCGTTCTCATTGTCCACGACAGCCCGCCCGCACAACTCTCCGCTTCGCTCCAAGTCCTCCACTGCGTTACGGCACTACGTGTGTGCGGTCAAGCGCCCAGTCGTAGCCAACGTCTCTACGAGGGGGAAAACCTGTTTTTAAGGCCAAGAACCCAAACCACAACAACACCAAAAAGGAGCAACGACAATGGAGAGACAGCAGCAAACAACCGACGTCCCGAAGTGGTCAGCTTTACTAGTGGAAGCGATCAACAAACCCGGCCTGATCATGGAAGCATATTCCGCTTTCCACAACTACAGCATCGGCAATCAAATTCTCGCGCTCGTGCAGTGTCACCTGCGCGGACTACAGCCAGGGCCGATCAATACATTTCCGAAGTGGCAGACATTAGGCCGATTTGTAAAACGTGGCGAGCGGGCCTTGACGCTTTGCATGCCGATCACGCGCAAGCAACGTGAGGAAGAATCAGAGGAAGAGCACAGATTTACCAGCTTTGCTTATAAGCCGCGATGGTTTGTCCTTAGCCAGACTCAGGGAAAAGAACTTGAACCAACCACGATTCCAGAGTGGGATGCTGAGAAAGCGCTTGCGGCGCTCAGCATTGAACGCGTCGAATTCGACAAGACCGACGGCAACTGCCAGGGATTTGCTCGCAAGCGGCAAATAGCAATAAACCCCGTCGCCCAACTCCCATACAAGACGCTTTTTCACGAACTCGGACACGTCATTCTAGGCCACACCACAGAAGCCGACTTCGCCGACACGGAAACCACACCGCGAAACTTGCGCGAAGTCGAAGCCGAAGCGGTTGCGCTTCTCTGTTGCGAATCGTTGAGCCTTGAAGGAGCCGACTACTGTCGCGGCTATATCCAAAATTGGCTGTATCAGGGAACCGGATTCGACGCCGACGCCATCCCCGAAAAGAGCGCACAGAAAATTCTTCGCGCAGCCGATCAAATCCTTCGAGCAGGTCGATCAACCACCGAGCGATCAGCGCAATACGGCAACTGAAATCTATAGCGCAAGCAAAAGGGTCAGGAGAGCGCGTCAACGCTACCTGACCCACTACACCAACTTTTCAATCCTGACAGGAGACAGACTGATGCAAACAAACACACACCAAGAGTCTAGCGTGACGCGCTTTGCCCTTGGGCAAACCTACATCACGCCCGGAGCCGAGGAAGCACTCATGATCGCCGGACAGACGGAGATCGAATTCTTGCGTCGTCACATGTCGAATGACTGGGGCGAGCTATCCGACGACGACGCAAGAGAGAACGAGCTTTCATTAAAGGAAGGCTTTCGTTTGTTGAGCGCTTATCGCACAGCCAAAGGCCAGAAGCTTTGGATCATCACCGAAGCCGACCGCAGCGCCACGACGATCCTTTTACCGGACGAATACTGACCCGTAAACAAAAGCAGAGCGGCGCGGGTGTTCATACCACCCGCACCGCTTAACACCGTGACTTGTCCATCTTCAAGGAGCAAAGCCAGATGCCGAATAAGACTACAACTGTATGCGCGGCCAGGACAAATGCGCTTGTCTGCAATATCCACGAACTAATCGCCGAACTAGAAGAACGAATCGAGGACGGCGAACCATTCGACAATCCGAAGTTAACGCAAACCGCCGTGCGAGTCTTTGGCGGTACCCGAGGACAAGGCAAATACAGCCCGCGCGATGCCTACGACGCCGTAGAAATCGCGGTCAATAACCACCTTTCGGAGAAACACGCTCGGGAACTCATGCAGATGGACTTGAGCGAAGCGCTTGCTTCGGTCTTGCGTCCATTGATGAAACGGTTACCGCGACAATGCGACCGCACGTTAGAGCAGAGCGAGCTACAGCAATTCTCGACACCGCCGACGCTCGCTTACCTCGCCGCGCGACTCTTGAATCCAAAGCCGGGCGACATTGTTTTAGAACCATCAGCCGGAACCGGCAGCCTCGCGATCTGGCCTCGCTCAATTGGCGCACGGGTTATCTGCAACGAGACAAGCTCCCGCCGGAATGCCTTGCTTAGCTGTCTCCTTAACTTTGAGACGTTACAGCTTGACGCAGAGTTTATTGACGACCTCTTACCCGCCGAGATTCAACCAACCGCAATTTTGATGAATCCACCGTTCAGCGCGACGGGCGGGAGAGTAGCGAAGCATTCAGCGCAATACGGAGCGCGACATATCGAGAGCGCACTTAGACGATTGCAGACAGGCGGGCGATTAGTCGCCATCACCGGCGAAGGAATGCGCTTTCAAGTAAGCGCCTTTAGCGAATGGTGGCAACGCATAGCAAAGACTTACAACGTCCGCGCTAATCTGCACTTGAACGGCAACGAATATGGAAAGTACGGAACGACTTTCGATCTTCAAATTCTCGTCATTGATAAGACCGGGCAGACACCCGGCAACGACTGGAAAGAACAACTTGAGAGGATCGTTTGGAGTTATGCCGGGTCTATCGAAGATGCCTGGTCAGCCTTGAGTGATATTGCCGACCGGCCAGGTACAACGACGAATGAGAACAAGCACAGCGAGACCGACGAAGAAAACGAAACGCTGTTTGTCTCTTACGCGCCAGCCAAGTTGAAAGGCGGCAGACCGCATCCGGCCGTAATCGTCGAATCGTCGTCAATGGGTGCAGTCGTTCCGCCAGACATTACCTATAGACCCCAGCTTGCCCCTGAGACTGTCAGCGAAGGCTTACTCTCTGATATTCAACTTGAGCGCGTTATCTATGCCGGACAACGACACGAGCAGCGACTACCGGATGGCTCGCGAGCGGGTTTCTTCGTCGGCGACGGAACAGGCGTAGGCAAAGGACGCATTCTCGCCGGCATCATCGCGGACAACTTCAATCAGGGACGCGAGCGGGCGCTGTGGCTTTCAGTCAATAACGACTTGCTGGATGCGACCCGCCGCGATCTCACTGACTTAGGACTTGAGAGCATCCCGCTTGCGCGAATCAATGACTACTCACCCAAAGAAGAGATCACTTTGCCGCGTGGCGTTCTCTTTAGCTCTTATTCATCCCTGATCGCCGCAGCCAAGACCGGAGAGCGAAGAATCGACCAGATACAGCAATGGCTAGGCACAAGTGCCGTAGTCATATTTGACGAGGCGCACAAGGCCAAGAATGCCCTCGCAAGCGGTTTTGGCGAACCGACCCTAACCGGACAGGCAGTGATCGACTTACAAGACCCGGAACGCAATCCCGATTATCGAGTGGTCTATTCGTCAGCGACGGGAGCGACCGACGTTCGCAACATGGCTTACATGGTTCGGCTTGGCCTTTGGGGAGTCGGAACCAGCTTCCCCGGCGGCTTTCAAGAGTTCATGCAGGAAATCGAATCAGGCGGCGTTGGCGCAATGGAAATGGTCAGCCGCGACATGAAAGCCCTTGGCATGTATCTGTCAGGATCGATCTCGTTTGGCCTTTGTCCGCAGAGTGGCAAGGCAGTTGAGTATCGCGAACGCATTCACCGCCTCACTCAGCAGCAGCGCGAAATGTACAACCGCGCCGCCGCCGCGTGGCAAGCAGTATTGCGCAATATCGATGAGGCTTTGCTAATCACGAACGGTGGGCGCCGCGCTCGCGCCACCGCGCTCAATAGGTTTTGGGGAGATCATCAGAGGTTTTTCCGACAAGTGATCTGCGCATTCAAGGTGCCGAGTGTGATAGCGGAAACGGAAGCGGCATTGAATGAAGCCAAGTCAGTTGTGATCTCGCTTGTTGGAACCGGCGAAGCCAGGACGCGCGAGCAAGTAGCGAAGGCTACAGCCAACGGCGCAATGCTTGAGGACTTGGACTTCTCGCCGCGTGAAGTAATCGCCGCAATGGTAGATCGCGCTTTCCCCACAACCCTCTATCAAGACGTCACAGACCCAGGCACAGGCAAGACAATACAGGTGCCAGTAACAGACGCGCAGGGCAACACGGTACAGAGCAAAGAAGCGCTCCGAATGAAGCAGGAGCTAATTGACGGACTCTCCGCTTTAGAGCTTCCCGAAAATCCGCTTGACCAGCTTGTAAATCATTTCGGAGAAAGTAACGTCGCCGAACTCACAGGCCGAACCCGCCGCCTAATCCGCGATCCGCGAAATGGACAAGTGCAATATAAAAAGCGAGCCCCCGAAGGCGTAGCGATGGACAGAACGAATGTTTACGAAGTGGAACAGTTTCAATCCGGCAAGAAACGGATCGCGATTATCAGCGATGCGGCCTCTACTGGAATCTCGCTTCACGCTTCGAACCGTGAGGAAAACCGGCAGCGGCGCGTACACGTCACGCTTGAACTTGGTTGGAGTGCAGACAAGCAGATGCAGACCTTTGGACGGACGCACCGATCCGATCAAGCAGTGCCGCCTGAATACGTCTTGCTTTCAACTGAGCTTGGCGGGGAGAAGCGGTTTAGTTCAACCATCGCTCGCAGACTTGGCAGTCTCGGCGCATTAACCAAAGGCGACCGAGGCGCAGCCGACAACGGCGACCTCGCGAAGTACAACTTTGAAACCGAGGAAGGCCGAGCCGCTTTGAGTTTATCGTTGCGCCGCATCATGCAAGGCCAGAACGTGCCAGGACTCGACAACCCGAGACAGACCTTGCGCGATATTGGCTTGCTGGTAGCTAACCGCGACGGCATCGAGTGCATACGCAAAGAGGACGAATACAACGTGCCGAGGTTCCTTAACCGAGTGCTGGCGTTAGAGGTTGAGCAGCAGAACGCTCTTTTTGATTACTTCGCTGACTTGTTCGATCAGACTGTGCGGTATGCGAAAGCGAACGGAACGTTTGACGAGGGAGTGACCGACATCAAAGCCCTCGCAATTCGGATCGCGGAGAGTCCACGCATAGTTTACACCGACGAAATCACCGGCGCACAGACGACCCATTACACGCTAGAGATTGACTTGCCATCGAAGGCAGTCAGTTTTCGGGATGCAGAAGAAGCACGTCAACGCAAAGGCGGCGCTTTTATGCGGCATAAGAAGAATGGTCATTACGTTCTAGCTATCGAATCAGGACGCCACACCGATCCAGCAACAGGCAACAGCTATCGCACGTTTGCCCTATGGAAACCGGAAGCGCCACACGCCAACTACATTCACGACGACGAGCTAAACGAGAAATATAAGGCCGTCACGCCAGAGCGGGCCCGCGACTGGTGGACAGAGAAACACGCGACTGTGCCAGCGATTGAAACCGTTGACACTCACATCATAGGCGGGGCGATTATCCCGCTCTGGCAGAGATTCAAGACGCAAGAGGAGACCCGCCTTCGCGTGGTAAGAGTAACGACCGAGGACGGCCAGCGGATTGTAGGGATTCAAATCCCACGTGATCGAGTCGGAGCAGTGCTGCGCTCGCTCGGCGACTCGCGCGATCTACGAGAGCCGGACGAAATCTTCCAAGCGGTACTCGACGAAGGCGAAGAAGTCTCGCTCGTTTCAAATCTCAAACTGCGCAGAGGATTGATTCACAAAGAGCCAGCCATTGAGTTGTGCGGCGCTGATCCGTACAAGTTTGCCGAGCTTCGCGAGCTTGCCCTTATTAATGAGCAGATCAATTGGAAACAACGCTTCTTTGTGCCGAGCGACAAGAGTAGCGGCATCGATATTCTAAATACGTTGCTCGAACGCTATCCGGTAATGATAACCGAGGATTCGGTAAGCGAGTGCGAATCACCTATGGCCGAGATACCGTCGCCGTCGGAAGTCAGAGCGACAGAAATCGTTGACCTCGATCAATGGATTGTTGCCGCTGGAAAGGCAATTCCTGAACAGCAAACGGCTGATGGAAGCGATCGGCAAGTCAAACCCCAAGAACAGGAAACAGGAACCGAACAAGGGCAACCCTTCACATTGACGCAAGTAGCCGTAGTCTCCTGGACTCAGTTAGCGCAAAGGGAGCAAACGCAATTGGCGTTCAGCTTCGGCTGAAGCGAGATAGAACCTACCCGCCAAAAACGCGACAAACCCGACAGGTGCCTGTCGGGTTTGTCGGCTTCAGCAGCCCTGCGCCGAATCACCTTTCAGGTGAAAGGCGCGAAGGTCACCACTTCATGTATAGGATTCGAGGTCACTATTTTGGCGAGCGACTTTTCGCGACTTCCCTCGGTCGATAAATTCTTGCACGGTTGTTCCGTTGAAGGTATAAGACGCCCCAGATCGGACTTAGACCACGCAGTGTGGTCTAATACATAGTTCGCGGTCACATGAAATGAAAATATTCAACGTATATGGTCCATTCGACGTGCCGCTAGAAGGCGCTAAGAAATACAAGTACATTCCGATGCGCTGCCCGGACTTCTGGAAGAAACATCCCCAGCATGCGAAATCTAAGGGCTGTTACATATTCGGGTTTCGAGCGGCCAAGGGATTTAGACCTGTCTATGTCGGAAAGACGAAGGACAACTTTGGCAAAGAGGTCTTTACGTCTCATAAAATCTCGCAGCACTATGCCCCGGCTCTCGCAGACACCGTTAAGGGAACGCCTGTCATATTCTTTGTCATTCCATCTAGCGGAAAGGGACCAACCCCAAAGAAAATGATTGGGGACATGGAAACCTTCCTCATTCAGATCGGCGTTGCGAAGAATACCAATTTGAGCAACATCCAAAATCGCCAAGAGGCACGCTGGGGCATCAAGGGCGTACTTCGCGGCGGAAAAGGCAAAACCTCGCAGGCAGCGCAGAAATTCAAGAAGATGATGGGGATTTGACCGCGAACAAATCGTTGGGCATCTAAATGGCTAGTCTTGTTACCTTCATTGCGGGCGTGGTGATTGGTGGCCTATTGTCTTGGCTGATAACGCACGCTTACTACAAAAGATCGAGCCGAGAACAGAAAGCTGAACTCCACCAACTCTCGAAGAAACTCAGCCCAAAGAATACGCTCTCTGACTTCGAAAGAATGCTTGAGGAGAGCAATTGGATTAGCGACTCAATCAACGCAACTGAAGTCTGGATTGCTGAAGTCGACAACACGTTCCAAATTTCTCGAGGCGAACGAACCGATTGACTTTCGCGAGCGCTGGACCGACGTGCACCCGGACAAGTACAGCTCCAGTTATCCTGTCTATCTTAAGATCAATAACACTGTCATCAAGGAGCTCGCTTTTATATCGGTTGACGGCGGCAGAATCTTCGTTCCGATGCTTGAGATTCGCCCGGTTTCCGAAGAGGATGTTGAATACTTCTGGAACACAAATAGCTTGGGAGTTAAGGTCTGTCGAATTATCGGCAAGTACTACATCTACAATGATCTCGCTGGCGTCGCGCAACGGTCGCGTATCGCACTCGTGGAATAATCCCCGCACGCAAGGCGCAGGCATCGGGACGATGCCCAGCGACTCGTTGGACCGAAGCGGCGGGAGCGCATTTGTTAACTTGATTGGCCCGGCGAAGGTTGCGTGAAATCGCGCCGCCCGGTCAACTCTGACGTTAGCCATCTGTGAGTCACTATGGATGAAAACGCCGTCGTAAAGGCAACTTGTCAGTGTCTTGAGGCTCAGGGCTTCGCTATTTCCCAACGTCTCTCCACGATTGAGCGTGGAGTTGACATAATCGCGGAAGATTTGTCATCGGGCTGTAAGCTTCTTGTCGAGGCGAAAGGTGGCACAAGTTCTTTGGAGAGTAGCGCACGATTTGGAAAGCCTTATACCCAAACCCAAGTTTTCGATCGCGTAGCAAAGGGCATCTTCACTTGCTTTCAGTTGCGAGCGAAGCATCCTGACCGTGCGCGTTATAGAGTCATATTAGCCGTCCCTGATTCTCGCTGGTTTAAGTCTTACCTTGAGCCAATTTTAGCCGAGCTGAAAACAGCTGGTATCGAAGCTTTGTTTGTCAGCGATTCAGGCGCATCGAGCGTGGTTTCATCGAACGGCGACGGCTAACGACGCCTTGCAGCTGACCGCGCGATAGCGTGCTTTTTTCATGGGAAGGACGCCTCTCGAACAAATCGGGAACGCGAGCCGGCAATAGGTTCTTATGCTTTATCTTCTTTCTCCCTCTGACGAGGGCCTTGGTACTCTCGAACCGCTTCCGTTCTTGGACGCATCCGATCTCCAACGAACCGAAAAGGATCTTGAAAACCTTCTCGCCACGCATCTCCTGGACGTGCTCTTTGAAGGCGCCCCACTGCTACCAATCTTCCAAGAACGTCAACTTCAATCGGAGGCGGATGTTTATGCTATCAACCGCGATGGCGACTTAGTTATCTTTGAACTCAAACGCGGGCTTGCCGGGGAAGACGCCGTCCTTCAAGCAATTGGTTATACCCAACGTGCAGGTCGCTGGGTTTACCCGGAACTTGACCGTCGCTATCAGACTTACTTGCGAGCTGGGGGTCTGACTGCGGCCGAATTGCGCGATGCCCATAAAGACGCATTTCAATTGGATATCGCGCTCGAACCCACCAATTTCAATCGACGCCAACATCTCTATGTGGTCGGAAACGCCGCTAACGAAGCGCTGATCGACGCAATAGACTATTGGAAATCTCAGAGATTGTCGGTCGAGTTTCTACCTTACCGTATCTATGACGTTGGCGGTGCCCGTTACTTTGAGTTCTTCTCTTTTCCGTACGACCGTCATCGAAACCCATCGGCGGTCAAAGGTGTCCTTTTCGATACCAACCGCTCTTACAACGAAGATGCTGTATGGGACATGATGGAAAAATCGCGGGTTGCCGCATATGGGGACGCCAAACACGTGGTGCAATATCTCAACCCTGGTGACGTCGTATTCTTCTATCACAAGTGGGTTGGGATCGTTGCCGCTGGCGAAGTTCGTGGCCCTGTTAGGCAAGATGGAACCGAAGAGCAATACCGTGAAGTGCGTTTCTTAACTCCAGTTCCTAATCGCGGAGCGGGCTTCGCAAGGGCCATGCCCGCGTCGGAAATAACGCGAATCAGCGGGCATAATTTTTTCTGGGCACGAACAATCAAGGTGCCTTATCTTGACCGTGACGAAGCCCAAACACTCGTCGTTCAATTGAATCGCGTTTTGTCCGCCGACACGCAACAAATCGTTCGACCCAACCGCGAGGAGCGTGTTTCGCAAGTTGATTGATGGATTAGAGGTTGGGTGCTGCTCGCCGTGCCCGGTCAACTGACTTTGATTCCATATGGATTCTGATCGAGAAGCATTTCTTAGGGATGTAGTCTTCGGCATAGCCCTCAACGGGACTGCACAACGTGGAAAACTCTATCGCGAAGGCTCCAGTGAAACTGAGAGACGCGCGCTTCGTTCTGCGCTTCGCCGCGCTTTGGAGAATCTTGTCGAACAATATCGCAATGGTCTCTCAGAGGCCGAGCACATTGCGAACATCGACCAGATAGCGCGAACGTTGTCCGCCGAACACGCCGACGCGTTAAACTCCGGGCGTTTCCGAATTGGCTCCGCGCAAAAGGCTCTTAACCTCTATCTCAAACTATCGTGGTGTCTTGATCGCATTCCGACACCACCCCATTGCCCGTTTGACGCTATCGTGCTTTCGCGGGTGCCGGGCTGCGAACATGTTCGGTGGACGGAACTTGACTCGTTGCCCGAATATCAACGGATCGTCGCCTGCGCAAGAACGGCGGCGCATGGCGGATCGATTGCTGAATGGGAATTGCATTTATACACTGCGGCGCTGTCTGCTGGGCGCGTGAGGGATATCGTGTAACTCGCTTTCAATCAACGCAGCTACTCGATGGACCGCTCTCATTTATGATTCTTAAATACGACATGACTTTTGGTGTTTCCGAAGTTGCGCGCATTTTTGACGTCCATAGAGACGTTGTTAAAGACTGGGCCTACCACTTTTCTGACTATTTGAAACCAGAAGCGAACCCCTCAAAGGGAACGCCGCGTACATTCACGGCTGCAGATTTGCGAGTTCTCGCTTACGTCTATATGCATTGGGAAGAACAGCCCGATTATGAATCAATAAAGATTGGTCTCAACATCGACTCTCATTTTGAAGAGCAGTACGACAGCTTCTTAACCATGACCACGCCTTTGTTTCAGGAGCCACCGGAGGATTTGGATGGCACTTGGCGGCATGGCACCGTCATTGGTGGAATGTCGGAAATCGGGGACATATTCGCTCTTGCAGAATCCTACAAACTTGCTGGAGACATGCTTGTTGATGCAGCGCGTGCCGCCGACGAAATCTACGAACTCATTTATCCGATTATCTACAACTATAGGCACGCTACTGAACTTTACTTGAAAGCAGTTGTTACTCCCTACAGAGAAAATCATGATCTGTCGTGGCTAGTCCAAGAATTCAAGACACTATTGAAGTCAGAGTTTGACTCAACCCTACCTCAATGGTTCGAAAATATCATTCTTGCTTTCAATGATTTTGACCCAGACTCAACTACATTCAGATATGGAGGCTTTGCCTCCTTCTTACAAGGTGAGGTTTGGGTTGACCTGGTGCATGTGAAGACGTTAATGGGCTGGCTCGCTCTATCATTTCAGAACATTAGACATCGGCGCGTCGCAACTGGGAAGTAGGTGTGCAGAAGTTTGACTGATTAAATCGTCGGGTAATCGACGGCTCGCAAGACAAAAGCGCCACAGGATCAAGAACACCCGACGCGGGGCGTCGCGTGTGTGAAATCTTTCGCCTGAAACGACTCAGCCCAGCCCGACACCGCGCTAAACTGATCCGATCGAATACTTTTGGACGTCTTGTAACGGATAATTATCGCCATGGACCGCTCTTATCAAAACTGGAAGTCCCTGAAACATCAGCCGCTAGTTATTAACATCGCGGGGCCACCTCGGTGTGGGCGAAAGCTTGTCGCTACCCTACTGGCAGATAAGTTGAAGAGATATTTCCCCTCCAAGAGAATTGCGAGTCTTCACATGGGCCAGATCTTCAGGGTCCTGGCGAAGCGCGCGTTACAAGAAGGCCTTACGATGGCAGATCTAAAGCCTAACTTAACCAGCACAGATCAGCTACTGAACAAAATCGCAGGGGAAATAGATTTCCGGTTTGATGAACTAACTGGCCTATCCGTGGGAGGGTTGGACGAAGAACAGCTGCAGGAGCTGGATTGGGACTTGGACGTCGACAACATAGTTTCCTCCGTCGCGCATCATGAGCCAGCAAGAAGGACGTTGATGAGCGTCAGGCAAAAGATCCGAAACGCCCTTGAGAATTGGGCTGACATTGTTGTGACGTCTGAAGCGGGGCAACACCCACGAGCGCAGATCAACTTCTACCTTTTTGCGACCACAGAGAATCGAGCCAGATTATTTTGCGAGGCTTTGCGACGAAAGAAGGTTGAGTTTGACCCTGCGGCTGTACTGGCGACCACTTTCCAACGAGACCAGGAAGAATACCAAGTTTACGGGGGCCCGCCCTATCAGGCGTCTACCGAAGATCCGGCGGCCCGGCTTCGTAGGTATCCTGGTCAATTTACAGCACTGGATATCAACAGCGCGAACGAGTTTGAAATAGCTGAGAAAATACTGCCCATCGTCTTAGCCCTATGGGAAACTTTTAGACAGAGCCGGCAGGCTCGCGAGCGACTGTTAGAAGCATTCGTTCATGACCGAGCAAAATCAGGCGTTGGTCGCCTTTCCCTTCTCATGCTAAAGGGTGGGCCAGTCGGCGGGCTGGCCGGCGAGCTCCACTCAAAAATAGTAACGCGCATCGCGCACGGTGGTTATTTCGATTATGTACTCGGCTCGCTGACGGAGAACCGATTGGAATCCGTCATCAAACGGTGGAGTCGCGTTCAGTCCTGGAGCCGGGAACTGGTAGGTAGAATCCAAGCTAATCCTCAATCTTTAGGGGGTAGGCTCGATCTTGCTGGGGAGGTGTCTTACCGAGCAGACAGCTACGACCACATTCGAATGGAAAGAGCTCTCGATGAGTTGATGAAGGAAGCTCACCTCGACCCAGTGCTTACGCAAACAATCTTGAAGCTGCGGTTTTTCCTCGATTATGTCAAACAGGAATGCCAATACATCGTGTTATGGCGAAATGCAAATCGCAAGGACATCCTAAGCGCTTGGGGAATCGACAAAGATGCCGCAAACAACGAAGTCCAAAAAGCCTCAGCAGATAGCAAGGCTGAAAATGGGCCGGTTGCAGAAATTGACGAACAAGACTTCGTAAAGCTCGTGCTGGTGGGAGCCGGAGACTCTAATAACGCTCACAGCGGAAGCTTGCGAAATTTAGTCTATCAAGAACTGCACAACGGTTCGCTAAAGACAATGGTTCAAAAGCGGATGTTTGAGGGCTTGATTCCGGCCGATCTCTACTCAATTCTAAATGCCGTGCATGCACCAAATGGACCTATGACAGACGAGCTTCCCACAGAGCTTACGCTGTTACCATTCCGGGATGTATCTCTTTTTACGGCATTTGCGTGTTTCAAATGACCGTAGGATTAGCGACGATCATTAATGAGCCTTGCGTTTCGCCAGATGTGTGTAATGTTTGGCCGCCTTGCATAGGGCTAATGTGATCCAAGAATGCGTCGGTGATAGCCTGCGAGTGAAGTCGGCACGCAAGGGTTTCGTGCGTCAGAAGGTCGTGGTTCTCAGACCATTTGTTTGAAAAGTATGTTCCACCACACATCTGGAAGTACTCGCAGTGAGCCTGACATAAATCGCGGCTCGCCTGAGCGTGGGCTTTGAGCAATGACTCATCGAGGGCACGTGCAATCTCATCCAAGTCTTGTTCGCAAATATTGCCGATCTTAAAGTCTTGATAAAGTTGGCTTCGATCGCCGGCAAACTCTGGACTAAAAGGCGTGACGTCACCGTTCTGCAAAATTGTTATCATGCGAAATGGAGCGGCCTCCATTGGCTCATATACATATGTCGCCTTCTTCTTAATTCTCATCACAGCCTTCAGCCGTCGCTCAATCTCCCTTATCTTTAACGGTTTCGAATCGGTCTGTACTCGCTCCATTAGCCGAGAGAAAAAACGATAGTAGTCAGCCCGTATCCTTGTGAAATCGGGTACGGAGCTAAAGGTACTACAGGCGTGTACGTTTTCGACCTCTTCAACATTGAAGCCAACCGACGAAGCGCCAACACTCTTGAAGAAGTCATATAGATCGTCGGCATAAGGCAGGCTGTCAGCTGTCAATACCGCGAGCACGCCAAACTCTATACCATGGTCCCTTAGCTTCGTGATACCGGCCATCACCTGTTGAAAGCTCCCGCGATCTCCCCAATTGCGTCGGTGTTGATCATGCAGGAACTGGGGCCCATCTAAGCTAACCCCTATTTGAAACTCTTCCCTAAGAAAGAACTCGCACCAGGCATCTGATAGGAGCGTGCCATTTGTCTGAATAGAGTGCTCAACTACCGTCGTCGCTGCCCTATAGCGGCGAGTTACTGATACAGCGTGTTCATAGAAAGGCAACCCGACCACCAAAGGTTCACCAGCGTGCCATAAGAATATAACGTGAGAGTCAGTTATGGGTGATTCAAGTATTTTCCTGATTGAGGTATCCAGGACATGCGGCGACATGCGCTGGGCGACTCGGCGATCCGGCAAATAACAATAGCTACAATTAAGATTGCAGTACGATGTCGGCTGGAGGACAACCAGTTGAAGCTTATGCCGAAAAGTAGATTGGTGCATTGGGTGGGGCTGCAAGGAATCCATGAAGGCATTCCTTGGCGAGGGCAATTCAGGCTGTCCAACAAGGTCGCTAATCATCCGGCAATAGTCTCATTACCAGACGAGTGATCTCGAGTTGTCCGGCGCACCCCCGGCAGAATCGGTAGATAGTTACTTCTCTTGTCGATTCGCCCAATGTCCTTGATCCCACGGACCAGTGTCGTAGGAATGAGGGCCAGAAGAATCAGGAGACCCTTCAGCGAGGTGGTAAGACTCAATCAAACCTTCAACCACCTTCGGGTCGCTCGTCAAGACCCGCGATACTACGGACGGCTCGTGCTTGACAAGGCCTTTCCCGCTGGTCTGTAACGGATTGAGATAGCTTTCGTCTGCTGAAATATTTGAAATCATAGTGTTCCCTCCGCTGGCTCATGCTAAGCCCAGCGGAGTCTGAGTGTCAAGAAACTCTACCCTCATCGACGCTAATATGCCGAAGGCTTGCTAAGCCCAATGGTGTACAGCCAAGTTAATCAAATCTCAGCCACGTTGAAGGGAGGCACAGTAGGTGCTACGCACCTGAGATGTATTTGACACGACACCCCTGACATTCAGGGCTGAGTCATCTACGTTGTAGACGCCCGTGTCTACAATGTCTACTTGCATAAATACAGGGTTTAGCGGACTTATGTAGACATTGTAGACAATCGTGTAGGCAGCTTTTGGACTTAGGGAGAATCACATGGACGAAAGCAAAGAGAGCAAGGACATCAAGAAATCGAGAAACATCACGTTTCGCTTGCCGAACGACCAATACGAGCAAGTCGAGAATGCGGCATTAGCAGCTGGTGAAGACCCAAACAGTTGGTGCCGGAAGGCCGCGCTCATTCAATTGACCGAAGGCTTTGGGCTGACAAAAAACGACCGTTTGCTCTACGAAGAGATCGCACGAGCACGCTACCTCGTAGGGCACGGATTTCGACTACTGTTCGCGCCGAAGGAAACCGCAGCCGACGCCTGGAAGAAGATCACAGAGGACATCGACCAGCACTCGGGGATAATCGCCGACGACTTGCTTTCGAGAAGGAAGTAGTTACTCCCAGCCGGTTCGAGAGAGACTCCCGCTTCCTACATTTGCCCTGGGAATGATTCAGGCCCAAGTGTATGTAGAACACAACGCCTCACCGACACCGACGACTCAAGGCAAAACTCTCGTCTGATACTTCGACTCGCCAGTTCACGCCTAAATCGAGCCCAAAACTGAACAAGTCTGAATACGACCTTTGGTACGGCACATGCACTCTATGAGTGTGCTCCTGACAGCCGGAAAGGAGCAGACGTTTAAGAGGAGGGACTCCTGTTGAAAACCACTCTAGGCTTCCTAACTGAAGAAGGCCGAACCCGCTCTAAGAACGCTGCCCGCCGTATGAGCGCGTACGCTGTCGTGATGTTTCTTTTTGCAGGAGCGGGTGGATACGCGATCCACAGATACTGGGTTACGAGCAGCCTGACAACGCTCCAGCGAATCTACTTTAAGCAATACTTCAAGAGCAGCTACCGAAGCTACCTATCCAACTCCAAATCGCGCTACACAATTCTCGCCCGAATCGTAACCGACCCGCGCACGAAGAAGGATGTTTCTCTAGCAGTCGTTGACGAAGAGATTGATGCGCAACTCGATGAAAACGGACGCATGAAGTTCGACAAGCGACACTATCCGATCATTCTTCTGAAAGCAGGAATCGATCACAAACAGTTTTCATGGCAGGAAACAATGACGCCCGATGCGACGGCATATCAATGGTTCCGAAACACGATTTACGAGGGAGAGAGCATACCCCTGATCTGGCGTCCGGCCTGGCTCGGTGGCCTACTAATCTTTCTCGTCGGAACAGTCGGACTCACTTCCCTCGATGAGTTCGCGCAAAGACGTTACCTCAAAGGCGAGGCGATTAGAGGAACGCGCGATTTATCGCCTAAGCAATATGCGCGTCAACATCAGGAAGCAAGCAGCTACGGTGTCAGAGCATATGTTGATGGAGGTGAGGGTGATGGCAAGTTGAGGCGATTGGTCGGTCTTGAACCTCGCTCCTATATGTTGAGGGTACCTCGCGCTGAGGAGCAGGAAGGATTGCTGTTACTCGGCGATCCCGGCACCGGCAAGAGTCAAGTCATTCACCAACTTCTTGAGCAAATTGCTCAGCGCGGCCCATCCGAAGCTGTCATTTGCTACGACCCCGCCGGGGAGTTTATCGAAAGTCATTTCGATCCCTCCTCTGACATTGTGCTCAACCCGCTTGACGCACGATCACCATATTGGTCGCCAGCAATGGAAGTCGATTACGAAACTACCGCGACAGGCGCCACCGATCGTCTACTTGTTGCTGAAAGCTTTTTCCCTAACCGCGAGCACGGCGCGCCAACGACTGAATTCTTCGTGAAGGCCGCCCGTAGCATCTTTGCCCGAATGCTCGAACTGAAACCGACTGCGGAGCAAGTCGTGGAATTCTTGAGGGATGAAAAATTGATTGATGAGATTGTAGCCGGCACGGAACACGCGCACCTAATAAACGAAGGAGCGAAGGGGCAAAGGGGTGGTGTGCTGGCGACACTGTCTGAGATCGGAGAAGCCCTGAAGCTCTTGCCATCGCGAGAACAATGCGACGGAGAACTGAGCATTACCGAATGGGCCAGGAGAAGGCGCGGTTGGATCTTTATCACTTCTACTCAAGACACGAGGGATGCTCTCAGAACACTTCATGCCGCATGGATAAATATCTTAATGAAGCGGCTACTAGCGGTCGAGCCTCAACTCGGCAGACAACACCCTTGTTGGGTCGTAGTTGACGAAGTTCACTCTTTGAAACGGCTGCCCGCGCTATCAACCACGATGGTCGAGGGCCGCAAGTTTGGTCTCAAGATGGTTCTCGGCACTCAGAACAAAGCCCAATTTGAGGAACACTACGGACGTGGGGCCGCGACAATGCTTTCAGCGCCACACGTGAAGATTCTCTTCCGCTGTAATGAACCTGAGTCTGCTCGCTGGGTCGCCGAAATGATCGGTGAAGAAGAAAAGGAAAGGCCCAGGATCGGAACGACTGCGACGGTGCAATCGAACGGTCGTGATTCGATCAACTACTCGACCATTACGGAACGCCGGTTTGTAGTTAGCAAAGAAGAGATCATGGCCCTACCGAATCTAAGCGGCTATTGGAAGTACTCGGACTCGGTGGTCCGCTTTCATATCCACCCAGTCGATCGTCGGAGAGTGGCGCTAGCGTTCATGCAGCGCAACGCACAATCCATTGCGGAGCCGGAAAGGCCCACGCCTCCCGTCGAGCAACCCGCGGAGCGACAATTGGCGCTACCGATAGTCGAGATCACACAACCAACCTACTCGAATGATTTACAGCAGGAGGAAGAAGCAATCTCTCAAGAACTCACGCCAGAAGTAAACGCTGGCCCTTCATTCAACTTCTGAGGAGGAGTCGGCGATGATGACGATGAGCAAAGCGCTTTCCGCCGGCCAAGCCAAAAACTATTATCAGAAGGAATATACGAGCGCCAGGGAGAACTATTACAGTGAAGGCGGCGAGGTGACCGGATGGTGGAGCGGCACGTTAGCCGAAGAATGGAACCTCACGGGAGAAGTCCAAAGCGAGCAATATGAGCGGCTCTGCGCCGGTCAGGACCCGCACACGGGTGAGCAACTCATTCGACCAGTCAAATCCCGAGAAGCGCACAACAACCACGGCGAAGAAATCACCACGACCGAACATCGCGCGGGCTGGGACGCTACGTTCAGCGCGCCGAAGTCTGTTTCACTTGCAGCTCTCGTTGGAAACGACGAGCGAATCAGAACAGCGCATCGTGAAAGCGTTGACGAATCGCTCAAGTCCTTAGAGGAATACATGCAGGCACGTGGAGGTGGTAATAAGCCTGCAATCACTACAGGAAAGATGGTCGCCGCACAATTCGAGCACACGGCCTCCCGTCCTGATCATAAAACCGGATATGCTGCGCCCCAACTTCATACGCACGTCGTCATTTTCAATATGACCCAGACGCCTGAAGGAAAGATCAGATCAGTTCAGCCATTAGAACTCTACCGAAGCCAACAATACGCAACTGCCATCTATCGAATGACTCTCGCAGAAAAACTGCAAGGCCTTGGCTATGAGATTGAGATAGATACTCGTACCGGAGCGCCGGAAATCAAGGGATTTAGTAAAGAGTATTTGCGGGACAGTAGTCCTCGTCGCGAAGAAGTGCTCAAAGAAGCTCAAGAAATGAAGGAGCGACTTCAGAGTCAAGGCATCAACGTCAAAGACGGCGCAGGATTGAATCAAGCAGCGGCGCGAACTGACCGAGCGGCGAAACACTACGACCCGGAGGCGATGAGGGAACGAGCCTTGGAAATGGATGCGAGATATGGGAACCAAGCCCAACACTCTGTAGAGCGCTCACTGGAGCAAGGATCAATCAGGCGCTCCCCTGATGAAGTCTCCAAGCGCGCACAGGAAGCAGTGACGTTTGCTCGCGACAACGCGATGGAGAGAGAGGCTGTCGTGGAAATCCGCAAGGTGAAGATTGACGCTTTGAGGCGCAACCTTGGATTAACAACGTATCAGGCCGTCACCAGTGAGCTAGCCAGGCGACAACGTGAAGGTGAGTTCATAGGTATTGTGCGCGAGCCAGGAACGCGAGAGACAACTACGCGCCATATGCTGGAGATGGAGCAGTCGAACATCCAAACAATGCTCGACCGGCAGGGCCAATACCCACCAATTCTAGGGCACGAGCGAGCGAGGGACAGTATCGAGCGAATCGCTGAGCAACAAAACATCAAATTGAATGACAACCAGAAGTCAGCAGTCGAGCAGCTCTTGGCAAGTCGAGATCAGATTATCGGTTTACAAGGCGGCGCTGGCACCGGCAAGACGACTGCCCTTTCGGTGCTCAGACAAGCCGCCGAAAGCGAGGGATACGAAGTTCGTGGCTTCGCGCCAACGACTCGCGCTGCGCACCAACTTTCAGAGAGCGGTATTCAGACTGAGACCCTTCAAAGGTTCATACGTCGACGAGAAGAAGCACCCGAGCATCACAACAAACTCTTTGTGTTGGACGAAAGCTCACTCGCCAGCACCAAGAATCTACATACCTTCTTTGCGCGGCTTGAGGCGCAGGACAAGGTTCTACTGGTCGGTGATATCAAGCAGCACCAGGCAGTCGAAGCTGGCAGTCCATTCGAGCAGTTTCAAAGGCATGGAATGGAAACAGCGAAGCTCAACAAGATCGTCAGGCAACGGGACCCGCAACTTCGCCAAGTAGTAAAGAGACTCGCCGCGAGCCAGGTCAAACAAGCGATTGATGGCTTGCAAGACCAAGGGCGGATAGTTGAGATCGCAGACGAAGGCAAACGTCTGCTTGAGATTGCCACTTCGTATTGTAAGCGACCGGAAAACACGCTCGTAATCTCACCGGCAAATCAGGAGAGGGGCCGGATCAATGCGCTAATCCACCGCCAGCTACAGCGAGATGGCAAAGTGAGCCTTGCAGACCAGCAGATGATGGTCTATGTCAACCGCCAGGACATGACTGGCACAGAAAGGACCTTCGCTAACGCGTATGTGCCGGACGAAGACGTTATCAGATACAACCGTGCGAGTAAGGTTTACGGTTTCAGCGTCGGAGACTACGCGAGAGTCACCGCGACTAACCATGAGAAGAACGAAATTACTGTGCAGAGCGCTGACGGACAGGAGATTACTTACAACCCGGCCCGTCTCTCCGGCGTGAACGTTTATCGCGAATCAAATCGCATGTTCGCGGAGGGAGATCGCATTCAGTTCCGCGCGCCCTTTACTGAGCATCGCATCGCCAACGGAGAGCTTGGCAGCATCGCAAAAATAACAGAAGAGGAACTAGCGGTAGCACTCGACAGCGGACGAGAAGTTAGCTTTGAACCTGACAAGTTTCGGCATCTCGATCACGGTTATGCCGTGACCAGCTATTCATCGCAAAGCCAAACCGTGGATCGCGTGCTGATCAACGCCGATGCCAACGAATCGGATCTGTTGCTTAATCAACGCATGGGCTATGTAGCAGTTTCTCGCGCTCGCGAGGATGCAATCATTTTCACCAACTCGGCTGATCAACTCCGTGGTGCTCTGCAGAGAAACGTCGATAAAGAGATGGCCATTGAAGCGGTACGACAGGGTGATATCCGAGGCTCGCTCTCTCACGAAAAATGGGAAAGGGTACTAAGTCCGATCACTAAAGAAGCTAGTGCTGAGCAGAGCTTCGATCAAGGACTCATCAGACCTGCGGGCGAAGAGAGAGATGCAGACGAGCGGGCCGCTCGAGAAGAGATTGAACTCGAACTCAATTTGTGAGTGTTCCGAGACTCTAAGGCTTGTCAAAACAGGATTGCGGAGATGTGCAAATTTATACGCTGCTGCGGCCGGATAAGACCTCTAGCATCTCCAAGCGTCTTGTGAGGCCAAAACCTCTTTATCACCACCACACCGATTTGTTGGCTAATGTGGCGAAGTTAAGTTTATATTACCGCTGGAAGTATTAGACAAGGGCACTAGCCACTCCATGACCCACTGAGTCTTATGAAAGTTGCCTCACCGCTTATGCAACATGTTCTGCGCGCAGAGTGTTTTACTCAAATGCTTAAGCAGACTTCACTCAACACCTTCAGAAAGTCTTGAAACGTGCAAATGAAACACACTGAAATACTATATGCTGCCAAACATTTTCAGGAAGGTGGGACTCTGAAGGCCGTTGTATTTGGCGAAATCAGCATGGATATTTTAATTAGAGTTTCACAAGACGCCTCGCAAGATCCAGTAGTTAGGGGCAGCAGTTACACTTGTTCATTTGGCGGTAGAGGCGCGAATCAAGCGATCGCGGTAAGTCGGCTTGGAGTAAAAACTTCCTTAGTCGGACAGGTAGGCAGCGATGATTTTGGCAACGCATTAATGAATCACCTCAGAACGACTGCGGTTGAAACTAGCGGAGTGAAAGTTGGCAACGGCAGTTCAGCGCTGGCTATTTTAGCGGTAACAAAGGATGGTGAATTCAGAGTGCTATCTTTCGTTGAAGGGGTTAATAGCACTGTTGGCGCTGAAGACGTTCAACGGTTCATAGATTTGATGAAAGGTTGCCGTGTCGCTCTGTTCCAACTAGGTTATTCTGTTCCAGTCATCTTATCCGCTGCAAAGGCTGCAAAGGAAAACGGTATTATCACGATTCTGGATCCCGCCCCAATACTATCGGACACGGCAGATTTGTACTCGTCAATCGATATAATCACCCCGAATCAACAGGAGGCTGAGAGTCTAGTTGGGTTCCGGGTTTACGATCCAAGTACATCCGCGAAGGCGGCAGATGTATTGCATCAACTTGGTGCTCGGGTTGTTATCATAAAGCTAGGGGAGCAGGGCGCCTATTGCTCCACTCAAAACGAAAGAGTCTTTCTTCCAGCCTTCAGGGTCAAGGCAATAGATACGGTCGGTGCAGGCGACGCTTTTAATGGAGCACTTGCCTCTGGAATAGCTCATGGCCTCTCGATAACAGAGGCTGCAATTTGGGGGACCGCTGCGGGTGCCATTTCGGCAACTAAAATCGGCGCCCAATCTGGGATGCCCGATCTCACGTCGCTCATTGCCTTTATTAACAAAGTAACTTGAGTCGTCAATATGCAAGATTCCTATGAATAAAACGGTCACCTGGCTGCATATTTCTGATTTACATCTTTGCAAGCCCAAGCACGGCTGGGACGCAGATCACGTGCTTGAGGCTCTGCGTATAGACTTCAATCACATGAAGGATCAATACGCCTTGAACCCCGATTTGATCTTTTTTACTGGAGACGTTGCGTATGGACAATTGGGGGACAATGCCTGGGCAATGAGCAGTCAGTACGAGGAAGCTGCCATTCTGTTTGAAGAGATTCGCACACAATTCTCTCCGGAGGTCGCAAGGGAGAATTTTTTTATCGTCCCCGGCAATCACGATGTAAATAGGGCTCGGATTCTCAGAGCGACAACACATTTTTTAGATTCCCTTCTTGAAAAGACTCCTAGCGTCGCTCTTCAAGAGGTCACAAGATTGTTACACGATGGCGACAAAGATTGGCAGGCTTGCATGGAGCGATTGGAGGACTACCGTACGTTTCTAGAAATTTGTGGTTTCGATCACCTTCTTCAGGATAAGGAACATCTCATTTACCATGCCGTACGTGAAATAAACGGGGTTCAGGTTGGCGTGGCAGGACTTAATTCGGCTTGGTCATGTTCCGGTGAACGAGAAAAAGGAAAGCTATGGCTAGGGGGCCACTGGCAGATTCAGAATCTTCGACCACACATCAAAAATGCCACTGTGAAGATTGCCTTAATGCATCACCCCTTAAATTGGTTTAGCCCTGCCGAGGATCCGATTCTCATTCCAGAGATCGAACGGACCTTTGACTTCTTCTTACACGGACATGAACATCAAAACTGGGTCAATCCTAACATTGATGGTCACACGAAAATCGCGGCGGGAGCCTGTTACGGCTACTCAGAACAGGAAAGCGGGTATAGCCTTGTTCGATTAGATCTTGATAAAGGTTTCGGTGAGGTCTGGTTGCGCCGCTTCGGAAGCGATGGAGCAGGGTGGGTGCCTCGGGCGATTAAAGGCAAAACCAACAACAATGGCCTATGGCAACTGAACAGTCTTTCCCGTCTAGTGTCAAAGGAATCTGTCCCCATCTCTTTTACGGATCGTAACCATAGCGAATCTAATATCGAGCGATCACTTCTGAGTGGTCCAGAATCTAGAGGGGTTTTTGGCCGCGAGGCTGATATACAAAAGCTAACTGGAGCTTTGACCCATAAAGCAATCGTAACAGTGTACGGGATGCCAGGCATTGGTAAGAGTGAGCTAGTACGTGAAGTGTTACACACCGTCTCTGAAGAAGGTCTCCCATACTCTCGACTTCGATTGTATTCCGAGATGACGATGTCGGAACTCTACAGGCAGTTAGCACCGACTCTGGGTGCCCGCGAGGAAAACCCTACACTCCTGGAGATCGCCGGCACAATCGATTTCAGCCCACTTAAACGTTACGCAGACGCTGCATGTATCCTACATTTGGATATGGCCCACGAGTTATTTCAAAAGGGTCGTGCTCAAGAGACTGGAAACATTAAGCTACTTCTTGAAGCTATTGCCAAAAATATTCCCGCAACTAGAATTATTCTAGAGAGCCGTGTAAATCCACCGGTAGATTTATTTCCTTCCCAACTATATACATCGTTTAGGATTTCAGGTCTGAAGCCGGAGAGCGTTCAAGCCTACTTCAAACGTCCCTTCAAGAACAAACCAGATAAAGGTTGGGAGTTGACTGAAGATGCCGCGACTACTGTTTATCGCAAGTTGGGGGGCAAAGGTAAGGATCAACATGCTCATCCCTTAGCCATGTTTCTTTTAGCAACGGTTGCGGATGGCCGGGGATACACGCCTCTACAGGTTTTGAAACAGTACGAGGATGCTTTGGCAAGCAGCCTAGAGCAGGAACTATTTAATGAGCTTTTTGATTATGTGCTTAGTGCCCCCGAGCAGCGCATACTATTGCTCTGTGCGCTGTATCGGGATGACATTCCTGATTCGCATGTAAGTAAGTTGAACTCCCTTGCTGGTCAAGCAGACGCATTCGATCTCCTTATTCTTCGTTGCCTTTTAACATCTGATGATAAACAGGAATGGTTCTATCTTCATAGCATAATCAATTCCCTCACTATGCGCAGAAGGAACCTGGCTAGTGCTGAATTTTTTGATGACCATGAGAACATTGCTGATGCTTGGCTTACGCGGGCGGAACTCAATAGCAGACTGAGTCTCCCAAGTATAAGAGCCGCTTCAGAAGCTGCTTATCATCTAGTAAAGGCAGAATGCTATGATCGTTTAGATGAACTTGCTAATCGTTCGCTCTGGGGAAATCTATCCGCTCAGTTGGAAATTGTTTCGAAAAAACTATATCAGAGTCGAAAATTCAAAGAACAGCGTTACGTTCTAGAACTGATGGTGGCACTAGATCCCGACAATGCGGCGAACCATCGTTATCTGGGTGATGCAATTGAAGCAGTTGAAGGCAGAGGTGATGAGGAGGCCCTCAAACATTATTTAATGGCGTTCGAACTCCAACCAGATTTTTCTAACAACTTAGGCTGCATTGGACAATGCATATTGGCTCGGCAAGAACCGGAACGTTTTATTGGTATAGTTTATGCGCTGGATAGCATGTCGTTCCGTGATCTAATGGATAATTACAATTTGGACATGTACTGTAAGTGCCTTTCTATTATGGATGACAAGGAACGAGCATCACAGCTTCGACAAGCACAAATAGACCAAGGCATACGCCGACCTGCTTTTTATAATGATGAGGCAGCCTATCTCCGAGATAAGGGACAAGTTAATGAAGCATTGGCTGTGATAGATAAGGCACAACGACAAGGCGTCGCGGACACTACTACTCGCAGTTTAGGGAATAGCATCCGGAAAAGAAATACTGCGGTATGATTCCTATTAACGTTCAAATGCCGGTTTGGAGGTGGAAATGCCTGACAGGAAAATCAGTGTTACGGTTGAGTGTTTTGTCGAAAAAGACGGTAAGTACCTCATGCTTAAAAGGCACCCAAGTAAGAGAATACTCCCGAACGTTTGGATAGCTCCAGGCGGTCATATTGAATTCTGTGAAGGTCTTATTAGTTGCACGAGACGTGAAATCAAAGAGGAAACAGGCCTTGACATTAAGGATGTTCGTATACGGGCCGCAGGAATGGCGCACTTAAAGGATATAGATCAAGAGTTCTCTTTCCACATTTTAACGGCCTCGTATGCTGGCGGAGAACTCATATCAGACTCGCCAGATGGCGAGCTCGTATGGTTAAGCCCAGAAGAGCTATTGAACCTCGATAATATTCTGGCAGAGCTTAAACCGATATTGCCTCGCATTTTCGATCGGAGCAGTGATGTTTTCTCCGTCAGAGCAGTATATGAAAGAGGAAATGAACTGGCCGAATTTGAAGTTGAAGATCCTTCGTAGATTTCGATAGTTTCTGTGTACTACGGATGGACCAGAGTCTAGGTTGTGCTCTGAATATTCAGAGGCTCTCGGAGTTCCGGTGGATGGCTAATGATTGGACTACAATTACCGCATGTAGTGATCGCGGACGTGTTTGGGTACGCTTGAAGGCTATTCGAAGCGTTGTGAACTCGTACCGCGTCCCGAGTAACGATAAGCCAGCGAAAGAGCGCTCTATACGGTCAGGTTGCGTAAGTGAACTCATGCAAGGCAGGCCGGGAAAGCAGCTTCGGAATCACATCACCCCAATCGTTTTCAAGAGGTATCTCGGAGGCTCGGGGCATCAAAACTGAGAGTACATTGAGAGGGACTTCCACCCCGGTCAATGTACGCATCTGCGCCAAAACGTAGTACAAAGCTGGCCGAGTTCCGTACTTGTGTGCAAGTGCCAGCAACTCCGGCCAGTCGATTTCTTTTTGTGCTTGCGTGAGCAATGTGTGCACATCGCCAAACATACTGAGCTTGAGTGTGTTGTAAGCAAAGGCTTCATAGTAAAGCCGTGTGGCGATGAACCACAGCATCATGGTTGCCGATTGAACGCGCGTCGGCACGCCAAAAACGGAGGCTGTCCGCGCGCCTCGCCAAACATCCGGCAGATCTATCCCTTCAGAAAGGTTAATATGTACATCCAGAAAGACTGGCATCACAAGCTGCTGATCTTTCACCGCACACTTCAGATGCTGACGGCGCCACTCCGGAAGAACCAACTTCTCCGCGACTGGAGATTGCATCCGCACGAGATACGTGAACGGCGGTATCTCAATACCGGATTGCAATGAGTAGGGGGTCAGACGCACTTCCGTCGGCGTAAACGTCTCTGAGTCTGAATCCCAAATCCCATGACGGTAACCCAATTGAAATAGGATCTGCTGGACCCGCGAGGCATCCTCAGGCCTGACGATGAAATCGAGGTCCTGCATCGGACGGAGCGATGGATCCGGATAATAAAGCGCGGCGAGTCCGGATCCCTTCAAGAGGAAATAGTCAATGCTTTCGTCCTCAAGGGAACGAACAATTCTTCCGAGTTGTTGGAACTGTGCTTTCGAACGAGAGAGAGAGAGAGCCGACCAGGATTCCATGTAGTTCCCAACATAAGAGGGCGCTGCACCCAAGCTTGATGTCTTGGATAACCAATCGTGGAGCAATGGCATTATCCGGTAGTTCTCGGCTCGCCACAGGACCAGTGGCCAGTCCGAAACGTTCTTGGCCAATGAGGCAAGATGCTTCTGTTCTTTTTCTTCAAGACTGGGCCTGCAGGCAAGAAGAAGGAGAGACTCTTCAATAGTGAGCTTGGTCATGGATTCGCCCTCGGCTGTTTCACTTCGCTACCGGAGACTTTTTCCTCCGACGAGTAGTCGCCGCCACGACATGATCCTCTACAGCTCCATCACCCGCCTTGGCTTCGACCGGTTTGTCTTCTTCGAGCGTGGATTTATATTCCTTTAGTCTAGCGGCAAACGCGTCGTAAGGGTTAGCAAATCCTTGCTTGAATATTGTCTCGACGTTCAGGTCAATAATTTTGTCATCGAAGGTGTCGGACCCATCGTCACTTAGCTCAGCGCCTTCCAACGCCGAAGCGGCTGCCCGTCGAGACGCGCCGCGTTCGAGTCGAGCGAGCCCAAACATTGGCGAAATGCTTGAAAGCACCCGCCAACCCCGCCCGGCTTTCATTTCGGCGCGAAGGTGTTCGACGGCCGTGGTGGCATATTCACCATCAACGGTGATCACGATCTTGTTGTCCGTTTCCTCGAGTGTGTATCCGAGAAGCTTATTTGTAGCCATAATTAAACTTCACCTCGAGCCAAGGGCCTGGTTGAACGAGGCTAACTTAGCTCAGTCAATAGTAGCCGCATCGCATTTGAAAGTGAGGACAAGGATTCGTTACGCCAAGGCGATGGCGTGCAGAAATCAGGAGGTCCACTGTTTTTCTTCGATGCCTTTGCGATTTTCGGAGAAGGTACGCTCACGTAGTACGGAACTGCTAACGATCGATCGACCGCCGCGTACCATGGCTCGCGTCTCGCAGTATTCCCAGGGGGCCAGAGAAAGTCTAATTTACTCATTGGGCGAAACGGCGGCGCTGAGTAGCACGCGAAAACGCCGGTATTGGACGGAATCGTACTCTCCCCGGTCTGGCTGCGGCTCCGTACCCAAACGGGGCTGGCCCCCCAGGGCGATTACCGGCCCTTTTTCCGTAGGGTGAAGGACCCTTCGGCCCAGCAAGCGCCTTCTTGCTGAAGCGCGAAGCGACAATTCGGTTCGGACTCGCGTCGAGCGTGGATCGATATGGAACCAGTATACCCGGAATATGGAAACCCATCTTGCGTGCGTAGTCTCTGACTGCACTAATTCGGGCTCCGCGAGTTGGCGCTTTACCTAAAGACTTCATGTTGAACTCCTACGACAAGAGATTCTAAACCTGTGAGTCGATCACCCATTCCTTGATCTGAGTGAAACGTCGGGGTGAATTCTCGCACCTAGCTAAGTGGCTGTCAATATTCTCAAGGGATAGCGGCCTAATCTAGAATTTGGCACGCAGCCAGATGCCTTTGCTTCCGCGTGCTTATTTGGCCTCCCGTTCGCTCAAGTTTCTCAAATAGGTCGCTATTGACTGATCGTACCGAGCGGTATGCTCGAAAACTTTTTCTGCCAGCCAGCGTCGCAACTGTTGGTCGACCCCGTCGGGCGCCCCATCCGTTGTTCGCAACGCGTCCACTACGACGTCATAATCGAGCGGATCGATGATCGGCACGACCCAACGGTAGTTCTTGGCAGCCGCACGAATCATGGCTGGACCTCCAACGTCTATGTTTTCGATCACAGTTGTCGGCGTCGCCGTGACGTCGCGTGCGAGCTGGTCGAACGGATAAAAGCCAGCGGCCACAAGATCGATCGGTACGCACCCATACTGTTCGATTTCTGCTTCGTCTTGTGGGACACCACGACGATAGAGTAAGCCTCCGTGGATCGCCGGATGGAGCGTCTTGACGCGACCTCCAAGAAGTTCAGCGTGACCGGTCCACTCTGAGAAGTGAGTTGACTCGATGCCCACCTTCGCCAGAACGCGTTGAGTACCTGACGTGGCAATAAGATCCCAACCCAGTTGCTGAAGAGCGCGAGCGAACTCCGAAATTCTGGTCTTGTCGTAAACTCCTAGAAAAGCGCGCATGTAATTTTCAGTCTCACGAGTCTAAAGTTGACGGCACTCCTTCTAAAACTGCCGGATGATTTTGGGCAGAGCTAAACCAATAGCGCGTTAATACTCCTGCCTCGTGCAGTTCGTTCAGCCAGCTCACGAGGGCATCCGGCCGCCGCGTAAAAGCGTAGCAGCATGGCCCCATGCTGCTCATCCCGATTGCGTCCACCTCTGAACGCTTCAATCCCTCGCGAAGCAGGTGTCGCACACTCGGCGACTGCCGCGCAATTTGCTTCCGTTTGTAATAGCTTTCGGCAGTCAGCGTATTGACGGCGCGACAAAATGCTTCGTAGTCGCACTCGGCAATGGCTGGCGCAAGATGCAGCAAAATAAGGTGTGCAGTCTTTCGCGCCTCGTTGATCGGAATGGGCGTTATCTCTCGGAACCATGACGCTTCAAGTTCCCCGTGGATCTTGTTGCCCACCGGTAAAATTAGCGCGATGGGCCACGGAGGGAATTCCTGATTAATCAACACTGGCGGCTTTGCAGCCAGCGGCGCGAAACGACTCGGACGAAGATGAGCTCTTGGGTTGGCAGCGAGATCGATTGGGGCCTTGTGACCTCCGTCCACTAGAAAACCGCCACGGTCTATGAGATTTACGCTGGCGCCAGAAGTGCGACCCCGCCGTGCAATTTTCGCCAGAAGTTCAGTTGAAATGCCTGCTTTGTTGAGGAGCGAGTACGCCTGACCAACGGCGAGCAGCGTCGTTGTTTTCGACCCCAATCCGACGTGCGGTATAAGACCCGTCTCAATCCTAACCTCGGCAGGGAGGGTTCGCCATTTTCGCGCCGATCCCGCGAGCAAACGACGGATGTCCGGGGCGTATTGCGCACCAATCTCATCATCACCAGTGACTGTTGTCCTGAAGGCAGGGGTTACAGTAGCTCTGAAACTCGGGTCGCGTAGTGCCAAGGATGCCATGCCGTTCTTGCGACCTCCATGAGCACTCAAATCAATGAGCGTAAAACTGAGGCGACTGGCCGCTGTTACTCTGACACCCCATCCGCCATTTCCGAAGGCTGCGTTTTTTGGACCTCGTTTAGCTTTGGATACCATATTTGATATAGTGCTCGGCCACCGCTGTCCCGAGGCGATCCAGGAGTATGCGGCCTTTTCGCGCATTAGCCAACGTCGCGTCGCCCGTCACCCCGTCGGCTCCAAATTGAGACCAGTCCCACAGATTTATCGACAGCATCTGCTGTCTGATGGACATGGATCCGAAAGGAGGCTTGCGAAGTTCTGCCATCAGATCGGAGTAGTGAGTGACCGCGCGTTCCATGTTCACACTCGAGGGTTCAATCGCGAGCATCAGGGAGGTCTCAAGCTCGCCGGCGTGCGCATCAACCTTTCCTTCCAGCGGAAGGTGACCCTCGAGAAGATCCTGAGCGAGCGAGCGGGCCAATTCAAGTCCGTCAAAGATGAAGAGTTTTGGTTCATCGGTTCGGGCGAACTTCCCCGCCGCGGTTTGAATGCTGGGCCAGCAACCAGGACTGAAAACGATCACGATCTGTTTGACAAAGCCCTGGCGTGCGAGACTCACGCAGACATCAGTTATGAGATTCGTCAGCGTGTCATGGTTGACCGTGACGAACCCTGGAAACGCCTCTTGGGCAGGCGAATTGCCGTACGGAATGCTTGGCCCCACTACGGCATTGACGCCTCGACCATCGAGGGCCCTGGCTACTGCCTCGCACGCGGCTTCCGCTTGCCGGACATCAGTCGAAACCGGCAAGTGTGGTCCATGGCCAACAATCTGGCCCACCGGCAGCACGATGACACTGCCTGTCTCAGACATTTGCTTGATTTCACGCCAAGTGCACTCAATAAATCGGCGGGGAGTTGTCATTGTATCCTGTCAGAGGGAGAAAAAGATGTGAAACGTCGGCTAGTGGCCGCCATCACGGCTCCACGGTGCGACCAGATGTTGTAACAATTCGATTAGCGCAAACGCCACGACCCCGAGCACTGATCCTACGGCGATGGTAGCCCACAGAAGTTCAGTGCGGAACTCAAACGTTGCCGTCGCCATAATATAGCCGATGCCTTCGTTGGATCCGAGCCACTCAGCAACGAGTGCACCCATCACCGCCGCCGGAGCCCCAATCTTCAAACCAGAAAAGACATAGGGCGACGAAGCTGGAATACGCAGCTTCAGAAGGATCTGCCATTCCCGAGCATTCAATACGCGCATCACATCCATGATTCCCGAGTCTGCTGCTCCAAGTCCTCTGACCATCAGGACCACGAGTGGAAAAAAGGTGATGAGGGCCACGACCGCGATTCTCGGCGCCAGTCCGGTACCCAACCAGAGGGCCAGTACCGGCGTGAGCGCCACGACGGGAACGCTTCGCAGGAGAATTAACCCAGGCAAAAGGATTCGACGCGCGGCTTTTATGTAGAAGATCGCCAGCGCCGATGCAAACGCCGTAAAGTTGCCAAGGACGAAGCCGGCAATCAGTTCGAGAACGGTGGGCCATAGGTGTTTTAGGAGAAGCGTACGATGCTCAAGCAACGCGCGCCCAATGGCCCCGGGTTTCGGCAAAATGTAAGACGGCACAGATGCGAAAATTACGAGCCCTACAAGAATCACCGCACCTAGGGCAAGCAAGAAACGTGACAGTCCGGCGAGTCTTGACGATATGCGCGAAGTCTTCAAAGAGTGAACGGTCTCTTCCCTCTTTCGATTTTCGCGTTCTACAACGTGTTTCTCAAAGCCGTCGCTAGGCCTATCAGCGATCATTCGATCTTGTCGCGAGTTGCGCCTCCACTCTGCAGTAATTCCCTGACAGCACAGCAAAGACCGAAGAATGACTTCGTAGTGCGGAAGCTCTCGCCCCTCGGTCGAGGAGAATGAACCTCAATCATCCCTGCAATACTCGCTGGAGCTGGAGTCAGGACCATCACACGGTCTGACATGAACACAGCTTCAGAAATGTCATGCGTAACCAGAATGACGGTGCATGAACTCGGTGAAAGGGCCGTTAGCAAATCGGTCTGCAAACGCTCGCGAGTCAACTGATCGAGCGCGCCCAAGGGCTCATCCATCAAAAGCAATCTGGGTTCGAGCAACAGGGACCGAGCAATCGCTGCTCGCTGACGCATGCCTCCCGATAGTTGCTTGGGTTCGAAATTCTCAAAGCCTGAAAGTCCAACCAGTTCGAGTAACTCGACTGACTTTCGTCGTCGCGTTTTGGCATCGAATCCCGAAATCTCGCCGGGCATCATTACGTTCGCAAGTGTTGAGCGCCAAGGGACTAATGCCGGATCTTGAAACACCATGCTGATCGCATGAGATTTCCGCGCTGAGGCGATCGAGCCGCCCTCAACAACCACGCTCCCAGCTCGGGGTTGTACGAGCCCAGCAATGATGCGAAGCAACGTAGACTTGCCGCACGCCGATGGTCCAATGAGAGAAAGAATCTCTCCCCTCGACGCGCGAAAAGACAGATCGCGCAGTATCGGCAACACGGTTCGACCGCGAACGGAATACTCGTGGCTAACATGAGTGACTTCAAGCATCGGTTCGATCAGACTGGATTCAGATTGGTTTTTGCTTCCCTGTGTGAATAGTCGTTCACCTGAGCGTTGCGCATTTCTTTTACTGTCGCGCGGTCCACTGTGTTTTTGTCTAGGGCGCCGGCGAGAACATTTGCCAAGTGAGCAGGTCATCAAGATTAACTTTGGATTCTAAAAGTCCGCTGCTCATCAGCAAGTCGTTAGTAGTTGTCCAGGTGGTCCTATCCATGTAGAGGATTCCGTGCTGAAGAGTCACCTCCGACTGCATCAACGGAGCCTGACGCCGAGCGACTTCGGTTTCTTTGTTCAGGTCCATTCCCTCGGTGTACCTGTCAGCACTTATTCGCGCCGCAGCTTCAGGGTTAGCAAGCGCATACTCCCAACCGCGCTGCGTAGCGGTTATGAAACTACGCAGGGTTTCAATGTCGTGTTCAACCGACTTGTCCGCTACGAAATAAGGATAAGCTTCTTGGTGATATCCGAGGTCGTCGAAGCTTAGGAAAACGCTCTTGATTCCCGCCAACTCGAGCTGTACCGGTTGATTCGTTCCAAAACCTACGATCGCATCGACCTTGTCATTGATTAATAGTGACATACCGGCCGCGGAGTTGACAACGACCTGTTCCACGTAATCGCGGCGGAAACCATTGATCTTCAGGACCAGTTCCACAGCGGACACACTGCTTGGAATTACTCCGATTCGTCGTCCCTTGAGACTCTGAAGGTCATGAATTCCGGAGCTGGCCTTTGCTACAAAACCCAGTGGCGATTTTTTGTACTGGGTGGCTATCACTTTGATGGGGATACCGCGCGACTTTGCCAGCAGTACAGACGTCGCATTGGTGTGGATGCCGATCATCGCCGAGCCCGAAACTACTGGTACGACCGGGTCGACGCTTGCGCCGCCTGGCCAAACTTCCACCTCCAATCCCACGTCTCGGTAGTATCCATTCTCGGTAGCACAGTAGATCCCGGCAAGGGCGATGTCCTTGAGCCAGTTGTGCTGGATCTTGATCTGGCGCAGCCGCGGTTTAGTACCCACTCCGTCGTGGCATGACAGTAGCAGTAAACTCGAGAGCACAATCAACAACAGAGTGACGCCGATACGCTTGAGCAAACGATCTGCCCGACGCGTTGGCAGGCAGGTTGCGAGATTGTGAATTTGCATTAGGAAATCCCTTGTGCTGATACGAGCCGGTCAAGGCCCGTTACTGCTCGCGGCGAGTTTGTCTCGACACTGCGATGGCGCTTGAGTTATGAAGCGTCGGCTGAGACAGCAACGGAAGACACTCCGCGCATCTCCAGTAACGGGCGCACCTGCTCGTGGAAAACGCGGAGGTCGCGGAGGTAGTTGGGAAAGACCAGCAGGATGCTGTCGAGTTCACCTTCGACGGCTAGATCACAAAGGCGTGCTGCGATCGTTTCCGGGCCTCCCACGACCACTTGTCCAGCGAAGCAAACACTGTCTCGGGTTCGTTCGATACGTGCTGACGCCGAGGCGCGGCGCTCCTTTGTATAAGTTTCAATCAGATTTTCGATAGCTTCGGTATCGGCTCCTGCAGTGTAATTGGAATACTGTCTTTGCGCAGCCTCATCAGTTTCGCCAATAATCAACATTAGGTGAGTTGCGGTTTTGATGGTCCGTCCAATCTCAGCTGCCATTCTTTTCATCGTACGGCTCTTCGATTTTGTTTCTTCAAGATTCACACCGGCGAGAAAACTATAGTCGGCTTCCTCAGCCGTGAATCGAAAACCGTCCGGCGATGTCCCGGCGCAAACAATGAAGGGGCCAAGGGGCTGAACAGGGCGGGGACTACAAACGCAGTCAACGAGGTGAAAAAAGTCTCCGTCGGCTGTCACGCGTTCGCCGGTCCAGAGGCGCTTCACGATGCGAATCCACTCCTGCGCGTAAGCGTAGCGCCGCTCTCGATACCCGTTCGGTACGATACCCATTTGTTCATACTCGGCGAGGCTAGCGCCGGTTACCACGTTAATCCCGAAACGTCCCTGGCTAACTTCGTCTGCGGTCGCTGCCACCTTCGCAGCCACAACAGGGTGTAGCAACATCGGGCTCATAGTTGCGATGATGCTGATACGTTTTGTGACCGCGGCTATCGCCGTCATCAAAGTCACTGATTCCAGTGTATGGTCCCAAAATTCAGTCCGGCCGCCAAAGCCTCGCCACTTGCTCATAGAGAAAACATAGTTAAATTGGAGATCTTCAGCGAGTTTGCAGATGGCGGAGTTTAGCGCAAAGGTGGGTTTGTATTGCGGAGCGTTCTTAGAAATAAGATAGCCATTATTTCCGATTGGCAAAAATACGCCCAACTCAAGCCTGTTCATGGTGATTGGCGCCGGTGCGGACGACCGCAGAGTGACAGAATGGCTGTTATTCTATTTGTCACCTCGCAGCAGTGTCAATCTTATTAGCAGCGACTTTTTGCGTATGAAAGATCGTGCCTTTAACGCGGCCAAACGATCGTCAATGGATCGATAAGGACTGACTTTTCCAAATCGTCATGCTAGACTCCTCCAGCTGATGAGACCAGAGGCTGACTCACGCAGTCGTTAGTCCGGATGAAGCGGCCGGCGACCAAATTTGGGACCGCCTCCGTTGACGCCTTACTCAGAGGAAACACTTCTTCATAACTACCATATGGCACATGGTCGATCCCTAACAGGGACGACTTGAGGCGCTGGCGATCTAATGATGGAGTTCGTACACATAGGAGGCATACCCGTGCATCCCAGTCTGTTTCGTTTCAAGTTAATCGCGGTCCTTTTTCTGTGTGCTTTCGTATGTGTTCGCGCTCAGACACTGGATCGTGGAGAGATTAGAGGCACGATCAGCGACGAATCCGGAGCGGTGCTCGTGGACACAGCCGTCACGATCCGCGAGGTCAATACGGGCTTCGAGCGCGAGCTCCGCACCAATGGATCGGGCCAGTACGTTGCTGTGTTACTACCTGTCGGGGAATACATTCTCAAAGCAGAAAGGGCTGGATTTGCGCTAAGGGAAAGCGCTGTAGTGCCGCTTCGCATCGGTCAGGCGTTGGTCATCAACCTCGTCTTGAAGGTGGCCCAAATTCAAAGTTCGGTGGAGGTTGCTGCCGCCACTGATGCGGTTCCGGGCCCCGGACAGGCCTTCGAGTCCAGAGCGATTACCCACTTGCCGATCAACGGTCGCGACTATCGCGACTTCGCACAACTGGGGCCCACGGTCGTTCCCACCATTGGTGCGCGAGGCACATTCAAGGTCGCCGGGCAGCCGGGCGATTATCTTGCGCTGCTAGTTGACGGCGGTGATTTCACCAACAACTTCTTTGGTGAGTTTTTCGGTTCGATCGAGCAAAACAATTTCACGATCCCGCTGGAAGCCGTCCAGGAGTTTAAAGTCTCGGCGGGAGGTTTCGGTGCTGAGTTTGGTCGCTCGAACGGCAGTCTAATCAATGTGGCGACGAAGTCGGGTACCAATAGCTTCCACGGATCGCTGGTTTACTTGTTAAGAGATGGGCACCTCACGTCGCGGGACGCGTTCGGCAACGAGCCAAACAATCTCAGGCGTCATCAGTTTGGCGGGAGTATTGGCGGACCGATCAAGCGCAACAAGGCGTTCTTCTTTTTCGCGTCTGACCTACAGCGCCAAACTCAGCCCATCACTGTCAGGTTTTCACGACCAGTGCAGGGGATTGCCATTCCTGAACTCGGAATCCCCGATCTGGGTGCGCTCCAGGGACAGTATCCAAGGAGAAACGATCTGACGACTGCGTTGGGAAAGCTCGACTTCGTCCTCAGCTCCCAGCATCAACTTGGCATTCGGATTAATTATTCGCGGGCGGAGGGCAGCAACATTGGCGGCGACGGCACAATCCTTAGTCGTGCAACGTCAAATTTGGAGACTTTCCAAAACGGCGGACCATCGATTGTCGGAAATCTGCGTAGTGCGTTCGGGCCGAAAGTTTTCTCCGAACTGAAGCTGCAGTTTTCACGAGAGATCCGACCGCGTCTTGAGCAGGGTCATGGACCACAGGTTCAGATAAGCGACACTGGTACATTCGGGCGATTCCAAGGACTTCCCTCTACTCAAGACATGACACGTTACCAGATCTCTGAGAACGTAACTCGCCTGATGGGCAAACACACGCTGAACTTTGGCGCTGACTACAATGCCTTCAATATGCGCAACAATTTTTTTGCTCTAGCTGAAGGCGGCGCCTACACTTTCCCAACTCTGGAGGCTTTTCTTACGCGCACCCCTTCGCTGTACGGGCAGTTCTTCGGTCTTGGGGGCAGAACGGCACGAGATGCCGCAACTCTACCGAGCTATTGGCAGACCGAGTTTGCCTGGTACTTGCAGGACCAATGGCGTCCAACGTCGCGCTTGAGCCTTGGATTCGGACTGCGTTATGACGCCCAGTTTAACCCAACGCCAGATTCGCGAGTTGCTGGGGTAAAGGTTCCTATCGGCAAGCCCAGATCATCTCAGGTCACGTTTTCAGACGTGCCCCAGAAGACACCTAATGACACCAATAATTTTGGCCCCCGAGCGAACGTTGCGTACGACATCATGGGCGATGGCTCAACAACCCTGCGGGGAGGAATAGGACTTTATTACGGCAGGACGCCGATTATCTACTTCCCGATGCGTGGTCGCGGAACAATTGACACAACGGTCTTCGCACCTCCAGCGTTGTTTGGAGGGCTAGTTTTTCCAAACGTACTTCCCTCGGCAATCCCGCCCGGTTCGGCCCTTGAACAAGTGGTGCCACGGCCTTCGATCCTCTACGTCGATCCCGAATTTCAAAATCCGCGCGTGTTGAGCGTATCCATGTTGGGAGCCCGACGGCTTGGTTCAAGGTGGACGGCGCAGGTCGGATATTTGTTCAGCGATTCCCGCAACCTCCGAATCGGAGGACATCGCTCTAGCGTCTGGGATCGCAATATCTCAGTCCCCACGCAGTTTGATCAGTTTGGTCGGGGCATCAATCTCCTGGCGTCGAGTCGGCCAGACACCACGATTAGCCAGGCAAACGCGTTAACCAGCTTCGGACGCGGACGTTACAACGCCCTAACCCTCGAGGTGCGCCGAGAATTCCAGGCGCACTGGCAGTTTTACGCGAATTACACGCTGGCCAAGAGTACCGGAAACGGCTCGCCCGAACGTGATACTGAGGCTTCCTTTGGCCCGACCGATCCCTTTAATTTAGACATGGACTACGGCATCAACGAGCTCGATTTGAGGCATTCGTTCAAGTCGTATTTGCAAGCTGAGTTGCCGCACGAGTTTTATATCGGCTCAACCTGGACAGCGACCACTGGGTTGGCTTTTGCTGTCTACAACCCGGTCGACGTAAATGGCGATCGCGCGACCAGCAGCGGCCTAAACTCTGATCGGCCTACTGTCGGCGGACAGTTGCTCGAACGCTTTCCATTTCATCAGCCAGGCAAGTTTCTGTGGGACCTTCGAGTGGGCAAAGGCTTCAAGCTGGGTGAGGCTAGTACGATTCAACCGATGATGGAAGTTTTCAACGTCCTCAACACCGGCAACACTTTCGCGGATCCGATCACCAACGCAGTTTTTGGAACACCTAACTTTAGAGTTAGGAACCGTACGCTGGGCCCACGGATTATCCAGTTTGGATTGCGACTCGATTTCTAAAGTGATCGAGGCAACATTAACGTGGCGGTCTGATTAAAAACGGTGAGGCTCAGTCACCTGCCTTGGTGCAGCTTCGGAGCAGTTTGAAAGTTTGGTGATGGTTCAATGGCTGGCTATTGTAACACTTGGAGTAGATCCAGTGGTATTGTGCCAAATACTTCTCTGTAACGCTGCGCGAATTCTGTTCTTGTGAAGACGTGAGTCTGGCAACCAGTTTGCTCGACTGCGTATGCACCCATCAGAGATCCTATTCTCCCACTAACCTCCAGCGGAAAACTCTGCGCCAATCCAAATAGGAAACCAGCTAAATAGGCATCGCCCGCGCCGGATTGATCCCGAGATTCAGTAATCGTCACAGCGGGGATTTGAATGCGTTCGTGATGTTGAACAGAAATTGTGGAGCCTTCTGCTCCCCGCGTTGTCACAACGATCGGTACGCCTTCCACAATCCCAAACTTGACTCCCTGTTGTTGTCGAATCATCGCGAATTCAGATTCAGTGCCGACAAGTATTCGCGCATGGGTTATTGCATCCGCAAGTTGTGAAGTCTCAAACTGTGACGCGACCCTGCCCACATCAAGTAGGTAGGGAATACCCATGGCGCGGGCTTCAGTCATGAAATGAACCATAGTCTCTGAGTCACTAGGCGTAATCACGACGAGACTATTTGACTCTAAAGCCAGGTCGTGAAGCCTGATTTTCTTCGCGTGTACCGTGGCGCCCGGATAGTAAAGATGCACTTCTCGGTTCGCTTGATCGGCAACAATGAAACAGGATGCTGTGCTTTCTTCTTCAACCCAGGTGATCGTCGAGGTATCAATTCCTCGTCTCTTGAGCGACGCGTGATATTCACTAAAGTCACGTCCCACCGTTGCCACAATGATCGGAGGCTTACCCAGCAATGTCAGCGAGTGTGCGATGTTGCCGGCGTTGCCCCCTGGCATGCGGTGCAGCGATTCCAGACGAACAGATCCGACGAGTAGCTTGTCCTGAGCAAGCACAACATAATCCGTGAAAAACCCTAGTGCGTTTAACTTGTAGTCGTAAGCGATCGATCCTGCGAGCACTATTTGCATTTCGCACACCTCGGTCTTGTGGAAGCGTCAGAACTCATCCTATGTAAGGCGAGAAAGCCGAGTTCCAATTTGACAACCTACCCGGTAGTTGGAACGGTCTGGCGACCTTGTTCGTTAAGACGCTCGCGAATGGCTAACGAAATAGCAGAAACCGTCTCTTCGATTGATTCGATTTCTTTTATGTCAACCAGCCGGCGATTTCGCTCTACTGCAAGGGCCTTCAACATGTCGCGCGTTCTCGCTTGATAACTTAAGAAAGACTCTCGCCCAAGTTCCTCATATCCGCCATACAGCCCCATCTCGACAGGTCCGAAACTCCTGCCTCCTGCTTCCATTCTTGCCCACACCTCCTCCACGGGAGGATCCAGAAAAATGATCTCGTCTGGTTCTGCAGCGCACGAGAAAATTGCATTCAGATATTCGCGGGAGTATCCATCAATACGGAGTCGGGCCATCATCTTGTAGTACCAGCCGTCAAGTATGAAGACCGTCCCAGCATCCAAGCGCGGCTTGATGACGCAATCCGAAAAAATGCTGAACCATGCTGCGTGAAGCAGCACCCGATATTCAGACGGTAAACTTGCGAGATGTTTTTGCTCTTTCGGCCAGAGGAGATCAGCCAGTTGGCGCATGCCTTGTTCAACCGCGGGGGACCCGGTTGCTATTTCTTTATGCGACGAATAGATTACTGGCACATCGCTCATTGCAGCCGCCAAAGCTCTCGCAATTGTGCTTTTCCCCGAACCGTCAACGCCTTCGATTACGAAAAACGCCCCTTTTTGGTCAGGCATAGTCATCAATCCCTTCGGTCACATGTCTGCGTAAGCGCCCATCCTGAGCATGGTTGTTAGCCGAGCGTCAGGCATGAAAAAGTAGTCGGAGGAATACGCCCGCGAAAAACAACGGGCTCATCAAAGACCGTTGATGCGCTCCAATGTTCTTAAGTCGACGAGTTATCCATTATAGCTGGCATGTCCTGGAAGCGCACCGCTCAAAGGATAGGCAGGTTCGCGGCGCCAATCCGACAGGTTGCTGAGACAACGACCATTTACGAACTCTGGCGTATAATTACCGCCGTCTTAAGTTTAAAATCCAGGCGGGATTCTTAGCAGTAGGAAAATCGCGGCGCTTTCAGTCTTGACTAAATCAGTCAGAAATCCTACGCCAAGCTGCTTCGTCCCACCGTTGTCAAACAAACCTCAGGAAAGTCCAAGGCATAGATAATGAGCATTGCAGTGTTGTGTGGCATCAATTGGGGAGACGAAGGCAAGGGCAGAATGGTGGATTACCTTGCCGTGGATGCGGATGTTGTCGTTCGTTATCAGGGCGGGAACAACGCCGGACACACCGTAGTGAATGAGCTGGGCACTTTTCATCTTCACCTCATTCCTTCCGGTATTTGTCATCCCCAAGTAAAGAATGTTCTTGGTCCCGGCATGGTCATCGATCTGGAATCACTTGTTGAAGAAATTCAGAGTTTAGAGAAGGCCGGCGTTGACACTGGAAACATTTACATCTCCGACCGGGCCACGGTCTCTTTCCCTTACCATCGCCAGGAAGACATCTGGGAAGAAGAAAGACTTGGAAAGAACGCTTATGGTTCAACGAGAAAAGGCATTGCCCCAGCGTATGGCGATCGATATTTGAAGAAAGCAATTCAAGTCGGTGAATTACTCAAATGGAGCCAATTCAAGGAGCGCCTATCGCACGTGTGGGAATGGAAAAGACTGATGACTTCGCAGTTGGGTCAGGACTCTCTGATTGGTTATGAAGAGTTGTTACAGTGGTCTGAGAAGTTCGGTGGCGCGATCCGAAAGTACATCTGTAATGTGACAGATTTGCTAGAGAAGGCTGTCCTCGAACGGAAGAATGTGCTCTTCGAGTCTCAGCTTGGAGCTCTGCGTGATGTCTATTATGGGATTTATCCATTTACAAGTTCTGCCTGTACCCTGTCAGCGTTCGCTCCGATCGGAGGCGGGCTTTTCTCTCACAGGCCCGAAAGGGTAGTTGGAGTGATGAAGGCTTTCTCAACTTGTGTTGGTGCAGGCCCATTCGTTACTGAGATGAGCGACGCAGTCGCCGACCGGCTCCGGGAGAAGGCACAGGAGTACGGAGCAACCACAGGCCGTCCCCGGCGAATCGGATATTTCGATGCGTTCGCTTCACATTATGGAGCGATGCTCCAAAGTGTGACGGAAATCGCGTTCACCAAACTAGATAGTCTTTCAGGACAAGAAAGATTGAAGATCTGCACCCATTACGAAGTGAACGGCCATTCTCTTGAGCACTTTCCGATTGACTTCACCGACGTCCAGCCTAGCTATATCGATCTTGATGGGTGGACTGAAGACATTTCAAATTGCCGCAGTTTCGATTCACTTCCTCGCAATGCGCAGCGCTACGTCCTGACGATTGAGCAGCTCGTTCGATACCCAATCCGTTACATTTCCGTTGGGCCGAAAAGGCACGAGTTGATCGATCGCCAGAGCTAAAGACTGGGTATCTCAGGCTAGGACTGCTGTTACAGTCCTATGACATGCTAGACGTGTCATTATGGAATTTCTCTACTGGAACTGTGGACACCTCGCCCTGTTAAGAGTTTGGTGTGCGAACGCTTCTAAACGGAATGAAACTAACTGAAACACAACTAGGGGTCAACCAGTCTAAGCGCGCACAGGAAAAGACGTAAGCGAACGCGATTGAGCGGAATAAACTAGGCCTCTATTAAGACTGCAAAACCTTTACTCATCGGTTCGATTCCGAGCGTAAGCCTTTTATCAGAAAATTGTGCCACTAATCGTGTCACCAAAGGGTGCGAAAACAGGTTCTTTGGTGTCATCATGTGTCGCGTAGAGTCGCAGCTAAATTATTGAAGCTATGCTAACTCGTTGAATGCACGTTCCCAGAGTTTCATTCTGTCACGTCGGAGGTCGCGGGTTCGAGTCCCGTCGGCTCCGCCAGTTTCAAGCGGTTGCACTTCAGTTAAAATGAAGAGCAACCGCTTTTCGATTTTAGAAACCCACATTTACTTTCGGTCA
>Ga0190272_10000147_pt1 | contig 44212 bp, 38 predicted proteins | sample Popmic504T_FD_133746 | JGI IMG/M metagenome (GOLD analysis project Ga0190272, IMG submission 133746) | Populus adjacent soil microbial communities from riparian zone of Shoshone River, Wyoming, USA - 504 T | ecosystem: Environmental > Terrestrial > Soil > Riparian zone | place: USA: Wyoming...
ACCAAAGCCTTTCGCAGCTCATCCAGGTTCTCTTTTTTTGCTGCTGAAATAAAAATGCACGGATGATTCTCCTTGGCCATCCAGGATTTTTTGTGTTCCGCCAGGCTGAGATTTTGCTTTGTCTCCGGAGTCAGATCGTCCTCCTCTTTTTCAATATACGTATAGGCATCGATCTTGTTGAATACGAGGAGCACTTCCTTGTCTGCAGCTCCAAGCTCAAGCAGCGTATCATTAACAACAGAGATCTGTTCCTCAAAATTCGGATGTGAAATATCCACAACGTGTACAAGTATGTCTGCTTCCCTGACTTCATCAAGCGTCGATTTGAAAGATTCCACCAGGTCATGCGGCAGCTTGCGTATAAACCCAACCGTATCTGAAAGAAGGAACGGAATGTTTTCAAGCACCACTTTTCTTACCGTGGTATCGAGCGTGGCAAACAGTTTGTTTTCGGCAAACACATCCGATTTGCTCACCACATTCATAATGGTCGATTTGCCTACATTTGTATAACCGATCAGTGCAACTCTTACCACATTGCCCCGCGACTTACGCTGGGTAAAATTAATTTTCTCAATTTCCTTCAGCTTCACTTTGAGCAAAGCAAGCTTGTCGCGGATGATCCGCCTGTCGGTTTCAATCTCGCTTTCACCCGGACCACGCATCCCAATACCTCCACGCTGTTTTTCAAGGTGGGTCCACATCCTGGTAAGGCGGGGCAGCAGGTATTTATATTGCGCCAGCTCAACCTGCACCTTCGACTGAGCGGTGCGGGCACGTTTGGCAAAAATATCCAGTATCAGGTTGGTCCGGTCTACAACACGCGTGTTCAGTATTTTCTCAATGTTGCGGATCTGCGCTCCTGAAAGCTCATCGTCGAAAATCGCAAGACTGATCTCATTTTCCTTTATATAATCTGCGATCTCTTTCAGCTTGCCTGATCCTACAAAAGTCCGTGAATCAGGATGGTCGAGCCGCTGGATAAATCTGCACAATGTCCGGGCGCCGGCGGTTTCTGCAAGGAATGCAAGCTCTTCCAGGAATTCGTTGGCCTGTTCAACAGGCTGGTCCCTTGTGACAAGGCCAACAAGGACTGCAGTTTCCGGAACTACAGAATTGGAAAGCGGTTTACGTGGCAATTACAATTATTTTTTAGGTGTTACTGATTCCTGCTGGTCATGCTTTGAAAAACCCATGCCATCCGGATTCACATTACCCCGGAGGTGAAAGCTGTGTGTTTATTTGAATTCCTCAATGTATATTGTAACGGCATGTATCTGTTCCTGCGACAGCTCACCACCGAATCCCATCATGGCGCCTTTACCGTTTGTGATCAGTTCCATTTTTTCCTCATGGGTCAGCATCGAAGCGCCAAGCTCTTTTGCGCCGCTCAAACCCAGCTTGCCATCTGCTCCATGGCAATTCATGCATTTGGATTCGTATATGGCAGAACCCAGCTGTCCGGCCGGAACATCAGAAAATTGATTTACTCCGCCTGTACCGGCTTTTTTAAACACAGGACTTTTTGTTTCAGAAACACCATAGGCATATACGATAAGCATCAATGAAATAACTGCCAGCGTCTTGTTCATTTTCTTAAACCCGATAACAGCAAGGGGAATTGACAACAATACAGCGATCAGCTTAACCCAAAGCCATGTGCCGTTGTTACCTGAATTGAATGCGAGGTAAACGCCGGTTGCAAGAAAAAGCACGCTTACAATTATTTCAGCAACCTTGGTTTTCCTGATATAATTCTGAAGCGTTTCGTTTTTGTTGAGAAGCAACAGCAGCGTTTTTACCAGGTACTGAAGCAAGAACAGAATAACCACCAGCGTGTGGGTATGTAACATTCCTTTATACATAAGCTGTTTATTAAGCAGGGGTAAATGTAAATTAAAAACACAAACAGGTGCAAACCATTTTACAGACGGAAAATTTAATCGCTTCAGTATGCCCTTTGGTTCAGCCCTTTCATATAATTTACAAAGGCGCGGTTCACAACCTTGTTGCCGCCTGGCGTGGGGTAGTTGCCTGAAAAATACCAATCCCCTTTATGATTCGGACATGCTGAATGAAGGTCTTCGATCTTCTGGTAAATGATCTCAACTTCAGCCTGAATGCCTTCCGGCCTGATCATTTGAGCAATTTTATCCGAGATCTCTGTTGCCTTGAAAGGCGCATATATTTCTTTTACGTGGTTCACTGCCGGAAGGGTTGGGTTTTCCAGCTGTTCGACGCATTTATGATAAACTTCTTCCAGCACCTGCTCCATATTTTTTTCCTCCAGCAGCTCGATAGCGGCGTTGAATGCTACAAACTCGCCAAGCTTGGCCATATCAATACCATAACAATCGGGGTACCGGAGCTGCGGTGCCGATGAAACCACCACGATCTTTTTTGGTCCCAGCCTGTCGAGCATCTTGAGTATGCTTTGCTTGAGGGTTGTCCCGCGTACAATTGAATCATCAATGATCACCAGGTTGTCCTTTCCCGGCCGCAGCGTTCCATACGTTATGTCATATACGTGGGCGACCAGTTCATCACGGTGTGTGTCATCTGTAATGAATGTACGCAACTTGGCATCCTTGATGGCAATTTTCTCAACTCTCGGTTTGATCGCCAGGATGTCATCCAGCTTTTCGGAAGTCAGGTCATTTCCCGCAGCTAATATTTTTTTCTTTTTTACTTCACGCAGGTAATCCTCCATTCCTTTCACCATCCCGTAAAAAGCCGTTTCTGCCGTGTTCGGGATAAATGAAAAAACCGTGTTCCGCAGGTCGTAGTCAACTGTCTCCAGTATTGACGGACATAACAGGCGGCCCAGTTCTTTTCTTTCCTTGTAAATATCGATGTCGCTTCCGCGCGAAAAATAAATCCTTTCAAACGAGCAGGCCGTTATTTCCTGTTGCGGCTTGCAAAGTTCTTCTTTAACCGTGCCGTCTTTCTTAACGATCAGCGCATGTCCCGGCATGATCTCTTTGATCTGCTCAACGGCCAGGTTGAAGGCAGTCTGCATAGCGGGACGTTCCGATGTAGCCACAACAATTTCATCGTCGGCATAATAGAATGCCGGCCTGATCCCCGAAGGGTCCCGCATTACAAATGCATCACCTGATCCGATCATACCCGCAATGACATATCCTCCGTCCCAGTTTTTAGACGCGCGTGTAAGTATCCTTTTTATATCAAGCTCACGCGTGATAAGGTCCGTAATTTCCTGGTTTGAAAATTCTTCCTGCTTGAACTTCTTAAACAAAAGTTCATTTTCCTCATCCAGGAAATGACCGATATTTTCCAATACGGTAACCGTATCGGCATTATGCTTAGGATGCTGACCCAGCAGGATAAGCTGCTGAAGCAGTTCATCCACGTTGGTCATGTTAAAATTTCCGGCAATGGCAAGGTTTCGGGTTGTCCAGTTGTTTTCTCTTAAAAAAGGATGGCAGCTTTCAATGCTGTTCTTGCCGTAGGTTCCGTAACGCAGGTGGCCCAGTAAAACTTCTCCTGTAAAATGCACGTTGTGCTTAAGCCACTCCGTATCCTTCAGCTTTTCAGGGTCATGCTTTTTCAGGTCGACAAAAGGTTCGTTGATCTTGGCAAAAATATCGAGGATGGGCTGGCCGGCATTGGACCTGAAACGTTTGATGTAATTGGTTCCCGGGGGTGTGTCGAGCTTGACGTTAACCACACCGGCACCATCCTGTCCCCTGTTATGCTGCTTCTCCATAAGCAGGTACAGCTTGTTTATGCCGTACAGGGCGGTTCCGTATTTTTTCTGATAATATGAAAGGGGTTTCAGCAGCCTTAAAAGGGCGATGCCGCACTCATGCTTGATTGTATCACTCATGCCTGGTTTCTAAGGTGCAAAGATAGCTATTTTATAGGAAAGGCGCTCACCGGGATGGAGGAATTTTACTTTGATTCCGCCGTGTTCAGGTGAAAAGTATTGGATTGGCCGTTTAAAGGGTTACTTTATTTCAGCACCGGTTGCTCCCAGTATCTTCATGGTCTGCCTGTGTTGTACAAAAGCGATCAGCAGGTGGTCTTTTCCGGGCTTTTTGTTTTTCAAAGGTACCTTTACCTCTCCCTGTGCCTTGTTCAGGTCGAATGAGCTGAAATGAGTGACCACGTTATGATGCTGAAGCGTTTTACCCGAATTCTCTCCTTTACTTACCGCATTCACAGCATTTTTTTCCACCATCGCAACCTTCAGGTAATAGTTTTTGTTTGTCCCTGTTGATGAATAGCTTATCGTCATGGTATCATTCCCTGAACCCATATATTCAATCTGCAGCTCTACTGCAGCAGGTGTTTTCAAAGCTTTTTCAAGTGCCGCATAAGCCAGTTTTTCATCGGACCCCACGAAGGATGTTTCACCGTTTACCACCAGCTGCGGGGTATAGGCCTGTGTTTCCCTGAGGACACTTACATAGTTCCGTTGCCGGAGAGAATATTTCATGCTGCTGTACGGATCTTTCCAGCCGTACTTGTTCCAGTAATCCACGTGGTATCCCATGGCATATACGGGTTTGTTGTTCTTTTTTGCATCCTCTATGATTTTCCCAAGGAGCTTGTCGGCCGGCGGACAGCTGCTGCATCCCTGCGAGGTGAAAAGCTCAAGAACTGCAAATGGCCTGAGAGCAGGCTTTACCGGCCCCTGCGCCTGCATGTCTCCTGCAGGTAGAATTACCGTCAGCAAGCAACAGCACAAGCATATACGAAATAACCCTCCTCTGAATTTATAACCCATTTTGATGCTTTATCTTTATTATAAATGACAAACCCCTGGAGCGTTGCATTGTTTCATGAGTCATCCAAACATTTCCTTTTTAAGATTGAGCCATGATAATGCTGAACCTGAAAGCAGACTTTCTTTCACTTCCTCTGCATACGGCATGGACCGGATAAGGGTTCCGGGCTGGTTCTCGCCCAGGGGAAAAGGGTAGTCAGATCCAAGTGCCACCCGCCCGGGGCCAACCAGCTTTATTATGTAATCCAGCATCAACGGATCATGAACGAGCGAATCGATGTAAAATTTTCCGAGGTATGACCTGGGAGGAACATTATTATCAACAGCCACCAGGTCAGGGCGGCAATCAAAGCCATGCTGGATGCGTCCGATAGTGGCGGGAAATGACCCGCCTCCATGTGCAAATGCAACACGAAGGCGGGGCAGCTTCTCAAATATGCCCCCGAATATCATTGAACATATGGCAAGCGATGTTTCAGCTGGCATGCCAACCAGCCAGGGAAGCCAGTAGCGCTGCATTTTATCCGTGCCCATCATATCCCAGGGATGGACAAAAATGCTCATACCCATTTTTTCGCATGCCTCAAAAACAGGAAAAAGTTCGGGTGCATTCAGGTTCCAGTCATTCACATGCGAGCCGATCTGTATGCCAGCCAGGCCTGACTTCCTGCAACGTTCCAGTTCCCTTATTGCAAGATCGGGATCCTGCATCGGTATGGTGCCAAGGCCGATAAATCTTTTGGGATACAGGTTTACAATGCCCGCAATATGGTCGTTCAGGAATTTTGATACCTCCAGGCAATCTGATGCTTTCGCCCAATAGCTGAACATGACGGGCACGGTTGATATCACCTGCACATTTACCTGGTGATGGTCGCATTCTTTTATCCTGGTTGCCGGATCCCATAAATTTTCTTCCACCTCCCTGAAAAATTTATCGCCGATCATCATCCGGGCACAGCACGGCTTGTGATGCTCGAGTGAAATAAACCCGCCATAGCCGAACTTCGAATTGAAATCGGGAATATTTTGAGGGAGGATGTGAGTGTGGATATCTATAGCAAGCATAATTTCTGTCTTTAAATATCAAGGGAGTCTCCCCGTTAATTAATAATGGCTGGTAATTATTACTCCAACTGAGGCAAAGATAGATGTGTTTCCTGAACTGTCAAATGTTAGCCATTATCTGCAATATCAGGGTATAATTTATAATTAGTGCCGGCGTATAAAATATCTTCGTAATTTTATCCTAACAGGAATATGGTTGCCCAAAATTATCATTGTTAATATTTCACTTAAAAATAAAAGCCATGAAAACGATTTTGTCAATTCTACTATTTCTTTGTTTTCAAAGTAACATTTGTGTTTCCCAGAATTATTTCTATGGCATACACCATTGGGGATCGAATTATTATTTTTCAAGGTATGATCTGACATCCCATACATTTACCGACTTACAGGTAGTGCCAGGAATGGTGTCCGTAGCAGGACACATGAGCGCATGTGTGGACCCTATAAATTCAATATACTACGTGTTCACAGGAAGCAACATCATTGGATTTAATTTAAATAGCGGGGTCATTGTTTCGAATTATGTTTTTCCATTACCTGGCTATTTAAATAATCTTCAGTTTAGTCCTTGTGATACATTAATATATGGCTTGCTTAATACTGCAGGTAATGTCCAGCTGGTCAGTATCAACCCTTCCGACAGTAGCACGAACATCGTGTTTAATGTAACAGCAATAGTGGGATTTTGTGGTGGATGCCAGGGATTTATTGATCCCTCAGGTGATAAGTTTGTTGTACAGACGCCAGGTGGAATATTGGGACTTGGAATAAAAACAGGGCTGATTTTGTATTATGTGCCCATCATAAATATCCAAGGTGAACAATTTGGTCACATCTGTCTGGATTGTAGCTCTCATACCATATTCGGCACTTCAGCAAATATATCCGTAGGGGTAAAATACCTTTCTACCATTGACCCGGTTACAGGAATTGTTTCACATGTGGCAGGAAGCAGCGGATGGAACACCGGAATATGGAAGCCTGTTATGGCTGGATCCATGATCGACCAGGCCGCTTCCATTTATTACTATATAGGAGCTGGTAATTTATTAAATGGAATCGATTTGAATACCGGTAACCTGGTTAGTTCACATTTCAACATCCCCGAAATGTATTTGATAGAGCATGTTCCGGAGTGTTTATGCACCTCTACCGGCATGCCGTCTTCGCCAGGGAAAAATAACAGTATCCTGGTTACAAACCCTTTTAGTGATGAGATATATATCAGTACATCAATTGCAGAGCCTTTGGAATTTACCTTGTTTGATATTACAGGCAAAAAAATAACTAATCAAACATTCACTTTAAAAACTTTAATAGATACAAGACAATTTCCAAAAGCGGTTTACCTTTATTATATCAAGGGCAAAAACGGAAAAATGCAAGCAGGAAAAATCCTTAAGGTATAGAATCACTCATCGGTAATTTAAATGGCTGCCAAGTGTCTTTTACTGAAGCTCTTTCAGCCCCAACCCAACTCCCAGTGGCAATTCAAACAATTCATTGATGGAAATGAAGTGAAAAATATCGACTTGCCTGAAACAACTTTGAATTCCGCAAGTCTGCGGGATGGCTCATTGAGTTTTGTCTTTGTAAATTGTACTCCTGCATTCGCCACATTGAACTTTGAATCCCGCAAAGTCTGCGGGATGGCTCATTGAATTTTATCTTTGTAAATTGCACTCCTGCATTCGCCACTTTGAACTTTGAATCCCGCAAAGTCTGCGGGATGGCTCATTGAGTTTTATCTTTGTAAATTGTACTCCTGCATTCGCCACTTTGAACTTTTAAGGCTCCTGACCCCTAAAATGGATAATTGAGATTTACACCAACTTTGGCGGTGGCTCCATCACGGTCCCGCATTTTTTGCAGGTGCGCTGATCTTTGTTCTCGTAAAACTTATTCATCACAATGGGTAGGTCCTTCACCATATCGGAAACATTCAGATACTCCTCATATAATTTGTTTCCGCATTTTTCACAGAACCACATGAACCCGTCCTTCATTTCTTTCCCGCGCTGAACCTCCATTACAAGGCCGATGGTATTCGGTCCGCGTTGGGGGCTGTGAGGTGTGCGGGGCGGGAGAAGGAAGATGTCGCCTTCGTTGATGGGGATGTCAATCATCTTTCCTTCATCGATAATTTTTACCACGATGTTCCCTTCAAGCTGGTAATAAAACTCTTCCGTTTCATTAAAATGATAGTCTTTTCGTGAATTCGGACCGCCAACCACCATGACGATGAAATCCTGGTTTGGTTTGTAAACAACCTGGTTGCCTACCGGCGGCTTTAGCAGGTGCCGGTTCTCGTCGATCCACTTTTTAAAATTAAATGCTTTTGTAATGGCCATGATTTTATCTTTTAGATGCTGATTTGACTGTGCCTAACCTGGAGAAAAATATGTCAGATTAAAAACATAGTTTTGCCTTTAAATAATCAATCAAACTTACAGGATTCCTTTGAAAAAGCAAAAGCTTTACTTATAAAAGAAACCGGAACTAATAACCATTTCAAAATGAACTTAAGCCTGGCTGGAAAAAGCGCCCTTGTTTGCGGCAGCACGCAGGGCATCGGCAAAGCATCGGCCATGGAACTGGCGGCTGCAGGAGCATCGGTAACGCTGGTTGCCAGGAACGAAGATGCACTCCGCCAAACGCTGCTGGAGCTGCCCGTCATCAAAGGCGGAACCCATCATTACATTGCCGCTGATTTTCAATTCCCCGAAAAGCTGGAAGCGGCCGTCAGGGAGCATATCATAAAAAAAGGTGCCGTTCATGTGCTGGTCAACAACACCGGCGGACCGGCTGGCGGACCCATCACAGCAGCCAAAACATCTGAGTTTTTGCAGACCTTCAACAACCACCTCATCTGCAACCACGTTCTGGCCTTGGCAGTTCTGGAAGGAATGAAAAAGGAAGGCTACGGGCGCATCATCAATATTATTTCCACCTCGGTAAAACAGCCATTAAAAGGACTGGGTGTTTCAAACACGATCCGCGCAGCCGTGGCCAACTGGAGCAAAACACTTGCCGGTGAAGTAGCACAATTTGGCATCACCGTAAACAATGTATTGCCCGGCGCAACAGATACCATCCGTTTAAAATCATTGCTCGAAGCCAAAGCATCCAAAACCGGCAAAACCCTTGACGAAGTGAAAAAAGAAATGATATCAGAGATCCCTGCCGCACGCTTTGCATCTGCAAATGAAATTGCAGCAGCTGTTGCATTCCTGGCTTCGCCGGCAGCTTCGTATATAACGGGGATTAACCTGCCGGTAGATGGTGGGAGGACGGGGGGGTTGTAGGGGGAATATAGATGAATCTGTTTCTGCTGAGTAAGGCAAGTCCAACAACTAGCCTTCTGAAGAAGTAATAAAAGACAGAACAACACCTTAAAGTTTTGTACCAACTTATTCCGTCAACAATGAAAATACTTTTTGAAATAGCAGAATTTTTAGATATTGATGTGAAACTACTCGATTCAACAAAAGGACTTCTCACTAAATGCAACTTTAATAATGAAAATATATAAATCAAAGAAGGGAAAGCTTTTCGTGGGGGATTCAATTAGGTTTTTGGGAGGAGATATGCGTAAGACTTTAAAAGGGAAAGTGAATTTAATTATAACATCCCCCCCCTTTCCTCTAAATAACAAAAAAAAATATGGTAATGAAAAGGGAGAGGAATATCTAAAGTGGTTTAAGGGTTTAGCACCTATTTTATCGGATTTACTTACCAATGATGGCTCCCTAATAATTGAAATTGGTAATTCCTGGGAACCTGAACGCCCAGTTCAATCCTTATTGCATCTTGAATGCTTATTTGGATTAGTAAAACACCCGGAAGCGAATCTTCGATTGATTCAAGAATTCATCTGCTATAATCCCTCAAAATTACCATCACCAGCACAATGGGTTACCGTTAATAGACTTAGAACGGTTGACAGCTATACACATGTTTGGTGGCTTGCAAAAAACGACTTCCCCAAAGCAGATAATAGCAAAGTATTAAGGCCTTATAGCAAAAGCATGAAGCAATTACTGAAAAGACAAAAATATAATTCCGGAAAAAGACCATCAGAGCATAATATTAGTGAAATTGGTTTTTTAAAAGATAATGGGGGAAGCATAGCTCACAATTTTTTCGAACTAGAACAAATGGATAATAATAGAGAGGTAAGACTACCTCATAGCGTGTTGAGTTTTTCAAACACAAATTCAAATGACTATTTTCTAAAACAATGCAGAAAGAAGAAAACAACTCCCCATCCTGCAAGGATGTCTGGTGGATTAGTGAATTTTTTTATTGAGTTTCTTACAAATGAAAAGGATCTCGTTCTCGATCCGTTTTCAGGAAGTAATACCACAGGTTATTGTGCAGAAAAATTAAATCGAAAATGGGCATCATTCGAGATTAAAGAAGAATACATAAAACAAGCGCTAATTCGATTTAGTAATCCTGAACTCAAATCTCATTTAAAGAAAAAATAACATGAAAGACTTACGCAAAGAACTTGAAAATATAGCCAAGACGGACATTTTTGAAATAGTAAAGGATTCAAAAACATTTGTTGGCAATCCATTTAAAATTGACTATAATAAAACAAGTATATTGACCTGTGATGATTGGAAATATAATGTAGGTGGTATTGCACAAGGTTGTTTTCTGTTGGCGTTTTACGAAAATGACTTTGGTGATGAAACCGTTCATGAAGCCATACTTTTAAGAGCTTTAAACCCATGTGCAATCCCCAGCGATAGCAGTGTTATTAGCTCAAGAATTGAATACTTTAAGGAGGAATTAAAAACGGCTGGCAAACACAGACAAATAGATCAGTTTACAAGATTTGAATTTAGTTGTTCCGGTTTAGAGTGTTCGATTTTAGGCACATTCTACAAAAAACCAAATGGTCAAATAGAATTCGGAGCTGACTTGGAAAATTTCTATTCTCCTCATTTATACAAAGTATATAAGCCATCGGGCAATTATTTGCAATACATAGTAAATTTAAGAGATAATGACGGTCCCTTAAAACCTGAATCCAATTTTAAAATTGGCACAGTAAGATACAGCTCCAGTCGCCAAAAGTCTTCCGGAAATTCTTCGCAAAGTAATGAAAACGTTCTCATGCATACTCAGGACATCCTTGGTAAGAGGACAGCCTTGTTTGGTATGACAAGAACTGGTAAATCAAATACAGTAAAAATGTTAATAGAAGCAACTGAAGAGCTATCTAAGAAATCCGTTCTCCAAAATACCCCTGCTTCTCAAAATTTCGAGGATGACGCAAAACCGTTTCATGTAAATGAAGTGCCTAAAAGAGAAGTCGGACAAATTATATTTGACGTCAATGGGGAATATGCCAATAAGAATTTACAAGATGGAACAGCCATTTTTGAAAAGTACACAAAGAAGGTTACAAGGTATAGTGTGCTTAAGAAGAGCGGTTTTGAAGTAATGAAAGTCAACTTTTACAGAGATCTCGAAGGAGGGTTAGAACTTCTAAAAGGGTATTTTAAACAATTTGGAAAACAAGCAGAATACTTTGAAGATTTTCTCTCAATAAGTCTGGAAGAACCTACAGAAAGTTCCGAAATAACAAAATACTGGAGGAAAATTGCAGCCTATAAATGTTGCTTATTCTCCGCTGGCTTTCCAATACCTAAAGGAGATACTCTGAAATTTACTGGCAATCCCAAAGAATTGGACAGTAAAATATTGCATAACGGAACAATTGTAGATACAAACAACAGGCTGGATTACCCACAAGCGATTACATGGTTTACTCAAGTCTGGAAAAACTACACTGAATGGGATTACTTAAAAAATTACGAAAAGAATAAAGGACACGAATGGGCGGATAACGAATTAAAGGCAGTACTTCGAATACTCACTCAATTTAGAAGTCCAGGAGAACGAAGTCCAGCTAATGGCTTCATTAAACTTTCACCTTTAAAAGATTATCATGATGAATCTTCAAAAGTATCATTTGAAAGAGATATAGTCGACAAATTGAGAATCGGAAAAATTGTGATCGTTGATTTGTCTCAGGGTGACCCAACAATTCAAGGATTATACTCAGAAAGGATCTGTTCTGAAATTTTTAAGAATTCAATGAAAAATTTCATTGATGCAAGACCCAATAATTTTATTCAGTTTTATTTTGAAGAGGCTCACAACTTATTTCCAAAGAAAGACGACAAAGATCTTAGTCAAATATACAATCGAATAGCCAAGGAAGGAGCTAAACTTCATTTAGGAATGACCTACGCTACACAAGAAGTAAGTTCAATTAGTTCGAATATTCTTAAAAACACACAAAATTGGTTTATTGCACATCTAAACAATGAGGACGAGGTAAAGGAACTAAGAAAATTCTATGACTTCAGTGATTTTGCCGATGCTCTAATTAGGTTTAGTGCTAAGAATGACAAGGGGTTTGTAAGAATGAAAACCTATTCGAATCCTTTTGTTGTTCCAGTTCAAATAGAACTTTTTAAATAGAGAATATGTCAGAAAATCAACAAGGGAGGAAATTTGAACGAGGAAGCCGCATTTCTCACAGCCACATTATAAATGATGAGGAGGTAAAAGAGTATTTATCAAACTGTAGGATACCGGTTGAAGCTGAGGATGTCGAACTAAATCCTAAATTACTTTATGATATTGTTTATCCGCTCAACAATTCAATTGACTATATAATCGCTGTCGATGGAGAGGAAACCACAATTCCAGTCAAAAAGAGCTTCCCGTCTTCTCTTGTAACATTTTTTCAGTTCGGATCTTTGCTTATTAAGAGTTCTGATCTTGAGGAGATGAAGCAAAAGCCCTTTGTTTCTCCTACCGATATTCGAAAACTCAAAGACATTAAAAGGGAAAAACTAATGTTACCAACAAAAAATGTTTCACTAAAAAAAGGAGATGATCTTAAGACATCTGTTCGAAAAGCTATTCAAGATTTTTTTAAAAAGAAACATTCGGGTTCAACATCAATGCTAAACACATTATATTGGTTTCTCTTCCAAGAGTATGATGCAAATTCTTCTTTAAAGGAATATACTTTGTCACATTGTCCCCATTGCGGAACCAGCGAAATAAAACTGGAGAAAGTTAAAATAGACTTAAGTAAGTTTTCTTGGGAATGCACTCATCCAAAATGCAAGCAAGAAATTTTTATTACTGACGTATTTAGATTATTTGAAAAGGCAGATAATGAATCCGGTGCGGAAGGAATTATAAGTTACACAAGCAGCTTAATAGAAAGTTTCCTAATGATTCATACAATCAAGAGTTTGCTTGAAATTGAAGAAGGATTAGTTGACAGGTTTCTATTTGTGAAAGATGGTCCTTTAAGTTTCAATGGCGAAACCGCTCGAATGCATAAACCCATGCAAGCACTTTTAAATTACCTCGGCAAATCAAACAGAATCAATATTGTTGGCGTGGAAAACGCTGGAGCTTTTGTAGATCATGCAAAGCAAATAAGAGATAAGCTCAATTCCGGACAAGCATTATTATTAAATAATGACCATATCTATAGTTATATATTACCAGGAAAGTCTAACAACAGGTATGCAAGTACTTCCTACTATAGCGGCAAATTTATTTATAAATCGCACGATGGCAGGCTATATGTGTTGACTATTCCAGTTGAAGATCACAACAAGTACTATGCTGTTCCAGAACTCACGGATTTAAAGAATATCCATGAAATTCTTCTCAATATCGACAAGCTAAAGTGTGATATATATGAGAATGCTCTTATTCCAGTAGCACTTGCCAATAAGCTAATCTCTTTGACAAATCATCCTAGTTCTGATATTTTGGAAAAATTCGCTAAAAAATCAATGGGAAGATGATAAAGATCGAAAAAGGAAATACTCCTGAATACCTAGAATCTGAGTCTATAGATTTAGCAATTGAAAAACTGGAAGAATTCTATAATACTAAAAATAGGAGTCAAAAGAGATATGATTTTCCTTTTAATTCCGATGTAGATGGCCCGCTAAAACCAATACTGCACAAAATATTTCATGGGAAATGTGGGTACTGCGAAACAAAAATTGAATTACCGTATGATGGGGTTATTGACAGATTCAGGCCACACAATGGGGTAAGAGACAAAACTGATTATTTCCAAGATTTATATTGGTGGTTGGTTTTTGAATGGGATAATTTGATTTACGCATGTAAAGATTGCAATCAATACAAAGCAAATTATTTTCCCATAAAAGGCAAGAGGGCTAAAAATAAAGTTGACGATCTAGCAAGGGAAAAAAAATTACTGTTGAACCCTTGCTTCGATGAACCCAGAAATTACCTTGCCTTTTCAAGAGGAGAAATCATTTCAGATACAGACGAGGGATTTCAGACTATTGAACTTCTTAAATTAAATCGTACTTCTCTTGTAGAGAGCAGAAAAAAAGCCATTTACGAAATTCAAGAAATCATAAATCATGCATCTAATAATAGTTCGCAGGAATTTGATTACATAAATCAAATTTTCGACCGGGAACCTCATATTGAATATCTATTTACCAAACATGCTGCCCTGCTTGAAGAACTCGATTCAAAACCGTATTTTAGAAAATATATCAAAAAGGACAATGAGCCATACGAAGATTTCCCTGATGAACAGTTAAAGCAAAGACGAGTAAAAAGAAGTAAAATTGATATAATTAGATCTGACTATTTCCCTATTGAGTACATACATATAAAAAACTTTAAGAGTGTTACAGATTTGAAGATTGATTTTCCAGCAGATGTAAGTGAAAAAAGAGCGTGGCTATTTATTCTTGGTGAGAATGGGGTTGGTAAAAGTTCGATCTTGCAAGCTTTAGCGCTGGGTATTAAATCCAACATGAAAAATGGCGATGCCATTATCCCAAATTTGATTCAAAAAAATAAGCAAAAGGCAGAAATAACAATTAAAGAAAGAGATAATGATAATATTATTATAACAACTCTCAAACGAAAGGACAAGTCTATAGTACAGAAAGGTAGATTTAATTCATTTTTATTGGGTTATGGCTCATTGCGACTGGCCGCAGAAGAAGGAATTGATAAGGAACAAAATTTAAAAGCAGTCAGTTACGAAAACTTGTTTAATCCGATTAAATCTCTAAATGACTCAACTTATTGGCTAAAAAACATTTTTAAAACTAATCGAACATTATTTGATTCCATTGCTTTTTCAATAAAGCAATTGCTTCCCCATGATTTAAATGACAATAAATTAACTGTCATTCGTAATGAAGTCGTTTTTGAAAATTCCGAAATTCCATTTACAAATTTTAGCGATGGATACAAAAGCACAATCACTTTAGCGATAGATATTATGATGAAATTATCCACTGGGCACGCGGATATGGATAAAATTTCAGGCATTGTAATTATTGATGAGTTAGGCAATCAATTGCATCCAAGATGGCAAATGAGAATTGTCCATCAATTACGTTTAGTGTTCCCAAGAATTACATTTATAATTTCAACACATCACCCTTTGTGTCTTAGGGGTTCTAATTTAGGCGAAACTGTTTTGTTAAAGAATGTTGAAAACAAAGTAGAAGCTATTCGTGAATTACCTGACCCTTCATCTCTGAGGGTTGATCAATTACTCTCCTCCGAATATTTTGGGTTGAGTAGTTTGATTGACCCTGAACTCGAAGCAAAATTTAATCGCTATTATCAATTATTAAACCTTGAAAAAAAAATATCCACTATTGAAATTAAAGAACTAAATGGATTAAAAGACGAATTAAGGAGTAAAAAGCACTTGGGCTCTTCTTTGCGAGAAGAACTCATGTACAGTGTAATAGACAAATTATTGGCTCAAAAAGTGATCTTTTCAAAAGACATGCCTACCAGGGACAAACTTAAAGAAGAAGCAATTGAACGTGTAAGGGAAATTTGGTCCAAATTAAATATATCCCCTAATGATCAAAGTTGAGCGAACTCCTTGTCCAGATATCCTAAAGGTTGGTGAAAATCCTAATTCAGTGGGTGAGTCTGAAACACGAGATGCTATTTTATTTTATAGTAATGTAAATAATCATACTGATAACTTTAAAAAAACCGGGAAAAGAGGAATTAGAATCAAGGAGTCGTATTCTATCTATTCGGAAAAAATTGTACGGACAACCTTAAGACAATTTCATTTTGGCAAATGTGCATATTGTGAAAGTAAGATTAATGCAGTATATGGAGGCGATGTAGAACACTTCAGACCAAAAGCTGGATACGGTTCGAATGCCTTGATAAAACCAGGATACTTTTGGCTTGCATCCGATTGGAATAACCTTTTGTTTGCTTGCCCTTTTTGTAATCAGACAAACACACATCAAATAAATGAAAATGGAGTAATTGAAGAAGTAGTCCTGGGGAAGCTAAATCAGTTTCCTTTAAGAACTGAAACGTATAGATTGAATTACACACACGGTCAAATGTTTCTTGCTGATACACCTAATTATGAAATAGCTTATTCATTAGAAGAAACAGAAAGATTATTACTTAAACCATGCACAGACAATGTCGAAAGATACTTTAAATATGAAGATGATGGTCGAATACTTCCATCAGATGGCTTAGACCAACTAGATATAGAAAAAGCCAATACCTCTATTTCTGTTTATGCTTTAAAAAGAATTGGTCTAATCCAATCCAGGGAAGAAAAGGTAATTCAAATTAAAGCTCAAATCCGGAGAGTGGAAGAGGCAATGGTAAATTTTAGCAATCACATTAATGAGTCAAATGAGGTAGTTACTTGGTTCGAGGGTATATTGATGAAAGAATTAAATATCTTACATAATTATAAGGAGCGAAATATGGAGTATGCTGGGCTATCAAGATTTATTATAGAAAAGTATTTTGATCAACTAATATGAGTTTGATAACAATATGCCTTAAATTGAAAATAATACATGAGTGGTTCTAAATCACTAAACCTTAATTTTCCATGTGCCCCTTCCCACTCCTTAAAACCCTCCTCCTCCTCTCCCTCCCCACCCTTTTTTCCCTTCCCCCAAGCTCCGCCCAGCCCCTTGAAAAAGCAAGCCTTTACAACTCAAACGGTCAATTATTGCTGGACACCTCTCTGACAATTACAAAGAAGCAGTATGCGAAATGGAGAAAGGTTGAAGAAAACATATTGGATGAGCTCTGTAGTAAGATTAAATATCCTCAAATAGCAGTGGCTAATCATCTCCAGAGTATTACAATTTTAGCGATTGATTGTGATGGTGCACAAGTCTGGTGAAGGATACTTGAAGTATTGCCGGAGGAAGTAGCAAAAGTGGTTGCATTTCTTTTAAGCGATGATGCTTCCTACATAAACGGGCAAACCATTGCCATTGACGGGGGTCAGTCAAACAGCTATGGAAATGTTTAAGTGTAACTGTTATTGTAAACGACAGCATTTAACAAACATCATTTTCATCACAAAATAAAATGGCTAAGCAGAAGGGTAATCTAAATAGCGAGGTAACTAAATTTCTCGACGACCTAAGGCATCCTTTCAGAAAAGAAATTGAACAGTTACGACTCAATATTTTAAGTGCCGACAGCGGACTGGAAGAGAATATAAAGTGGAATGGCCCAAATTACTGTTTTGAAAAGAATGACCGGATAACAATGAGAATTCATCCGCCAAAACAAATCCAGCTAATTTTCCATCGGTGAGTAAAAGTTCAAAAACAACCTAAAGACAACCTTATAAAAGACGCTTCCGGGCTATTAACCTGGGAGGAAAATGACAGAGCATTTGCTACATTTAAGAACATAGCAGAAATTGAAAACAATAGGCAAGCCTTAACTGAAATCGTGAAGGGTTGGATTAGTGCGGCACAATAATAACCCAACAACGAAGCGCAAACAGCAGTTTTCAATGATGGCTGAGAATGAACGACATAAAAGTTGTATGCTTTGAACAATATGACCTGCCTCACACCATTTCGAAGAAGCCGAATAATTTATTCAACACTTGCATTTGCATTTGGTATTGCTGCACTATATCATCTTGCTGCATTGATTTCACCCGGCTCAATTCCTGTGAGTCCCGTGTGGCGCCACTGTCTGTTCATTCTTTTAAATACAGTTGCTTTAATCCTCTGCGTTAAACAGTGGATCTGGCTTTGGATCCCGTTTGTCATCCTTACCATACAGTAGTTAATCAGTCATGGCTTTCGTGCATATGATTGGTGGACGATACCCCGAAACGTTGATATAGTTTCAATAATAATCATTGTATTCATGCCGGTTTTACCGGCCTATCTATTCTACGATTTTAAATGCAGGATCAAACCGAAGTGAGCGCATAAGAAACTCTCCTATACATAATAACCGCTTTTTAAAATAAAATTTTTATCTTCGATTTCTGTCACTGCTTCAGGCCAGATGGGATTATACATCCTGCCTGTGAACGGTGCCATACCCTGCCGGACTTAAAGATCAGACGATGAAAAAGTATCATATACTGCTTATCCTATTCCTGCTTCTTTTTCATGTTGCTCCGGCACAACCGGAAGGTCAGTTTCTGGCGGATTCACTGGAGCAGGCACTGCATACAAAAGGTATTTCTGACAAAGTCAGGGTAGATTTATTGACGCATTTGTGTTATGAGTACCGAAACCTTTCTCCCGGAAAGGCGATTGAATTCGGCAACCAGGCAGAAAGTATTGCAAAAAGAATTCACTATGAAATGAAGCTGGGAGAAATTTATTTGTCTCTGGCTTACTCATATGCTTTCTTTAGTGATCAGATTCAAGCGCATGAATATGCTTTGATGGCCATAAAATACAATACGCAATACAACCAAACTGATTTAATTCCGGATTCAAAAATCTGGGCGCTCTCAACCAATCCTAATTTAAAAAAGGAAGCTCTAAGGGATTCGCTCATGGGAATCATGCAGGGCATTGATAAAATAAAAAACAAGAAATGGTACATTATTGCGCTGGGCAACCTTGGCATTGGATTTATCCATGTAAACTGTGGTAACATAGCTGACAGCCTGTTGAGTAAAGCCATCACAGACGCGAGGAAATATCATTATAAATTCCTGGAGATGCACAACCTGGCAAGAATGGCCATAAAATATAATAATATTGATCACCAGTACGATACTGCCATTAGCCTGTTCAATAAGGTTAACAGCTATCTTAAGTCTATTCATGAAAAGAGGATATTTGCCGAACTGTTAAACTATGAAGCGAATAGTTATATGCAGAAGTATTCTCTTGGTCATCATAAAGCAGACCTGGATTCTGCAGCGCTTTTGAACAAGCAGTCACTTCAAATAGCTTCCCTGCTGGGCTATAAGAGGATGTTACTTTTTAATTATCATTTGTCGGCTGACATCAATACTAAAAAAGGTCAATTGCAATCGGTGATCGATGATCAGAAAAAATATATCGCACTTAACGACAGCCTATATGGATTATCAGCAAGGAGCAGACTCGAAGCTTTGGCGATCAAACAAAAGGACGAGATCGCGGCAGGAGAATTGAAACTGGTGCAGGTACAAATGAAATATGAGTTTGATAAAAAGGAATCTCTTGCAAAAGCAGAAATAGCCAGGCAGAAATTAGTTCGCAATTTTTCAGTGACCGGTGCTTTCGGAATGCTCTTTTTGGGAGGATATATTTTTTACAATTTCCGTAAGCGGAAAAAACTTGAAAATGAGCAGGCTTTATCGGATGAGCGTTTGCGCATCAGCCGCGAACTGCATGATGATATAGGCAGCACGCTTGGTAGCATTGCCGTTTACAGTGATGTGGCCAGAAACCGTTCCGTTAAAAATGAAAACCCTTCTGAGGTGCTGACAAAAATAGGTACGGCATCGCGCGAGCTGATTGAAAAGATGAGCGATATTGTGTGGAGCTTAAATACGGACAACGAAAACCTCGAGCAGATGCAGAACCGCATGCAGGCCTTTGCAGCCATGATCCTGACACCAAGAAATATTATGGTTGAATTTAAAAGTGACGATGCATTGCAGACACTGCAGCTGACCAGTGAACAGCGCAAGAATATATTCCTAATTTTTAAGGAAGCTGTCCATAATATAGTGAAATATGCCGATTGCTCAGTTGTTGGAATTTTCATTTCCAGGTCAGGGAATAATTTATGTCTTTCAGTAAAAGATAACGGAAAGGGATTTGAAGTACCTGCCTTTGATGGAAGCAGCGTTTCCTATAATGGAAACGGGTTAAAAAATATGAGGGCCCGGGCCGCTGAAATGAAAGCTTCCATGAACATTACTTCCATAAAAAATCAAGGAACAGCGGTAATACTGGAAGTAAATATATAATGATGGTATGACAAATTACGAATTGAATTTGTATCGTTATCAAATGCAAAAAGGAGCAATGGTTTTATTTGCATACAGCTATTGTGACAGTTTGAATGACGATAATGATTTGAAAAAGTTCTTTGGACACACAAAAGAAAAACGAGAGGATATGATTAATAAATTGCAGAGTTATCCAATACCTGAAGTGAAAATCAGCAAGTGAAAGTTGAAACAGATGCAGCCCAACAAGCCAACAAAATTCAAAGGGAAAATAGAGATCATCGGAATTAACCCTTTCGTTTTTGTTCCTGAAAAAATACTTAAAATCATTTTTAAGCAGTCAGGAAAAGATAAAGGATACATCCCCATAAAAGGCACTGTTAACAACAATCCGTACAGGCAGACACTGGTCCGGTATAGTGGGGAATGGCGGCTTTATATCAATACAACCATGCTTAAGAATTCGCCAAAACGAATAGGAGAAATTGTGGATATCACAATTTCATTTGACAAAGACAGCCGGGAAATTGCGATGCCAGGTGGTTTTGCAAAAGCATTAAAAGCAAACATAAAAGCGACCCTGGTTTTTGAACAATTGCCTCCTTCCCGGAAATCAGAAATTGTGCGGTATTTAGCAAATCTAAAAACCAAAGAAAGCCTTGAAAAAAATATTGTAAGGGCTATAAACTTCCTCACCGGTAAGGAAAGCTTTGCAGGGCGAACACATAAAAAAGTTTAAAGTTTAAAGTCTCTAGTCTATAGTTGATTGCTGACACCAGCCTACCCTGTTCTTTTCGTCTCTCAATGAAAGTAGTATCTTCGTACTGGCATTATTAAAGAAAAACAAATCAATCCTTGAAAAAAATTTCAAATTATATTAACGGCAAGCTTGTTGAGCCGGTCGGTAAAACGTATATCGATAACGTTAATCCTGCAACCGGGGAAGTGTATTCACTGATACCGGATTCGGATGAACGGGATGTGCAGCTGGCTGTGAATGCCGCCGGTGCGGCTTTTGAAAAGTGGAGCAGCATGCCGGTGGCCGAACGGTCCAACATTCTTTTAAAAATTGCAGGGCTTATTGACACGAACCTCGACCGGCTCGCAACAGCTGAAAGCATCGATAACGGCAAGCCGGTTTGGCTGGCAAAGGCAGTTGACATTCCGCGTGCCTCGAGCAATTTCCATTTCTATGCAACCGGCGCCATACATGTTGCCACGGAAGCACATCTTACCGGTAATACGGCAGTCAATTATACAATCCGTCAGCCTGTAGGGATTGCAGGCTGTATTTCACCCTGGAACCTCCCGCTCTATCTTTTCACATGGAAGATCGCTCCGGCCCTTGCTTCCGGAAATTGCGTGATCGCCAAGCCCAGCGAGATCACGCCCATGACGGCATACCTGCTATCTGAAATATGCATCGAAGCAGGCCTGCCGGAAGGTGTACTGAATATTGTGCATGGGCTCGGACCGAAAGTGGGAGCGGCTATTGTTTCACATCCTGATATTCCGGCAATAAGCTTTACCGGGGGCACTAAAACCGGGGAATGGATCGCCCGTACGGCAGGACCGATGTTTAAAAAGCTTTCGCTGGAGCTGGGCGGAAAGAATCCCAACATCATTTTTGCAGATTGCAATTTTGAAGACACCGTGAAAAACTCCGTTCTTTCGTCATTCAGCAACCAGGGAGAAATATGCCTTTGCGGCTCCAGGATATTTGTTGAAAGGCCCATATACGAAAAATTCAGGGAAGCATTTTTAAAACGGGTGTCAACCCTCAAAGTCGGAGACCCGTTGCTTGACGACAGCCGGATGGGCGCCATTGTGTCGAAGCAGCATATGGAAAAAGTGTTATCGTATATAACGCTCGCCGGGGAAGAGGGAGGCCGGATAATTGCGGGCGGCAAACAGCTGCATTTAAGCGGCCGGATTAAGAACGGGTATTTTATAGAGCCTACCGTTATCGAAGGATTGTCATACAACTGCCGCACCAACCAGGAAGAAATTTTCGGCCCGGTTGTAACCCTCATGCCGTTTGAGACAGAGGATGAGGTTTTAAAATATGCCAACTCGACCGCCTACGGACTTGCAGCAACCATCTGGACAGAGAACCTCAGCCGTGCACACCGCGTGGCAGCCAGGCTTCACTCGGGGATCATCTGGATCAACTGCTGGCTGGTACGTGACCTGCGCACTCCTTTCGGCGGAATGAAAAATTCCGGTGTGGGCCGTGAAGGCGGCTTTGAAGCGCTCAGGTTTTTTACCGAGGAGAAGAATGTTTGTGTGAAGCTGTAGTTTAAGGATTACGGCGGGTACATGATAAACAGGTTTTTAATGTAACCGGTCGGTTAGTTACCACCAGGTTACTTTTTTCGCTATCTTTGTAAACAAAAAAGATGGCCGCACCTTTTAGCTTCGGGGTTATTGCCCGGAATGATTTTTACACCAACCGATCACATGAGATGAAACTGCTTTCAGGCAATTTCAGGTCAGGCATCAATACCATCCTCATATCACCAAGAAGGTGGGGTAAATCTTCGCTGGTATGGAATACAGCCAAACGGATCATGAGAAAGGATAAAAAGATCCGCTTTTGCTTCATCGACCTTTTCAACGTGCGAACCGAGCACGAATTTTATGAAGCTTATGCCCGTGAGCTGATCAAGGCCAGCGACAGCAAATGGGAAGACCGCGTACGGTCGGTACGCAAATTCTTTACCCGGCTCATCCCCCAGATCAATTTACCGGTTGACCCGCAGAACGACATCTGCCTTCGGTTCGAATGGAAAAACATCAGCCAGTCGCCGGATGAAATTCTCGACCTGGCTGAAAACATCAGCCGGACTAAAAAAATCAGGATGGTAGTATGCATGGATGAGTTTCAGAACCTGACCTTTTTCAAGGACCCGATAGGATTTCAGAAAAAGCTGCGCTCCCACTGGCAGAAACACCAGCTTACAACCTATTGCCTGTATGGCAGCAAAAGACAGATGATGTCTGCTCTTTTTGAAAGCTCTTCAATGCCGTTCTATAAATTTGGCGATGTTATTTTTCTGTCAAAAATTGAGCGCAACCACTGGATTGATTACATCATGAACAGGTTCAGCTCTACAGGCAAATCCATCACGGCAGTGCTGGCGGCCAGGATAGCAGAAACCATGGAAGACCATCCGTATTTCGTACAGCAGCTTGCCCAGGAAACCTGGCAGCAATGCCCTAAAAAGTGTGAATCAGGCCATATTGATGAGGCGCTGGAAAGCTTATTGAATAAGCTTTCCATCCTTTACCAGCGCGAAACCGATCATCTCTCGAATGGCCAGGTTAATTTTTTAAGAGCGGTATGTGACGGGGTTACCCGGTTCAGCACACGCGAAGTACTGGAGAAATACCAGATCGGAACCTCCGCTGCTTCTGTTAAAATTAAAAGAGCGCTGGAGCAAAAGGAAGTAATTGACACTTTTGATCAGGAAGTGCGCTTTACAGATCCGCTTTATAAATGCTGGTTTTTTAAATATATGATGGGCGCTTGAATGCTTACGGGCACAAGGGAGCTGCCTTCCACCCCCTTCCCAACCTATCGCCTAAATGACGCCACGCACGGAGCAGGCTTCTAATCGCAAATCTAAATCAATCAGATTGAAATAGTACGCTGAACCCTTCGGCAAATGAAGGAGCCAGGGGGCATTAAGTGCAGCCTGTGCAAATTGTAACCGGTTGGTTAGTTACCATCCGGTTACTTTTTTAAGGATGTCCGCAGCCGCTGATTGTTGCTTCATACATGGCCCTGGGCAAGCATGGCATCAGCAACTTTCACAAAGCCGCCTATATTGGCGCCTTTCACATAATTGACAAATCCCTTTTCACTCCCATAAGTTTCACATGTCTGATGGATGTTTTTCATGATCGCATACAGCCTTTCGTCAACCTCTTTGCGCGACCAGGAAAGGCGCAGTGAGTTCTGGCTCATTTCCAGCCCGCTTACCGCAACTCCGCCGGCATTGGAAGCCTTCCCGGGTGCAAAAAGGATTTTATTATCAAGAAATACGGAAACCGCTTCCGGTGTACATGGCATGTTGGCTCCTTCAGCCACAGCCCGGCAGCCGTTCTTCACCAGCGCGGTGGCATCATCGGCATCGAGCTCATTTTGGGTTGCACATGGTAATGCAACCTGGCAGGGCACCATCCACGGGGTTCTGCCTTCCGTATAAACAGCTTTGAATTTCTTCAGATAGTCTTTTATTCTTCCGCGCTTTTCATTTTTTATCTCCATGATAAACTGCAGCTTCTCTTCTCCTATTCCATCCTTATCATGAATAAACCCGTCACTATCGCTCATGGTGATGACTTTTCCGCCAAGCTGAATCACTTTCTCCGCAGCATATTGTGCTACATTGCCGCTGCCTGAAACAGCCACGGTTTTTCCGTTCATCGTATCATTTCCGGTACGAAACATTTCCTCTACAAAATACACGCAACCATAACCTGTGGCTTCCGGCCTTATCAGGCTGCCACCGTATGGAATCCCTTTACCCGTGAGCACACCTGTAAATTCATTGCTCAGGCGCTTATACTGCCCGAATAAAAATCCTACCTCCCTGCCCCCAACACCAATATCACCTGCCGGCACATCACAATCGGCTCCAATGTGCCTGAACAGCTCCGTCATAAAGCTCTGGCAGAATTGCATTACTTCATTGTCGGATTTTCCTTTCGGATCAAAATCGCTGCCCCCCTTCCCTCCGCCCATTGGAAGTGAAGTAAGCGAGTTCTTAAATACCTGCTCAAAGGCCAGGAACTTCAATATGCCCAGATACACCGTAGGATGAAAACGAAGGCCTCCTTTATACGGACCTATAGCACTGCACATCTGGATCCTGAAGCCCCTATTGATCTGGAATTTCCCCTTGTCATCGACCCATGGCACCCTGAACATTAATACACGCTCCGGCTCTGCAAGCCGCTCCAGTATCCTGGCCTCCTTGTATTCTTTGCGGGTTTCCAAAAAGGGGATCACACTCTCTGCAACTTCCCTGACCGCTTGGTGAAACTCTGGCTCTCCCCGGTTTTTTGAATGCACGGAATTCATAAATTCTTCTACGGCTTTCCCGGCATTTGCATGAGTGCTTCCCGGGCTTAAGGTGTTTGATTTTTTTGCCATTTCATTGTTATTTTAAAATTGGTGCGAATAAAATTTACCATATGAATATCAAATCATGTCGAAAATGAAAAGCCTGCAGAACTATTGCCGGTTAATGAATATCAAAATTTGGGCTTAAGCAAAAGCGGGGCATGAATATTAAGATTCATACCCCGCCTGTTCTTTTCACGGAGAAAATTATTTTTTTCGCGTAAATTTAATCGCCATGGTCTTCATTTCTTTACCCTCCTTGGTGTCGAACATTTCCAGGGTTTGGGTATCGTCATCCACAAATTTGAAAACCTCTCTTATCATGGTAATTTTACCTGTCATGGGATCGGTCATTTTACCTTTAAAGACTGCTGTTTTTGATTTTTCATCCCAGGTTCCTTCCATGAACATGATTCCGGTTCCCATGTTGTCGATCCAGCTGCTTTCAAACTTTTTGCTTGCATTGTTATATCCCCACAGACTCATTCCTTCAAATGGCATGTTGTCGAATGTGCCCTTGTGAATAGACTGCTGGTAACGGCCTCCCATGATCATCGTGTTGGTGCAGGTTGCAGTGTTTGTGGTAGGAGGCGCCCCGGGTGACATCCAAAGGGTGATCTCTTCATTCCATTCTCCCTCAGATGCAGCGAGAAGCTTGTGCATCGATCCGGGTGTCATAAATTCGCCCCATGCTTTTTCCATGGCAGCCTGTTCGTCTTTAGTTTGTGCGGCTGCAATCGTGCAGGCTGCGATACACAGCAAGGCTGTGGCTAAAATGTGTCTGGTTTTCATTGTTCAGTTTTTTTGGTTGGGATCAAAAATACACAAAAATTGATATTATCAAAATGCAGCGCAGGCCTGGCCCGACTGTTATTCCCTGAATAATTTACACGCCCCGGGTTATCGCATATTCATTTTTTCACGCCAGTGATCATTGAATGACTTCGCTGAGATTTTAGGCATAATCCTGCTTCCCGTCCATGATTTGAAAACCTGGTCGAACAGATATTTTTTTGATTTGACACCTCCAAGGTTCATCACTTTCCTGTTAAGCATCGCTTTCCGCCAGAACATGTAAAACCATTTCTGCGACTTCGACGCTCTTTTCGTTTTAGCAGCATCCCGCCGGTTGTAAAGAAACACTTTATGCAGGTCGATCTTCACCGGGCATGCTTCTGTGCATCTTCCGCAAAGCGTTGTTGCCCCGCTGAAAAAACCGTATGACTCATACCCTTTAATAAGCGGAGTAATTGCCGTCCCGATCGGACCGTTATATACGGTGCCGTAAGCATGGCCTCCGATGCTGTTGAAAACCGGGCAAACATTGAGGCAGGCGCTGCACTTGATGCAGCTTAGGAGCTGGCGCTGATCGGGCTTGCTTAAAACATTGGTGCGGTCGTTGTCTATCAGTATGACATACATTTCCTCCGGACCGTCTTTTTCATCCTGCTGTTTTGGACCAGAAATGATGCTGTTGTAAACTGTAAGTTGCTGGCCTGTTCCATAAGTTGAAATAAGGGGCATAAAAAGATCCAGGTCGGTTAATGACGGGATCACCTTTTCTATTCCGGCGATCACGATATGAATTTTTGGAAAAGCCATTCCAAGCATTGCATTCCCTTCATTTTCTGTAACCGAAACAGATCCTGTGTCGGCAACAATAAAATTCGCGCCGGTAATGCCTGCTTCAGCGCCTATAAATTTTTCCCGCATCAGGTTCCGTGTAAATTTTACAAGGTCTTCAGGAGTAGAGGATGGGGATGTTTTAAATTTTTCATAGAAAAGCACTGCAATTTCTTCCTTGCTTTTATGAAGCGCAGGGGCAACCAGGTGCGAAGGTTTCTCATGGGCAAGCTGTATGATAAACTGTCCCATATCGGTTTCAACCGTCTTCACTTCCATTTGTTGCAGCAATTGGTTCAGTCCGATTTCTTCGGCTACCATTGACTTTGATTTTACAATCCGCCTGGCCTTTGTCCTGTTCAGAATGCCAGCAATTTCCTGCAATGCATCACTGGCATCGAGCGCCCAGATAACTTTCCCGCCCGACTTTATAAAATTGGCTTCGAATTCAATCAGGTATTTGTCGAGGTTTTCAACAGCCTTCCATTTAAGTACGGCCGCCCGTTGCCTTGCCGCCTCCAGTAACTGGTATTGCTTCCGGGCTTCTTTAAAAGCGGATGCGTACTTCAGGTTGCTTGCAGTGACCTTATCCTGAAGCGGCCTGTTCTTTACTGCAGACTGTACATTTTTTTTGAAAAGAAAATATGGTTCAGACAAGTTGCAGGTTTAAATTGAAATTTTTTCAACCCTTTTTGCGTGACGTCCGCCCTCGAATGCGGTTTCCAGGAATGCAGCAATCATTTCCTCCGATACTTTTTCGCTTACAAACCGGGAGGGAATGCAGATGATATTGGCATTATTATGCCTGCGGGCCAAAGATGATATTTCAGTTGTCCAGCATACTGCAGCGCGGATATTCTTATGCTTGTTCGCTGTAATTGCCACCCCGTTCGCGCTTCCGCAAAACAGGATGCCTGAATCAAACTCCCCGTTTTCCACTGCTGCGGCAACGGCGTGGGCAAAATCAGGATAGTCTGCACTGTCGGTTGAATAAGTGCCGAAATCCTTAACATTCATTCCCTTTTTCCCGAGGAACGAAATTGCCAGTTGCTTGTATTCATACCCGGCATGGTCGGCTCCTATTGCAATTTTCATCATGGATAAAGTTTAAGTACACCGTAAAGTTAATAAAAAAAACATTTGTGCAGTTCGCCGTGGTTTCGCGAACTCAATTGCATTGCCCCAGCGCGAGATAGATCAGAACAAAAATGATTATCATGCTGAAACAGCCTCCTCCCAGCTTTTTGGCACCATATCCTGCAATAAGTCCCCTGAGTAAATTATTCATTTGCTGATTATTTCATAAATACCTATAATATCTGTGCCACGGAACTTTCCACTCGCCGAATCATCTGTCTTGCTTTAACTGTTTCAGGAAATGGATCAGGTTCAGCAGGTTGAACATACTCCCAATTTTCTTATTGTTGGTAACAATTGATTGAAACGTAATTTATTTTATGATGAGCCTTGCTTTTATTCTGATTCGCGAATATGAACAATAATAAAATTTGTAAAAAATTGCATCTGAGTATCAAGACTTTGCCCTCGCATTTCTTAACACCATTTTTGTGCATAAGTAAAAAACGTGTTCATAACCTTTGCTAATTTTTTTGGCAATCATGTTTTTACGTCCTGCCTAATATAAATTTTCATCTCTCAGCCATATTTGAAAATTTAATTACCTTTAGATGTACACAACAGAAGGCCTGTTTCTTAACAATCCCGGATTGCTTACTTATCAATAAACCAATTGTTGCATGGATTGTTGAAAATGAAAGCAACTGCTAATATTCAATCAGATACGTGTAATAATGATGTTCATAACCTGTTATTAAACTGTGATAAGCATACCAGTCAAGCATGCTCACGGAAAATTACGAACCATGCTAACAGCACATCATTATCATATTTAATTTTAAAATATTTAAATAATATATATATAATGTAAGTGTCCGGATTTTTTGTGTTGATTTTGCAGCCGGGTTATTTATGTAGTTTTGCAGAATGAAAGCCAGCGTGATGGAAAGCCAATTGGAAGAAATAAGCCGTACCGGGTTTTTGCATGAACCTGTAGATCCGTCTCTTGACCTGTTTGAAGAGATCAGCCGGATCAAAAAACAGAAAAATGCCATTATCCTTGCGCACTATTACCAGGATGCCGATATCCAGGATATTGCGGATTACATTGGCGACAGCCTGGGTCTTGCGCAACAGGCGGAAAAAACCACTGCAGATATGATCGTTTTTTCCGGCGTGCATTTCATGGCTGAAACCGCCAAGTTGCTTAACCCGGGTAAGAAGGTAGTATTGCCCGACCTGAAGGCAGGTTGCTCGCTTGCAGACAGCTGTCCGCCTGAACAATTTAAAAAATTCAGGGACGAACATCCCGATCATGTTGTAATTTCATATATCAACTGCACTGCGGAGATAAAAGCACTCAGCGATATCATCTGCACCTCATCCAATGCAATTAAAATTGTGGAGAGCGTACCGGCGGATAAAAAAATAATTTTTGCACCCGACAAAAATCTTGGGGCATGGATCGTTAAGAAGACCGGTCGCAATATGCTTTTATGGAACGGTGCATGCATTGTGCATGAGATATTTTCGCGGCAAAAGCTGGTTCAGCTTAAGAACCGGCACCCGAAAGCCAAAGTGATCGCGCATCCCGAATGCGAAGAACTCGTACTTGAACTGGCTGATTTTATCGGGTCAACAACTGCCCTCCTGAATTATACTCAGTCAGATCCTGCAAGTGAATTTATAGTAGTAACGGAGGCCGGCATACTTCACCAGATGCAGAAACAATCACCGGGTAAAACTTTTATTGCTGCTCCTCCCGATAACCACTGCGCTTGTAACGATTGCCCGTATATGAAAATGAATACCCTTGAGAAACTTTACCTTTGCATGAAAAATGAAGTCCCGGAGATCAATATTCCCGCTCACCTGCAGGTGCCTGCATTGATATCGCTGAAACGGATGCTGGAGATTTCGGCTATAAAAACAGATTAAAAGCCATTACTTAAATTCAGCCACATTTTTAAGATTGTCATTTGCCTTGATCACATCATTCTGGATGTTGGCTATATCCTTTTTGAGTGATGAAATATTGTTTGTCCTTTCTTCTATTTCCTTGTATGATTTCGTATTCCTGTCTTTCAGCTTTTGCATGTCAGGATCGCTTTTCTGAATTTTTTCATCATTTTCAGAAATTGATTTTCTAAGCTTTTCTATTTTATTTTCTTCGCTCTTCACGTCAGATTCCTTTTTCCTGATCTTATTATTTAAATCCGCTACCTGCTTGTTATACCAGGTCGTATAATGATAGCGAACATAACTTTTTGCAAATGCCTCTGCAAGCTGGAATTCGGCCGTATAAAGATCATGGCCAAGATGAACATCATGTCCCGGACTAAATGTAAAACTTACAGACCGGCCGCCTGGTTCCTGCTCAAAAACTGCTCTTACATCCATACGAAGGTAAGAGATGTCAGAAAAACGAGCCTTGTCAACCGAATAAACAGATTTAGTACGCTTGTTCACCTTCAGTTTGTATGTGGATTCAATAAAATCGGAAAAAGTTTCTTCGGCTGAATTTGCATCCAGGTCAAGATGGGCAGTCCACGAATCAATGTCCTTTTCTTCCTCTGTTTTAACTTTCTGATCTGTTACCGAAAGCTTTTGCGACTCGGCAGACAATGAAAATAATACGATGGCACTGCACAGTAGGTAACCAATTGCTGATTTCATAGGGTGGGATTTTAAGATGGCTGAAAGATAGGAATTGAAATAAAATGATTGCTGATTTCCGCAAAGAAGTTTTATGTGCTGATTGCGATCACCTCTTCTTTTGTAATTCCAAAAACGCGGTCACCTTTCAATATGTCAATCTCATATCCACCGGTAAAGGCGCCAAAGCTTGGTAAAATGGCGTTACGGGATCCGAAATAAAAGCAGGGCATGGTAACGGCCTGCTTTGCAATACCGCGCATCCGGATTAACGGATGTATGTGTCCCGCAATATTATAGCTCATGATCGCATGTTCAAGCGGCTTATGTGAAAAAATAAATGGTCCTTTCAATAGTATTTCAGGATGGATTTCAAGCCCTGCATTCCTGTAAAGTTTCTGCGGGAGGATGTCATGGTTGCCGCTCACATTGCTCATCTTAATGTCAGGGAAAGAATCACGCCACCTGCAAAAGTGCTCCCATTCCTCATTAACCCTGCTATGGAAGAGGTCTCCCAGGAACAATACTTCAAAGGGCATGAAAGCGGCTACCAGGTTGTCAAGCCGTCTGAAATTGTCAAACCATGCACTGCGGGGCAAAGCTATTCCATGTTTCCTGAAGTGGGAGATTTTGCCGAGATGAGCATCACTCACGATAAGCATGCTCTCTTCTTTCCATAAAAGCGCTTTGGCCGGTGAAAGTATCAGATGCTGTCCCTCGATATTTATTTCCTGTTCCATCAGCTGTATTGCAGCACCAATTTTTTGATACGGTCTTCCATTTTTTCAGATGAAAGCTGGTCACGCATTCCGTCCACCAGGATCGGAAATGAAAAAGGTGTTGGTTTTTCAGTGCTGTTAATTATAATATGCTGATTTCCTATCCGCCGTAGAGCGGTCCTCATCCGCTGTTCTTCCAACTGCTGGTCAAGCACTTCCTGGTAGGCCTGTTTAACGAGCAGGTTATCCCTGTCGTGTTCCTGCATCACATCGAAAAGTAAAGAAGAGGATGACTGAAGGTGGCGCGTCTTGATCCCCTTACCGGGATAGCCCTGGAAAACAAGTCCTGCAATCGATGCGATCTCACGGAATTTCCGTTTCGACATTTCAACGGCATTTACGCTGCGCTCAATATCTGCCAGGAGGTTATCAGTAGTGAAGAGATCGTGTTCATCAATTATTTTTCTGATATGAACCGGCTGGTCGCTTAGCAGTTCAAATCCATAATCATTCATCGCAATTGAAAATGTAATAGGGTGTATTCTCCCGATCCTGTATGCAATAAGAGCTGCCATCCCTTCGTGTACCAGCCGGCCTTCGAAAGGGAAAATAAATATATGACAGCCTTCTCTTGTTGTGCAGGTTTCAATCAACAGCTGGTCGCGGGTGGGAATGGCCGACCGGTATTGCTGAAGTTCTATCAGGGGAAGCAGCTTTTTTATTTCCGGCGCAGTGGCTTTATTATTCTGGATCTCATCAAGCTGTTTTCTGATGAACGCCGATAGCTGTGATGACAGCGGCATCCTGCCTCCCATCCATGCCGGCACAATGCCTTTTTTTGATGTTGACTTTTTAACCGTGACAGTCATTTCGCGTATGCGGATAAATTCCAGGTTCATTCCAGCAAATCCGAAAACATCACCGGGCTTTAACCTTGAAAGAAAAAATTCTTCCATGGAACCGAGGTATTTCCCGTGCTGGAATTTTACCCGCAGCATTGAATCGGAAATGATGGTGCCCATGCTGAGCCTGTGCTGCATGGCAACCCGCTTGCTTTTGACTATGAATATACCATCCTCCACGGCAACCTTGCGGAACTCATCGTATGCGGTAAGTGTTGGTCCTCCTGTTGTTATAAATCCAAGAAGCCATTCCCACTGGTACCTGTCAATATATTTATAAGCATGTGTATTTTTCATTTGTATGAAAAGTTCCTGCTCCCTGAATCCGGCACCTGTTGCAAGTGTGATCATCCACTGGGCCAGCACATCAAAAGCATTTACAATGGGAGTCCTGGGTTCCAGCATGTTTTCCGATATTGCCTGTTTCAGCGAGGCTGCTTCAATAAGCTCAAGTGAATGCGTGGGAACAAAATAGATAAGACTTGTTGCATCTGGGCGATGACCGCTGCGACCGGCGCGCTGGATAAAACGGGAAATGCTTTTGGGGCTGCCAACCTGGATAACTGTTTCAACGGGTCTGAAATCAACGCCCAGATCCAGGCTTGATGTGCAGATAACAAGCTTGAGCTTTCCGGCATGCAGGTTTTCCTCGACCCAGTTACGTAGCTCCCGGTCAAGTGAACCATGATGTAATGCCACCAGCCCGGCAAGTTCCGGGTGCTTTTCCATCAGCACCCGGTACCAGATCTCAGTCTGTGAACGGGTATTTGTAAACAGCAAGGTCCCTTTGCTTTCTTTGATCACCGGCACCACCTTTTCCATCAGGTTAATGCCGAGATGACCTGCCCACGGAAGCTGTGAAACATCATCCGGAAGGATGGACCTGACAATTAATTTTTTCTTTGTTGAAGCGCGTATGATGACTGCATCCTCTTTCGTGAAATTATTACCAAACAGCACTTCCATGGCCTGTGGCAGGTTTCCAATAGTGGCGGATACTCCCCAGAGCAGAAACGGTTTGCATATATGATGAAGGTGTGAAATGGCAAGCTCGGTCTGCACGCCGCGTTTATTTCCAAGCAGCTCGTGCCATTCATCAACAATGACTGCCTGGAGGTTTTTAAAGAGATCAGCATGGTTTTTCAGCGTGAATAAAAGGTGCAGGCTTTCAGGTGTGATAACGAGGCCCTGCGGCATCTGTTTTTTCTGTGCCGTACGTTCTTTATTGCTCATGTCGCCGTTACGGACTCCCACGTCCCAGCCCATATCAAGCTCATCGCATGCGCGCTGCATGCCTTTCTGAAGGTCCCGGGCAAGGGCCCGCAATGGCGTGATCCATAATACGCGTATGCCTTTTTCTTTCTGATTTCCGGATGCCATTGCAGAGGCTACAAGAGGAAGCCATAAAGCATAGGTCTTGCCGCTGCCTGTCGGGGCATTCAGCAGGCCGTTTTTTCCGGACATTAAAGCGGATGCAGTTTGTCTCTGAAAAGTGGCCTGCTTCCAGCCTTTTGCCGAATACCATCCGGCCAGAATCCTGTTTGCCTTTGCTGCTGACATAAGTAACAAAGCTAACAGTACATTCAGCAGAATTGTTTGACGAATAAAATATAATTATCTGCCACACAGGGCATGTGCCTGTCAATGGCTCACAGCAAATTTTTTTGCATAGACTTTGCCGTTGATGTAAAGGGTTAAAAAATATACACCTTCGGCGTATTCCGACACGCGGATAATATTTTCATCTGAATAGAGAACGCCTGATTCAATCCGCGAGCCGGTTACATTCGTAATCTCATAACGAATACCGGATAGCCTGCCCGTATTCACAACCAGGTATTCATTTGCAAGGTAGGGGTGCACATCAATATCCATTGAAAGGTCGATCTCCGACACTGCAGCAGGCAAACTGTATTTGATAATCGCTCCGTTTCCGCCAACTGCATAGCCTGTATTTCCTGAAAAATCCACAGAAACCAGCGGTGACCCGGCAACGTAATCGATGGTCCAGGTAACGCCTCCGTCTATTGTTTTATAAACGGTGCCATTGTTTCCCATTGCATAGCCCAGGAAGCTGTCAAGAAAGATCCCATCATTGATATATGCGGGCATCGCTGAATTTATAACCTGGCTTGTAAAGGTGAATGCAGTGTCGCCCGGGAAAGGAATGCTTTGCTGGAAACCGTAAATTTTAATAAGGCCGTTTATATTCGACGGCATAAAACCGTTATAATCATTTGTAAAAACAAATGCTGTATCCGGTCCTTCAAAGCACATGGCCGTAAGCGGATCATTGTTTGGAAATGAAAAAACATCGCCACGGTACCAGTTCGCCCCTGCATCTTCCGTACGTAAAAAGTAAGCCGAATAGGTGGTGAACCCGGAAACCAGTCCTGAAATATGCCCGACCTGCGGATCGGCAAAACGGAGGATATCAAGGATGTTAGTGCCTGCAATATTATTTGAAAGGGTGTCCCAGCCCGTGCCTGGATTGACGGAAGAGACCAGGCTGCTGCCGGCAGCATACAACGGTGAGGGTCCAGGGAGCGCGAGGTCGATCTTGTGGGCAAGCTGGTTGTCGGTTCCAACCGCAACCCATGCAGCGCCACCATTTTCTGTTTTGTAAATAGTCCCCGATTGCAAAGTTGCATTGAATGTGCTGACATATATCGTATCCGTATTCCGTACTGTTACACTGTATATGTCGCCCGTAATCTGGTTATTATTGATGTCAGACCATATTGCTCCGCCATCAGTTGTCAATAGGATGGTGTTACCATCCCCGGCAGCTACTCCGTATAATGGGGAAATAAAATCAACATCATGCAGGTTTGCAGCAGTTGTAGAATTGAGGGAGGTCCATTGGGCTGAGGCAAGCACAGGAGTGAGGATAGTCAATAAGGCACTAAGATATTTTCTCATGATTAATCTGATAAAGCTGTTTTTTGAACATGTAAAGAAACTCCCTTGTTTATCTTTAAAATCATTTTTTTTGCTTTAACTGTCGGTTTTGATGGTTGTAGCGGTCAGGACTGAAATTGAGCCGGATTATTTTAACCTTTTTTCCATCATCAGGTAACCGGTTATTCATTAAATCGACCACTTATAAAATGGATACGCGAAGCCCGACTTCCGAATATTATTTTTCAACTCCAACCGGAATCACTTAAAACCTGTATAAATATGAAAACAAAAAATTTACTTCTCGCGGCGTACCTCCTTGTTCAGACAGGGTTGCTTCAGGCTCAAAACACATTTCCTGCTTCAGGCAGCGTTGGTATTGGCACAGCCAGTCCTTATTCCTCAAGCCTCCTGGAGGTCCGGTCAACCTCAAAAGGATTTCTTATTCCGCGGATGACGCAGGCGCAGCGCACTGCAATTGCCTCTCCTGAAACCAGTTTACTTATTTATCAGACGGATCAGGTGCAGGGATTTTATTATTATGCAAGCAACGGCTCCTGGCTGCTGCTGAATAATGTGAGAGGACTAAACAATAATATTTTTATCGGCCAGACTGCAGGAGAAAAGAGAACAACAGCGAAGGGTAATATCGCCATTGGAAAAGCAGCATTAAAAAAGAACACCACGAGGAGCTTCCTCGTTGCAGTTGGCGATTCAGCGTTGTGGAACAATGGTACCGGAGTATCGTCATCTTTTGAAGCCAACTACAACACGGCTATAGGGTCGATGGCATTAAAAAACAATTCAATAGGCGCATGGAACACTGCCGTCGGCTATAAAACATTGTATTCAAATACCATCGGCAATTCTAATACTGCCGTAGGATCAGAGGCGCTTCAGACGAATTCTTACGGAGAGGGAAATACTGCTATCGGGCATCACACCCTGCAGTATAACAATGGCTTCAGCAATGTGGCTGTGGGGAAAAATGCATTAAACGCTAACACCTCCGGATCCGATAACGTGGCATTGGGCAGGGAAGCCCTTTTCAGCAACACCGACCGCAGCGGGTGCGTGGCCATTGGTAGCGGCGCATTGTATAATAACGGTATAGGCGTGGCTTTTTTTTATGAAGCTTCAGATAATGTTGCCGTTGGCCATGAGGCATTAAATGCAAACACAACCGGCTTTGACAATACTGCAGTTGGAGCACATGCATTGTATGCGAACAATACTGGTTTTAATAATACTGCGATCGGCAGCTATTCAATCAGTCAGAACTCGACAGGGTTTTATAACACTGCCATAGGCGATGGTACGCTGTCGGGCAATACCACGGGCGAGCGTAACACGGCTATCGGACACAGCTCACTTGTAAGCCTCGTTACAGGAACCCATAATACCGGTCTTGGCTCAAATACAAATATGGATGTTGCCATCACGAATTCCACTGTTATTGGAAATAACGCCTATCTTAACACAAGCAACAGTTTTGCACTTGGAAACAGCAGCATTGTATCCATCAAAGGGCAGGTGGGATTTACCACATTTTCAGATGCGCGGATAAAAAATAATGTAGCCGAGAATGTTCCCGGGCTTTCATTTATCAATGCCCTTAGGCCTGTTACCTACCAGTATGATATTCATAAGCAGAATGAAATGATGGGCGTAAAGGACAATGGAGACTGGACAGGGAAATATGATATTGAAAATATGAGGTTCACTGGTTTTATTGCACAGGAAGTAGAAGCCGCTGCAAGAAAAGCTGAATATGATTTCAGCGGAATTGATAAAACCGCTGACCTTTTAGGACTCCGGTATGCAGAATTTACGGTTCCGCTTGTAAAAGCAGTACAGGAGCTTGACAAAAACGGCAGGAAGCTGGAAGAGGAGAATGCCATGTTGAAATCCAGGTTGGAAGCTATGGAGCAGGTTGTGGCAGAAATGAAATCATGCATGGAAACTGTTTGCGCTCAAAGCCCGGGAAATAAGCTTTCAGAGCCGCTAAAACGCAGTTTCCTGAATATAACACCAAACCCCTCCACAGGCAAAACAATGATTACCTATAGCATTGAAAAACCGGTGACCAGTGCGCTCATCAAAATAACTGACGATAAAGGTGTCCTGGTAAGATCAATTTCAGCCAATACCTCAGGATCTGGAAGCGTTGAGATTGATTTAAGCAGCCAGTCAAATGGCAAATATATTGTTCAGCTTTGCAGCCAGGCAGAAGTATTAATGTCTGCATCGCTCATCATTAATAAATAATATCGTGTCTAGATTGCCCTTCCCTTCTACGGGGAAGGGCTTTTTCTTACATCGGTGGCGATCCGCTGCCTGTGGGTCCTGTAAGCAACCCTTTGAGCGATTCCAGCGTGTCGGCCTCTTCTTTTTTCTTATCCGGCCTCTGCCTGAGTATCCTTGGGAATCTTACTGCCACTCCCGATTTGTGCCGGGATGAAATGTTGATCCCTTCAAACCCTATTTCAAAAACCAGTTCGGGTTTCACCGTGCGTACAGGTCCGAATTTTTCAAGTGTATTCTGTTTAATAAACCTGTCCACCTCACGAATTTCGGCATCGGTCAAGCCGGAATATGCCTTTGCAAACGGAACCAGCTTGTCGTCGTTCCATACAGCAAATGTATAATCGGTATAAAGTTCTGCCCTCCTGCCGTGACCCTTCTGGGCATACACGAGCACTGCATCAACGCTGTAAGGATCGGTTTTCCACTTCCACCAGTTGCCTTTTTTCCGTCCCGTCAGGTAAGGCGACTTCCGCAGCTTGATCATGAATCCTTCCGATGACATTTCGCGGGCTATTGCGTGTAGCGCTTTCAGCTCATCCCAAGAGGAGAATCTGACAAGGGGCGAAAGGAGAAGCCCGGTGTCCGACATCCGTTCCTCAAAAAGCTGAGCCAGCAAATCCCGGCGTTCCTCCTGCCGGAGATTTCGTATGTCCTGTCCGTTATGCTCCATTATGTCATACATCATAAATGAAGCGGGCGCCTCTTCAAGTATTTTTCTCGTGATGTTTTTCCGGCCGATCCTCGTCTGAAGTACGTTGAATGGCAGTGGTACCTTTCCATGAACACATAATATTTCTCCGTCAAGGACGGTGCCGTCGGGGAGCAGGTCTTTAAGCACATGAAGTTCAGGAAATTTTCCAGTAACCAGTTCTTCGCCGCGGCTCCAGATGAACAGTTCCCCTTTTCTCACGATAACCTGCGCACGAATTCCATCCCATTTCCATTCGGCCATCCAGCCGGCAGGGTCGCCAAGGGTCTCAACGCCTCCCTCAACAGCATATGCAAGGAAAAAAGGATATGGCCTTGAAATCTCATCACGCGGATTCTCTGCGAAAACCAGCTCGCTGAAGCTCGTCGTATATGGGTCCCAGTTACCCATGATGCGATGAGCCATCACCGAAGGATCGGTGCCGCTCACTTCCGCAATTGCTCTTATCACAAGCGTCTGTGAAACACCGATTCGCAGGCTTCCCATCAGCAGCTTGTTGAAAACAAAAACCTCAAATCCCGACAGGTTGTTCCATGCTTCCAGGATGAAACATTTTTTCTCATTCTCATTTGCATCCATCATTTGCCTGAATGATTCAAACCATCCGGACAATGAGACATGGTTCGTTCCTGAAGACGATGGAAGTATAAGGGATATGGTTTCTCCAAGATCGCCAACGCTGTTGTAGCTTTCCCTGAAAAGCCATTCGGGTATGCCCGCCGCTTCAATTGCCCACTGCTGGATCTGTGCTGTCTTGATTAGCCTCGGTGGCCGGCGCCCACTGAAAAGGGCGAGGGCCCAGATCTTATCCTCCTCAGGCGCGCCGGCAAAATATTTTTTGAGCAAGGCGACTTTTTCGTTCGTCTTATTAGTCTGGTCAAGGTCGCTGAAGAGCTCGCTGAATCTTTTCATATGGCCTGGTTCTCTGACGGGGGCTGACCGGTTTCTTCTTCTTCCCTTCCATACATGGTTGACACTTCAGCCGCGGAAATTCCGATCCCGTTGAGCCATTTTGAAAATACAGACGTATAGCCATGCGTTACATAAACCTTTTCAGCGCCGGTTTCTCTGATTGCTGCATTAAGCCCTGTCCAGTCGGCATGATCTGACAATACAAAACCCCTGTCGGCCGCACTCCTGTTTTTGGCTCCGCGGAGGGCCATCCAACCCGAGCAATAGCCAAGGCTGTAAGGTTCAAATTTTTTCAGCCACGGGCTGTTGTCTGCCGAGGGAGGCGCAAATATCATGGTGCTTTTAATAGATGATCGGTCGGTATCGCGCGTGATCAAAGGAACTTCAGGAAGAGAAAAGCCGGCAGCCTTCAGTTTTTCATTTACATTAAAAACGGCACCATGGCAAAAAACCGGTGTTTCATAGGGCAGCAGGTTGGTCATAATGCGTTGCATTTTTCCAAGGCTGTATCCCATGAGAACAGAATTTTTCCCCTCAGCAGCATTTGACTTCCACCAAGACCGGATGTCATCAAAGATCTCGGCCTGCGGCCTCCATTTGTAAACCGGCAATCCGAAAGTGGACTCCGTAATAAAAACATGGCATTTTACCGGTTCAAATGGAGTACAGAATCCATCATCTTCAACCTTATAATCCCCGCTGGCCACCCAAACCTCACCCTGATATTCAACCCTTACCTGTGCCGAACCGATGATATGCCCTGCCGGATGAAATGAAAATTTAACATCATTCACATGGAAAGACCTGTTGTAGTCAAAGGTTTCAAGTGATAAGCCATCTCCCAAACGCAATCGTAAAATGGCTTCCGAATCCCTGTGTGAGATATAGTGCCGTGACCCGAACCGGGCATGATCGCTATGGGCATGTGTAATGACGGCCCTGTTTACCGGTTTCCATGGATCGATATGTACATCTGCCCTGGGGCAATATATGCTGTAACCTGTAAAAACAAGAAGGTTGGATTCCATCCGGATAGGCAACACTTTAAAATGATTTGTTATTTGTATTATTTTAATTTTACATTATCTTTGCCCAGCCTTATAAAAGCATGCCTTCGCTTCTGACGTACCCGCGGCAGCTATTCAGTGAAAAGTAACATTTATTTTTTTTAGTATCCCTTGTTAGTTATTGCATTGCGGGAGTTATTGTGCTCCCATTTCATTTGTACAAAGTTGAATTTTTTAAATTTAAACTGTATGCTATGAAAACAACTATGTCTTATTCCGATTTAAAGCTTGAGAAAAAAAGCGCCATGTCTTATAAGGAATTTAAGAAAGACTACCTGTATCCCCTGAGGCCGGTGGTACTAAAAGACGCGGCGAAGAACTGGAAGGCCCTGGGTAAGTTCACTCCTGAATTTTTCAAGAAAAATTATGGACATATTGTCAAAAACATAGGCGGGAAAGATTATACACTTGGTGAATTCATCGACCTGATGATTAATTCTGATGAGAAAAATCCTGCACCATATCCATGCAAGATCGATGTTATCAAATATATGCCCGAGCTGGTTGCCGACATTTCGCCACGCCTCAGCTATACTCTTCCCGACCGCATCACCAGTCCCCTTATTCCGAAGGGATTTTTAGGAGGCGCCGACAATTACGAGCTGTTTTTTGGTGGTGTTAACGGCTGGTTTCCCTACATTCATTATGATTACATGCACCTTCATGCATTTATAACACAGGTTTACGGCGAGAAGGAGTTTATCATCTATACACCCGACCAGGAGAAGTATCTATACATTGACGAAAAGGAGCCATGGCAATCAGCAGTAAAAAACTACCACGATCCCGATCTAAGCAAGTACCCGTTGTTTGCGAATGCAAAACCAACAAAGGTGATCGTCGGACCCGGCGAAACGCTTTTTATACCGTGTGGATGGTGGCATACTGCGCGTTCGGTCACACCAACCATTTCTGTAGCATACGACCTGCTCAACGCATCTAACTGGAAGCAATTCAGCAAAGACGTTGAGCTGATGGTTAAACGCTCCGGGAAACTCAAGGCCAAGCTGATCAGCGCATACCTGAAAGGTGCTGGAATGCTGATGTCAGCTGCCGGGATGTAGGTTAATTTCACAGGATAACAAACAGCATGACCGACACAATGGCGATCATGATCAGGATTGCCCAAAGGTCGGCAGGAAAGAAGTCCCTGTACTTTTTGTATTTGTTCTTAAGGTAGCTCAATGCTGCAAAAGTAGCAGTTTACGGGTTATTCTTTAGTTCTGCCATGAACCCCATACTTCAACCGAAATAAAAAATCCAATAGTTAAAAGCCTTAACTGTATTTTGTATTATCATTGCAGGATTAAATTCCTGTTAAAAAGCTACGCATGAGCATAAATTCCATCCTTCAGGTACTCATTCCCAAGGATAAGAAATTCTTTCCGTTGTTCGAGCAGGCTTCAGCAAACCTGCTTGCGATTTCAAAAGTTCTTTATGAGGCATTAAATGCCGATGGTGACAAACGGAAACAGCTTATCAAAGAGATCTCCAGGCTGGAACATGTGGGGGATGAAATAACTCATCAGATATTCCACGAGCTTGGAAGCAATTTCATAACGCCGTTCGATCGTGAGGATATACAGAGACTTGCTTCTGTGCTTGACGATGTGATTGATTTTATTCATGGATCGGCGAAAAGGATCGAGCTGTACAAAATTGAAAAGATCCATCCCTCGATGATCAAGCTCGGAGAGCTGATCCTTGAAAGTGCGTTTGAGCTGAACAAGGCCATCCCGCAGCTGCGCGATATGCGTGATGTTTCCCGGATAAGGGAAGCATGCGTAAAGATCAACAGCATTGAGAACCATGCCGACGATATTTTTGACATGGCAGTGGCAAGATTGTTTGAAGAAGAGACCAATGCGGTTGAGATCATCAAGATAAAGGAGATACTGTCGGCTCTTGAAACGGCTACAGACAGGGCCGAGGATGCTGCCAATGTCCTGGAATCGATTTTAATCAAAGCATATTGATTCATTAGGCTGGATTTTATGATAGGGATCATTATCATTACCATTTTAGTCGCTTTTATTTTTGATTTTGTGAACGGCATGAACGATGCCGCCAATTCAATTGCAACCATTGTTTCCACCAAGATCCTTTCACCCAGTAATGCGGTGATATGGGCAGCGTTCTTCAATTTCGTCGCGCTTTTTATTTACGGTACACATGTTGCCAAAACACTTGGAAGCGGAATTGTGAGGCTGGAAAACGACTTTGTAAATGTTTACATGATCCTGGCAGCATTGCTTGGCGCCATTATCTGGGCTTATTTTTTCTGCGCACGGTTCGGCATTCCGGTTAGCTCATCACACTCTCTTATCGGGGGACTTATCGGAGCGGCACTGGTGAAAGGTGGTTACGCTGCCCTGATCCTGGGCCCGAATTTTTTCGAGACCAAGATATTCATCATTTTTTTATTCATTTTTATTGCACCCATAATCGGGATGATTGGCGGGTATTTTATCATGGTGCTGACGATGTGGATATGCAGGAAGCGCAATCCATCAAAAGTTGACCGTTTTTTCCGGGTTGGCCAGCTTGTCTCATCGGCTGCCTTCAGCCTTGGGCATGGCGGTAACGATGCGCAAAAAACGATGGGGATCATAGCCATGCTTTTATACAGCTCACGAAACGAGCCATTGATCCGTGATTATCTTTACCAGTTCGATGATTTCAGGGTTCCGTTATGGGTGATCTTTGGTGCGCATTTTATGATAGCAATGGGGACGCTTGCGGGCGGATGGAAGATCGTAAAAACAATGGGCTCTAAAATAACACATCTGAAACCGGTCGGCGGATTCTCAGCTGAAACCGCCGGTGCAGCTACATTATATTGGGCCACTATGGCAGGGATACCGGTAAGCACGACACAAACCATAGCCGGATCAATCATGGGTGTTGGAACAACAAGGGGATTGTCGGCCGTAAAGTGGGGACTGGCAGGTAACATCATCGCAACGTGGCTTTTAACCATTCCATGCTCTGCGATCCTGAGTGCGATTGTTTATTTTATTATTACGCTGCTTCAGCCTTATCTTCCAGCATAAAAGGAATTTATAGTTTCTGGTTTAAAGTTTAAAGTTGGTGATATGTGCTTGCGAAAGTAAGCAGAAAATATTTCCCGGTAATCGTCAGCAAAGTGCACTATTCTTTTGTCGGAAACCATTTTGGTGCGATTTCCCGCCGCATTCATTTTTTATCTATATTTAATCACTCAAAACCCTTACGATCATGAAACATGCATCAGTGGTTTTCCTATTATTTTCTTTTCTTCTTTTTTCTAATGCTTCATTTTCCCAGGCCCCTGTTATAGAATGGCAGAATACGATTGGAGGGGATGGTATGGATTACTTCTCTTCCATGGTAAAAACATCGGATGGCGGATATTTGGTTGGTGGATATTCTCTTTCCGGAATTTCCGGGGATAAAACGGAAGATATGATCGGACAGGCAGACTACTGGGTTGTTAAGCTGGACTCAATCGGCAATATTCAATGGCAGAATACCATCGGCGGAACGGAGAATGATCTATTATGTACAGTAATCCAAACCTCTGATGGTGGATACATCTATGGCGGGTCATCATGGTCGCAGGCAGATGGTGATAAATCTGAAAACAGTCAGGGACAAGATGATTTTTGGGTTGTGAAGATTGACAGTAGCGGAAATATTCAGTGGCAGAATACAATTGGGGGAAGTGATGAGGATGTTTTAACCTCTATTTCACAGTGTCCAGATGGAGGATTTATATGTGGAGGAAGGTCTATGTCGGGTATATCCGGCGATAAAAGCGAGGGTAGTATGGGTGGTTTATGGGACTATTGGATAATAAAACTGGACTCCATCGGGAATATTCAATGGCAGAATACCATTGGCGGAGCAGAGGATGACGTTTTAAGTTCCATAATTCCGACAAATGATGGAGGGTACATATGCGGGGGTACTTCGAGATCGGATATTTCCGCAGATAAATCCGAAAACTGTAAGGGGAATTATGATTATTGGGTTGTAAAGGTAGATTCAACAGGCAATGTTCAATGGGAAAATACAATTGGCGGAGATCATATGGACATTTTAAGCAATGTTTTTCAA
>Ga0190272_10000148_pt1 | contig 44039 bp, 41 predicted proteins | sample Popmic504T_FD_133746 | JGI IMG/M metagenome (GOLD analysis project Ga0190272, IMG submission 133746) | Populus adjacent soil microbial communities from riparian zone of Shoshone River, Wyoming, USA - 504 T | ecosystem: Environmental > Terrestrial > Soil > Riparian zone | place: USA: Wyoming...
AATAGCTCTCGGAATTGGGTCGTTTTCTTTCCTCGGGGCTCTACGGGCGAAGTCATAAACGGGGCGGCCAGACTACCACGGAATGATTGACGCCGCCCGCGACCCAATCGTAACTACTCGGGCTCACTAAATCCTGCAATGCTAACGACTGCCTCTCCTTCAATCGACGAACTCATCCGCGAAGCGGTCGCGAAATCCGACGAACCGGATCTGCGGCGCCAATATTCCGCCCAGGACGAATTTGTGGTCGTGCCCGATTTTCTGCCAGCGGACGTTTTGGAGCAATGGGAAGGCCATTTGCCGTCACTCGTGCCGCAGATACATCGCAATTATCTGCCCGGTCACAAAAAGGGCGGAAGTGTCGGCTACGACGTAGTGCGGTCGATCGCGCCGGCCATTACCGCAGTGTATCACAGCGAGCAGTTGCTCGGATTCCTGCGGCGGATCGCTGGCGCGGAGATGAAGGAATGTCCGCCGAGCGATCAGCACCGCTGCGCGTTCTACGCCTACACGGAGGAGGGTGATCACATGGGATTCCATTACGACACCTCGTATTACAAGGATCGGCGCTGGACCTTGCTGGTCGGGTTCCAGGACGACTCGAGCTCGCGCCTTCTATGTCATCTGCACACGAAGAACCCGGGCCATGAAGTTGAAAAGCTCGAGCTGAAAATGACACCGGGCATGCTGGTGCTTTTCAACGGCGACAAGGTTTATCACTCGGTCACGCCGGTGAAAGCGGGCGAGACGCGTTACGTGGTCTCGATGCAATTCGTCACCTCCGGCGAAATGAATCCTTTCATGCGTTTCATTTCCAACATGAAAGACGCGGTCGGCTATTTCGGGCTGCGCGGCGTCTTCGGCGGCGGCAAGCGCAAGCCGGCGCAGTGAGCAAGACTCCCGCCGTCCTGGTGTGCAAAGCCCGGACGGGCAGCCTGGAAATTGCGGGACTAACCGTCCTCGATCGTTTGGTCGTGACCGTTCACCGTGCCGGTTGCGCACCGATCTACCTGACTGGAGAGAGTCCGCCGGCGCTTCCGCGGGCGGAGGCCTTGGGGATCGACATAACACATGAGCCAGCGCCGCACTCGCATGACGCCCCGCTCCTGATCGACGACAGCGTTTTCGTAGATGTGCGCGACTTGGAGAATGTAATCGCACAGCGTGGACAATTGGTCTCGGCCAACGGCCTCCCGCTCCCGGTGCGAATGACAGTCGAACATCCCAAGCCGGTCGTAGCCGGACCCGCGGCGATGCTGGTTGTCGATGCCAGCTCTGCGGCCGAGGCAGACCGCAAGCTTTGGGCCTCGCTGACCAGCACCGCGGATGGATTGGTTGATCGCTTCCTAAATCGTCCGATCGGCCGGCCCCTTTCGAAGCTGCTCGTCCGGACCCCGATCTCGCCCAACCAGGTCTCGATCGTTTCGATCTTGATCGGCGTCGCGTCAGCCTGGTTCTTCGCCCGCGGAAATTTCGTGACTGGCGCGCTGGTCTTCCAGCTTTGCGCGATCATCGATTGCGTGGACGGCGATTTGGCCCGGGCCTTGTTCAAGCAGTCGCGTTTGGGCAAATGGCTCGATCTCGGCGGGGATCAGGTTGTGCATTTCAGCGTATTTGCGGGCATCGGAGTCGGAGTTGCTCGCCTCGATCCGTCTGTTCCCGCACTCGCGCTCGGGGCAAGCGCCGCCCTCGGTGTTTTGCTTTGCTTCACGGTAATTGTCCGTGCCCTGCGGCAACCTGCCGCGCAGCGCGGTCCACTGCTGAATAAATTGCTCGATGCCACCGCGAACCGTGATTTTTCCGTTCTGCTCCTGGCGCTCGCGATCTTCGGCCGGATGGATTTGTTCCTCTGGATGGCTGGAATCGGAATTCACATTTTCTGGATCGCGTTGATCGCGCTGCTAAGTAGTCGCGCTACGCCTGCGATGTCGCGCGAGGCCGCATGAAGCTTGCGCTTAGAATTCTCGTCGCAGCTATCGGACTCGCGCTCTTCGCGTGGTTCGTCCAGCGGGCCGGGGTTGGGGAGATCGCGCGTGCCTTTACGAATCTCGGCTGGCTCGCGCCTGTGGTCTTGCTCCCGTTTGGCCTGGTTTATCTGCTCGATACCCTGGGTTGGCGTTTTGCTTTCGGCGACGAGGGCGTGCCTGGAGTTGGGTTCGGCACTCTGGCGCGCATTCGCTGGGCGGGCGAATCGATCAACACGGTTCTGCCTTCAGCTTATATCGGGGGGGAGGCGGTCAAAGTGCAACTGCTGCACAAACGCGGAGTGCCGAGAGTGCACAGCGCGTCGAGCGTCGTGGCGGGGAAGACGGCGCAGATCGTAGCGCAGGTCATGTTCATTGCGGCCGGAGCTGCCGCGGGTGTGGCTATCCTGCCTCAGGACTCGCCGGCGCGTGCGGGAATGCTCACGATCACCGCGTTGGCGGCCGTCATCGTGGCGTTGCTTATCTGGCTTCAGCAACGCGGGATGTTCCGAACCCTTTCCGCAATCCTGCCCGTGCGGGCTTTGACGAAGCGGGCGGAAAGTCTTCGGCGCCTTGATGAGCGCATTTTTGAATTCTACCGTAAAGATCGGCTCCACTTTCTGCTCAGCACCGCCGCTTACTTCGCCGGCTGGATCGCGGACACGCTCGAAATTCTGCTCGTGTCGCATCTGCTGGGAATGCCGATTGATTTCAGCCAGGCGCTGGCCGTGGAGGCGTTTATCAGTGTCGCCAAAGCGCTGGGCATTTTTGTTCCGGGCGCGCTCGGTGTGCAAGAGAGCGGGATTGTTTTTCTCTGCTACTTGTTCGGGTTGCCGCCCGCCTTGGGTGTCTCCTACGCCATCATTCGCCGCGGACGCGAGATCGTGTATGTCGCCATCGGCGGGATGTTCCTTTACGCCGAGGGCCTCTCCTTCCGGAGGCAGATTGCACGACCTGAGGAGGCGGTGGTTTGAAAGCGATCATTTGCGCGGCGGGCAGGGGAGTTCGCTTGGGAGGGAATTCGCCGAAGATTCTGCTCGAATTCGGCGGACGCACGCTGCTCGAGTGGCATGCCCTGCGGCTGCGCGAAGCAGGCGTGCGCGACGTGGTCGTTGTCACCGGACATCTGCGCGAGCAGATCGCGGGCGTTCTTCCGGGGACAGGCGCGCGTCTCGAAATAAGCATGCGCGAGTTGGCGAACGAGCGCTTCCACGAAGGCAGCGTCCTGAGTCTGGCGGCGGCGGTGCCGGAAATCGAAGGAAGCCGGACCCCGATTTTGCTGATGGATGCCGACGTCCTTTATCCAGCACAGATGCTCGAACGGCTGATCGGCTCGTCCCATCCAACGGCGTTGCTGCTCGATCGGGAATATTCCACCAAGGACGACGATCCTGTTCTCGTGCCAGTCAACAATGGCCGCCCGTTCGAGTTTCGGAAGAAGTGGACCGGAGCGGCCGATTTTGTGGGCGAGTCGATTGGTTTTTTCAAAATTAGTCCCGGCGATTTGCCGATGCTGATCAACGAAACGCGCGCGCGCAGTGCCGGGGCGGAGGTTCGCGATTCCTACGATGATGTCCTGCGGGCGATGGTCCTGGCCGATCGCTTCGGCTGCGAGGATGTGACTGGCGTGCCCTGGACGGAGATAGATTTTCCCGAGGACGTGTCTCTGGCGCGCAATGAGGTGCTGCCACAAATCGAGCACGGGAAAGGCGCCGCTCCTTGATATGCGAGACGCGGCGCTCCAGGAGATCTTCGCCGGCCAGCAGGTGCTCGTTACCGGCGCTTCCGGTTTCATCGGATGGCATGTCGCTGACCAATTAGTGCAGTCCGGCGCCAAAGTGCGCGCGCTCGTCCGCCCGGCTACGGCGCGAAACGAAGAAGCGTTCGAATGGTTTGAAGGCGATCTTTTGCGGCGAGACTCGCTTGAAGCGGCGGTGAAAGATTGCCGATACGTGTTTCACGTCGCGGGCGACTACCGCTTCTGGGCGCGGGATCCGAAGGAGATTTTCGCGAATAACGTGCAAGGGACGATCAATGTCCTCGAGGCAGCCAAGTCGGCCGGGGTGGAGAAAATTGTCTACACCAGCACCACAGGCATCCTGGAAAAAGGGACGAAGGAACGCCTCGCGACCGAAGCTCGGCTTGTCTCGCCTTCGTCGTTCACCGGTCCGTACAAGCGCTCGAAATTCGAAGCGTTTCGCGAAGCGCAAAAGCGCGCCGAGGCCGGATGGCCGATTGTGACCGCGCTTCCCACCGCCCCAATCGGACCGCACGACCGGAAACCAACACCCACCGGCATGATTATCGTGCAGTTTTTGAATGGACGGATTCCGATGTTGGCTCGGACGGGACTGAACTTTGCCGACGTGCGGCAGTGCGCGCTCGGTCATCTCCTGGCGTTGGTTCGCGGACAGACCGGCGAGCGGTATTTGCTCGGCGGAACCAACCTCTGGTTACGCGAGTTCCTGCAAAAACTGGAGCCTTTCGGAAAGCATCGCGCGCCGCACCTTCACGCACCGCATTGGCTGAGCTACGCGACGGCCTGTGTGAGCGAGACGGCGGCTAACCTTTCGAAAACCTGGCAGCCATTCGTGACGCGAGAATCAGTCCGAATGTCGCGCGGCCCGCATTTCTCCAGCAATGAGAAAGCCGAACGCGAGCTCGGCTACGAAGCGATCCCGATCGAGGATGCAATCCGCGCCGCCGTGCAGGACTTCGCCGCGCGGGGGATGGTGCCGCGCACTGTCTAGAAAGCCGCGTGCAACGAGATCGAGCCGTAGGGCGCGCCGCCTTCTGATTCGTAGCGGACGCTGGCGCGATTGTAGTCGAATTCCCGATAGGGAAGATAACCACCCTCAACTGTGAGCCGGCACGCTTCGCCAATTTTCCAGGTGAGGCCGCCGCCGGTGCGAATCTCGGTGTAGTTGAGGATCGTATTGTTCAGGTTTCCAGGCTCACCCGGGTCGCCAACGAAGTCGTTATCCACGCGGAAGTTTTTCGAACGAATGTCGGCCCCTGCATAGATCGTGAGGTTGCGGTTCACTTCGTACTCGAGGCGAGGAGTCGGCACAGTTGCGTTCAGGACCCATTGCGGGGCAAATTTCCAACGCACGCCGCCGCCGGGGAGGACTGGATACTGGGCTTCGTAATCAACCCCGATCCCGAAAACGAACTGCAAGGTCGAACTGTAAAGATAAGTGCCTCCCATGAGGAAGGGAACGTTGAAATCCTGCCCTTCAAAATCGCGGCCGGAGTAGTAGCCCGGTTTGGCTTCCACCCGAACGAGAAGCGAATCGGAAAGCTTGGTGTCCAGCCCGATGATTAGCGCGGCCGATTGCAACCGGTCCGGTACTTGGGCGCCCGCGGGGATGTCGAAATCATAAATTTCATACTCCGCGCCGAGACGAAGGATGCCGACTTTCGTGCGTGGCAGGATGAGGACGCGCCCGAGATAGTTTTGTTCTTCGAAATTATTGATCTCCAGCGTTTGCCGCTTCACATCCCCACCGCCAATGAAGGTGCCCTGGAAATCGAATTCAAAGGCAAGCGGATCGATGTCGCCGTCATCGACCGGTGCCACCAGCATCTCCGCGAAGGAGTGGGTGGCGGCCAGAGCGAGAGTGAGGCCGAGCAGGCGGAGAGATTTTTTCATAAACGAGGCCGGGAGTGCGGGACACTCCTAGCGAACAGCGCCGGTGTCACGCCGAAAAAACGACACAACGCGTGAAATGTCTTTAATCATGGTGGACTCGGCGGCGATCCGCTCGATCCCGCGGAGTGACGCAACGGAGGCGGAAGAAATCATGTCGCCGCGCCAGACCAGGGTCGAGGCACGGCCTTCCACCTGCACTGGCCAGAGCTGATGAAGCGTTACTCCGGCGTAATAGCCGCCGCTGGCATAATAGCGGGTGTTCGCGGTTTGGATCGTCCCGCCCCCTCCGGTGCGACTGGAAAAGGTCCCAAGCGTCAGCACCCCCTGCTCATCCACGCTCAACAATTCCCAATACATCCCCGCTTTTCCTCCCGAAAGCAGACCGGAAAATTGCTTGCGAATTTTTTCCTGGCTGCCCAGGAGCCCGTTCAGCTCCTCCCCGGGGCGCACCGGCGGAGTCGCGTTGTCATACGGAGGCTGGCTCGAGATACCACTCTGGGCGCGACCGCTCAGGATCTTTGTCCAGGTGTTGGCGAAGTTTTCTCCGGAAAGCAGTTTCATTTCCGCGGCGCTGAGTTGCAAATCGGACGAGCGTTGCGCAGTCGCGTTGGTGAGGTAGCGGACGGCTGAATTGTCGGGTGCGTTCTGAAGCGCGGAGAAATTTGTCCCGCTGTCGATGTGCAGATAGACCTTCAATTCCGGATGGCGCGCCGGGTTCCAACTGCGCATTTTCGCGAGAAGCTCCGAGGGTGGAAATGGCGCCACATAAACCGTCTGCACGGAAAGATAACGCGCACTCCCCGATGAACCGCCGCGGACCGGTTTTGCGTCGCCTTTGCTGAGCTGCGCGAGATCGACCTTCGGGAAAACAGAAAAGCTGGCGAGCTCGGCGGCGGCATCTCCGCGCGCGGTTGAGATCTCGACGAAAAGCAGGATGACCAAGGCCGCGAAAAGCGGGAAGGAGCGCGGAATCAGGCGGCAGGTGGACGTTTCCATTTTTCGAAAAGGACATCTATTCCCATATTGGAGAGGTTGCAAACCTGTGGCGCTAACGGCGAACAATGGCGGATGGAGGCCGGATTCTAAACGGTTTCTCCGAGCACGGGGGAGTCGTCCCTTTCGTTCGAGGCAGGTTGCGGGGTTCGATAAAGGTCTTTGAAGAGATCAACGAGCACGATCACGAGGACAATCGCCATCAGTAGGGCAAGGTAGGGTAGCTTGATCACCGTAAAGTCTCCGAACAGGAAGGGGAAATAACTGAAGAGAGAGATCGTCACCACCGCCAGGGGGACATAGAAGCGGCGGGGAAAATAGAAGCCGTAGATAATGGCGAGGCAGTCGGCCACATAAAAGTAGCGCTCGTGCATGTAGGGGAGCGTAAACGGCACGAGCAGCGCGGAGGCGAGCGCGAGGCGGACGGTGAGACGTTTGCCCCAGGGCGCGTCACTTTTCAAACAGGCGTAGGAGAGGCCTCCAACGAGCGTTACCGCGAAAAGCAGGCCCGCGCGGCCGAACACCTTCGCATCGCCAGGGAGCCATTGGTAAAGATTCGGGGCGCTCGATGTCAGGCGTGAGTAGGTGTTCGTCTGTTCCAGGTAGATGGTCAGTAAATCGGAAAACGGGCGTCCGGCCAGGAGGGCCGGCCAACAGAGCGTCGCGTAAACGACCGGGACGAACAGAAAGTATTTCAACGGCACCTTCCCTTTGGCCCAGAGGACGAAGAAAACCGGAAGAAGAAATAGGGTCTGGAGCTTGAAGGCGAAGGCAATCGAGAAGAAAAAGACCGCGAGACCACCCTTGTGCCGGAGGAGGCAATAAAGCGCCGCGAGCAGGAACGTCGTGTAGAGAGCGTCGCACTGACCCCAGAGCGCACTGTTGAAAAAAATGGTCGGCGCGAAGAGGACTGCCGCGAAGGCCGCGAGCCAGACTGGGCGCCGGTCGTATTTGAGCCTGACCATGAGGAGCACAACAAGGGCGAGGGCGAAATCGCCAAGGAGGCTGATTGACTTTATGGCGTAAAGTTTCGGCAGCGGCAGGTTGGTGGCGAACCACAGGAGGTAGAGATAGGGCGGCGTGTAGTCGGAGAACGCGGTCTTAAACCCTTCGAAACCATTCCGCCGGAGATGGTCGTACCAGGGACCGAGGAAGTTGTGAGAGTCGTAAGTCTCGTAGGGGAACAGCGCGAGGCGGAGAAGGATCGCCAGCACGACGCAGAGCGTTACGAAAAGGAAATCCGTTACCGGGTTTTTCGTCAGGAGATTTCTAAGTAAAGGCATGATCCATGGCTGCGTGGACAGGGTCGTTCTTAGATGAATCGCAGGCAGGGAAAGCTTTGCGTCTCCATTTTGCAGAAGGGACTTTCATTGCCCATGGTAAAACCGTTGCAAACCAGGCAGAGGCGCTCCCTATTCTGTGGTTAGGCGCTTGGGGAAAGCGCCTCTACCTTCGCAAGAACTTCATGGCAGAACCCGTTATTTCTCTCGAGCGTCTTCGCAAAATGTACGGCGATTTTTGCGCGGTCGACGACCTTTCCCTCGCCATCACGCCCGGAACCATCTTCGGTTTTCTGGGGGCAAACGGCGCCGGAAAAACCACCACCATCCGCATGCTTTGCGGGCTGGTCCGGCCGACCGGCGGACACGCGACCATCGCCGGAGCGGACGTCTGGGAGGATCGCGCCGCCGTGCGTTCCAAGTTCGGATATGTGGCGCAACGCTTCAGTCTTTATCGGGACCTGACCGTGGAAGAAAACATCCGGTTTTTTGGCGGCGCCTGTCGCGTGCCGGGGAGCGAGCTGCCCAGCCGGATCACCCGTTTGCTTGCGCTGACCGATCTGGAAGGAAAGCGACTGGCCCCGGCGGGCAGTTTGTCGGGAGGCATGCGGCAATTGCTGGCCCTCGCTTGCGCCCTGGTCCACGAACCGCCTCTGCTCTTCTTGGATGAACCTACTTCCGGCCTCGATCCCGTTCACCGCCAGCAGATGTGGAATTTGCTCTACGATTTGAGTCATGGTGGGATTACGATCTTCGTCACTACGCACTACATGGATGAAGCCGAACGCTGCACCGAAGTGGGTTTCATCGAGAGAGGGCGCCTTCTCGCGAAAGCTTCGCCGCGCGCGCTCAAGGCGAGCTTCAATGCGAAGCTGCTCGAGATCGATGTCGAGCCGGTCATGCCCGCGCTCGTGCGTTTGCGCAATGAACCGGAAATCCTCGGAGTTTCGCTGCGGAGCGGCAGCCTGCGGCTCTATGCGGCCGACCCCGAGAAGCTGGTCGCGAGCTGGAAAGAACACTGGCCTTTTTCGGACTTGCGCTGGCTTGGCCAACGCTGGGTCGAGCCGGACATGGAAGATGTTTTTACCGCCTATTCACAAGGCTATGACGCGGTCTTGAAATCACATGAATCTTAGTTCCTTCGCCGCCATCGGGAGCGTTGCCTATAAGGAGTTCCTCCATATTTACCGGGACCGGCGCGTCCTTGTTTTGCTTCTCATTCTCCCGCCGCTCTTCACGCTCATCTTCGGGCATGCCTTCGAATCGGGCGAGCGGAAGAACGTGCCGGCTATTTTGGTGAATCACGACCCCACGCCGGCCACGGAGGGTTTCGTCGAGTTACTTCGCGCCAACGAGACTTTCGCCTGGCGTGAAATGGCGCCCGGCCAGGGAGACGAAAGCGACCTCCTCCAGCAGCGCGTCCGAGGCGCCCTGGTCATCCCGAGCGGGTGGGGCGAGAGCCTGACCAATGGCGATCCCATCCCGTTGCGGCTCAATCTTGACGGCAGCGACACCAGCACGGCCGAACAACTGCTGGGCAGCCTGCATAAAACGCTCGGCGATTTTCAAAAAAGCCAGCAGGAAGTGATGGTCGATGCGCTGCCGGATGAAGTCATCCAGCTGGCGAAGAAACTGCCGATCGAAGTGCGGAAGCAATTCGTCTCCGCGATGTCGGCGTGGGAGATCGACGATAAGATTCTCTACAATCCCGAGGAGCGATTTATCGATTACGTGTTGCCTGGCGTGATCGGGATCATCCTGCAACTGATCACGGTCACGCTGATGGCTTGCACGATCGCCCGCGAACGCGAGTCGGGCACGCTCTATCAGTTGATGGTCACTTCGCTGCGGCGCGGCGAGATCGTGATCGGCAAGATCCTGCCCTACCTCGCGATTTCGATCTTTCTGATTCTCGTCATCATCCTGCTGGCCGGCTGGCATTTCCGGGTAAAATTTTATCAGCCGGGCGCGCTGGCGCTCATCTGCTTTCTGTTCCTGCTCTGCTCGCTCGGGCTGGGCCTCCTGATCTCGGCGCTCTCGAAGACGCAAACTCAAGCCATTCAGTTCTCCGTTTTTTTCTTGTTGCCAGTCTTCATCCTTTCCGGCGCTTTCGCCCCGATCGAACAGCTGCCGAAAGCGATTGCTTACGTCGCTGAGTTATTTCCCCTCACGCATTTTTGTCGCGCCTTCCGGCTGGTGAATCTTTATCACGCCACGCCTAGTTTCTACGCTTCCGACTTGCTCATCATGTCGGCCGGCGCCGTGCTTACCTTCCTCGGCGCCGCGTTTCTCCTGCGCCGGATCGAGCAGTAGGCGAGCTGCGATTACCTAAAACTTCGCTTTCACCGCGAGCCGGAAGTACGGCGCTGGATCGGTCCGATAATCCTCGCCCGCGCGGTTGAAATCGAAAGAACGTTGGAGGGAATATCCGGCGCCGAGATCGACGGAGATTGTCTCAGTCGGCGTGTAGGTCAGTCCTCCTCCCACACGATAGTCGGAGTAATCCACCTGCGTTCCGCTTAATTTACGCGGGAGGATATCAGCATCATGGTCCGTCCGGAACGATCCGCCCACCAACTCGCCCCCGATCCACAACTCCAGATTTTTCATCGGCGAATAAATGATCCGCGGATCGGGAACGATGCCCATGATCCGGAGATTGTCGCACGGCAACCAGATCAGGCCGACGAGAGGAAGGACGGGGAATTTGCCTCGGAGAAAGGAGGAAGTCGCTCCCGCGAGGAAATAGAGCTTGTCGTCCTGAAGAACGAAAATGCGGCCAAAGCTCATCGGCACATCGAAGGAAGCGATGTCGAAATCGTCCTCGGTGTAAAACCCAGGCCTCATGTGAAAAAACGCGCCTACATGTTTGCCCCGCATGTAGTCGACTCCAATCACACCGGCGACGCTTTGGAGGTGATCGGGTACGGGCGCGGCGGTCGCGCCGAAATCGAATCTGTTGTAGGCGAGGCCGAGCCGAAGATAGAAATTTCCACTCAGCTGGAATCGATGCGCCGCTTCGATTTCCGTTTGGAGCGCGTCCTGCTCACCGAAGTTGCCGAGGTCGCTCCCGAAAACATAGCCGTTCTTCGATTCGAAAATGTTGCGGGGCACCGTTTCCTCGGAAACGTCGCCAAAACCTCTGCCATTGAAACCATTTATGGTTTCCGCCACGCCAGCCGCCGCGCCGAGCAGGAGAAGAAAAAGGCTCCAGAACGGTTTGCTCCCGGGCCATTTCATGAAGAGCGGAGGTCGAAAGAGCATCGGACTTAGGGTGGCATTTACTCGTGCCGCGGAACTCTAGGCAAATACTTTTTCTGGAAGGAGAGAAACAAAGGCGATCGTGAGCGATGCAAAAATGGCGCCAGTCATTGGAACAGCCCAGATGCGCGGAGGACTCGCCTGCGTTAAGAATGGTCCTGGATGAACATTCCCGAACAACTTTTGGCCGCCACGGACCCGCGGTTTGCCGCTCTCATTGCGCGGGCAAGGCCGTTTGACATCGCGGCTCGGCCGCTTGTTCGGCCGTTTCACTCTCTGGCAGAATCGATTGCCTATCAGCAGCTGAGCGGGAAAGCGGCCGCCACGATTTTCGGCCGCGTGCGCGCGCTCTATCCCAAACGAAAGTGGCTCGATCCCAAACTGGTTCTCGCGACTTCAGATGAAAAATTACGTGCTTGTGGACTTTCGCGCAGCAAGGTCGCGGCGGTGAAAGATCTGGCCGCGAAGACGCTCGACGGAACCGTTCCCTCAGCCCGCGTCCTGGCCCGCCTGAGTGACGAAGAGATCATCGAGCGACTGACCCAGGTGCGCGGAATAGGCCGCTGGACGGTGGAAATGCTGCTCCTCTTCGAGCTCGGCCGCCTGGATGTCTGGCCCGTCGCGGACTACGGCGTGCAGAAAGGATTCGCCAAGACTTTCGGTCGCAAGAAGCTGCCGACCACAAAGCAGTTTGCCAAAATTGGGGAGAAATGGCGGCCCTACCGGTCCCTTGCCGCCTGGTATTTTTGGCGGGCCTTGGATTCTCCGGAAGCGACGAGCCGGTTCGACTAAGCAAGCGTGGCCCAGGCAGGATGCCGGCCCCTCATTGCCGGGCAGCAAGATTGACTTCGCCAGGTCCCTCCCATAAAACGACGGCCGTATGGCAATGATTCATTTGGCTCGGGACGGCGCGAAGATCGGTGAGTTTTCCAGAGACGAAGTTCGGGAAGGTCTGCGCACAGGCAAATACTTGCCTACCGATATGGCGTGGGAGGAGGGAATGGCCGATTGGCGGCCACTCGGGCAAGTCGTAACTGACGAACCGGCTGGTGTTGCAGCGCCTGCGCCCGGCCCGGCTTACGCAAACGCGCTCCCGATCTCGGACGCGCCTGGCAGTGGGCTGCCTTGGGAACACCGGGAGGAGCTTGGGTTCCTGAAAGCCTTTTTCGACACCGTGGTTCTGGTTTTAACGAAACCGAACGAGGCCTTCGGAGTGATGAAGACCGAGGGTGGCCTGACCGACCCGCTGCTGTTTGCGCTCATCGGCGGGAGCGCCGGAACGATTGTTTCATTTCTGATGCAGATCGGGCTGCAGTCGGCCGGCTTTATGGCAGACCGGAATAGCGCCGTCCTCGGAATGGGGTTTGGGATCGTTTTCGCGATCATTCTGATACCGGCACTGCTGGTGGTCGGCATGTTCGTCGCGAGTGGCATTTTGCATCTTTGCCTCATGATCGTAGGCGGTGCGAGGAAGCCGTTTGAGACCACCTTTCGCGTGGTTTGCTTCTCGAGCGGAAGCACCTATCTCCTGGCTATGATCCCCCTTTGCGGTGGAATGATCGCTGCACTTTACAACCTCGTGCTGGAATGCATGGGATTGGCCCGCGCGCATGAAACCGAGATCGGCAAGGCTGTCATGGCCGTTCTGCTTCCGATCCTCGTATGTTGCGGCGGCGCGATGCTTATCGCCCTCGTGACCGGGTTTAGTTTGGTCAACCTCTTCTCAAGGGGCTAGGCAAGGGCTGATGCGTCTTGTGTGGCGTCGTCGCCTTGCCCGTGAAGGCGACCCGGAGCTGATCTGGCTCGCCGTTTCGGGGGCCGCGCTGGCAGGGGCGGCGGCGTGGTTCGCGCTCGCTTTGCCCTGGCCAAAATGTCCGTTCCTGGCGTTTACCGGTTTTCCTTGCCTGACGTGCGGGGCGACCCGCTCGACCATCGCGTTTTTGCAGGGAAACTTACCCGCGGCGCTGAGCTGGAATCCACTCGCCTTTGTCGCGCTGTGCGGGCTGGTCGCCTTTGCTCTTTACGCCGTCATCGTGCTCATTGGCGGGGCGCCGCGGCTGCGAATTGTAGATTGGAGCGTTACCGAAAAAAACATCGTGCGCCTTGCGGTGATTTGCCTGCTCGCGCTGAATTGGATTTACTTGCTCGCGCACCGGGAACAGTTCCAACGTCGTAGGTTGTCATTCCGAGCCGCGCACGGCGAGGGACCTCGCAAATGGTCGGGTGCTTCCGCGATCAAAGGGGCGGTACCTGCGGATGGCGCGTCGACTTTTGAGTAAAGGACAGTGCGGCGGGAGGCCCCTCGACGTTGCGCGGCGCGGGATGACAGGGCGGCGCTCACTCGCCAGTATTTGGTGATACCGATGCACGCCCGACGTCATCGTCGGGGGCGCCGCGATGGCTGGCGATAAAGGCGGTTGGGTCAAGCCAGCCACGCGTGTCTTCACGGTAACCCGGGCCGATAAACGGTGCAGTGAACTCTCGCATTTCGAAATGGAGATGCGCCCAGTATTTCCCATTTGCCGTCCCGACCGTGGCGATCTGTTCGCCTCGCCGCACGTCTTGCCGCGGCTCCACCAGAATGGTGTCGACGTGAGCGTAATACGACTGCACGAATTTGCGCGCGCCCTTTTCTTCATAGGCGTGCAGCACAATGATAATGTTGCCCCAGCCCGGACCTCCATCCCGCGCCAGCAAGACCCGGCCATCGGCGATCGCGTAGATCGGATCACCCAGGTCGCTGTTCTCGCCGCCGATTCCGTTTAGATCGTCGCCCAGATGGCGATTCTCGGTAAAAGGTTGTGCGTTGTAGGCAAGCGCGCCGTTTTCGCTTCCGACCGGGAAATCAAAACGGGCGGCGGTGGGGAGCGAGGCCAGAAAGGTCGCCGGGGGAAGCTGAAAGGCTGGATCAATCTTGGTGGGCCGTCGCAATTCCGGACCGAGACGAAAAGAAAGAGGGGCGATCAATGCGACGAAGAAAACGCAGGCTAGGAGCACGACCCAGCCCAGCGATGTTCTTCCCTTGCTCGTGAGTCTCTTCATCTTTACGCTCGCGCGATGCGAATTTTGGTTACGGGCGGCGCGGGGTTTATCGGTTCGCATCTGGTCGAGAAGCTGCTCGCCACCGGGCACGAAGTCTCGATTCTCGACGATTTCAACGATTTTTACGACCCACAAATTAAGCGGGCAAATGTCGGCTCCATCGCTGGCGACGTCCCAATTCATCAAATCGACTTGCGAGATAGCGCGGCGGTCAATGCGCTTTTTCATCGAGAGAAATTCGACGCGATCGCACACCTGGCGGCGCGAGCAGGCGTGCGGCCATCGATTGTTGCCCCCCAGCTTTACTACGACACAAATGTCAGCGGAACCTTGCACCTCTTGGAAGCGGCCCGTCTCACCGGCATTGAGCGATTTCTTTTTGCTTCCAGCTCGTCGGTCTATGGGATCTCGAAAACGGTGCCCTTTTCCGAGGAGTTGCATCTCACTCAGACGATCAGTCCGTATGCGGCGACGAAGATCGCCGGCGAGTTTCTTTGCTCGACCTATTCGCACCTTTATCAGATGCGAATTGTCGCTCTCCGTTTCTTTACCGTGTACGGCGCCCGGCAACGGCCTGATCTCGCGATCCATCAATTTACCAAACGCATCCACGCGGGCGATCCGATCGATCAGTTTGGCGATGGAACGACGAGACGCGACTACACTTACATCGACGATATTATCCAGGGTGTAATGGCCGGGCTGCGATACGAGGGTCCGCTCTTCGATATTTTCAATCTCGGCGAGAACGACACCATTCAATTGAAGGATTTGATTGCGGCAATTGAGAAGACGCTGGGTCGGAAGGCGAAAATCAACCAATTGCCCGAGCAACCCGGAGACGTCCCGCTGACCTGCGCGGATATTTCGAAGGCGAAGTCGCTCCTCGGCTATAATCCGACCACGCCCCTGAGCGTCGGACTGCCAAAGTTTGTCGAGTGGTACCTGCGGATGCAGGTATAGCTCGATCTGCCCCAAACTTGGAGCGCTCTTGGCCCTCCCACTTGCAAATGCCCCGGTAGCGCCCATACTTATTCACAGATGTCGGGAATGTTCTTCGGTAATCCGGGCGTTCGCTTTTCACGACGATTCAGTTTTTTTCAGATTCAGATGCACTATTTCGCATCGCGACTGTTTCGTTGGCTGACTGGTGCGGACGCCCATTGCTTTCGAAATTATTCCCGGCGCCTTGAGGCGGAGTTTCCAGCGGCGACGCAGATTGCTGACCAGCTAACGTTTTTTGGTTCGCGCGCCGCGGACCGTGCATCCACCGATGCGCTCCGTCCAAATTACAATTGGGTAGAACTTGAGGATCAACATGACATCTCAATCATCGGGGAGAAATGGCCGGCGTTCGCGTGGCGGCTCCCGCAGAAGGGGCGACAATCGCCCGCGGTATCAGGACCGTCCGGCCAGGCCGCCGGCGAAGAAAACGTTCTGGCAGAAAATCACGGCGCTTTTCACCGGTGGATCACCGGCGGCGTCCCGGCCGGCGCCACAGGCGCGGAGCACCAACAACGGCGTCGAGCTTTCGCGTTCGCCGCGTAAACCTGAATCGGTTGAAGTAACCACCCCCCGGCTTTACGTCGGGAATCTGTCGTTCGACGCGACGGAGAGCGATCTCTTCGAGCTCTTTAACGGCGTCGGAGCGGTGCAGAATGCCGAGGTGGTAACCTACAAGCACAATCAGCGGTCGAAGGGATTCGCCTTTGTCCAAATGCTTACGGTCGATGAAGCGAAACGCGCCGTCGAAGAGTTGCATGACAAGGAGTTCCTTGGTCGCAAGCTGGTGGTGAGCGGCGCGAAATCGAGCGAGCATCAGCCCGCAAACTGACAATCTGTCGCTTAGCAAGACCGGGAGACGAGGTGGCGTTGGCCGCCAGTCTCCCGGTTTTTTTGTCAGGTAGGGACGTTTTTCCGAAACGTCCGACGAATTTCTTTGCCTCTTGGAGAGAGAATCAACGGACGCCTTGGAAAGGCGTCCCTACCTGATGAAGCGGGTCTTCTTCATCGTCGGACCGACCGCGACGGGAAAATCGGAGATCGCGGCGGAGATCGCGCGTCAGCTAGACGCGGAGATCGTGAGTGCCGACGCCTTCCAGATTTATCGCGGGCTCGATTTGCTTACAGCGAAGCCCGACAGGAAGACTCTGGCGAAAGCTCCACATCATTTACTCAGCGCGGTGACGCTGAGCGAAGAAATGAATGTCGAGAAATTCCGGGCGTTGGCGGCGGCAGCGATTCAGGACATTCAAGCGCGCGGAAAGCACGCGATTGTCGTTGGCGGAAGCGGTCTCTACGTCAAAGCGCTGACGCATGGCCTGGCGCGGTTGCCCAGCGCAAGCGATGCCCTGCGGAAGGAATTAAATCAGGCGACGGTTGAAGAGCTGCACGCGCGCCTCCACACCCTGGATCCGGAGGGGGCGCAACGGATCGACCATAAAAACAAGCGGCGTCTGCTGCGGGCGGTGGAGGTTTGCCTCCTGACCGGCGAGCCGTTTTCCTCGCAACGGGCGGAGTGGCGGAACACGGGTTCCGCTTCGAAGGGAGTGCTCCTTTTTCGAGAACGAACTGAGCTTTATGAGCGGATCGATCGTCGGGTCGAAAAAATATTCACCGAGGGCGTGGTGGAAGAAGTGCGAGCGGCACGCGATCTCGGCCCGACCGCGCAAAAAGCACTGGGTTTGCGCGAGATCCAGGCGTTGCTTGCCGGTGAGCTCTCCGAGCCTGAGTGCATCGCAAAGATCCAGCAGGCTACGAGGCGTTACGCGAAAAGGCAGTTGACCTGGTTTCCGCGCCAAAGTAATTTCGAGCCGCTGAACTTATCCCTGCACGGCTCTTCCGAAGCCACCGAATCGATCGCGCAACGCGCTCGTCTCGCGTTTACGCAAATGGATGATTGAAGTTCGCCCGAAGAAAACGCAGGAGCGCGCGCTTCTGATCGGCCTCGAGCAAGACGGCGTCTCGAAGTGGGATCTGCGCGATTCGATGGAAGAATTGCGCGAGCTGGCGAATTCCGCGGGCGCCGAAGTGGTCAACACCGTCACGCAGAAATTGCAGAAGCCGACCGCCCCCTACTACATCGGGCGCGGCAAAGCGGAGCTGATCAAGGCATCGTTCAAGGACCAGCAGGTCACATCGGTGATTTTCGATGATGAGCTTTCGCCGGCCCAGGGCCGGAACCTGGAAAATTTGCTTTCGAGAAAAGTGCTGGATCGCACGCAGCTCATCCTGGATATCTTCGCGCAGCGGGCCCGGAGCCGCGAAGGGCGCCTGCAGATCGAGCTGGCGCAACTGCAGTATTTGCTCCCGCGGCTGACGCGGATGTGGCACCACCTCTCTCGCCAGACCGGAGGTATCGGCACGCGAGGTCCCGGCGAAACGCAGCTCGAAGTGGATCGTCGCCGCGTGCAGGAGCGGATTTCTCGGCTCGAGCGCGAGTTGGAAGGGGTGCGGAGAGTTCGCTGCGTGCAACGGCAGGGCCGCAAGCGACATCAATGGCCGGTCGCTGCCGTGGTCGGTTACACCAATGCCGGCAAATCGACCCTCTTGAATCTTCTCACCGGCGCCGACCTCATCGCGGAAGACAGGCTTTTTGCGACGCTAGACCCCACGACGCGGAATCTGACGCTGCCGAACCGGCAACGGTTGTTGCTTACGGACACAGTTGGTTTCCTGCGCAAACTGCCCCACACTTTGATCGAATCGTTTAAAGCCACCCTCGAAGAAGTGAGCGAGGCGGACCTGCTGATTCATGTGGTCGATCTCAGTCATCCCCGCGTCGACGAGCACATCGAAGCGGTGAACAGTGTGACCAAAGAACTGGGCGCATTCGGCAAACAAACACTGATGGTCTTCAACAAGATCGATGCGCTGCAGAATCCGGAGCTCGTCGAAGTCTACCGAAACAGATTTCCGGGCAGCGTCGCGATCTCGGCGCGGACGGGGGCCGGCGTGGCCGGGCTGGTCCAGGCGCTGGAGGATGAGCTCGGATCATGGCGGCTGCGCTCCCGTTTTCGCGTGCCCCTGACTGAAGCGAGTTTGATCGCGGAGATCCATCGGATAGGGCACGTGCTCGAGTTGCATTATGAAAATGAGTTCGCGCTGCTCGTGGCCCACGTTCCCGCGCAGCTCGAGCAGAAGCTCCGCGCGTTCGCGGTCTGATCGGGACCTCTCTAGACGGCCGTGGGGAGGCACTTGTGCGACACCCCTCTCCATTTGAAACCATTGACGCATGGCGTGAGCGTAGCGAGGTAACCGTATGAAATGGCTGGCGAAAGTCAGGAACGCGACCGGGTTGAATATTCTCCCAGCTCCGCTCCGCAAACTCATTGTGGCCGTGATTGGCCTCACCATCCTTTTGATTGGCGTGGCGATGACGGTCTTGCCGGGCCCCGCTTTCATCGTGATTCCCGTGGGGCTCGGAATTTTGGCCACGGAATTTGCCTGGGCTCGCCGCACGATCCGACGCACCCGGGTTATGATCGCCAAGGCTCGCGGCCGTGAATCAGGCAAGGCGCGCATGGCACACGCGTCGAAATGACGAGTCGCGAGCGGGTGGCTCAGCTCGTTGAAGTGCTGCCGGAAGTTTACCCGGGTGCGCATTGCGAGCTCACCTTCCGAAACCCGCTCGAGCTGCTGGTGGCGACGATCCTGTCCGCGCAATGCACCGACAAGCGGGTCAACCTCGTCACGCCGGCGCTTTTCAAGAAGTACCGCACCGCGAAGGATTATGCGGCGGCGCGGTCTGAAACACTCGAAGGTCTGATTCGTTCCACCGGCTTCTTTCGGAGCAAGACCAAAAGCATTCGCGCGGCCGCGGCCGCGATCGTGGCCGAACACGCCGGTCGCGTTCCGGACACCATGGAAAAATTGCACGGTCTGCCAGGCGTGGGTCGCAAAACGGCCAACGTGGTTTTGGGCAACGCTTTTGGGAAGGATGAAGGCATTGTGGTGGATACGCACGTGACCCGGCTTTCGCATCGGCTGCGGCTCACCCGCCAAACCGATCCTGAAAAAATCGAGCGCGACCTGATGAAACTCGTGCCGCGCAAGCATTGGACGATCTGGAGCCACTGGCTCATCTGGCACGGGCGGCGGCGCTGTTTTGCCCGGCGGCCGGATTGCCGGCAATGCGAGATTTTGCGTTTATGTCCCAGCGGCCCGCTTTTCATTCGCGATGGAGAAGCGCGTCCGCTGGAAACCGCTGAGCCCGCTCAAACGAAGCGGCGCTCGTGAGCGACGGGGCTACAGCTTTTCGTCGCAACTTTCCGTCTTCAGAATCCCACTTCGGATATGCAGATCGCGTTGAGGGAAGGGGATCTCGATGCCGGCTTCGCGAAGTTTTTCCTCGATGGCAAAATTGAGATCGCTCTTGAAACGGCTGGGCCGATGACTCATCTCCGTGCTCCAGACCACCAGCTCGAAGTCGATAGAGCTTTCGCCGAATTGATTTAGGAAAACACTGGGGGCCGGATCGGAGAGGACGTGCGGATGGCCCCGGCCCGCCGCGATCAAGGCTTCGCGCACTGTGTTCACGTCGCTCCCATACGCGACCCCGACGGGGACGCGAAAACGCACTCGTGGATCGCCGTAGGTCCAATTCGTCACGGGCTCTTCAATGAACTTCGAGTTCGGCACGATCAGCGCGATGTTGTCGTTTGAGCGGATGACCGTGCTCCGTGCGCGAATCAATTCCACCTGGCCCGCCAGGCCCGCGACTTCGACTCGATCTCCGATGGCAATCGGTCTTTCCGCGAGGATGACGAGGCCGCTGATGAAATTGCTCGCAATATTTTGCAGCCCAAATCCGACCCCGATGCCCACTGCGCCCGCGAAAATAGTCAGGGCGCCGAGATTAATGCCGGTGTTCTCGAGCACGATGAAAATGCCGACGACCAGGACAAGATTGCTCACGATCTGCGCGATGGCGTATTGCAATGCCCGGTCCAGCCCGCTGTTCACCAGGAAGCGGTTGAAAAGAAACCGCTTCGTCCGCGACGAAAACCAAAAGACCGCGACGAGCAGCGCGATCAGCAGGAAGATCTGGACGAGGCTGAGCTTCACCGCGGCCAGGGGCGCGGTCCAAAGAAGCGGAATTCCGGCGGCATTAATCGCCGTGACCGTGAAGAAAGCGAGCGCGGAGACGCTCAGGATCGTGGTGACGATCGCGATGAAGTTGGTGTCGAGTTTGAAGCGCGCCAGGAAACGCCGGACGAAGTCGCTTTGCAGGGTCTTCGCGGTGATGAGGCCGAGGGCGAAAAGAATGGCGAAAGCCAACAGCCCAAGGAACGACACGTAATGCCCCGCCACGTAAAAAAGCGGCTTTTCGAGCAGGACGACATTCATCGAGTCAGAGTAACGCAAGCTTCCCGCTTTCGAAGAGGAAAACGCAAGCTGGAAGCTTGACCCCAATACAAAAAAAACACGGCAGGGGCCGTGTTTTTTTTGCGCTGCGCTGACCGGATCCCGCAAATGCGGGGACGGCGTGCGCTATCCTTGTTTCGCGGCTTTTTCTTCGATGTATTTCACCACGTCGCCGACGGTTTGCAGTTTCTCAGCATCTTCATCCGGCACTTCCACGGAAAACTCTTCTTCAAAAGCCATGACGAGTTCGACGATATCGAGCGAGTCCGCGCCCAAATCCTCAATAAATGATGCCGTTGGGGTGACCTGTTCCGGATTAACGCCGAGCTGCTCGACGATGATGTCCTTCACCTTCTCTTCAATTGGTTTGTCCGTCATAAAGTTTCTCCGTTCGCGTTGATTCAGGGGGCAGGTCTTAAGCAAGCCCGGCAAGGATGGCAAGTAAATGAATTAGCGATCTTGTCAACCCCGAACGCTTTTGGAGCCAATCAATTTCAGCCCGAACCATGCCCCGCAACCGTTCCTCGCAGTTTACTTCGCCCCTGCTTGGCGTAAGGAGAATGGATGTCGGCCCCGACCACAACCGAGGACTTGCTCGACCTTAGACTCCTGCCCGCGTGGGTGAACGAACCCGCGCGCCCGAACGATTATGCCAATTTTGAAGGCGAAGATCCGGATTCAGGGGAGCGTGGCGGCCGTCGTCCGCGGGAACGCGGCCGCGAACGCGACCGGCGCCCCTCGCAATCGCGTGAGGCACGCGGCCCGCAATCGCGCGAACAGCGGCCTCGCCGTTCAGGGCCGGGTCGGCCTGGTCCACCCCGCCGCGATGAAAACCGTGGACGTGACGAGCGGCGCGAGCATGCGCCGGTCGCGCCGCCTTTGGCAGTCACGGTGCGATTCCTTCCCCACGCGCCTGCTTTCAACAGCGTCGTGACGCAAATCAAATCCGGTTCGGTTGCGTATTCTGTTTTCGCGCTGGCCCGCCTTTTTCTCGAGAAACCGGAGCGTTACGATGTGCAGTTGACGACCGCGGAGGATCGTCCGCTTTTCCAGCTGGGCGAAAACGGCGCCGCCGCTTCCGACCGCCAGATTTTGGAAACCAGCGCGTTCGCGGCGGTGCGAGACGATTTTTATGCGGTCGAGGTGACCCAGAGCGAGCCGCTCAAGGGCAATTTCACCAACGTGGCGCGCTGCCGGCTGAGCGGGACTTTGCTCGGCCCAACCAATCACCACAACTATCAGCCGCAATTGCGCACCCTCTATGAAACGCGCTTCAGCCGGCGGATGAGCTTCAATGATTACCAGAAGCAAATCGAAATCGTGAGCGATCCGGCAGTGGTGGAAGAATGGAAGGAGCAGGCGCGAAACGTCACGACTTACACGGCCAAAACCGGCGAGCCTCCGCTGACCTTTACCAACCCCGCTGAGGTCGAGCGGCATTTCCGGCAGCATCATCTGCCGGGCTTGGTGCGGAGCGCCAGCGAGTTGACCATCGGCGGGGTCGCCAGCCGGCGGCTCCAGGACCGGGCGCTGGGACGCGCCATCGAGGATGCCTGGTCGAGTGAAACGCGCTCGCCCTCGAAAATGATGCAGGAATTATCAGCCGGCTTGCGACAGGGAGGGCTGAATATCTTCCGGCATCGTCGCGGGATGCTTTTCGTCTCGCCCATTCGAACCCGGATTTTCAGCCACGAAAGCGCTGGGGTCTCGACCTCCATCAACGCGATTCTTGAAAAGGTGGGTGCAACCCCAGGCATCAACCGCAAACAATTGGCCGAACAGCTGGCGCCCGCCGGGGCCGAACCTGCCGAGCTCGAACGCGCCAAACTCGCGCTGGCCTCCGACCTTCACTGGTTGGTCAGCGAGGGTTACGTCATCGAATTCAACGATAGTTCGCTCGATTTGCCGCGCACGAAACCACCGGTCGTGCCCGCCGCTGCGGAGAAGCCGGCGGCAACGACCGAGAACAAGCCGGCCGAATCAATCGCCGAGGCCCAGCCGGTCGAGGAAGAACCCGCCACGGCGATCGAGATGGGCCCGACCGAATCAACGGTCGAGACCCAGCCGGTCGAGGAGGGCAAGAGCGAAATAGCGACGGACCCGGCCCCGAGGGAAGAAGCAAATTCGGAAGCGTCACCCGAAGCCGTCGCGACTGCGGACAGACCGGGCGCCTGACCAGGTAGGGACGTTTGAAAGCCCGGCCTCGCGCTTCGCACTGCGTTACGGCTCCGAAACGTCCGACTTAATTGCTGCGCGTCGGTGCGAGGAAAAAGGCAAAATTCGACGGACGGCTCGCAGAGCCATCCCTACCTGCGGGGGAGGGGATTGTACAGGTAGCGACGTTTGAAAGCCCGGCCTCGCGCGCTTCGCACTGCGTTACGGCTCCGAAACGTCCGACTTATTTGCTGCGCGTCGCTACGAGGAGAAAGGCAAAATTCGACGGACGGCTCGGAGAGCCATCCCTACCTGAGGTGAAGCTGATATGGCCAATCTTCGATCCGAGCGATCAAGCCAGCGCGAACGGGATTATTGAGAATGTAAGCCGCTTTCTCCTCCAGGCTTTCGTCGTTGCGCAATCGATGATCGAAGAAGTCACGCTGCCAGCGAATGCCGGCCCGCCTTGACGCATGTCGCTTCCAATTTCGAACCACACTCGTCATGCTCGCGTCCGGTCCGAACGTTGCCAGCAGATGGAGATGATCTGGCATTAAGAGAAGCAGCGGAACGCCCCAGAAGTGCCGATCCCAATAGAAACGCGCGGATGCGAACAGAGTTTCTGCGATTTCATCGTGGCAGAGTTGATTCTCGCCCCTAGGCTGGCAGCAAATCGTAATGAAAAAAATCGCGTCCGATGTTCCAATGAAGTGCGGCGGATCGTGCGGCAAAGAGCGGCGTCCGATTGCATCATTGGGGGAACGCATCAGGTAGGGACGTTTTTCCAAAACGTCCGACTTTTTCTATCGTGAGCGCGGCCGTACCGAAAGGCAATTCGACGGACGGCTCGGAGAGCCATAACGCCGCAGCGCGAAAGGCAATTCGACGGACGGCTCGGAGAGCCATCCCTACCTGAGAAACTAGGCCGGGACCAGACCAGCCTTCTTCAAGGTGATGTAGGCGCCGTTCTTGTTCAGCGTCTTCATCCCGCGGGCGGTGACCCGGATCCGGACAAACTTTTTCAGTTCCGGGACCCAGATGCGGCGTTCGTGCAGGTTCGGGCTGAAAGTGCGGGGCACGTTTTTCGTTACGTGACGCCCAACGCCGCCCTTTTTCTTAGCCATACCGCGCCGGTGAATAATGCTCCCGCGCGTGACTTTCGATCCTGTGATGCTGCAAACTTTTGACATAATCTACCCCGAAGAGTGCGTAAGCTGGCGCGCTCGCCCCGGTGGGTCAAGCGAAAGTCGAAGAAACGGTTGTTTTTGAGTATCAGTCCCGGAGGGACGTTGGAAATTAGCCGGTGGCGTCAGCCACCGGGCCCATCGTCCAAGACGACACCGCCCCGGTCGGGGCGGCGGACCGCTGCAGGACACTCGTGTTCCGTCGCCCCTACCGGCGCGGGTTCCGTTTACGCGAATGATCCGGTGGTTGGGCACCACCGGCTAATGTCTGACGTCTCTGCCGGACAAGTCACCGCCAATACTCTTATTAAACCGCTCTAAGTCGCTAATTGAAAAACCTTTCGACATCGGAGTTGAACGTTCTTCGCGCGCGGGAGTCAAAGATAGGTTCAGAGAACTTAACGATCGCCCCCCAATCGCTAATTCGCTAAATCGTTAAGTCGCTAATCAACTCCACATGGCCCGGACGAATCACCAGAAGCTGCGAGTCGGAATTGTCGGGGCGGGGGACATTGTCCGCACCCGGCACCTGGCGGGGTTAAAAAAGCACTCGGACGTCGAAATCGTCGCGGTCTCCAATTCCACCTACGAAAGCTCGGAGAAATTCTGCCAGGAGCACGCACCGCAGGCCACCCCCATGGCAAACTGGGCCGACCTGCTTTCGCTGCCTGATCTGGACATCGTCTGGATCGGCACGCCGCCCTATATGCATTCGGCCATTACCCTCTCCGCGCTGGAAGCGGGCAAACACGTTTTCTGCCAGGCCCGCATGTCGATGGACCTCGCCGAAGCCGAGGAAATGCTCGTCGCCTCAAAACGCTACCCCGAGCTGGTCACGATGCTTTGTCCGCCGCCGTTCGGATTGCGGGGCGATCTCCTCGTGAAGAAACTGCTGGCGGAGAATTACCTGGGACGGCCGCACCATATCCGGCTCCAGTGTTTTACGGGCGCCTACCTGAATCCGGAAGCGTCGGCGCATTGGCGCCAGCGGATCGAGATCAGCGGTCTGAACGTTCTCGCGCTCGGCATCTACGTCGAAGTGCTCCAGCGCTGGTTTGGCGACATCACCGGCGTTTATGCGCGCGGCAAGGTTGTGAACGACATCCGGCAGGGTTACGAAGTGGTCGTACCCGATTTGTTGACGGTGCTTTGCTCCTTTGCCAATGGCGCTGAAGGGGTTCTCGAATTCAGCGGCATCAATGCGCTTGCTTCCGGTGACCGCCTCGAGGCCTACGGCGAACTTGGCACGATGACTTACGACTTCGGCACCGAGACCATTCAGGCCGGCCGCGCGGGCGACGTTGACCTGCATCCGATAGAGATAACCCCCGAGCTCGAGGGCAGCTGGCGTGTCGAAGAGGACTTCATCGCCGCCGTGAAATCGAAAGGCCGGGTCCGGCCGCTCCCCGATTTCGAAGAGGGCGTTCGCTATATGCGCGTCGTCCAAGCCGTCGCCGATTCCCGCGCGCTGAACGAGTGGGTCGAGATCAAGCGCTGACATTACTTGAGCGGTCATCCCGAGCCGCGCAGACCGGGATCGCGACCTTGGGAGGAGCGCCAACCTCACCAACGCAGAGTGGGTCACCCAAACGCACTTACGCGTCATCCGCAGCTCACGTTCAAGGCAACGCGGTAGCGATTCCCGCTTGTGCCTCCGAATCACGCTGTGGTAATAATTTGATGTGTTTCCTCCCCGGCTTCCCAGCAGTGTTCCCCGAAATCGGCGAAACTTCGTTTCGTCTAATCATGTTTAGGTGCTATGCAGCCTACCTTTGGCGATGAGTGTGATCAGTTTATCGCGTTGTATGAGACGCTCATCGATGATGTGGCCGTATGCACAAAGCAGGAGGCTTCGGCCGCCAATCGACGTGCGTTCATTCGCGCGGTATTCGCTTTCGTGGAAGGATGCACTTATCGCTTCAAGCTCCTTGCCTTAAGTTACGCAACACATCGCAGTAATTCGCTTTCCATAGGAGAGATATCGGTGCTATCGGGACAGACGTTTCGTGTTGACGACAGTGGTCGTATTCGGGTGCGGCGACTTCAAATATCGCCTTCGGCAAACCTCCAAATGACGACACGCCTCGCGGCCCGGTGTTTTAACGTGGATACCCCGAAACCGACGGATTCTAAGCGCGGATGGAATCGTTTCAATAAGGCGGTGCAATTGCGAAATCGAATAACGCATCCCAACGCTGCCGCAGAACTCGCTGTGTCCGACGCGGAATTGCAACTCGTAAATCATGCCTTTATTTGGTCAGTCTCGATTCTTGCGCTCCTCCTAACAGCCGTACTCGAAAAACTGGTGGGCGAGGTAGCCTCTGTTTCAGGCGGCAGGACATCCCAACAAATTGAAGCGAAACTTAACCAGGTTCGACAAAGATACACGACTGCAATGTCTAGCGTGTTTGTTCCACGTCGAGCCTAACGAAAGGATGTAGCGAATCGCTGGCAGGCTCAATTCCTTCCTTTCCATGAAATGGCGCCGCAACCCGCAGCTGTATGCCGGCTGGCCAGCCGTCTGTAATCTTTAGTTAGCCTCATGCCCACAGACCTCGACATATTTGATTTCGAGCGCGACTTTCTCGCGGATGTACTGCGGATACTCGGGGAGCGACTCTCGCATCTCCACAGTCATGTCGATTGGGAGCATCCTGAAGAGTCTTATCTTTTTGATCCTATGGAGCACATGGCCGGAGTGGGGGTTGTTGCGGTCCAGCGGTATCTAGCATCGGTCTGCAGCTGGTTTGCGGTCGTCGACAGAACGCGGGCATTACAACTGGGACCGCAAAAGAAAGGCGTAGCAATAGCGGCCGTCATGAACGCGGCAGCAAACTACTGGAAACACATTGAGAACGGCAAGAGAGCGATACATCCGCCAACGCGTAAGATACTCGAGCAGATTGGCGTCACGCTGGACTCATCCTATTGCGTATCGAATGCGCTGTATGAATGCGGTTATCCGCAGTTCGCTGGTCTCTTGGACGACCTGGTGATTTGGCGCAATGCAGTTTCGGAGTATGCACGCGCGAAGGCCTAATCGGTCGCTGATCTTATTCTCGTAAGCAGGATGATCGCTACGTCACGCCTGTTTGTGCGCCGCCTCAGCCCAGTCGACTACTCGAACTTCGCGGCGTTGGAGAGGGATCCCGAGGTTAAGAAGTTCGCCGGAGGACCCCATGCTATTTCGGAGGAGGGCTACACCCGTCTCGTCCGCGATGATTCGGATACCTGTCTCGCTGTATGCGCACAAGAAGATGGTCGTTTTATTGGCAGATGCGGATTCCGACCGATCGAAAACCGCGTGGAACTAGAGATTTTCCTGGCGCGAGTTGAGCAGGGTCATCGATTTGGTTCCGAGTTATTCGATGCGATGATTTCGTACTGCCACACGACATTCCCCGACGCGAGAGTCGCCGCTACGGTCGCACCCGCAAACTCGCAAGCGATTCAGCTTCTGGAGCGGCATAACTTTGCGGACTCGGGCGAGACGGTGCTCACGAAGGCGGGATTTCATCCATTGTATGTGCGATCCAGCTAACTAGGCGACGCAATGAGCTCCCCAGGCCAAAGCAGCCGTCGCCAGCCAGTTCGGCCGCCGCAGGCCAGTATAAGAGCATCTCAGACAGCCACTATTGATCGGCAATTTCGCTTTCCTTGAGCCGTCGCGATATCCTATCCAGAGAGCTTGTTCTGGGGGGAACAAAACGATTGGGCACCGCGAACTTTCTGTTCCGGTGCCCAATTCGCTTTCCTGGACGGGTGGCTTCCTGCCGTCTGCGGCGGCCGAGGGCAATGCCGGGATTACCTGACTGCTACACCGGTTCCCGGCGTAGTCATTTCCGCTTGAAGGATCACGGATAAAGCTGCCAGACTGCCTTATGTTTCTTTCCCCCCATCTCCAAACAATCGGGATTCGGACAAGAATCGCACGATCTCGTTGGGTAATCCTTCTCGCCGCCAACGTCATGGTTTTGAATGCGGCCGCCGCGCAGAGCGCAACCATAACTGTATTCAACGGCAACGATGGCGGTGCGGGTTCACTGCGCCAGGCGATCTTCGACGCGTCGTCAGGTGATACGATCAATTTCGCCGCTGGTGTTAATCTGATCCAACTAGCGAGCACTAGCGATGAGTTGTTCATCAACAAAAATCTGACGGTGGAGGGCCCAGGCGCGGATAAGTTGGCCGTGCGGGGAACCGGGGGATTTTTTCGTATTTTTCATATCGCCCCCGCCTCCATCACCGCCACGATCTCCGGTCTGACGATCTCCTTTGGCCGCCCTCCCAACAACGAGCAGGGCGGCGGTATTTTGAACGCGGGTACGCTGGCAATTAATAACTGCACGATCTCCGGCGGCATGACGCAAGGCAACAACGGCAATGGTGCCGGCGTTGCCAACAATGGCTTCCTGACCATTACGAACAGCACGATTTCCGGCAACTCGACTTTGGCTGACCAAGGTGTCCCCTACGGTGGCGGGGTTGCCAACACTGGCACGCTGACAATTACCAATAGCACAATCTCCGGTAACGGGCCGTTTTTCAGTACTTACAGCATCAACGGCAGTGGCATCGCCAACTTTAGTGGTGGCACGTTGACTATTGTGAACAGTACCGTTTCTGGCAACGGGTTCAGCGATAGCAGCAGCGGTTGCGGCGGCGGTATTTTCACCGAAGGCGGTAGCAGTACAACATCGCGGAGCACAATCATCGCCCTCAATAACGGACCCACTCGTCCGGATGTTTGTGGCGCCTTGACTTCACAGGGCTTCAACCTCGTCGGCAACAACGCCGGCGCAACGATCACGCCCGTGCAACCCTCAGACCTAATCGGCACTCCTGGCGCGCCGCTTGACCCTCTCCTTGGCCCTTTACAGTACAATGGCGGGCCGACTTTCACACGCGCGTTGCAGTCTAACAGTCCAGCGGTAAACAGCGGTGATCCCAATGCACCTGCACAAGACCAGCGCGGGTATTATCGCGCGGATTCAAGCGATATTGGAGCGTTTGAATTTGGAGCAACTGTCCCGGTGTCATTGGCCAACATTTCAACCCGCCTACGTGTAGAAACTGGCAATAATGTGTTGATCGGCGGATTCATCATAACGGGCGCGCAACCGAAGAAGGTGATCGTGCGTGCCATCGGACCTTCGCTGCCTCTCGCCGGAGTGTTGACCGATCCTCTCCTCGAACTACGTAACTCCTCCGGCGCTCTAATCGCCGTGAACGACAACTGGCGCAGCGATCAGGAAGCAGAGATCATTGCGACAACGATTCCACCTGGCAACGATTTGGAATCCGCCATCGTCACGACGCTGCCGGCGAACAACTCCGCTTACACCGCCATCGTTCGTGGCGTGAACAACGGGATCGGTGTCGGATTGGTGGAAGCATACGATCTGAATCGAACGGTTGACTCGAAACTTGGGAACATCTCGACGCGCGGGTTAGTCCAGACGGGGGACGATGTGCTGATCGCTGGAACTATTGTGGTCGGACAGGTTTCGCAAAAGGTGCTCGTGCGCGGGATCGGACCTTCACTGAACATAGCTGGAAAGCTGGACGACCCAGTCCTGGAATTACGCGATACAAATGGCGCACTACTCGCTTCCAACGATAACTGGCGCACGGATCAGGAGGCCGAAATCATCGCGACCACCATTCCGCCCTCGAACGATCTGGAATCGGGGATTGTGCGCACTCTCGCGCCGAGCAACTATACCGCCATTGTCCGTGGCGTGAATGGCACGACAGGAATCGCACTAGTTGAGGCCTACGGACTGAACTAGCCCATTTATGTCTGCACGCGCCGGGTGACGATATGAAAAATTAGCAACCGTGTTGCCGTAGAATCGATAAGGCCGCCTCGGCGAGCGCACCGGACAGGGTCACATCTTCGCCATCGTATTTTGTAATCGTCAAAACTGTTTCCCTTGCCGCTACGTTTCCATCGGGATCTTTTGGCATTTCTCGCTCACTCGACTTGTACGACCGAATTGCTTCGACATCGAGAGTTTCGAAATCGCTGATCCGAATGATGGTCATTTACGATGGATGGGGAAGAGAGCCGTCCTTCACGCTCATTTGTGGGGGCAATGAGAGACGGCTGGAGACGTTCCCCAAAATCCCAATTATTCATACGGGATTCACCAGTCGAAGTTGAAGACGGCTTGTGTGTCTCCCGAAGATCGTCTGTCCTTGACCCGACAGAGGCCAGTCTGTTATCGACGTTGACGCCTGACCAATCGTTGGAGCAATTCAAGTGATCAAAACCTATCGATTTACTGCAGGGCTTTGCGCTACGTCCATTGTCACTCTTATCCTCGTTCTCTCGACGAGTGAATTAGCTGCGGAGACGTTGCCGGACCGAAGACCGGCGCTCGTTGGGAACGGCCCCGGTTCGCTCGTCAATTTGATCGACTCAGAAGGCCTGTTGCGCAAAGGTCAGCGCGACGCATGGGTCATGTTCGAAGCCGCCATCCTACCGGACGGAATCGTTCGGCCGAGTGAGTTCTCCACTTTTTCGCCGGACTCGCAGCTCTTGCGGGGTGAGGTGCGTAATCGCTTAAGGCAATCGCGGTTCATGCCTGCGGTTTACGACGGCCGCAGGACGTACGCCTGGTTCGCGGGCACCGTCGTGTACGTGGTCGCAAATGGGCGGCCGCACCTGCGTGTTTACGCGAACCAGGAGCTCGATGAGATCAAACGCGGCACCGACTTCCTCGCGCCGCAGCTCGTTTCTGTCCCAAGACAACAACACCAAACCATCCCGGGATTTCCAGATTTTCCGAGCAGTGCCTACCATGGCAGCACTGGCGGGATGATTAAGCTCCGCCATAGCGTCGATGCCGGAGGCAAGACGACTGATGTGCAGGTGATAAGCGAGCGGCCGCCTGGTCAGAAATTTGGCGAGACCGCCGCAAAAATGGTCAATCTCCTGACTTTTCTGCCGGCTTACCGGAACGGACGACCTGCCGCCTCGACGTATACCTTAACCTGGTGGTTTGGGAGGCCGATGCGTGGGTGACACCGGACCGCGTCCCTTCCGGAGACAGGGTTAAATGGGCTTCAAAGTCAGAGCTATCCTTTGGATTTTGGCATTGGCGTTAGTCGCCTTTACCATCCACCTCGCCTCGTTTGCTCTCATTCCTCCCACGCGTGGACCCACCGTTCGCGTATCGCATGCAGTCCTTCGTATCGCTGAGAAGGTGCTGGGGAAGGACTACGTTACGGACTCCAATCCCGAGGGAGAGTATCCGCGAGGTTCCCTGCATGCGAACCTGCCCGGACAAAAGGTCTTGATCGTATTTTGGTCGCTCGTCTACTTGTTCGTCTTCTCCCTCTTTTATTTTGTCTTCGCCAGGATTCGACGTCCACGGCGCTACACCAATCGTCTCCCGGGCGATGAAGCGAACACGCAAAAGCCTAATTAGTCGCTACCGCGGCGAAGAATGAGGGTTCAGAATTGAAAGGCATGGAAAAGAAGCCAAGCAGCGTGATTCAGCTAGTTCCCCTAGGGCCCGTCCGCCGGTAGGACAGACCCGTCGTCTAGACATCTCCAATGCGTTCATTCTTTTTTACTCTCCTTGTCGCCATCGTCGCGATGGTGTTGTGGGTCGCCTTGGTGTTCATGGGAACTCTAAATGGATGGGGGCGAAAGTCTCTCGCACCAGCCGGTAACGCGAACGCATTCATGGAGGCGGCCAGGAAAGAAATTGGCGCAAAACACCGTGGGAATGCTGCCTTTCGACTAATCGAAAACGGGAAACTTCACGATGAGTATTTCGCTGGAGACTCCGTTAACAGTGAAACGCTGTTCCAGGTCGCTTCGCTCAGCAAATGGATCAGCGCCTGGGGCGTAATGACGCTGGTTGAAGCGGGCAAACTGGACCTCGATGCGCCGGTCGCCACTTATCTGAAGCGCTGGACCTTACCCGAAAGTGAATTCGACAACAGTAAGGTCACCGTTCGCCAGCTCTTGAGCCACCGGGCTGGGCTGACGGATGGCCTTGGTTATGCCGGCTTTGCCCCCGGCGCCAAGGTGCAGGCGCTCGAGGAATCGCTGACCCGCGCCGCCGACGCGTCTCCCGGGGCAGATGGCAGAGTGCGGGTGGGATTAGCGCCGGGGACGAAATGGCAATACTCCGGCGGGGGGTACACGCTCTTACAATTAGTGATCGAAGAGACCAGCGGGGAAGAGTTCGAATCGTATATGCGGCGAGCTGTTTTTCAGCCGCTCGGCATGAACCGTTCAGTCTTTGCGGTTGATCCGGACAACGTGCCGAACGTTGCACCTTTGTTCGACCTGGAGGGGAAGCGATTGACTCACCCCCGATTCACGGCGCTGGCGGCGGCCTGTTTATTTACGACGGCATTGGATATGACCCGGTTTATTCAAGCACATCTTGCCGGTTCCGATGGAGAGGCAGCCGGACGCGGGGTGCTGAAGCCCGAGACATTAAAGCTCATGCGGCAACCGGAGGCGTCGCAGATGGGAGCTGATATCTGGGGCCTTGGCACCATGCTCTATGTTCCCGATGGCGCCGGGGACTTTATTATCGGCCACGACGGTAAGAGGCGGCCTGCCATCAACACCACCGTGCGTCTGAACCCCTCGACCGGTGACGGCATTATTGTTTTGCAGAGCGGCAGTCAGCTCCTCGCGACGACCGTGGCCGGCGAATGGGTGTTCTGGCAAACGGGCACGATTGATTTTCTCATGTTCACGCTCGTCGCCAAAAAAATGATTACGATCATGTCCATAGGTTGGGGGGTGATCATATTTACCGCTCTATTTGTTTACTGGCGAAGGAGTCGTGCGCGACGAACGCACTGAAAACAATGTCAGCCAAACCAGAGACGATCGACGAGTACCTGGCGCCCCTGAGTTCGGAGAAGCGAGCTGCGCTCGAAAAGCTTCGCAGGGCCATCAAGGCTGCGGCGCCCAAGGCTGAAGAGTGCATCAGCTACCAAATTCCGGCTTTTCGCCTGAACGGAAAGCTGCTCGTCGCATTTGGCGCGGCCGCGAAGCACTGTGCGTTCTACCCCGGTTCTCACCCGGTGGAAGCCCACAAGGGCGATCTCAAACCCTATGACACCAGCAAGGGCACAATCCGCTTTTCAGCGGACAGCCCACTGCCGGTCGCACTAGTGCGGAAGCTGGTGAAGACTCGGATCGCGGAGCACGCTGCCCGATAATGAGTCGATTTGTCCGCTAGCTCGCCGGGACAACTGTCTGCGAAGCGGAGAATGTTTCAGTGACAGTGGCTTCATCGGGAATGATGCGCCCATGGAACGTGCGCAGAAAACTGTGCCCAGACTCCGTGACGCGATTGATGGAGGTGAAGGACTCTTCCTTGCCATCGTCGAAACTCGCTTCGACCAGGCCAGCCTGAGCCATGAGCCTCACCTCACGGTCGGCCTCCATGCCGCGCAGGCGTATGAAACCGTGACGTTGTGCGTCCGCTGCGGCTAGAAGTTGATAGGTGTACGGTAGGTTCATGGCTCGTCCTCCCAAGGGTTCCCGTCTCGCGGAATTGCGGCGGGGTGTGTTTTCGCGACGAGAGATCGATCGCCCCCCACTATTGCAGGTAACAAGCTATCTCCTAAAAAGGAGAATACGTATTTTCGATCAGTATTACTACGCTAAGCCAAATGCGGCGTGACAGAGAGAATCTGCAGTTTGCTCAATATTGAAAATTTCAGCTGATCCCGGAAGTCCCGGCTTGCTCTGAGGCGCGCTGCCGGATACGAATCGAGTCGGCGCCGTTTGTCACCAACCAGCAGGTTGAGCAACCGCTCAACGGTTGGCCAAGTGAGCGACTCCAAAGCGAAAGGGGACAAGAAAATATGAAAAAGAAATCCACTTCTAAAGCCGCCTTCCTTAATCTGCGTGTTTTGCTTGGTCTGCTGGTAGTCTTGGCGGGTGTATTCGTGGCGCTGGGTGTCTCTGGCGCGTTCTCAAACGCGTTCGTCGAAGCGAAAGGGACGAAGCCAGCCGCCCACGGACAAAGTCCCGAAGCCGGCTTCCAACCCACCGGGGCAAACTTTTGGACGTCGACAGGCGGGCCTCAGGGTGGCGATGTCTTTTCGTTGGCCAGGAATGCCAGCTACGTTTTCGCGGGGACCCTGGGAGGCGGCGCTTTCCGCTCCTCGGATAATGGCGAGACGTGGATGACGATCAACAGCGGATTGACCGCCACCGACATCCGCGCGCTCGCCACCAATTCGGCCGGAGACGTTTTCGCCGGGACGTTTTCCGGTGTCTTTCGGTCGACCAATAATGGAGACACCTGGACCCCGGTGAACGACGGCTTGGATTATCCCTTCATCATCTCCCTGGCGATCAATTCCAGCGGAGACATCTTTGCCGGGACGTTCGAAGGAGGCGGGGTTTTCCGCTCGACGGACAATGGTGAGACCTGGACGCTTGAGGTCGACGGCCTGACCAACACCTACGTCTTCGCGCTAGCCACTAATGCCAGCAATCACATTTTTGCCGCAACCTTTGGGGGCGGGGCGTTTCGGTCGACCGACAATGGAGACAGTTGGACCGCCCTCAATACGGGAGTAGCAAATGCCACGTTTCTTTCGATAGCCATCAACGCGAGCGGGCATATTTTCGCGGGCGGCGATCCCCTTGTTGGCCCTGTCGGGGTCATTCGTTCGACTGACAATGGTGACAGCTGGCAGCCAGTCAATAATGGGTTAACCACCGGGAATGGCATCAACGGGCTCATAGTTACTCCCAGCGGTTCTCTTTTTGCCGGCAGTTATGGCGATGGTGCGTTCCGCTCCACCGATAACGGAGATAGCTGGACCCAGGTCAATAACGGCTTGACCACCCCTTTTGTGCTTTCGTTCACGAGCAATGCGAGTGGAGATCTCTTTGCCGGAACCTATTTCGGGGGCGGTATTTTCAGGTCGACTGATGACGGCGCCACCTGGAGCGAGCAAAACGATGGCTTGGTCGCAACCGATGTGCGGGCCATAGCGGTCAGTGGGGGCAACGACATTTTTGCCGGCACGTTCGGGACAGGTATGTACCGATCGACTGACAGCGGCGGGAGTTGGGAGCAGGTAAACAACGGTCTGCTTGGCCGCTATGTGAGATCGTTGGCGATCAATTCGAACGGCCACATCTTCTCAGGTGCTGATTTTATCAGCGGCGCCGGCGGCGTTTTTCGTTCGACGGACAACGGGCAAAGCTGGGTCGAGGTCAACCAGGGCGTCATCACCACGGACGTTCGAGCGCTGGCGATCAATGCGAGCGGACACGTTTTTGCCGGGACGTACCCTGGAAGCGGCGTCTTCCGATCGACCGACAACGGCCAGAGCTGGACTGCAATAAACGAGGGTTTGACCTGCACCAATATCTGGTCTCTGGCGATCAATCTTGACGGTGACATTTTTGCCGGAACTGCGGGCTGCGGGAACGGGGTTTTCCGGTCGACCGATAACGGGAACAACTGGACGCTGGTCAATAATGGGCTGACCTCTACTGACATTGGTGCGCTTGCCATCAGCCAGAACGGTGATCTCTTTGCGGGAACCGTTTCCCAGTTCGGCGAGGGGGGCGGAATGTTCCGATCGATCGACAACGGCGATAGCTGGACGGCACAAAATAATGGTTTTACAGCGCTGGATGTTAACGCATTGGCCATCAACTCGGCCGGTCACATTTTTGCCGGAGCTGCCGGTGGAGCTTTCCGCTCGACCAACAACGGCGACGATTGGAGCAACATCAGCAGCGGGCTGATCCCTTCCGGTGGCAATGTTTGGGCGCTCGCCATTGATGCGACAGGACATGCGCTAGCTGGTACTGCGGGTGGTGGAGTATTCCGCAGCGCCCAAACGACACCGGGCGGGACACCCACGCCCACACCAAGCGCGACGCCGAGTTCAACTCCTGAAGCAACGCCGACACCAACGCCCGCTGAAACGCCAACCCCAACACCAAGTCCGACACCAGCGGCGCAGGCCGTCAATTTCTCGAGCCGGATGTTTGTTCAGACCGGGGATAACGTTGGCATCGGGGGCTTCATTATCACGGGATCTGTTCCGAAGCACGTGATGGTCCGTGCCGTTGGCGCCTCGGAAGTGTCCGGGGCGTTGGCCGACCCAGTGCTGGAGCTGCACGGCCCTTCCGGGTTTACGACCGTCATCAACGATAACTGCGCCGAGGGCCAAATTCCGCCCCCGCCGCCCTTCTGCGACCCAAGTGGCCTCGACGCCGGCATTGAGGCGACTCTGGACCCGGGAGCCTATACCGCGATCGTGAGAGGCAATAGTGACACTTCGGGTGTGGCTTTAGTTGAAGTTTACGATCTCAACCACGGAGTCGACTCGAAACTGGCTAACATAAGTACTCGGGCCTTTGTTAATACCGCGGACAACATCGTGATCGCGGGTTTTATCCTGGGGGGAAACAGTGGTGATGACCGCATTGTCGTGCGGGGAATCGGACCGAGCCTGACAGGCCTTGGTCTGCCGAATGCGCTGGCCAATCCGACCCTGGAGCTGCGCGATCAAAATGGAGTGCTCCTGATCGCGAATAACGACTGGCAGGAGAACCCCATTGGACCAGACCCGATCATTGTCGCATTAGGCCTGGCGCCGACCGACAACCTCGAGTCCGCCTTCGCGGCGGTGTTGCCTCCGGGCCTTTACACCGCTTTGCTCGCGGGCGTGAACAACGGGATCGGTATCGGCGTGGTTGAAGTCTACGACATCGGAGCGCCGTAGCGATCGATCCCAAGCTCCGAACAATCGAATGGTTCGAGGGAGCGAGAATTGCAGGGCATGAAGACTAAACAGGATTCTCGGGGGCGGGCGAACGGGGTCGCAGCCTTTCCCCGAACGCCTTCGAGGCTGAAGTAGTCCTGCGTTGTTCTTACGCAACACCCATGGATCGACCCCCGCAAAAAGCCAAACCGCGAGCCAAGCGTCACAGTAATGCCTCTACCAGACCTGTTCTGCCTTTGATTGGGTACGCTACCCGTTCCGGCGGAACGACGCTTGATCAAGATGAATGCGGCGGCAATCCGTTTGCAACGGCGCTCATCAGGTTGGCAGGAGAGTCGGATCTCACATTAAGGAACCTTCCATCACGCTTGCGCGTATTGACTGGCTCGTTAAGTGACGGCCATCAGGTGCCCGAATTCACGCAGTCCCCCGCGAGCCGCAACTGGCAGTGGCGGCTCGCGTTGGGATCGCGGCGCGAAAAAAGACAGGCGCTCGTCCTCGTCGTCGCTGACTACGGCCCGATGACAGGTTCCCTTTCTGGGGCCGCATATGATGAACGAAGAATAGCTGTCATGCTGGCAGAATCTGGCTTCTCGGTCAGGCAAGGCGTTTCCGGGACTCGTGCGGCGATACTTCGCGCCCTCCGCGACTTTCAGCGCCTAACACGGCGTGCAGATGTTGCTGTTGTCTATTCGACTGGACACGGTATCGAGCAAGCAGGCCAAGTCTTCCTGCTCCCCGGGAACTTTCCTTTCTCCCTGGGCGTTGGAGCGCGCCAACTCTCAAAGCACGCCGTTTCGGTAGTGGACATCGCAAGATCCACCCAGGCGGGTAAAGTGAATCTCGTTCTCTTCGCCGGATGCCGGAGCCTCGACAATGAGGTGCCCTAAGCACCTTAGGATCCTTGCACGTCCGCCCGGTCAACTCTTCTCATCTGGGCCACGCGCCAAGGCCGGCACAACCGGAGTTGCTTCAGTGGGCCTGCGGATTGAACCAAGCTTCAACGCCGCACTGGCTACAGCAGCGTCCCCTTCATGATGAAAAGGGCGATGGTAAAGTAAATAATCACGCCGGTCACATCGACCAGCGTGGCGACGAATGGGGCTGACGAAGTCGCCGGATCGAGCCCGAGCCGCCGGAGCACAAACGGCAGCATCGAGCCGGAGAGCGATCCCCAAAGCACCACGCACGTAAGCGTGATGCCGATCGTGGCCGCGACCTGCGGCCAGTGTTCACCGTAAATTTGCACGCCGCGATATTTCTCGGAAATCACCGACCAGACCCCAACGCGGGCCGCACCGATGATGCCGAGGAAAATTCCGAGTAGCGCGCCGGCGCCGATTTCACGCCGCATGACCCGCCACCAATCGCGCAGGGTAACTTCGCCCAGGGCCATGGCCCGGATAATCAGGGTGGACGCTTGCGAACCCGAGTTTCCGCCGCTGGAGATGATCATGGGCAGGAATACGGCCAGGACGACCGCTTTCGCGATCTCGTGCTCGTAGAAGGCCATCGCCGTGGCTGTGAGCATCTCGCCGATCAACAGGACCACCAGCCAGGGCGCACGCTTCCAGACCATCGCCATGAGCGGAATGCGCATGTACGGCTCGTCCAACGCTTCCATGCCGCCAAATTTCTGGATGTCCTCGGTCGCTTCTTCCTCCGCGACATCGAGCATGTCGTCGATCGTGACCAGGCCCACCAAAACTCCACTCGAATCCACCGCCGGCAGTGCCGTCCGATCGTATTTCCGGAAAATATTGAGCGCGTCCTCCTGAGAGTCGCTCACGTTGAGCGAGACGAAATTTTCGTCCATCAAATCGCTCACCTTCGTCTCGAGCGGTTTGAGCAGGAATTCGCGAATGCGAATGTCGTCCAGCAACTTGCCGCGATCGTCGACGACGTAGATCACGTTGAGCGTCTCGGAGTCCTGGCCGTGTTCGCGCACGTAATCGAGCACCTCTTTGACCGACCAGCCGGCATCGACCGCGAGCAAATCCGGCGTCATCAACCGGCCCACGCTGCCTTCGGGATAACCGAGAAGCGCCTGCGCAATGTTGCGCTCCTCCGGGGTGAGGAGCTTGATCAGTTGGCGCGCGGCGGCACTCGGCAACTCCTCCAGGAGCGCGGTCCGATCGTCCGGCGACATTTCGTTGAGGATGCCGACGGCCTGTTCGTGCGCCATCGCGCGCAAGAGCTCTTGCTGGGCCTCGACCTCAAGATATTCGAAGACGTCGGCCGCGAGATCGTGCGGCAGGACCCGGAAGACAACGACCTGTTCCTCCTCCGAAAAGTCGGTGATCACCTCCGCGATATCCGCGGGCGGCCATTCCAAGAACAACTCGCGCAACGCGGTGAAATTACGCGCGTCGATCAGGCTTCGAATTTCCGGCTGGAGAATTTTCCCGACCATGATGGTGACGAAGTGAAAGGGTCAACCGCGCGCCGCCGAGCTTTGTAACACTCGCCTACGCGAAGCGCAATCAGCTTGGGGAGCGCACGCGCCTCGCGTGTTGTTTTCGGCGCCCTCGCCGAAAAACGTTTGGTTGCCGTAAGGAGTGCACTTGGCGGGGCGCCAAGCGCTGCACGCGAGGGCGCGTGCGCTCCCCAGACTCCGCTTGGAATTTCAAAGAAACTGGCCAATATGAGCCCGATGACTGCGACAGGAATGGCGCCCATGATACGGCGCGAAATCGGTGACGATGGAATCTGCGTGCTGACCTTCGATCGGCCGGAATCGGGCGCGAACGTCTTTGACGCGGCCACGATGCAAAATCTGAGCGAACATCTCGATGCGATCGAAAACGACCCGGCGGTCCAGGGCGTAATCGTGGCCTCGGCGAAGAAGTCGATCTTCATTGCCGGCGCCGATCTCAAGACCCTGCTGAAACAGGCGCAGACGGGCGAGATGCGCGCTTTCATTGCCGAAGGGCAGAAGACTTTCAACCGTCTCGCGGCGCTGAAGATTCCAACTGTCGCCGCGATTCATGGCGCGTGCGCGGGGGGCGGCTACGAGATTACCCTCGCTTGTGATTATCGCGTCGCCTCCAATGATTCCGCGACGAAGGTCGGTTTGCCCGAAACAACGCTTGGGCTCGTTCCGGCCTGGGGTGGCGCGACCAGGTTGCCGCGCCTGATCGGCCCCAACGCCGCCGCGGAGGTGATCTTGAAAGGAAAACTCTACGGCGCTGAGGATGCGTTGCGAATCGGCCTGGTCGATGAGGTCGTGGCACCCGAAGAACTCATGGGAGCCGCGCGGAAAAAGTTAAATGAGGGAAAACGAAAGCCCTCGCAGCCGGCCGAGACCGAAAAGGAAATCGCCGCGCCACGAGACCACAATGCCGCTCCGGCTCGTGCCCTGGAGGTGATCAGCCGTGGCCTGAGAAGCTCCGTGGACGAATCGCTCGCCATGGAACTCGACGCCATCGTTGAGCTGGGCGAGACCGAAACGACGCGCAATTTGATCCGCAATTTCTTCCTGGGAGATAAGTTCCGGAAAGGGGCCTCGAAGGCGGTCGCGGAAAAAATCACCCACGCGGCGGTCATCGGCGCGGGCGTCATGGGCGCGGGCATCGCGCAATGGCTGAGTTCGCGCGGCGTCTCGGTCATTCTGCGGGACGTGAGCATCGAACAACTCGATCGTGGGCTGGGAAATATCGAGCGGACCTACGCTGAAGCAGTTAAACGGAACCTGATGAGCGAAGAAAAGGCCAGGCAGGGCCGCGCCCGCATCGTCGCTTCCACTCAGCCTGAAGAGATGCGCGATGTCCAGATCGTGATCGAAGCCGCGTCGGAAAAGCTGGAAGTGAAGAAGCAGATTTTCCGCGATCTTGCCGCGAAGACCCCGGCCATCCTGGCGACGAACACTTCGGCGCTCTCGATTTCGGAGTTGGGGGAGACCACCGGTGGCCCGGGCCGCGTCATTGGGCTCCATTTTTTTAACCCGGTGAGCCGGATGAAGCTGGTCGAAGTGGTCGTCGGGAAGGGGACCGCTCCGGAGACCGTCGAGCGGGCCCTCGCTTTCACCCGGCAGATTGGGAAGTTGCCCGTCGTCGTGCGCGATAGTCCCGGCTTCCTCGTTAATCGGGTGCTCTTCCCGTACCTCCTCGATGCGGCTGAACTCTATCAGTGTGGCCTCACTGCAAAGGAAATCGACGACCCTCTCGTGGAATGGGGGATGCCAATGGGCCCGCTGCGGTTGATGGACGAAATCGGCATCGATATCACGGTCGACATCGCCGAAACATTGGCTGGCTCACTCGGGAACCGCGCCCGGATGCCGGAAATATTGCGCAAAATGCAGGCGGCCAAAATGCTTGGCCGCAAATCGGGCAGCGGCTTCTATAAATACGAAGGCAAGACGCAGACAGAAAACGAGGCGTTGGAGGAATGGAGGCAGGCGTGCGGTGAGAACTTCGCGGCCGAAAACCTTTGCAACCGCCTCGTGTTCCTAATGATTAATGAGGCCGCGCGTTGTCTCGAAGAGAAAGTCGTCAGCACGCCCGAGGACGCGGATTTTGGAATGATGATGGGTACTGGCTTCGCCCCTTTCCGGGGAGGCCCGCTGCGGTTTGCGGATCATTTCGGCTTGAAGAAGCTCGTCGCTGAGATGGATGGCCTTCACTCCAAGGCGGGCGACAAATTCGTTCCGTGCGATTTGCTTCGTCAGCACGCTCAGAATGGGACTAAGTTCTATGACAGGTAGGGACGCATCTCCGAGGCGTCCGTCGAAATTGGTCGGCGCGCTCGGAGAGCACGCTCTACCTGGGAATATATGAGCTCACCACTCGAAGCCCCCTTTTGTCCTGTCGAAGCTCCTTTTTGTCATGTCGAGGCTCCTTTTTGTCATGTCGAGCGAAGTCGAGACATCTCTGATTGTTCTCGGATGCAGGCAAAGCAGATTAACGATAAGAGATCCCTCGACTCCGCTCGGGATGACAGGACAGCATGTAGGAAGAGGATATGAGTTCACCACTCGAAGCACCGGAAAAGCAAATCGCAGAAGAGACCAGCGCGAAGTCCGCAGCATCCGTGATCGACACATCCAAGATGTCGGCGGGGAAAGCCGCCGCGCTTGATCTGGCTGAGAGTTCCCGCGATCCGCTCGACGAGCGAGGCAGCTTCGCCAGCAACCTCTTCATCGGCCGCTATGATTTCGACCGGATCTTTCCGTTCCCCGACCAGAGCGCGGAAGATCGTGCCGCAGGCGAAGGATTCCTCGCGGAACTCCGCGCCTATCTCGAAGCGAACGTGGATGCGGATGAGATCGATCGCACCGGCGAGATTCCGCAAAAGAATATCGACGATCTCTTCGCCATGGGCGCTTTTGCGATCAAAATTCCAAAGCAGTACGGCGGCCTCGGGTTGTCCCAGGTGAACTACGGCCGCGCCGCGATGCTGCTCGGCAGTTGGGACGCAAACCTGACCGCGCTCGTCTCCGCCCACCAGTCCATCGGCGTCCCGCAACCACTGCTGCTCTTCGGCACGGAAGCGCAAAAGGAAAAATATCTCCCGCGGGTCGCTCGCCACGAGATCTCAGCGTTCGCGCTCACCGAATCGCATGCCGGCTCGGATCCGGCGACGATGAGCCTGCGCGCGGAGCCCACCCCGGATGGCTCGGCCTTCATCATGAATGGCGAAAAACTTTGGTGCACCAATGGCCTCAAAGCCGGCGTCCTCGTGGTCATGGCCCAGACCGCGCCGAAGGTCGTGAACGGCAAGGAGCGCAAACAAATCACCGCGTTCATCGTCGAGGTGGACACACCCGGCCTTGCCATGCCGCATCGCTGCCACTTCATGGGATTGCGCGCGCTCTACAACGGCGTGGTCACGTTCAAGGACGTTCGCGTTCCGCGCGAAAACATCATCGCTGGCGAAGGCAAAGGTCTGAAGGTCGCCCTCACGACTTTGAATACTGGTCGCCTGACGATTCCAGCGGCGTGCGTCGGACTCTGCAAACGTCTGCTCGAGATTTCGCGCAAATGGGCGTCCGAGCGCGTGCAGTGGGGCGTCCCGATCGGGCAACATTACGCCATCGCAGGCAAGATCGCGGAGATGGCCGGGAACACATTCGCGATGGAAGCGATCACCTTCCTGACCTCCGCCCTGGTCGATCGCAAAGCCGGCGACCTACGGATCGAGACCGCCATGTGCAAAATGTGGTCGACCGAGATGACTTGGAAGATCGCGGACGATGCGATGCAGGTTCGCGGAGGGCGAGGGTATGAAACCGCGCAATCCCTGGCGGCGCGGGGCGACGAACCGACGGCAGTGGAGCGGTTCCTGCGCGATTGCCGCATCAACACCATCTTCGAAGGATCGAGTGAGATCATGAGGCTCTTCATTGCGCGTGAAGCCCTCGATCCGCATCTCAAAGTGGGCGGCGCCATTTTCAATACCCAGTTGCCGATGACGACCCGGATCAAATCCATGTTCAGCTCCGGCTCGTTCTACACCCGCTGGTATCCGAAGCAGTGGATGGGCGGCAACGCCGGAAACCTCGATCATTTGCACGCCGATCTGAGGGAGTATGTGAATTACGGAGCGGCGACGAGCAAACGGCTCGCGCGTGGGTTGTTCCACGCCATGATGCGCTTCGGTCCGAAACTCGATCGCGAACAACTTCTACTCTCGCGCTTTGTTGGCATTGCCACGGAGCTTTTCGCGATGAGCGCTACCTGCGCGTTCGCGCAATCCAAGATCAACGCCGGCGAACCGGCGGCGGAAGTTCTTTCGCTCGCCCATTATTTCTGCCGTTCCGCTCGCTCTCGGATCGACCATCACTTTGCAGGCACGAGCCGCAACGCCGATCAGCGTGGGTACGATCTGACGCAGGAGCTCCTCGCCGGCAAACACGAGAGTCTGCGCAAGGGCATCGTGTGACGGAGGGACGCGCTTCCGCGCGCGATGTCTTCGGAATGCGGCTCCGCCGCCATTATCGGCATCGAGCGCGGAGCGCTCGATCCACCCGGGTTGACCAACCTCGCCCACCCAGCTAACCTCAGCGGATGAGTATGCCGTCCGTGCTCACGGAGGCGGCCCGCACCTCATCGCGGCGCCGCATCAGCGAGTCCAAATCACCAGTTCACGATAAAGATCGGGACGCCTCCGGCGTTCTGAAAACTCTCGAGCACCACATCTTGCTCGACGGCTTCAAGATCGTGATCGATCTCGAAAAGAGCCGTGGCTCTTATCTTCATAATGAGGTCAATGATCAGCGCTTGATTGATCTCTACGGCTTCTTTGGCTCCAACCCGGTCGGATTCAATCATCCGCATTTCCAACAACCCGAAGTGCAAGCCGATCTTCTGCGCGCCGCGCAAATCAAGATCGCGAACTCGGACATGTACTCCGAAGGCTACGCGAAATTTGTCGAGACGTTCGCGCGAGTCGCCGG
>Ga0190272_10000149_pt1 | contig 43734 bp, 43 predicted proteins | sample Popmic504T_FD_133746 | JGI IMG/M metagenome (GOLD analysis project Ga0190272, IMG submission 133746) | Populus adjacent soil microbial communities from riparian zone of Shoshone River, Wyoming, USA - 504 T | ecosystem: Environmental > Terrestrial > Soil > Riparian zone | place: USA: Wyoming...
ACGACGTCCGTGCGAGCCGCGCCGTGCGAGACACGGTCGCGGCCAACGGCGGCACCTCCTACGTCAACCGCGTCGGCCACGCGTTCTTCAAGACGCGGATGCGCGACGAGGGCGCGGCGTTCGGCGGCGAGGTCTCGGGCCACTACTACTTCCGCGACTTCTACTGCGCCGACTCCGGCACGCTGCCGGCGCTGCTGATCCTCGAGCTGCTCTCGAAGGACGACCGGACGCTCGCGGACCTGCTCGCCGACCTGCGCGGCAAGTACTTCATCTCGGGCGAGATCAACTCCGAGGTCGCCGATCAGGACGCCAAGATGAAGGAGATCGCCGAGCGCTACTCCGACGGCGATGTGTCGTGGCTGGACGGGGTCTCTGTCGACTACGACGACTGGCACTTCAACGTCCGGCCCTCGAACACCGAGCCGCTGCTGCGGCTCAACCTGGAGTCGCTCGTCTCGCCCGCCCACATGGCCGAGAAGCGCGACGAGGTTTTGGCGCTGATCCGCTCGTGAGCGCCGACGAGGCGCCGGACGCCTTCGCGGCGGCCGCCGCCGCCGGGGTGCACCGGATCTCGATACCGACGCCGTTCGCGATCGGTCGCGTGAACGTCTACCTCGTCGAGGACGAGCCGCTGACGCTGATCGACGCGGGGCCGAACTCCGGGACGTCGTTCGACGAGCTGACCCAGGGGATCGCGGCGCTCGGCCACTCGCTGGAGGACATCGAGCGGATCGTCCTGACCCACCAGCACATCGACCATCTCGGTCTGGTGGGGCTCGTCGCGGCGCGCTCCGGCGCCGAGGTGTGCGTGATCGACCGCGCGGTGCCGATGGTCGAGAACTACTCGGAGGAGATGCAGTCCGAGGACGACTTCGCGAGCGAGACGATGCTCCGCCACGGAATCCCGGATGACGTCGTGCGGGCATTGCAGTCGGTTTCACGCGCCTACCGCGGCTGGGGCGCGGCGGCCAAGGTCACGCACGTCCTGCATGACGGCGACACGATGCAGTTCGCCGATCGCGGCTGGAAGGTCCATCTGCGCCCGGGCCACTCCCCTTCGGACACCGTCTTCGAAGACGCCGAGCGTCGCATGCTGGTGGCGGGCGACCACCTGCTCGGCCGGGTCTCGTCGAACACGCTGATCACGCGTCCGCACGACGGCTCGACCGAGCGGCCGCAGTCGCTAGTCGCCTACATCGACTCGATGTCCGCCACGCGCGCGATGGACCTCGATCTCGTCCTGCCGGGCCACGGCGATCCGGTCCTCGACCACCGCGGCCTGATCGACGAGCGCTTCGAGATGCATCGCCGGCGGGCCGACAAGATCCACCGGCTGATCGCCGAGCGGCCGCGCAGCGCGCACGGGGTCGCCCAGTCGATGTGGGGCAACATCGCGGTCACCCAGGCGTTCTTGACGCTCAGCGAGGTTCTCGGCCACACCGACCTGCTGCTCAACGACGGCCGGATCCGCGAGATCGCCCGCGGCGCGACTATCCAGTTCGAGTCGGTCGTCGAGCCCAAGCCCCGAGCGAAGCCGTAACCGCCATCCGCCACGGGGTTAGCGTCTAGGCATGGCCTCCCCCGACCCTTCGACGCAGACGGCGAGCAACGAGGCGCGGGCCGAGGCCCTGGCGCACCGGCTGTCGTCGACCAGCGCCGAGAAGAAGCGGATGCTGGTGATCGTCAATCCGTACGCGACGACCGTCTCCGACCGGCTGCGCAACCTCGTCGTCTACGCACTGCAGGCGCGCTACGACGTCGAGGCGGTCGACACCGAGCGGCGCGACCACGCGACCCAGATCTGCCGCGAGGCGGCCGGCGAGGGCTACGACCTCGTGGTCGCCTTCGGCGGCGATGGGACCGTCAACGAGGCGGCGAACGGGCTGATCGGCTCCGAGACGCCGCTGAGCTGCCTGCCCGGCGGAGCGACCAACGTCTTCCACCGCACGCTCGGGATCCCCGGCGACGTCGTCGACGCGACCGAGCACCTGCTCGCGCTCGCCGACGACTTCCACCCGCGCAAGGTCGATCTCGGGCTCGTCAACGGCCGCGCGTTCGTCTTCTCGGCCGGGGTCGGAATCGACGCCAGCGTCGTCGAGCGAGTCGATGCCCATCCGAAGCTGAAGTCGCGCTTCGGGCCCTACTACTACTCGTGGGCCGCGGTCTCGACCTTCAACCGCCGCTACCTGGTCGACCCGCCCCAGATGAAGGTGACGGTCGACGGGGAGACGCTCGACGGCGTGACGGTGATCGCCCAGAACTCCGACCCGTTCACCTACTTCGGCAGGCGCCCGATCCGTGTCTGCGAGGACGCGGGGCTCGAGACAGGCTCGCTCAGCGTCGGCGTCCTGCGCAAGGCGACGCCGCTGGAGCTGCCGACGCTGATCCCGCGGCTGTTCTCCGGCCGCGCCAAGACCGTCTCGAAGCACCGCCAGATCGCACCCTTCCCAGGCGTCCACGACGCACTGGTCGAGAGTGCCGACGGCCGGCCGCTGCCGGTCCAGGTCGACGGCGACTACATCGGCGATCAGCAGTCGGTGCGGTTCAGCGCGGCGGCGGGCGCGCTGACCGTGGTCGCCTAAGTCTCTGTCCTGCCCTTCTCAGGGAATGTAGGCGGCGTAACCGCTTCCGTCGTCCAGCCACTTTCGATGACGGGCGACGTAGCTCGCGACGTCTCCGACCACCTCGGCCGGGTTTCCGATCGCGATCATGCCCGCCGGGACGTCTCGCCGCACCACGCTGCCCGCGCCGACGATTGCGCCGTCTCCGATCTCCACATTCGGTAGGACGATGCTGTTGGCGCCGACGTAGACGCGCTTTCCGATCTTGACGGGCGCCTGGAGCGAACGGTCGAGGTAGAGCTTGGTGGCGTTGTCATGAGAAAGGATCATCACGTTCGCGCCGATGACGGTCTCGTCGCCGATCGAGATGAGATCCAACCCGCTGGTGTCGATATAGGAGGCCCGCCCGATGTAGACGTCGCGACCGAGAGTCAGTCCTCCGGCCACCAGCTTCGCCGGATCCTGGTCGCGCCGTAAGCGGCCGAGCAGGTTGTCGAGCAGCTTGCGCATCGGCTACACGTCGTCGACGAGCTCCGACCCGCGCGCCGTGGCCAGGGCCTCGAGGTGCTTCCGCTCGCGTCGGCGTTGACGCCGGCTACCCGATTTCTCGATCTGTGACTCGCCTTGGCCGAAGTCCGGACGTCCCGCCGCCTCCTCGGCGATCGCCTGCCGGAAGACCTGCCAATAGTCGGCCTCTCCCTCACCGTCCTCGCGGGCAGCGGCCGCGCGGTGGGCCTCGCCCGCGATCGCGAACATCTCCGCCAGCTCGGCGTCGCTCTTCTGCGCAGCGCTACGTCGTGCTTCGTCCGCCAACGGCTCGCACACGACGAGCCCGAGCGGCGACGGCCACTCTGGCTCGACGTCAGTCACGGGAACTCGATCCCAGCATGCGCCCCAGCATGCGCTCCGCCCATGGCAGCGCCTGCTGCGGCTGACGGGTGGTTCCGTTGTCAGCCGGGGGCCCACCGGGGAGCGTGGGCTGAACCATTGCCGCCAGTCCGACCGTCACCGCGGCCGCCCCCATCGCGTCGAGTGCCGCCATCGCAGCGTCCCTGACGTGGTACTGCTCGTCGCGGGTGGCGTGCATCAGGGGCTCGACAGCACCCGCATGCTTGAGCTGGCCCAGCGACAGCGCGGCCGTAGCACGGGCGTCGGGGTCCGGATCGGCGAGCAGCTCCACCAGCGGATCGAGCGCACGCGAGTCGTGCGACGAGCCCAGGACCCGCGCGGCGGCAACCCGGTTACGGCCCTCCTCCATGCAGCGCAGAAGGGCCTCGACGCTGTCGACCGCGAGCCACTCGAGCAGGCTCTCCAAGATGCCCACCTCCGGGCCACTCTGGACCTCGAAGCGCGCGATCAGGTAGTCGACGAGCACCTCGCGCGCAGCGTGTCCACGTGCGTCGACGGCGAGCAGAGCCTCCAGCATCTGCCGATCGCCAGCTGAAACAGCCGACCGCCCGGAGTCGACCAGTCGCGCCGCGAAGGTCTCCGGGAGCCCGGATACGTCCATCGTCGTCAGGCCCCGCGCGGCCTCCGCCCTGAGGCTGGAGTGGTGATCTTCCGGCCAGTCGACCACGGCCCATATCAACGCCGTCGCGGCGGCCGGCGAGTCGACCTCGAGCAGTCCGCTGACGGCCGCGCGACGAACGTTCGCGTCGCGGTCCCCAAGCGCCTCGTACAGCGCCTCGACGACCTCGGGGCCGTAGAAATCGGTCAGCGCCCGCAGCGCCTCCATGCGCGCTGGAGCGCCAAGGTCGAGCGGACGATCGTCACGGTCCCAGACCAGATCCGTGTAGGTGCGGCTCACCGCTCGCAGACCGGTCAGGTCTCCCCGGCTGCGCAGGTCGGCCACGTCTGGCCTTCGTCGCCGTCTAGGTCTCACCGAAGCCAGGATAGATCGGCGGCTCATGCAACCGCGGCTTCGCTGCGGAACGATTCCGCAATCGCGCCGGCAACCGTCGCGGCGTCGACGCTGGAAGGAATCTCCACGCGTCGCAGGGTCGTGGTCTCGGCGAGCGCCGCGCACGCCTCGAGCTGCGTCAGCAGTCGCTCGCTGTCACGGTGATACGCGTTGAAGGTTCCCCCGAGCAGCACCACCGCCGGGTCGACGTCGAGCGTCTCGAAGCTGAGCCTGCGCGCGTCTGCGCTGCGGGTGAGCACGTAGACGGCGGCGACTGGATAGGGCTGCTCGCCGACGCCCTCGACCAAGAGCCGGGCCTCGCCCTCGCTGACTCCAAGCACGCGGCGCCGCGACGCCGCGCCGGGCAGGCCCGCAACGACGTCGGCGTCGATGCTCGACAGGGAGGCGCCGGGATGGGCCAGCACTGAGCCGCCGTCGATCTCGATCGCCGTGACGTCGTCGGACAGCAGCGTGGCCCCGCGACCGGCCAGCTGCAGGGCGACCGAGGTCTTGCCGGCGCCGCTGCTGCCGAGAAACAGCAGCGCCTGACCGTCGATGGCGACCGAGCTGGCGTGCATGACCTCGAGCCCCTGCAGCAGCGCGGCAAGCGGTAGCACCTGGCCGACGAGAAACCGCTGCCAGAGCCAGTCCGGAAGATCTCTCGGAGCGCAGTCGACCTCGGATCCGGAGGCCGTGACGCGGTAGCGACCGTAGAAGTCGTTGCACAGCAGGAAGCCATGCTCGTCGTGCTGATGGATCGAGTAGCGCGTGCCGGCGAGATCGTGCTCGTAGAGCGTGCGAGCGTCGGCGAGGGGAAACGCGTGCTCCATCGCCGAGGCGTCGGCGAGCCGCAGCCGCGTCGAACGTCCGGGCCGGCCGCCGGCCCGCGACACGTCGATGCCGGGCGCGGCGAAGTCCCCGGTCAGGTCGATTCCGAATGCAGTGCCACTCCAAGCGACGCCGCCCATCGCGCGCCTCGCGGCTAGCTCTTGCGTCGCAGTCGCGAGCGCAGCGTCGCGCCGACGGTGGCCGCGGCCGCGCCGGTCGCCGCGATCAACGTCGCGTAGTACCCGGTGAAGGGAAGGCTGCCGCCCGTCGCGACAGACGCGCCGCCCTCCGCGCCCGCTCCAGCCACACCACCACCGGCCCCAACGGTGCCGCCGCCGGTCGGAGGGCCACCGCTGGCGGTATCGCTGAGCACGTCGGACGCCCCATCGGGCGTGCCGCCGCCTCCACCGCCGCCCATGCTGACGCTCTCGAGCACGCCGCCGCTTCCGCCCTTCGGGGACCCGCCGGGGATCCCGGTGCTAATCACAGGGCTGACCGCGGCCATGCTCACAATCTTCGCCACGGATCCGATGAAGTGCAGGTCGAAATCGGCGGTCAGATCGACCAGCGAGCCGTGATCGACGATCTCTGGCGGGCTATAGGACGGTGTCGTCATCGCGGCTAGCGTATATCGAGTCGTCGCGTTTCGCACAAAGTGCCGTCGCGAGCGGCGCCCTTCTCACGTCCGCATCGCCTTTCCGGCAAGCTCGCGGACCAGCAGGCCGAGGAACTGCGTATTGGTGACCAGGTAGCGGCGCCAGAGGCGGCTGGGCTCCTGGGCGAGCCGGTAGAGCCACTCGATGCCGAGCCGCTGGAATAGCGACGGCGCGCGGCGCGTGACGCCCGCGATCACGTCGACCGAGCCGCCGACGCCCATCACGAACGGAACGTCGATCGCGCGCCCATGCTCGCCCAGCCAGTACTCCTTGCGCGGCGAGGAGATCGCGACGAAGAGTATGTCGGGACTCGCCGCCCTGATCTCCTCGGCCACCACCGCGTCCTCGTCCTCGCCGAAGTAGCCGTCGCGGGTGCCGACCAGGCGCAGCCGCGGATGCTGCTCGAGGATTCGCGAGCAGGCCTGCTCGAGCACGTCGGACTTCGCTCCGAGGATGAAGACGCCGTAGCCGCGCTGCTCGGCGCGGGCCAGCAGCTCGTGCATCAAGTCGATGCCGGCGACGCGGGTGGGCAGCGGGTCGCCGAGCAGACGTGAGGCCCAGACGACGGACTGACCGTCGGCCGAGATCACCTCGCAGCGCCGGACGATCTCGCTCAGCTCCTCGTCGCTGCGCATCGCGACGAGCTTCGCGGCGTTGATCGCAACGTGCTGGGCGAAGCCGCGCGTCTCGATCAGGCCGTCGATCCGCGCGAGCGTCTGCTGCATGTCGAGCCGGTCGATCGGGCAGCCGAGGACGTCGACGCGTGGGCGATCGGCGTCCTCTGCCACCGGCTGACTTTGTGCGACTCCGCGCATTCAGACCGTCAACGCGAGAGCCCGAGCCCTTCTTCCGCGTTGATCGGGTGCTTTGACGACGAGCCCCACGCTTCCCTCGCCGCACGCCGGCGAGCGCTCCGAGGAGGAGCTGGCGCGCCTGCTGGTCTCGCCGCGTGCGGTCCGGGAAGCGGCCGCCGACAGAATCGCCGAGCTGCTCGATCGGCAGCGAGACCTACGCTCGCTCTGCGGGTTGCTGCTGCGTCACCGAGTGCTGGCACTCGCCGGATCGCGGCTACTCGATGGCTCGCACGGCGAGCTGCCGGCCTGGTTCCGGGACGCCGTCGACAACGCCGTGAGCATCAATCGCGCGCGGGCGCTGCTTGCCGAGGCGTCGACCCGCAGGCTGGCGACCGAGCTCGAAGCCGCTGGCATCCCGGCGTTGCCGCTGAAGGGCTTCGTGCTCGGGCAGAGCCTCTACGGCGACACCGGTCTGCGTGAGGTCAGCGACATCGACCTGCTCGTCGCGCCGAGCGACTTCGACGCGGCCTGCGATCTGCTCGCCGCGGGGGGCTACGAACGGCTGCCCGAGCGGCTGGTCGGCGGCCGGCCGGTTCTCCATCAGACCTTCTTCCCCCTCCGGGGACCGCGGATCCGGATCGAGATCCACTGGCGGATCCACTGGTACGAGTCCGCGTTCTCCGAAGAGCTGCTCGCGCTCAGCCGCACGGGCGACTCGGGGCTGCGCGAGCCGAGCGCGGCGCACGGGCTGGCGGCCCTGTTGCTGTTCTGGATCCGCGACGGGCTGATCGGCTTGCGCTACCCCGCCGACATCGCCGCGTGGTGGGATCGCTTCGGCGCCGAGATCGAGCCCGGCGCGATCGCCGCGATCGCCGCCCAGCATCCGCGCCTGGAGCGGGCGCTTTTCGCGGCGTCGGCCACCGCGATCGAGGTCACAGGCCTGCCGTCGGCGCCCTCCGAGGCGCTCGACGCGGCGCCTGACCGACGCGCTGCGCTCGCCTGCAAGCTCGCCAACTGGACCGGCCGCGGGGACCCCGACCAGGCCGAGGCGAATCGAGTCCTGATCGACTCGCTCGTGAGCCCGCCGGGCGGTCAGCGCAACTTCGTGCGCCGGCAGATGCTGCGCGGGGAGTCGCGGACGCATCCGTTCAAGCTGCTGCTGCGCTTTCCGATCGGACTGTGGGGGGTCCGCGGACAACGGATCTGGGCGACCAGCGTCGCGCCCGCGCGAGCGCGACGCCGTCTCACGCGTTGAGTAGACGATCTATGGCAACCGGTCCTGCAGACGCTCCCTCCACCACCCGACGCGTGAACGCGTCCGCGGGCGCGGCCCTGCCGGTGCTCGTCGGGCGCGACGCCGTCTCGGCGCTCCGGCGCGCGTTGCTGCCGGCCGAGAACCGCGTGCCAGACGACGCGCTCGCGGCCGCGATCGGCTGGCTCGTCCGGACGCATGACGCGACCGGCCGCCAGGGCTCGTCGAAGGGCTATTCGCTGCTGCACGGCTGGCTGCCGGCCTATCCCGAGACGACCGGCTACGTGCTCGGCACCCTGCTCGACTTCGCGCGCCGGTCCGGAGACGGCGTGGACCTTCGCCGTCGCGCGGGCGAGATGGGCGATTGGGAGGCGGCGATCCAGGAGCCGGACGGAGGCATCATGGAGGGCGCGATCGGCACCCTTCCCCGCCGCTCGATCGTCTTCAACACCGGGATGGTCCTGCACGGCTGGGTCGACCTGCTCGATGAGGGCGAGCAGCGCTTCGCCGAGCCGGCCAAGCGCGCCGCCGCCTTCCTCGCCACCGGGTTGCGCGACGACGGCACCTGGGATCCGGCCCACGAGTACTCAGGGATCCCCCACACGTACAACTCGCGCGTCGCCTGGGCGATGGTCAGGCTCGCGCTCCGCGAGCCGCGCGACGAGGCCCTGCTGGCGGCCGCGCGCCGGCAGCTCGACTGGGTGGTCGCCCAGCAGCGGCCCAACGGCTGGTTCGACAGCTGCATCTTCAAGCCGGGGATGCTGCCGAGCACGCACGGCATCGCCTACACCCTGCGTGGGCTGCTGGAGAGTCATGCGCTGCTCGGCGAGGGTCCGTATCTCGATGCCGCGGTGAAATCGTCGGAGGTGCTGATCCGCAAGCTCGAGGTGCTGGGCACGCTGCCGGCGAGCTGGGACGACGACTGGACGCCGCGGGCCTCCTACCAGTGCCTCACCGGCACCGTGCAGCTCGGCGGGGTCTGGCTGCGCCTGCACCAGCTGACCGGCGACGCGCGCTTCCTCAACGCGGGCCTCAAGGCCATCGAGCTTGCAGCCAGCCGGCAGGAGCGCGGTCCCTGGAAGGACGTTGACGGCGCGCTCGCCGGCTCGTTCCCGATCTGGGGCCGCTACGCCCCGCTGCAGTACCCGAACTGGGCGACGAAGTTCCTCGCCGACTCCCTGATGCTGCGCGACGACTGCCTGGTGAGCCTTTGAGGGTCACGTTCGTCAGCCGCTATCCGAGGGTCGACACCGTCGCGTGGAAGCGCCGGCTGGGCGAGCGACTGCTCGATCTCGGCGTCGAGCTGAGCGTCGTGTACTCACGCGCCGGCTTCGACGACCAGCTGCGCGCCGGCCTCGACGAGTACGGCCTTGGGATCTTCCGCCGCTACGCCTCGCTAAAGGCCCGTCCCGGCGCCGGCGACGACGAGCCGGCGTCGCAATCGCTGCGCTCCTGGGCGATCGAGCGCGAGCTGCCGGTCAGCGAGCACGGGCGTCTGGGCGACCCGGACTGCCTCGCCGCGGTCCGCGCGTGGAAGCCCGACCTGTTGGTGCTGACCGGGGCCGACATCGTCCCGGCGAGCTTGCTCGACATCCCGGCGGCGGGCACGATCAACCCCCACTACGGGCTGCTTCCGCGCTACCGCGGCATGAACGTGACCGAGTGGAGCATCTGGCACGACGACCCCGTCGGAGTGACCGTTCACCTCGTCGAAGCCGGCATCGACACCGGGCCGACGCTTTTGCGCGAGTGCGTGCGCGTCGAGCCGGACGACGACCTGCCCGACCTCCGCGCCAAGCAGCAGGAGCTGTCGGCACGGCTGCTGGGCGACGCCGTCGTCGAGCTGCGCGACGGCTCCGCGCAGCCTGTCCCCCAGCGCGTCGAGGACGGCCGCCAGTACTACCGGATGCATCCCGAGCTGCTGCGAGTCGTCGAGCGACGGCTGTCCAGCGGTGAGTACCGCTGGACCGGCGAGGATGCCACGCCCGGCGCGATCGCCCCCGCCCGCGCCGGCGCCTACGCCTCCTGAAGCGCGACCGCCGCGTTCGCCATGCCCAGAGCCATGTGCGCGTCGGCCCAGCGCAGATAGCTGACCCTCGTCGTTCCAGCGCGGTAGCGACGGTAGATCGCGTGGCCGTCGCGCAGCATGTGCTCGGTGGCGCGCCGCCCGACCCGGCGCACCAGGCTCGGATCGACCAGGCCGAGATCGGCCAACCTCGCAAGTGACGTCAGCGCCGTCCCAGCCGCGTGGGCATCCTCGGGGAACTGACGATCCGGCCACAGACGGGCCTCGCCGGCGTCGCCGAAGAAGCTGTCGACGTAGTAGCGCGAGCCGCGCTCCAGCGCATCGCCGACGCGCGGGTCGATGTCGGCGAGATCGCACAGGCACTCGAGCACGTAGCCGGTGTGGAAGGAGTCGACGAACTCGAGTCCGCCGTCCTCCCCGTATGGCCACGAGCCGTCCGGCTTCTGACACTCGACGGTCCGCTCGACGGCGCGCGCGACAGCCTCACGGGCGCCGTCGGCGCCCAGGACGCGTCGCACGATTCGCGCGCCAAGCAGGTTCGCGTTGTGGATGAAGGCCTCCGAGCCATGGTGGTAGCAGTAGATCCCGGGTCCGGAGAGGAACAGCTGATCCTGGATCCAGTCGGTCGCTGTTCGCGCCCGCTCCCGATAGCGCTCGAGATCGAAGGCGTCGGCGGCGTCACTGAGCCCGGCCGCGCCGAACGCCGTGACGACGATGTTCGGACTGGCCGCGGGATAGAAGCTCCAACGCGTCTGCATGTCCCAGTGGTAGCCCCACCCCGGCGTCCCCGACGTCCGGTCGGCACAGAGGGCGTCGAGCGCGGCGAGCGCGCCTGTGCGCTGGCGCGGGTCGCCGGTCGCGCCGTGGAGACGCGTCCGCGTCGAGGCGAAGATCCCGAGCGCCTTGGGAATCAGAGGATGGCTGCGCCGGTAGAGCGGTCGGAAGTCCAACGGCGAACGCGCGTGGAGCTGCATCAGCACCTGGCGTCGCCGCCGTCCGCCGACCAGCGGCCGCGGCCAGCGCCACCAGAGGCCGTCGTAGGCGTCCGGGCCGCGCCAGCCGACCGCCTCCGCTGAGTCGCAGAGGCACTCGGCCCCCGCGATCAGGGTGTCTGTGTCACTGCTCACGCGTCTCCTCCCCCGCCGTGACGGCGTAGCGGCCGCCAAGGACGACGCCCGCGAGCAGCCACAGCGAGCGGTTCGGCCACGACGTCGGCGGCACGGCGTTGGCGACCACGACGAACGCCATAGCCACCCCCAACAGGCCGATCCGCCAGGGGAGCAGATCGGGTGGGCCACGGGTCGTCAGCGCCGTCCCAACCCCGATCAACAGCGCCAGCGCCCAGAGAGCCAGGCCGATCAGGCCGAGGTCGACCGCATAGGTCAGCGGCGTGTTGTGGACGTTCGCGTGCGTCGCCGTCAGCGGGTAGTCCGGCGACTGCTCGAAGAATTCGCGGCTGTGCGCCGTGAAGCCGTCCCAACCGAACCCGAGCAAGGGTTTGGCTTCGACCATGTTTATCGCTGCTCGCGCCAGGTTCTGGCGGTCCCAGACCGTGCCCTGCTCGTTGGCGCGCGAGTCGACCCGACTCGCCAATCCAGGGAGCAACGCGACCGCGGAGACCCCGACGATCGCGACAGCGACCACCAACGGCACGAAGTAGCGGCGGAGGTCCCGGCTCGCGAGTGTGGCCGCGGTGGTCCCAACCACGACGCCGATCCAGACGGACCGCTCGAGCGTCAGGAAGGTGCCCACCAGGCACAGCACGCCGACCGCGGCCGCGAAGATGCGCCAGCGGTTGTCCCTCCAGAGCGCCACCGCGATGCCGCAGGCGACTGCGCAGGTGAACAGCGCCATGCCGTTCGCGACGGCGTCGACGAACGGGCCACGCCCCTGGCCCGCGTGGATCCCGTAGTTGGGATCCGTGATGTAACTCGGGAAGACCAGCGCGTCGAGCCCGGCCGTCTCGAAGAACGTCGTCAGGCCTAGGTAGGTCCCGAGCCCGACCAGTGTCGCGAGCAGCACCCGGCGCTGTTCCGGCGTCCGAAAGGCGATCGGAGCGACCAGGAACAGGCCGAAGGGGATCACTCCGTACGCATCGATGAATTTGAACAGCGACCCACGACTAGAGACCGATCCGACGATCACCGCCGACAGCAGCGCGTAGACCAGCGCAAGGCCGAGCAGCCAGTGCGCGACACCGATCTTCAGCCGCGGCCGGTCGCGCACCGGGGGCGCACGCAGCAGCACCGCGGCGATGCCGCCGACGAAGAGGATGCGGTCCGGCGAGAGCGGCCCCGGGATGCCGAGCTCTGACCAGTTGCCCGCCAACGGAGTCAGCAGGATCGCGACACTGAGGGTGTACGCCGGCTCGACCGTCCAGGCCAGGTAGGCGCAGAGTCCGGCGATCATCAGGCCGGCTACCAGCGGAAATGCCCCGACCGCCTCGTCGACGGTCGATGCCGGCGCCGCCGCCAGGGCAAGCAGCCCGAGCAGGGCAACGCCGGCCGCGGCAGCCAAGGCGGCCAACGGCGGGCGAGCGACCATCAGTCCTGCAGAAGGCGCAGCTCGCGCTGACCGCGCAGCAGCGCCAGAGCGACGCCTGCCGCCCCGCCACCGATCAGCGCGATGAAGAGCAGTATCTGGAGCGTCGTAGCGCGATCGCTAGTCGCGCTGTAGGCGGGCGAAAAGGTCTCGAGAGTGGGCGCGCTGGAGTTCGACAGGCCGCTGGCCACGTACTGCTCGCGGATCGTGTCGCGACGCAGCTCAGCGACCTCGACGGCCGACGAGGCGCGGTCGAGGACGATGCGGTTGGTCGGCGTGGGATCGCCGCGGTAGGTGCCCGTCGCACGTGCGCGTGCATCCAGCGTGCGCCGCCACTCTCTCGAGGCCAGCTCAAACCGCTTGACGGTCGCCTTCTCGGTGCGGCTGGCTGCGACTTCTCTGTTCACCTGCGCGGCGAGCGCGTCGGCGCCCGCGTTCGCCAGCGCCACGGCATCACCCTCGCTGTCGGCGACACCGTTCACCTTGATCAGCGGGCTGTCGGGGATTGGCGTCGCCGTGATCTCGCCCGTTTCCGAGACCCCCTGCGCCTGAAGCCGGCGCGCGGCGCCGTCGCGCACGGCGCTCGACCGTGCCGTCCGGCTATAGACGGACGCGAGTGCCTTGGTTGCCTCGATCACGCCAGGGATGCCCGCCGGGCTGTCGACGTAGGCGTGGCCAACGGAGAGCTCCGCAGTGGCGGTGTACTCGGGGGTCCGCTTGATTCCGAGGAGCAACGCCGCCGCAAAGAAGATCGCAATCGTCGCGAGCACGGTTGGCCAGTGGCGTCGAAGCGTTATCCCGACGTTCAGTCGAAGGGGACGTGCGTACTTGAGTTCTGAGGTCACAGGGAGGCTTTGAGGTCGACAGGGCGCGGCGAAGTCGCCGCCGTCCTATGCCCATAACGCGCCTTACTCCCCAGGTCTTTCGCGGGCCGACGACAAGCGTGGCCGTTGCGACATAGGCGCATCTTCATCAGCTGGAGACGCTCCCAGGGAAATTGCGACAGCATCTCGGAGGGCGTGAGTCCGCCGTAGATGCCATCGGCGCCGAGCTCCGGGTTGGGGCCGCCGTGAGCGGACCAGTCCTCGATGAAGAGGCTCGTGGCGTGGTGCGTTTGATCGCGGACGACCATGCCATATCGCTGCGCGGCCTCGGCGATCATCCGCGTCAGTGGTGAAAGGCCGAACTGGTCGAGGTCGAGCTCGGGGTCGAGCCGCAAACGAGCGCCCTCGGGGAGGGCGTCGGGCGGGCCTGTGCCGTCGGTTCGCTGAGCCGGCCAGGCAAAGACGTCCTTGCGCGGGAAGGGGATGTTCAGCGCGAGCGCGTGATCGATGCGCCCTGCGCGCACCTCGGACAACAGCATCACCCCACCGATCAGCGGCAGGCTGCTCGCGGTCGCGCCCCAGTTCGTCGTCGCATTCGGCCAGGCGCGTGGCCCGTAGTAGCCCGGGCTAGCCGAGACGGCGCGCATCGCGCCGCCCCAGCTGGCGTGCCAGCCGTCTCTGCGCTTGACCGCCTGCCAGAACTCCCACATGGTGTCGGTCGCCGGCTGCCAGACCGTGAGGTGAGCGTCGGTCCCGCGTGCGGGCTTAGCGTTAGCCGGAACCGGCACCGAGGCGAAAGCGCGTCTCAACGCGCGCCCGCCAACGACGCCAATCGCATCGAGCCTGACGCGGACCCGCGCCTGGTCGCGGGGCACGACGTAGAGCGGCGTGCTTCCGGTCGTGGTCGCAATCCAAGGACCGATGCCCTCCTGGCGCTCTCGCCGGATTGCGATCACGAGGTCGCGCACAATCCGCTCGGAGGCGGGATCGACCTCGATTTCGTCGGGGAGCCGGTCGTTCCAGAAGCTGTCGGCTGCGAACAACGACGGCAGCTCGCGCTCAGGCGCGCCGGTCGCCGTGGGCCGCTGGGGGATCTCCTCCTCGGCCGGGCCTCCCAGCAGCCCGACGACCGCGAGTAGCACGACAGCCGCAACCGCCAGACCGACTAGCACACGCAGGAGCCATCTCTGTAGTCGGCTCTCGGTCATGCCCTCGGGCCACGATAGAGTCTGCGGCCGTCTGTCGGCGTCAGGGTTACGATGCGTCTGGACCGTGAGTAGCTTGCCTCCCCGCGCCAGCGTCATCGTCAGAACCAAGGACAGCGCCCGGACGCTCGGCGATGCGCTCTCCCTCCTGCGGGCCCAGACCGTCGCGGCGGAGATCCTGATCGTGGACTCTGGCTCCAGCGACGACACGCTTGCGATCGCCCACCGGGAAGCCGATCGCGTGATCGAGATCCCCGCCGCCAGCTTCACGTTCGGTCGCGCGTTGAACATCGGCGCCGCCGCCGCGCGCGCGCCGATTCACTTCGCGCTGTCGTCACACGCCGTCCCACCGGACACGCGCTGGATCGAGCGGTCGCTGGCGAAGTACGAGAGCGCCCATGTCGCGGGGACCAGCGGCGCCCCGACATGGCCTGGCACGGCGACCCCGCTGACCACGACGGTCCATCAGAGCCTCGATCTGGCACTTCGGCACCCGCACTGGGGCTTCTCCAATACCGCGTCGTCATGGCGCGCCGACGTCTGGAGACAGCTGCCGTTCAACGAAGCCCTACCCACCTGCGAGGACAAGGAGTGGGCTCTCAGAGTCCTGGCGGCCGGGTGGACGATCGCGATCGACTCCAAGCTCGCCGTGGGCGATGCGCACCGGCGCGAGTACGGACTGCGCCACCTCTACCGGCGTACGCGGCTCGAGGCCGAGGTGATCGCCTCGCTCGCGCCGGTCCCACCGGCGACGTTCGCTGCGTTCATGCGCGAGTGGCAGATCGACGTCCCGGCCGTCCGCGCGCTAGGCCGCTGGCGACGTCGTGTGAGCCCAGTTCGCTTCACCGAGTTGATGGCCAGGTATCGCGGCCACCGAGCTTTGCAAGATCCGACACGGGCGACGCGTTCGTGAGTTCGTGGGTCGTGAGTCGAACTTGGACGGGGACGTTCCCGAGCGATGACGCGGCCGAGCGTCGACGTCATCGTGCCGTTTCACGGCTCGGACGAGAAGCTCGCGGAGGTTGTGGATCGGTTCCGGCGGTTGACCCTCGAGGAGGGCGACACGCTTGTGATCGTCGACAACCGCGCCAACGCCACTCGCCCCTCCCCACCGATCGCTGCGGCCCCGGAACGACAGTCCTCATACTACGCGCGTAACCGCGGAGCCGGGATCGGTACGGCCGACTGGCTGGTCTTTCTCGACGACGACGTCGTTCCGCCCCCCGACCTGATCGATCAGTACTTCGCGAGGCCCGTGGATGCGAGCGTCGGCGTGCTCGGGGGTGGTATCGAGGACGTGCTCGCGGGATCTAAGACGCTTGCGGGGCGCTACGCACTGCTTGAAGGGTCGCTCAGTCACGAAAACACGATGTCGGATGGCTGGGCCTACGCGCAGACCGCGAATGCCGCGGTGCGCCGTGCCGCCTTCGAAACCGTGGGCGGCTTCGTGGACGACATCCGCAGCGGGGGCGACGCCGACCTCTGCTTCCGCATCCGGCGGGCCGGCTGGTCGATTGAATGGCGGCACGACGCCGTGGTGGAGCATCTCAGTCGCGCTACCGTCCGCGCGCTCCTGCGACAGCACCTGCGCTATGGCTCCGGCGTGGCGTGGCTGTCGACTACTCATCCCGGCTTCGCTGTCCCGGAGCCCTGGGGACTGCGGGCTCGCAGAGTCGTCCGCAGCGTCCCGCGAGCCGCGATCGCAGCCGCGCGGGGTGACACGGACCACGCACTCCTAGCCGCTCTCGCTCCGCTGACGGCGCTCGCCTTCCGAATCGGCTGGCTCATGTCCAACAACTGGGACGCCCGTGGACTCAATGCGCTGCGGCGCGACTGGCGCCGCCGTCGCGCTGCCCGCCTGCGTGCCGCCCGCGGATCGGACGGGTCGAAGCCCGTCGTCGGCCACGTCGTCGACGAGTACCTGCCCACCACCGAGACCTTCATACATACTCAGCTCCGATTCCAGAGCGACGCACGAGTCTTCGTCTTCGCTCGGCGAACGGCAAATCTCGACCGGTTCCCGATACCGGCGTCAGTGGTCGTGCCGCGCATGCCACCGTCGCTGGACGCGCACGCCGGCAGCCGCCTGCACTCGGCCTATACGCAGTGCTTCTGGAAGGGGCACGAGCTCCAGCTCAGCCGAGCGGTCCGTCGTCGTGGCTGCCAGCTGCTGCACGCCCACTTCGGCGGCGAGGGGTTCAACACGTTGCGAGCGGCACGCCGCCTCGGCGTTCCACTCGTCACGACGTTCTACGGCTTCGATCTCGCACTGCCCCGCCACGAGGAACGCTGGGCCCAACGCTACGCCGAGTTGTTCGAGAGCGGCAGCCTCTTTTGCGTCGAAGGACCCGCGATGGCGGACACGCTTGCGTCTCTCGGCGCGCCCCGCGAGCGAATCAGGGTGGTACCGATCGGTATCGACCTCGAACAGTTTCCGTTCCGGCCTCCGCCCCGTGAGAGCAAGCTCGTCGTCTTCCAGGCGGCGCGCTTCACCGACAAGAAGGGCTTCGACCTGTCGCTGCGCGCATTCGCCGTCGCTCGGAGCCGCCTCCCCGATGCGGAGCTCTGGCTCGTCGGAGACGGCCCGCTGCGCGGCGAGCTGGAGGAGTTGGCCCAAACGCTGGGCATCGCGGACGTCGTGAAGTTCCTCGGGATGGTCGATCACGCCACCTACCGCGAGCTGCTCGCGCAAGCGCATGTAGGAGTTCAACCGAGCCGAGTCGCCGCCGACGGGGACACCGAGGGCGGAGCGCCGACGGTCCTGCTCGAGTACCAAGCGCGCGGGATCCCCTACGTGGGCACGCGCCACGCCGATCTTCCGTTCGTGACTGGCAACCCCGACCTGCTGGTCGAAGAGGAGGACGTCGACGGCCTCGCCGATGCGCTCGCGCGCTTGGCAGCCGCATCGGACGCGGAGCTGCTGGAGCGTGCGACCGCGGGTCGCGAACATGTGCGCGAGCGTCATGACGCCACGCATGTCGCGAAGCTCCTCGCCGCGGTCTACCAGGAGGCGGTCGGCCAGGCCGCGAGGCGATGACGTGACAGCCATTCTGCGAAAGTTCGCCCGCTTCCTAGCCGTTTGCCATGCAGTGGGACTACGGAGAGATAGCGCAGATGCGTGACGAGTTTCTCGTCTTCGGAAGCCCCACGATCGGCGAGGCCGAGATCGCGGAGGTCGTCGACTCGATGCGCTCGGGCTGGATCGGCACCGGGCCGAAGGTGCAGCGCTTCGAGCGCATGCTCGAGGAGTACATCGGGGCGCCGCACGTGCGCTGCGTCTCGTCCTGCACCGCTGCGCTGATCCTCGGAATGAAGGTCCTCGGTGTGGGGCCCGGCGACGAAGTGATCGTTCCCTCGATGACGTTCGTGGCGTCCGCCAACGCCGTCGAGCACACCGGCGCCCGCGCGGTGCTCGTAGACAGCGAGCCCGATACGGGCCTGATCGACCTCGACGCCGCCGAGGCGGCTATCGGACCCCGCACGAAGGCAATCATGCCGGTGCACCTGGCCGGTCGTCCGATCGACATGGACCGCGTCAACGCCCTGCGTGATCGCCATGGCATCGCGGTGATCGAAGATGCCGCCCATGCGCTTGGCGCCGAGTGGCGGGGCAAGCCGATCGGCAGCCACGGGAACCTGACCGCGTACTCCTTCTATGTGACCAAGAACTTGACGACGATCGAGGGTGGCGCGCTTGCCACCGACGATCCCGAGGTCGCGGCGGCGGTCGAGCGGCTCGCCCTGCATGGGCTGAGCCTCGGGGCCTGGCAGCGTTTCGGGGACAAGGGCTACCGGCACTACGAGGTCGTCGAGCCCGGCTTCAAGTACAACATGACCGACGTCCAAGCGGCCCTCGGACTGCATCAGCTTCCCCGCCTGGATGGGTGGATCGAACAACGGGCCGAGCTGGCCGCAAGCTACGACAGCCTGCTCGCGGACCTGCCGATCGCGCTGCCCCCAACGGCAGACCCCGGGACGAAGCACGCATGGCATCTGTATCAGGTGCTGGTCGATGCCAAGGCCTCGATCGACAGGGACTTTCTGCTCGAGCACCTGACTCGGAACCGCATCGGCATCGGCGTCCACTATCGCGCCGTACACCTGCATCCGTACTACAGCGATCGGGTCGGACCCGAGGCGCTCCCAGTCGCGACCGACATCTCAGCGCGGACGATCAGCCTGCCGCTGAGCCCGAAGGTCACCGAGGAGGACCAGATCGACGTGACGGCCGCCCTCCGCTCGGCGCTTGTCCCGCGGCGTCCGGCGGGAGCAGCGGCGGCACCAGCGTGAACGCTCGCGCGCTCGGCCTTGCCGCTGCGCGCCGAAAGGGAAACGCTGTCCGTGCACGGCTGGCCCGCGTCAACGCCGAGCCGGTCATCGTTCTCGGCAAGGAGAAGTCGGGCACGACCGCGATCGCCGCGCTGTTGGCGCAGCACACCGGATCGACGGTCACGCTCGATATCCCTGCCCTGTTCGGGAAGCGGATGGGAGCCATCCGATCTGGACGGACCGACCTAGCCGAGCTCGTACGGCGCAACCGGCTCGATTTCTCCCGCGGCATCATCAAGCAGCCGTCGATGACGTGGATCTATCCCCAGGTGAGGACCGTCTTCTCGCAAGCGCGGTACCTGATGATCGTGCGCGATCCACGCGACAACATCCGGAGCGTCCTCAACCGCCTCGACCTCCCCGGCGATCTGGACGACCTCGACGAGGAGCGCTTCGCACGGTTGCCCGCCGCTTGGAGCTGGCACTTCGAAAGTCCGGGAATCCTCGGATTGCGCGGCGGCAACTACATCGAGCTCGCCGCCGAGCGCTGGAACCTCGCCGCCGACACCTACCTCAATCACCGCGACGAGATGCTCCTCATCAGATACGAGGACTTCCTCGTAAACAAGGCCGGTTGCATCAAGCGCTGCGCCGAGGCGCTCGGTCTCGAGGCGCGCAACGACATCTCGGCCGCTGTGGACACGCAGTACCAGCCCCGCGGCATGCGTGACTGCCACCTGCCGGAGTTCTTCGGCGAACGAAACCTCAGGACGATCGAGCGGTCCTGCGCGAGACGGATGAAGGAACTCGGCTACCGCCCGACGGAACCGGTGGCGCGATGAGGAGTTGCCTGGTCGTGGGATCGGGACGCAGCGGCACGAGCATGATGGCCGGCGTGTTGGCCGGCGCCGGGTACTACATGGGCGCCCGACCGATGCCCGCGGACTTTCGCTCGGCGAACCCGAAAGGACTCTTCGAGGACTTTGAGGTCAGCGAGATCAACGAGGAGCTGCTGGACCCGCTCTTCCCCACTCCCGCGCGGACACGCTGGGCACAGCGCCGCCAGGCGAGAAAAACGCTGGGCCCGGGCGAGCGGTGGGCCGCTACGCTTCCTCGAGACGCCGTCGTCTCACCGTCCTCGGAACTCGACGCGCGCATCGCCGCTCTTGTGGCAACGCAACCGTTCTGTTTCAAGGATCCTCGCTTCTGCTACACATTGCCCGCATGGCGGCCACACGTCGAGGACGCCGTCCTGGTCTGCGTGTTTCGCGAGCCTGCGCGGACCGCCAACTCACTCGTGACTGAGTGGCAAAGTGCCGATTGGCGGACATACGAGATGACGTTCGAGCGTGGGCTCGCTCACTGGCGCGAGGCCTACCGGCGCGTTCTCGATCTACGAGCCATGGGCGGCGAGTGGCTGTTCCTCCACTACGACCAGATCCTCGACGGCAGCGGCGTGGGCCGTCTCGAAGCGACCCTCGGGGTGAGCGTCGACCACGAGTTCCCTGAGACGTCGCTCAACCGATCGCCGGTGTGTGGCGAGGTGCGCGACACCGAGACGTCCATTTACGAGCGTCTGTGCGAGCTCGCCGGCGCCGGCGCATCCCAGCCGCTGCCGCGATGAGCGCCGCCTCGGTCGTGCGAAAGGCCCATGTGCCGAACGCGACGCTGAGCGTCCGCGAGGTCTGTGCTGCCCTGGTGCGCCCGGCCGATCTCGGCGCCGTGGAGCGGTGGCTCGAGCGTGAGCTCGCCGTCGAGCACGCGGTCGCGTTCGCCAGCGCCCGTGCGGCGCTCGCGGCGTCGATCGCCATCCTGGCCCCTGGCCGGAGCGTCGCATTGCCGGGCTATACCTGCGTGGCGGTCGCGAACGCGCTGAGCTCGGCCGGCGCGACACCGTGCTACGTGGACGTGGACGGGCGGGGGCTGGTTCCCTCCGCGCGCTGGCCGAAGTCGGCGGCCGCGGTCCTCGTCCAGGACACCTACGGCTTCGTGAGCGAGCTGCCGGCACATTGCGTCGTGATACGCGACGCGGCTCACCGGATCGATCTGGTCGCTCGTCCAGGCGCGACCGTCAGCGTGACGAGCTTCGAGCACTCGAAGTCGCTGAGCGCGGGCCAGGGTGGGCTGGCCGTCACCGCCGACGCCGAGCTCGCGGTGCGCCTGCGGGAGCTCCGCGACCGTGGTGGCCCCTCCGTCCCAGCGCTGCGCCACGGCATCGTGACGCTGCTGAGCCTTGGCATGGGACGCGCCCAGTTCGCGGGGCGGAATCGCGCCGCCGGGCGAATAAGCCGCATCGTCCGACGGCTCGAGCCGAACCGGCTGGTGGGGCAGTCCGACGACGAGAAGCGCGGCGCCGGAGTGGACTCTCGCCTGCTGGGACCGCCCAATCGCGTCGTGCTCGCGCTCATGAGGAGCCAGTTGAAGGGAGCCGACGGAGCTCGCGACCATCGCGCCAGGATCGTGGGCATCTACGATGACGTGGCGGGCATCGACAGGACGCCCGATCCGCTGCTTCGCTACCCGATGCAAGTCGCTGATCCGGCGAGCTTTGAGGATCGGCTGCGCCATGCCGGCTGGGACTTGGCGGGCCGCTGGTTCGTGGCACCCCTGCATCCCGTGGCCTCAGATGAGCCGATTCTCGGCTACGAGCCTGGGACGGCACCCACCGGCGAGCGTCTCGCGGCCACCGTCGTGAACCTCCCAACACACCCGCTCGTGAGGCCACGACTCGCGCACGACCTGATGTGCGCTGCGCTCGACGCGGGCGCCCAGCCGGTCAGGTAAGACGTGGCTCCGGCAGAGCCGCAGCCGGCGACCGCCAGTTCGCCCTCCGATGATCTCGAGCATGACGGCATGCCTCGCGAGCCGTCGCTGCGCGGCGAGGCGGCAGCCGGGGCTCGCTGGACCTCGGTGTCGGTGGCCGTGTCCGGCGTCGCGCAGATCGTGCAGCTCGTCGCTCTCACCCGTCTTCTGTCACCTGGAGAGCTGGGCCTGGCGGCCAGCGCGACCGTCATCATTGGCTTGGCCGGATACCTGGGCGATGCGGGAATCAACAACGCCATAATCGCCAAGCAGACGACCGATCGCCGCATCCTCTCGTCGCTCTACTGGGCGAATTTGCTCGTAGGGGTCATAGTCGCTGGCCTGGTCGTCGCTTCGATCCCGCTCGCGACAGCGGCCTTCGACGCGCCGGCCCTCGCAGGGCTGCTGCTCCTGGCCGCTCCGGCGTCGATCGTCGTCTCGCTCGGACAGCAGTTCGGGGTGATGCTCCAGAAGGAGCTGCGCTTCAAGCCGCTGGCGGCGATCGAGTCCGTCTCGACGATCGTAGGCGTCGCGGTCGCCGTGGCGGTCGCCTACAACGGAGGCGGTGCCACGTCGGTCATCGCCGGATATCTGGCCCAGGCGATCTCAAGCTCGATGTGGCTAGCGATCCGCGGATGGTCCACCGGTCGACCGCACCTGCGCCTGCGTCGGAGCGATCTGCGTGGGTATCTGAGCTTCGGCTTGCTCCAAATGGGCGAGCGGGTGACCAACTTCCTCGGATCGAACCTCGACTACATGCTTGTCGGCGGCTTTCTCGGCACGCGCCTGCTCGGCGTCTACAGCGTTGCCTTCCGCCTCGTCACGATCCCGCAACTGCGTCTCAATCCGATCATCACACGCGTGGCCTACCCTGTGTTCGCACGCAGGCGACACGACGATGCAGCCCTCTGCCGGGGCTACTTGGAGGTCACCCGGCTGGTCGCCTTCGTCTCCTTTCCGATCATGGTCGGATTCGCCGTGACCGCTCCCTGGCTGGTACCGGTTGTCTTCGGCGATCAGTGGGAGGCGAGCATCCCTGTGCTCCAGGTGCTGTCGATCGTCGGTGCATTCTTCTCGCTGTCGAATCCGAACGGATCGGTCTACCTCGCGAAGAACCGGCCGGATCTCGGCCTCAAGCTCAACCTCTTTCGACTCGTCCTGATCGTCGCCGTGTTCGTGCCCGCGGTGGACGGCGGCATCGTGGCGGTGGCGTGGGCGTTCGTGGCGGTCGTGGTGGTGATGTTCGTCGTGTCGCGGTTGGTACTGAGGAACCTGGTCGGGCTCAGCCTTCGGTCCTACCTCCAAGCGCTGCAAGGGCCGGCGCTCTGCTCGGCGGCGATGGCCCTCACCGTCCTCGGCGCCACTCCTGCGCTCGAAGCCGGCCTGAGCGACCCGTTCGTGCTGCTTATGCAGCTGGTGCTGGCGGCGACCGCCTACTTGGCGTGCACGGCGATCTTTACACGCGACTGGGCGAGGCAGACGTGGCGCCTCGCCTTTAGAGGCAACTGAGCTTCACCGGATCGGAGGCGGGTTACGCCCTGGCCAAGATCGTGACCGTCTCGATCAGCCCGAGGCGATCCCAATCGACGCCAGGCGCAAGCTCTGCAACCGGGACATTGCGGGCTTCAGAGAAACCACTGGACTTCAGGCGATCGAGGATGTCCCACCCGTAGACCCGCAGGTGGTCGTCCTGCCCGAAGCGGCGCAAGCGCTCGGCCGGTGACGTGACTGACGGATCTTCGACGGTGTGCGGTTCGTCGACTACCGGGTGCTGGAGCACCGCCATGCCTCCGTGGTCCAGGACACGGCGGAGCTCGGCCATCGCCGCTCGATCGTCTGTGACATGTTCGAGGACGTGGTTGCACACCACCAAGTCGTAGCTGCGATCGGCATACGGGAGGCTCTCGATGTCGGCGGTGTCGTCCGCGAGCGTGGATTCTAGGTCGACGCTCCGGTAGCTCCCCGGAAGCGCCCTGAGACGGGGCATCAGAGATGCCTCAGGCGCGACGTGCAAGATGCGGGCTCCAGATGGGATACGGCTTGGAAGCCACAGCCACAGCGCTCTGTGGCGCTCGAGAGCCCCGCAGTACGCGCACTCCGCATTCGGGCGACCGTGGTATTCCTTGAAGCGACGTGACCGTCGCCCGCACACGCTGCATCTGACCTGCCACCCGGAGTGCACGAGCGTTGACCGCATGCTCGCAGCCGCAGTGCGGGCACGAGCCAAAAGAGTCGGCCTACTGCGGGTCGTTGATGAGAGGAAGATGGATACCCCGCTGGTCGAAGTCATGGAGTCGCTCATGCATCCGCTGGCCATATCGGTAGTCATACCGGCCTACAACCGCGCTCACATGCTCGAGTCTGCGGTCGCCAGCGCATGGTCGCAGAGCCCGGCGTCTCCGACGGAGGTCATCGTCGTCGACGACGGCTCGGACGATGACACGGCGGCCGTGGCGGAGCGGCTGGGAGCGACCGTTATCCGGCATCCGCGCAACCTTGGCCTAGCAGCGGCACGCAATACCGGAGTCGAGGCAGCCACATGCCATTGGGTCGCGCTGCTCGACTCCGACGACGAGTGGCTGCCCCACCATCTGGCCCACCTCTGGGAGCTGCGCGGGGGACATGCAATCGTCGCTGGCTCGGCGCTGCGCTGCGGTATCGATAGTGCTGGGGACAGGATCCAAGGTCCAGCCGGGTCGAAACCAAAGGTTCTGCGCTCGCCTGATCAGCTGCTCCACCCCGGCAACCTGATCCCTGTCAGCGCCGCGATGGTCAGGCGCGACGCCGCCATCGCCGCCGGCGGGTTCCAGGCCCACCGTGGAGTGGTCGAGGACCTCGATCTATGGCTGCGGATCCTAGAGCGCGAGACGGCTGTCTGCTCACCGCGAATCGGCATCGTATATCGCCTCCATGACGAGCAGATGTCAGGGGCGGACCAGCGGACGATGCAGCTCGCCCACCTCGATGCGGGTGAGGCCCACGTCAAACGGTCGAACGGGTCGCGAAAGCCGCTGCGACGCTTCGAAGGCGTCGCCGCTTGGGACAACATGCGTGCGGCTTTGAGAGCCGGAGAGCGCTGGACAGCGGTGCGCTGGGGTACGGAGATCTTCAAGGACCCGCAGCGGCTGCGCGGCGCGATCGACGTACTGCTCCACCGCTTCGTCCTCCGACGTCGCGCCAGCCGCCTGAAGCAGGGCGTACGCGCTACGACCGAGCTGGGCGCTAGCTCAACGGCAAGCACGGCGCGCGCTGACACGTCCGCGCCTTGACCATCTCGAGCTTGCGCCAGGGGAACTTGCGCAGCGCCGACCACGCGGGCACCCCTCCGAGCAGCCCTTCCGGACCGAGGTAGACGTTCGGCTCGCCCGCCGGGACCTGCTCCGCGAAGAGCGAGATCGTCTGGCCACCCGTCTTGTCGCGGACGACGATGCCGTATTGCTGCGCCGCCTTGGCGATCGTGGCGGTGACCTTGGGCAGGCCCAGAGCATCGATGTCGAGATCGGGATCCAGCCGCAGTCGGGCGCCCTCGGGCATGCAGTCGTCGCGGACCGAGAGTCCGTCGGTCCGCTGAGCGGGATAGACGAACTCGTCGCGGCAAGCGAAGGGCACCGAAGCGGCGAGCGCATGGTCGATCCGCCCCTTGCGCAGGTCCTGGATCGTGATCAGGCCGGCCGCGACCGGCAGCGAGGTCGCCGTCGAGCCCCAGTTGAGGCCCTCGGCCGGCTTCAGGCCGGGCCAGGCGCGGCTGTCGTAGTAGCCGGGGCTCTTGGACACCTGCCGCATCGCTCCGCCCCAGCTCGCGTGCCAGCCGTCGCTGCGCCGGGCCGCCTTCCAGAACTCCCACATGCTGTCGGTGGAGGGCTGGTAGACCGTCAGGTGCGCGTCGCTGCCGGCGGCGGGCTTGGCGTGCGCGGGAATCGGCACGCCGTCGGCCAGCGCCTGCTCGAGCGAAGGGTTCCAGCTGTCGATCTTCACGCGAACCCGTGGCTGCCCCGCTGGGACGACGTAGACCGGCGTCGAGTAGGACGAGATCGCGAGCGACGGGAAGAACGCGTCGGCCGCACGCGCCTCGACGTGGTCGAGCATCGAATCGAGGCGGGCATGCGAGCGCGGGTCGACCGGCGCATTGGCGGGAAGGCGCGCGTCCCAGACCGAGTCGGCCGCGAAATGCAGGTCGCCGTTGGGCTTCTGCGGGACCGCGCGGTCGGTCGTCGCCGACGGGGACTGGAGCGCGCAGCAGCCTGGGCCCGCCGGCGGCGCGGTCTCGGGACGGGCCGCGGCCGGCTTGCCGGTCGCGCGACGGAGCGCCGGGCACCTGCGGACCGGCGACTTGCGCGAGGCGGCCTTGCGACGCTTAGCGGCCCGCTTGCCGCGCTTCGTCGCCGGCTTGCGCTTCGCCGCCGCCTTGCCGCGCAGCGAGGGCTTGGCGCACGACCGCCGCGACGGGCAGCGCGCGAGCTTCTTCTTGGCGGCGCGTTTGGCGCTCTGTTTGGTCGCGCAGTCCTTCTTCGCGTCGGCGGCCGGGGTCACGACGGATGCGCTCGTGAACACGAGCGCAAGCCCCGCGAGCACGGCGATCAGGAACTGGGCGAGCAGTCGCACATGGCCACATCGGCTGGAAGCCGCCCGGCCCCGCCCCGAGCGGGCGAGAACTAGGACACCCGTCTACGGGAGAACCGCGTCCGCCCGCGCGTTAAGCGGAAGCAACCGACTTCCCGAAGGACAGATGAAACGCCGGATCGCCTTCGTCGACTACTTCCCCACGCACTACCGCAAGCGGCTCTACGAGGAGCTCGCGCAACGGACCGAGGCCGACTTCTACTTCTTCGCCGACGAGCGCGAGCGCTACTGGAACCGCGAGATCCCGCTCGCCGACTACGGCGACTACCGGCGCATCGAGCTGCGCCGCTTCCGGCCCTTCGACGAAGCGGTGATGCCTGGGCTTGCACCACGGCTGCGTCCGAGCCGCTACGACGCCGTCATCAAGTCGCTCAACGGCAAGCTGATGCTTCCGCTGGTCTACGGCGCGGCAAAGGCCTCCCAGCTCCCATTCGTCCTCTGGACCGGCATGTGGGCCCATCCGACCACGCGCACCCATCGCTACACGCTTCGAGCGACCGAAGCGGTGTATCGCGGCGCGGACGCGATCGTCGCCTACGGCGATCACGTCCGGCGCTTCGTGCTCGAGACGCCTGGCGTGGCGTCCGAGAAGATCTTCGTCGCGGGCCAGGCCGTCGACGGGGCCCGCTTCCGCGCAGTCGAGCGATCGCCCAACGGCAACGCCACCGTGCTCTTCATAGGACAGTTCGAGGAGCGCAAGGGACTGCCGGAGCTCTTGAGCGCATTCGCGTCGATCGACGAGCCGTCGGCGCGACTCGAGCTCGTCGGGAACGGCTCGATGGAGAGCCAGGTCCGCGCTCTCGCCGCCCGCGACGAGCGCGTCAGCGTTGTCGGCTACGTCCCCCAAGAAGAGCTTCCGGGGAGGCTCGCGGCGGCACGCTGCTTGGTGCTGCCGTCGATCACGACGGCAGAGGACAAGGAGCCCTGGGGCCTCGTCGTCAACGAGGCGATGCACGCCGGGCTCCCCGTGGTGGCCAGCGACGGCGTCGGCGCCGCGGCCGGCGGCCTCGTCAGCGACGGCAGCAACGGCTTCGTGGTTCCCGAGCGCGACCCGCGCGCGCTCGCCCACGCGCTGCGGCGCCTGATCGACGACGTCGAGCTCGCAGAGGAGATGGGCGCCCGTGCCCGCGTCGATGTCGAGCAGTTCAACTACGACCGCATGGCCGAGGCGTTCGTGTCCGCGGTCGAGCACGCGATCGCGCACAAGAGCAAATAAGCGTGCCGCCGCGTCTCGCGTACCTCTGCGACCAATACCCGGCGATCTCGCACACCTTCGTGATGCGCGAGATCGCGGCGCTGCGCAGCCTCGGCGTCGAGATCGCGACGATCTCGATTCGACGCAGCGATCCGAAGCACCTCAAGGCCAGCGCCGACCGGCGCGAGTTCGCGACGACGCACGCGCTTCTGCCGATCGGGGCCGCCAAGTTGCTCGGCACGCACCTGACGGCCTTCGCACGCCAGCCGCGTCGCTACTTGGCCACGCTCCTCTGGACGCTGCGCGGCGCGGGCGGGTCGGCGCGCGGACGTCTCTGGCAGCTCTTCTACTTCGCCGAGGCGGTTCTCGTCTGGGATCGCATGCGGCGCGAGGGCATGACGCACGTCCACGCCCACTTCACGACCCCCGCGGCCGACGTGGCGATGATCGCCGCGCGCCTCGGCCGCGGCTGGAGCTACAGCTTCTCGGCCCACGGCACCGACATCCAGGCCAGCGATCCACGCTCGCTCGCCAGGAAGATCGAGCACGCACGATTCGTCGTCTGCGTGAGCGACTTCGGGCGCAGCCAGCTGATGCTGCTCGTCGACGAGCAGCACTGGCCGAAGATCCACGTCGTCCGCTGCGGGATCGACCTCGCCGAGTTCGACGGCGAGCTGGACACACGCGAGCCGACCGGCCCGCTGCGAATCCTCAACGTTGGCCGGCTGCATCCCGTCAAGGGTCACCCCGTGCTGCTCGACGCCGTTGCTCTCCTGATCGAGGACGGTGTCGACGCGCAGCTCACGATCGTAGGCGACGGCGAACGCCGCGCGACGCTCGAGCAGCAGGTGGCCAAGCTCGGCCTGGCGGACAGCGTGACCTTCGCAGGCAGCGTCGGGCAGGACGAGATCCGGCCCTTCTACGAACAGGCCGACGTCTTCTGCCTTCCCAGCCTCGGAGAGGGCATCCCGGTAGTTCTGATGGAGGCGATGGCGATGCGGCTCCCGGTCGTCTCCTCGGGCATCATGGGGATTCCGGAGCTGGTCGAGGACGAAGTCAGCGGCCTGCTGGTGCCACCTGGGCGCCCGGTCGCCGTGGCAACCGCGCTGCGACGCCTGGCCGGCGACCCCGAGTTGCGTAGCCAGCTCGCGCGTCAGGCGCGCGAGAAGGTCGCCGCCGACCACGACGGCACCCGCGCCGCCGAGCGGCTGCTCGGGCTGTTCGAGTCAAGCGTCGAGCGATAGACCAGGGGTCGGCTGCGTCGACGGCGTCCCGTCGACGAAGTCGCGCTGCCAGAGCTCGAACATCAACAGCGTCCAGATCCCCTGCGAGTTGTCCTCGATCCCCCCCGCGTGGCGATCGAGCAGGCCCTCCACACGCTCGCGCCGGAAGTAGCCGCGATCGGTCGCGCGGCCGTCGAGCAGCACGTCGCGCGCGTACTCACGCAGGTCGCCGCGGAACCAGGCGGCGAGCGGCGGCTGAAAGCCGCGCTTGGGCGCGTCGAGGATCTCGTCGGGCACCCAGCCGCGCATCGCCTGGCGCAAGCCGACCTTCTTCTCGCCTCCGCGCAGCTTCAGGTCGGGCGGCAGCGAAGCCGCGAGCTCCATCAGCTCGTGATCGAGCAGCGGCGAGCGTCCCTCCAGCGAGCAGGCCATCGTCGCGATGTCGACCTTCGTCAGGAGGTCGTCGGGCAGGTAGTGGCTCACGTCGACGTCGAGCATCCGATCGACGAGTGTCGTCGCCGTCGAGCGTGCCCACGGCTCGCGGACGAAGTCGCCGACGGCCGACGGGCCGATCGCCTGCGCGAAGTCCTCGCTGTAGATCTCGTCGCGGCGCAGCCCTTGGAGATCGGTCATGTAGGCGAGATAGCGCCCCGGGGCGTCGAGCTTCGCAGCCTCGCCGAGACGACGGATCCGGCTGCGCGTGCTGTCGATCGTCCCGCTGCGTGGCACGGCCGCCGCGGCGGCGCCCAGCAGCCGGCGCACCGGCAGCGGGAGCTTCCCGACCCTTTCCAGCGCGACCTGGGCCGCGTAGCGGCTGTAGCCGGCGAAGGCCTCGTCGCCACCGTCGCCGTTGAGCGCCACCGTGACGTGCTTGCGGGCCATCTCCGCGAGGTAGAAGGTCGGGATCGCGGTGGCGTCGGCGAACGGCTCGCCGTAGTGACGGACGATCTTCGGGATTACCTCGATCGCCTTCGCCTCGACCATCAGCTCGTGGTGCTCGGTGCCGAAGCGCTCCGCCACCAGCCGCGCGAGCGGGAGCTCGTTGAGCTCGCCCTCGAAGCCGATCGAGAACGTCGCGATCGGCTGCGGCGAGGCCTCGGCCATCGCCGCGACGACCGCCGCGGAGTCGACGCCCCCGGATAGGAACGCGCCGAGCGGCACGTCGGAGATCATCCGCTTGCGGACCGCCCGCCGCAGCCCTGCGCGGATCTCGGCGATCGCCTCCTCCCCGCTCCCGTCGAAGCGCTTGCCGTAGTCGAGGCTCCAATAGCGCTCGATCTCGACGCCGTTCGGACCGAACACGAGCGTGTGCGCGGGCGGCAGCTTGCGCACGGCACGGAGCGCGGTCAGCGGGGCAGGCACATAGCGATAGGCGAAGTAGGCATCGAGGGCCTGGATGTCGAGCTCGCGAGAGATCTCGCCGTCCTGGAGCAGGGCGCCGAACTCCGATGCGAAGCTGATCCTGCCGTCGGCGACCGCGTACAGCAGCGGCTTCTTGCCTAGGCGGTCACGGGCCAGTACGAGCTCCCGCCGGCGCGAGTCCCAGATCGCGAGCCCGAACATGCCGTGCAGCTCGCGCACGCAGTCCCGGCCGAGCTCCTCGTAGAGATGGACGATCGCCTCGGTATCCGACTCGGTCCGGAACACATGGCCGGACGCGACGAGCCGCTCGCGCAGCTCACGGAAGTTGTAGATCTCGCCGTTGAGGACGACCGCGACCGTTCCGTCCTCGTTGAAGATCGGCTGATCGCCGGTCTCCAGGTCGATGACTCGCAGCCGCTGGATTCCCAGCCCGACCCCGTCGTCGGCATACACCCCGCGCGCATCTGGGCCGCGGTGCTCCTGGCCTGCGCACATCCGCTCGACCAACCGTGCCTCCACGGGGCGCCCATCCGTTCTCGCCTGACCCGCGATCCCACACATCTCAGACACTCAACGCCAGGCGAGGCGCAAGCTTGCACGGGTGACGCCCGGCCACAAGAAGCCGCGCGCACGTGGCGTTGCATCAGCGTGTGCGGCATCGCCGGGATCCTCCGCTTCGCCAACGGCTTCGCCGTCGACGAGCCGACCGTCAGCCGCATGCGCGACGCCATCGCGCATCGCGGACCCGACGATGCGGGCTCGTGGTGCTCGGAAGCCGACGGTGTGGCTCTCGGCCACCGCCGCCTGTCGATCGTCGACCTCTCCCGCGCCGGCCGCCAGCCGATGGCAAACGAGGACGAGACCGTGTGGATCGTCTTCAACGGTGAGATCTACAACCACCTCGAGCTGCGGGCTGAGCTCGAGGCCAAGGGCCACCGCTACCGCTCCAACACCGACTCCGAGACGATCGTCCACCTCTGGGAGGAGGAGGGGCCCCGCTGCGTGGAGCGCCTACGCGGGATGTTCGCCTTCGCGATCTGGGATTCGCGCCGGCGCGAGCTGTTTCTCGCGCGCGACCGCGTCGGAGTCAAGCCGCTCTTCTACGCCCCCCTGCCCGGCGGACTGGTGTTCGGCTCCGAGATGCGAGCGCTGCTCCAGCATCCGGCGCTGACCCCCGATCTCGACGAGGAGACCTTCTTCCACTTCCTGACGTTCTCCTTCGCGCCCGCGCCGCGGACGATGTTCGCTGGTGTGAAGAAGGTCGCCCCCGCGGAACGGGTGTTGATCCGGCCCGACGGCTCGATCCGCGCTGAGCGCTACTGGCATCCACTCGCATCTCCCGTCGCGGCCGAGGTCGCCGCGATGGACGAGGCCGAGATGCTCGCACGGCTGCGCGATCGGCTGCGCGAGTCGATCCGCCTGCGAATGATGTCCGACGTGCCGTTCGGGGTCTTCCTCTCGGGCGGACTGGACTCGTCGCTCAACGTCGCGCTGATGTCCGAGCTGACCGACACGCCGGTGCGGACGTACACCACCGCCCCCCTAGGCCACGCCGAGTACGACGAGCTGAGCTACGCGCGCGTCGTCGCGAAGCGCTTCGGGACCGATCACCACGAGGTGGTGATCACCGACGACGACGTCGCCGAGTTCATTCCCGAGTTCCTCAACCGCCAGGACGAGCCGATCGGGGACTGGACGTCGATTCCGCAGCACTTCGTGTCCCGCCTCGCCCGCGACAGCGGGACGGTCGTCGTCCAGGTCGGCGAGGGCGCCGATGAGCTGTTCCACGGCTACAACGGCTACCTCGACCACCGCCGCTTCGTCGTTCCGTTCCAGCGCTTCGTCCATCCTCGCCTGCGACCGCTGCTCGGCCGCTCGGCGATGCGGATCACGCGCCGCGCCGGCCGCGGGGTCCGCCACGGCGAGGCGCTCTACGACGCCGCGACGAGCCCACTGCCGTACTGGGGCGGCGCGCTCTGCTTCCGCGGCGAGCTGAAACGCGATCTACTGCTCGACGGATCGCGTCACGGCGACTCGTACGCGATCGTCGAGGAGATCTGGGCCGAGGCCGCCCGCGAGCGCGGCGACGTCGACCTACTCCAGCGGATGACCTATGTCGAGATGAAGCAGCGGCTCTCGGAGATGCTGCTGATGCAGCTCGACCGTCAGACGATGGCGAACTCGGTCGAGGGTCGCGAGCCGTTCCTCGACCACGAGCTCGTCGAGCTGGCGCTGGCGATGCCGCCCGACATGAAGGTCCGTGACGGGTCGAAGAAGCATGCGCTGAAGCAGGTCGCCGAGGGGCTCTTGCCGCACGAGATCGTCCACCGCCCCAAGCAGGGGTTCGGGACGCCGATGAAGGAGTGGCTGGCCGGCGACCTCGGTGTGCGGGCACAGGCCGCGGTGCGGGGATCCGCGCTGACCGAGCGACGCCTGCTCGACTACGACCTGATCGACGGGCTCTTCGAGCGTCACCGCCGCGGCAGCGGGGACTGGAGCAAGCACCTCTGGAACCTCTACACCGTGAGCGCCTGGTACGACGAGTGGGTAGCCGGCTAGAGCCCGCGCCTGCCCAGCACGAACCCGGCCGTCCGCACGAGGATCTTCGCGTCCAGCCAGATCGACCAGTTGGCCCCGTAGAGGTAGTCGATCTTGACCATCTCGCTGAGCGGGATGCGCGCTGAGCCGAGCACCTGCCAGATGCCGGTCATGCCCGGCGTCAGCTCGAGGCGGCGGCGCTCCCAGCCGTCGACCATCGAGTCCTCCTCCGGCACGAGCGGACGCGGACCGACCAAGCTCATCTGCCCGCGGAGGACGTTCCAGAGCTGCGGCAGCTCGTCGATCGAGAAGCGCCGCAGCGCGCGCCCGACCTCGGTCAGGCGCGGGTCGTTCGCGATCTTGAACAGGCCGTCGGCCTCGTTGGCGTGGAGCAGCTCCGCCTTGCGCTCGTCGGCGCCCTCGACCATCGTCCGGAACTTGACCATCTCGAACTGCTCGCCATGGCGGCCGATCCGCGGCTGGCGGAAGAAGATCGGCCCGGGCGAGGTCAACTTGACGAGCAGCGCGAGCGTCAGCAGGACCGGGGCCAGGATGGCGAGACCGACTGCCGCGCCGGCGATGTCCATGCTGCGCTTGAGCAGCTGCGACGACTTCGTCAGCCCGTAGGTCGGCACGCCGAGCAGCGTCAGGCCCTCGATGTCGTCGAAGCGGACCGTCGAGCCGACCGCCTCGAACACGCGCGGCAGCAGGCTGACCTTGACGCCGAGCGACTTGACGAGCCGGATCGCGTCGAGCAGCTCGTCGGGGTCGGCGGAGATCGGCGCGATGATCACGCGCTCGATCTCGTGGCACTCGAGCAGGACCGGGAGCCCCGAGAGGTCGCCCAGCAGCGGCAGGCCGGCGCCGCTGTCGTCCGAATCGCCGTCCTGGAGCGCCGCTCGGCCGAGCACCGTCGCATTGATCACCGGGCAGCCGTCGATCTTGCGGCCAATCGTCTCCGCGCTTGTGGCGTCGCCGAGGACGATGCAGCGCTCGACCGGCGCGATCCGTCGCAGCAGCAGCCGCGCGGTCGCCCTGCCGACGGCCATCGTGAGGAACAGCAGACCCCAGACGCCGAGAACCTGGTTCGAGCTCAGGTTCCCGCTGATGAACAGCCCCTGGGTGATCCAGATCAGCAGTGTGTAGAGCGTCGTCATCTGGAACAGCGCCGGCACCTCGTCGAGCGTCGTGCGGTGGAGCAGGTTCTCGTCACGGTCGTAGAGCCCGATCGCCTTGCTGACGAGCACGACAAGCGGCAACGCGACGAACAGCGTCGGCTTGAGCGTGTCGTCGCCGAGTACCTGCACCGCCATCACGAGGGCGACGACCGCCGCGATCACGTCGGCCGTCGCGAGGCTGCGGCGGTACAGAGCGTTGCGGCGCAGTCCGGCCTTCGTCCCGACACCCTCGGGGATCGGGGCCTTGGAGTCCGGGTTGCCGTCGGGGCGCCTGCGCAGCAATGTCGGCTCGAGCGCGGAATCCCAGCGGAACCGCGGGCGCCGTGGCGGCGATCCGGTTGCAGCGTCGCCGGAGTCCGGGCGCGCGGCGTCGCGGGGCGGCTTCAGCTCGGTGCGCTCAGCCGGCATCCCGCTCCTCTAGCAGTGCCCGATGGAGCAGATCGACAGGACTCTCACGACCCAAGCAACGCCGGTCGGCAGCGGAAACTTGCTCCGCCGATCGGCCAGCTGGCAGACAGCTCGGCTAGCCGGTGCGGCGCAGGCCGTCGGCGACCCGGCGCCACGCCGAAGGCTCAGCACTCGACACGGGCTGCGAGGCGTCGCCGCCGCGCTGCCGGCGGAGATAGGCCGGGTAGGCGAAGACGTACGCCGTCACGGCCAGCGGAATGCCGACGGCCCAGGCGAGAACGACCAGCTGCCATACGGCCATCGGACGGCTCCTTCAGAAGGTTGCTTGACCCTTCTTACCCTTCTCGGCAGACGCCAGCTGGACCTTGAGCACGTCGACGATCCGTCCCGCCGCCGCGCCGTCCCAGAGCGGCGGCACGAGCGCCTCGCGCCGCCTCACCTCGGCGATCATTCGCGGCACGTCGGCCAGGAGGCCCGGCCGCAGGCCGAGCAGCGTGTTGGTCCCCATCGTCACTGTGACCGGCCGCTCGGTGTTGTCTCGCAGCGTGAACGCCGGCACGCCGAGATATGTCGCCTCCTCCTGGATCCCGCCGGAATCGGTGATGACGGCGGCGGCGTCGCCGAGCAGGCTCAGGAAGTCGAGATAGCCAAGCGGCTCCAACAGCTGGAACCGCTCGCTCTCCGGCTCGAGGCCGAGCGCGGCCATCGCCTTGCGAGTCCGCGGATGAGCGGGGAAGACGATCGGAAGCTCGCGCGACAGCGCCTCGAGCGCCTCCAACGCCTCGCCCAGCAGTGGCCCGTCGACCAGCGCGGGCCGGTGCAGGGTGACCAACGCGTAGCCGCCCGGCTCGAGCCCCAGCGACCGCGCGGCGCGCAGCTCAGCCAGCCGCTCGCTCATCGCTACCAGCGTGTCGATCATCGTGTTGCCCACGTAGTGGATCGCGGCCTCCGGCGTCCCCTCCGCCAGCAGGTGGTCGCGCGCCTCCGGCGAGTGGATGAAGAGCAGGTCGGAGATCCGGTCGGCGACCAGGCGGTTGATCTCCTCGGGCATCGTGCGGTCGAAGCTGCGCAGGCCGGCCTCGACGTGGCCGACGGGGATCTGCAGCTTCGAGGCCACCAGCGCGGCGGCAAGCGTCGAGTTCACGTCGCCAGGGACCAGCACCATGTCGGGCTGCTCCTCGAGCAGCACCGGCTCGAGCCTCTCCATCACTCGCGCCGTCTGCTGCGCGTGCGAGCCCGAGCCGACGTCGAGCATGTGGTCGGGAGCGCCGATGCCCAGCTGCTCGAAGAAGACTTCGGACATGATCGGGTCGTAGTGCTGACCGGTGTGGACGAGCACGCTCTCGAAATCGTCCGGGCGCCGATCCAGCTCGGCGACGATCGGCGCCATCTTCATGAAGTTCGGTCGTGTCCCGACGACCGAGAGGATCTTGCGCGCGCGCACGCTCACCGCCGGCCCCCCACGGCCTGGCTCGGAATGGTGAGGATCCCCATCCCGACGCCGGCGCGCGGATCGAGGATCAGCGCCGTGGCCTCGTTGCGCGATCCGACGCCGAGCTTGCTGAACGCCGACGAGAGATGGCTCTTGACGGTGCTCTCGGCGACATAGAGCTTGCGCGCGATCTCGCGGTTGCGCAGCCCCATCACGACCAGCGAGAGGATCTGCTTCTCGCGGGTCGTCAGCGTCTCCGGGATCGAGTCCTTGCGCCGGCCGAAGGGAATGACGAGCTGCCCCGCGGCCACCGCCCGGATCGTCGGGGCGAGCACGGCCTCCGCCTCCTCCAGCCGCACGTAGCCCGCGGCGCCGCTGTTCACGCTGCGACGAATCGCGGCGGGCGTCGCCTCCTCGCCGACGACCACCACGAGCGCCGCCGGGCGCTGACCGACCACGTGACGGATCGTCGCGTCGCCGTCCTGGGTATCGCAGAGCATCACAACGATGCCCGGTGCGTCATCGGCGGTGATGTCGGCGGCGCTCGAACGGTCGGCGACCGGGATATCGGTTGCCTCGAGCAGCTTGGCGAGATCGACTTCCGCGGTCGCGGAAGCGACCAGCGTGACCTCGGCTAGTGATCCCACAACGAGCTAACGGACCGGATACGGCTGCGCTTCCAGCGTCGCCGGCCTCACGACCGACGGCCGCTCAAGCCGCAAGCGCGACCGCGTGGCCGTAGGGCGAGAGCCGAAAGTCGACCAGCCGGAAGCCGCCCTCCGCGAGCTCGGCCTCGATCTCCGAGCGCGTGAAGCAGTGCAGGAAGTTGCCGGCGAGCGCGTCGCCGACCTCGACACGCTCCTCACGGCGCAGGCGGCGGACGGCGTTGGCCACCGCGGCCACGACCGCGAAGTGGCGCGGGCGCTGACGGTAGGCAAAGAACGACAGCAGGATCGGGTCGTCCTGGCTCAGCCGTCGGCGCGCCGCGCGCAGGAAGGCGATCCGCTGGGCGCGCCCGGCGATCAGCATGTACGAGCCCCAGCCGACGACCAGCCCGCTGCAGCGCTCGACCTCGCCGGGGAACTCGTCGCGCTCGCAGGTCCGCAGTCGGCCCGGGTGCCCGCGCCGACTCAGGAAGTCCGCGCCCGCAGCCGCAAGGCCGCGGTGAGGCTCGTACCCGACGACGTCATAGCCCCGCTCCAGCAGCGCCAGGACCTCGCGCCCTCCCCCGGCGCCGGTCACCACGACTCGCGCTCCAGCGGGGAAGTGGTCGCTGACCGCCCCCTCCTCCCAGTCGGACAGGCCGCGCGAGTTGTAGGCGTCGTCGTCATAGCGAAAGGCCTGGCCGTCGACGCGCTCGATGCGCTCGTCGTAGAAGCGCGCGTCGAGCTCGTGCATCTGGGGACGGCTGAGCAGCCCGAGCCAGAGGCCGTCGAACACTGCGCCGGAGATCCGTGCCAGGCGATCGCGCGAGCGGCGCGCCCTTCGATAGAGCTGGACGGTGCGATCGGCTTGCGGGCTCGTCGCGGACTCGGTCATCATGAGCCCCATCGTGCCCATTCCCGTGCCGGAACGTCACCGGCTCACCCCACTCGAGGCTTGCATCGCCGCCGCCTGGGGGGAGGATCCGCTCGCGCCGGAGCTGCCCGCGGTCGACGGGCGCACCCCGCGTGCCGTCCTCGAGGACACCGTGCTGGGCTGCCTGCGGCGCGCTCCCTGCCTCGTCAGCTTCTCCGGCGGTCGCGACTCCTCGACCATGCTCGCGGTCGCGACCCACGTCGCGCGAGCGCACGGCCTGGCGCCTCCGGTTCCGGTGACCAACCGCTTCCCCGACGCCGGCCAGACCGACGAGCGCGACTGGCAGGAGCGCGTGGTCGCCCATCTCGGCCTGTCCGAGTGGATCCAGCTGCGGTGGACGGACGAGCTCGACCTGCTCGGCCCCTACGGCCTGAGCGTCCTGCGCCGCCACGGACCGCTGATGCCCTTCAACGCCCACTTCATGGAGCCGCTGCTCGAGCAGGCCGCCGGCGGCTCGCTGCTGACCGGGATCGGCGGCGACGAGCTCTTCTACCCGGGCGACCGCCAGGCGCTGGCGCGGCTGCTGTACGCAAGGCAACGCCCCGGCCGGCGCGACTTGCGGCGCCTGGCGCGCGAGAGCGCGCCATTGGCGGTTCGCACACGGCTGATCGAGCGCAGGCTGCCGTTCCGCTTTCCCTGGCTGCACGACGACGTCGGCCGCCAGATCGCCCACGACTACGCCCGCGAGGCGGCGACCTGGCCGCTGCGCTGGGACCGCTCGCTGGATGCGCTCTGGCGCAGCCGCCACGTTCAGTGCGTGCGCTCGACGCTGGATGCGCTGGCCTCCGCCCACCAGGTCGAGCTGTGCAGCCCCTTCCTCGAACCCGACCTGCTGCGCGCCTACGGCCGTGCGGCCGGCCCTGCGGGGCTGGCGGGCCGCGGCCTGGCGCTGGTGGATCTCGTCGGCGACCTGCTGCCCAACGAGGTGCTGCGGCGCAAGACCAAGGCGGGCTTCGACGACCCGTTCTGGAACCGCCATGCGCGCGCCTTCGCGGCGGAGTGGTCGGGGCGCGGGCTCGACGAGCGGCTCGTCGACGTCGAGGCGCTGCGAGCGGAGTGGCGCTTGCGGCAGCCGGCCGGCAACTCGTACACGCTGCTTCAGCACGCCTGGCTCGCCGACAACGAGTAGGTGGCGCTGGCTCAGGCGCTGAGCGCGTCGAGCAGCAGCTTCCCGGCGTCGGGCAATCCTCCCAGACTGCGCGGGCGGGTCAGGCGCCACGCGGGCAGCGCCGCGAGGTCCATCAGCGCCTCGCCGTCGGTCGGCATCAGCCTGACCGAGAAGTTGCGCACGATCGCGGGCAGCAGCTGCGCGGGGCCGAGCGGCTCGATCGCGAGCGAGTCTCCCCATGCCAGCTCGACCCAGCCGCGCAGCGGCACGGCGGGCCGGGTCTGCTCGAGCCGCATGCGCCAGCGCGCTCGCGCGCCGACGACCCCGAGCGCCTCGCCGACCGCGAAGTGCCGCGCCGCGTCCTCCCGCAGATCGATGCAGCGCGGCCCCGCCAGCGCACGACCGTCCGCGTCGATCACGAGCACGTCGTCGCAGAGCACCTCCGCCGCCGACTCGAGCGCGAACCAGGCGACCGTCGAGCTCTTGCCCGCCTGCTTGTCGCCGAGCAGTCCCCAAGCGCCGCCGTCGACGACGACCGCGCCGCTGTGGATGCAGCTCCACCCCTGCCAGCGGGCGCAGATCGCGGCGGTCGCGGCCAGGTGTGGATGGACCAGCTCGGAGTCGCTGGGAGCCGTCTCGAGCAGGTACGTCGAGCTGCGCGCGGCGCGGTCCAGCTCGACCCATCCCCCACCCGACAGCCTCACCCGGGCGTGCTCGGGGCCGACCGTCTCGCCGGCCGGCGGGGCCGACGCCGGTGGCGTGCGCACGGTCAGACGCCACTCCCCCCACGACTCGGGCGCCGGAACCAGCAGCTCGCCCGCGCCGGGCACATCGGGCAGTGCCAGGCCGTAGGCCCCGCGCGCCGGCGAGTCGAGTCTGGAAGCCATCGTTCGGCGCACCGTAGAGCAGAAGGTGCGAAAAAGGAACTAAGTCGCTTGCGAACCGCCTGCTCATCCATATATTGGCGTTATGGACACGCCTGAGAAGACACCGCTGAACCAGCCCTACGAGCAGCCCGAGGTCAAGGATCTCGGATCGCTCACCGATCTGACGCTCCAGAACAAGGACTACGGCTTCAGTGACGGATTCCTCTTCCAGGGCGATTCGATCACGAACGTCTCCTAGCCGGCTCCACGCCGCGGCCCGCTGGGTCGCAAGAAATGTGTGACGTGCCCCGTTCGTAGCGTGTGAACGAGCCGTCGTCCGACATCGGGCTGGCTCCTCGGAGGGAAGTACTGGAGGGCCGGTCCGGCGCAGCCATTCCCGCGAGCGAGCGAGCCTCTCGCCCTGGCCCGATCGCGCCGCCGTCCCCCTCCGGCGGGCTGGTGCTCAAGGGAGTCTGCAAGCGCTGGCACAGCCAGAAGCCGCCTAACTCGGTCCTCCAGGATGTCGACCTGCGACTCGCGCCCGGCTCGATCGGCTGGGTAGGCGGGTCCAACGGGGCAGGCAAGACGACGCTGCTGCGCCTGATAGCCGGCGTGATGTCCCCCGACGCGGGCAGCATCGACTACAGCGGGCTCGATCCGGAGCGCCATCGCCGCGACTATCACCGTCGCGTCGGATATGTGTCGGCCGGCGATCGTGGCCTCTTCGCGAGGCTGTCGGTACGGCACCATCTCGAGTACTGCGCCCGGATCTGCTTCGTGCGGCGCGCCGAGCGCGGCGCCGCGAGCCGGCGCTCGATCGAGCGCTTCGGGCTGTCGGAGCTGCTCGAGCGGCGCGTCGAGCGGCTGTCACTCGGCCAGCGTCAGCGCGTGCGACTCGCACTCGCCTTTTTGCACGACCCCGACCTGGTGCTTCTCGACGAGCCCGCGAGCAGCCTCGACGACGACGGCGCCGAGGTGCTGCGAGCGGCGGTCGACCGGATAGTCGCGCGCGACGGCGTCGTCGTCTGGTGTTCGCCGCCCGGCGAGCGGTCGACCCTCGAGTCGCATGTCGAGATGACATTGCGTGACGGAACCCTCACCGGGGACCGATGAGCGCGGCGCTCGAATACGCCGGGGCGCTCCGGGGCGTGGTGACGCGCGACCTGCGGATCTTCGTCAGCTATCGCGCACGCACGTTCACCCAGCTCGCCGGCCTGGTCCTGACGATGACGATCTTCTACTTCGTCTCCCAGCTCGTCGACGTCCAGCAGTTCAGGACCTCGGAGGAGTACTTCGCCTTCGTCGTCGCGGGCCTGCTGATCATGCTGATCCTGCAGTCCGCCGCCGCGGCGCCGGCCGCGCTCCGCCAAGAGCTCGTCGCCGGCACCTTCGAGCGCAGCCTCGTGTCGCCGATGGGGCCGCTGGTCGGCATCGTCGGGCTGATGCTCTTCCCGATCGCCTTCGCCTGCCTGATCGCCTGCGCGGGCTTCCTGATCGCGGCGGCGATCTTCAACCTCCAGGTCGAGTGGGCGACCGCACCGCTAGCCGTCCCGGCCGCGCTCCTGAGCGCCGGCGCCTTCGCCGCGATCGCGGTGCTGGTGCTCGCCGCGGTCGTGATGTTCAAGCAGAGCCCGGGGATCACCTGGATCGTGACGCTGATGGCGCTGACCGGTGGCGTCTACTTCCCGGTCGCGCTGCTGCCAGGCTGGATCTCCTGGGTCTCGGAGGTCCAGCCCTTCACGCCGGCCGTCGACCTCCTGCGCCAGCTGCTGCTCGGGACGACCGCCGGCGATCCTGCCATGACGGCGCTGCTGAAGCTCGCCGGCTTCTTCGTCGTCCTCACGCCGCTGAGCTTCCTCGTCTTGCATGCCGCCATCCAAAGCGGGCGCCGCCGCGGGACGATCCTCGAGTTCTGATGACCGGCAACGACGCGAGAAACCCGATCGCCAGGCCGCCGCGCGCGGTGGACCTCGCGCCGCTGCTCGCCCGCCAGGCGCGCGTGCCCGAACACGTCGTGTACCGCGAGTTCGCCCAGGAGACCGTAGTGCTGAACCTCCAGACGGGTCAGTACCACGGGCTCAATCCGACCGGCGGCCGGATGCTCGAGGTCGTCGAGCGGACCGCGTCGCTGCGCGAGGCCGCGGCCGAGCTGAGCGCGATGCTGCCCGTCGACCCTGCCATGGTCGAGCGGGACCTGCTAAGGTTCTGCTGGGATCTCTCTCAGCGTGGATTGATCGAGACGGTCGACCCCTGAGCCACTGGGCGGGCCGATGACTGCGCGGAGGATCTCCTGGACGACCCCGACGCCGCGCAACGCCGACGCGCTCTCGCCGCTCGAGAAGGCGATTCTTGCGACCGAGGTCCTTGCTACCTACGTCCGGGCTTGCTGGCTGTTGTCGCGCCGCGACCTGCCGACTGCGCTCACGCGGCTGCGTGGCGACGGCGTGCCTGCGCCGGCGCCGGCCTACCCCTTTACGGCCCTGCGCCTGAGCCACGCGGTGACACGGATCCTCTCGGCGCTGCCGATGGACGCCAGGTGCCTCGTCCGGTCGCTGGTGCTGACCGCCGTCCTGGCGCGCCGGGGAATCGAGTCGACGCTCGTCATCGGCGTCCGCCCAGACGACGAGTTCGCAGCTCATGCCTGGGTCGAGGCGAACGGGCGCAGGATGCTCCCCGACGAAGGCTACGCCCGGCTGCACACTCTCTAGCGGACCTAGGCGTAGGCCGAGTCGACATCGGCGAGATAGACGAACAGCGCATGCTCGAGCAGCTGCTCGAGCGCGACCCGCTGGCGCTTGGCCTCACGCTCGAGCACGATGGTCGTCTCGCCGTCGAGATCCAGGTCGGCGGCTTCGACCAGCGTCGCACGACGGCGGCGGGCACGGCCAATCCGCGGCAACGGGACGGCGCGGCCGCCGTCGAGCTCGCACACGTAGTGCAAGACGGCGGCACGAATGGCATATGCCACGGCCCCGTCCGGACTCACTCCGCTGCGCGTGCCCTCCAAACGTCCCAACTTCGGCCTTCCGTCGAGCGGGCGCTCCGCGGAGCGTCCGCCGAGATGAATCCCTCGCCCCCTAGGAACTCCGAGCCCGTACCGCGACTTCCTGGCCATCCCAAAACCCATCCAAAAATCCGACCTTCGCTGGGCGTTGTCATCCAACGATTGGCCAGATTCGGCGATCTAGCTTAGGGTTGGGCCGACTGCTTCAGCGTCTCGCGGATCGGGAGCCATCCGCAGGTTCTGGAGAGAAGGACTCATTGGGAAGTCCGCCGATGCGGCGTGGCGGGCCTTCCACACGAATTTGGGGAGTAGTAGATGACCAGCAGCTCGTCCGAGCCACGCTCGAGCGATCATGATCGGCGCGTCAAGGGCCGCTTCGCCGCCTCAGCCAAGGGCGATCGTGGCGAGAGCCAACTCGTCCTGAAGGCTGTTGGCCTCGCCAAGCAGGGCGACATGGACGCCCTGCACTTCCTGTACGCGCGCTATGCGGCAGACGTCCTCGGCTACGTCAGGAGCTTCGTCAAGGACCATCACGAGGCGGAGGACATCACCCAGAACGTGTTCGCAAAGCTGATGCAGGCGATCCAGAAGTACGAGCAGCGCGAGGTTCCCTTCGCCGCCTGGATTCTGCGCGTCGCCCGCAACGCCGCGCTCGACCACATGCGGGCGCGTCGCGCGGTGCCCTGCGAAGAGGTGCGCACGAGCGACAGCGGCTACCTCGAGATCGGCGCCGAGCGCCGCCGAAGCTTGCGCCTAGCCTTCGACCAGCTCCCGGTCGACCAGCGCGAGGTGGCGGTGCTCCGCCACGTCGTCGGCCTCTCGCCCACCGAGATAGCGGGCGTCCTGGGCAAGACCGAGAGCTCGATCCACGGTCTGCACCACCGCGGGCGCGGAACGCTGCAGACGGCGCTTCGCGCGCTCGACGCCGCACCCGTCATCAACCGCGCCTAGGGCCAAGCGCGGTCGCCGGTCGCGCGCGACCTCAGGCCGGCGTAACGCGATACGCGTCGAACACCGAGTCGATGTTGCGCAGCCGCTGGATGCAGCCCTTGAGCGCCACAGTGTCCCCCACCTCGACGACGAAGCGGTTCTTGATCATCGGGTGGACCGTCGTGCAACGCGCCTCGAGGATGTTGACGCCGGCCTCGGCGAAACATCGCGATAGGTCCTCGAGCAGGCGGTGACGGTCCCAGCCGTCGATCTCTATCTCCGCCCTGAACGAGGAACCGGCGCTGTCTCCCTCCCACCACACCTTGGTGAAGCGCTCTGGGTTGCGCTGCAGGGCCCGCGCGTTCGAGCAGGCCTCGTGGTGGATCGTGATGCCCTTGCCAAGTGAGATGTAGCCGACGATCGGGTCGCCGGGGACCGGCCGGCAGCACTTCGCCAGCCGCAGCATCACGTCGTCGATCCCGTCGACGACGATGCCGTATGCCGAGGAGTTGCCGGTCGTGCGGCTGCGGTCCTTCTTGCGCTCCAGCAGTTGCGCGGCGGCGCCGTCGTGGTCGACGGCCGACTCGCCCTGGCGCAGCTTCTGCATGATCTTCTGGGTGACGACCTTCGCCGA
>Ga0190272_10000150_pt1 | contig 43339 bp, 36 predicted proteins | sample Popmic504T_FD_133746 | JGI IMG/M metagenome (GOLD analysis project Ga0190272, IMG submission 133746) | Populus adjacent soil microbial communities from riparian zone of Shoshone River, Wyoming, USA - 504 T | ecosystem: Environmental > Terrestrial > Soil > Riparian zone | place: USA: Wyoming...
CTCGCCGCCGACACCTTTGCCTTCGATACAAACCTGAAAAATCTCGCGGGTTGCGATGTCGCGCGGCACCAGATTGCCGTAGGCCGGATACTTCTCTTCGAGGAAATACCACCGCTCGCTCTCTGGAATTGAAGAGGGCGATCTGGTGTCCCGGGGCGCGCGCGGTACCCAAACTCTTCCGCCTTCACCGCGCGCCGATTCTGACATCAGACGCAGTTTGTCTTCGCCGGGAATCGACGTTGGATGCACCTGGATGAATTCGCCATTCGCATATTTCGCGCCCTGCTGGTAACAAGCAGCCACGGCGCTGCCGGTGCAGACCATCGAGTTAGTCGATTTTCCAAAGACCAACCCGGGTCCACCAGTGGCCATGATCACTGCGTCAGCTGGAAACGCTTTCAACTCGAGCGTCTGCAGGTTCATTGCAATTATCCCGCGGCACACCTGAGCGTCGTCGAGCACGAGCGACATCATTTCCCAGTGCTCAAACTTGCGAATCTTGCCGGCCGCTTCGTAACGGCGCACCTGCTCGTCCAATGCATATAGCAACTGTTGACCAGTCGACGCGCCGGCAAATGCGGTGCGATGGTGTTTGGTGCCGCCGAAACGTCGAAAGTCCAACATGCCTTCCGGTGTGCGAGAGAAGGGAACGCCCATGCGATCAAACAGGTAAATGATCGAAGGCGCCATTTCACACATGGCTTTCGCGGGCGGTTGGTTCGCAAGGAAGTCGCCGCCGTATACCGTGTCGTCGAAATGTTCCCAGGTTGAATCGCCTTCGCCTTTAGTGTTGACGGCGCCGTTGATGCCGCCCTGGGCGCAAACCGAATGAGAACGTTTGACCGGGACCACTGAAAACAGATCTACGGCGTGGCCTTTTTCGGCAATGCGCATTGCTGCTGCAAGCCCTGCAAGGCCGCCACCCACAATCGCTATCTTGGTTCCATTTGATGCCATCTGTTTAGAGGATCCCTCCCAACAGTCCACCAGGTCGAATAAAAGCGACTGCGGCATTTATGCCGACGAGCAAAAGTACGATTCCAAAACCGATGCAGGCGTATCCAGTTAAACGCTGAGCACGTTCTCCAATAGTGATTCCCCAGTCAACCATGAATAACCAGATACCATTTGCGAGGTGCCAGACCGTTGCGGTGATGCCCACCAAGTAGAGCAGGAATATCGGCAGCCTGCTAAACCCAAGCGCCACTATTTCGAAAGCTCGTTCAGGGTGGTGGGCCACAGATGTGGGGTTGAGTCCCGGAAAGACCCCGAATCGGAAATGGAGTAGATGAAACAAAATAAAGAAAAACAGGATGACGCCGGTGGTTCGCTGAATTAGATAGAACCAGTTTCGCGGATATGGATAATTGAGATTATTGGGCCGCGCTTCCATCGTGATCACCAGACCATAGACGGCGTGATAGATGAGCGGTATAAAGATTCCGCCGATTTCGACTAAGAGAATATACGGAATCGCCTGCAGGTCTTTGACGGCTTCGTTGAAAGCGCCGGCGCCACTAATCGCCTTTGAGTTTGTATAGAAATGTTCCAACACGAAAAGACCGAGTGGAACGATGCCGGAAAGCTGATGAAGTTTGCGCAGGACAAAGGTCCGGCTCAATGGTATAGCCAAGCGCGCGCTCCTTTGCAGTTGAACCCTTGCCTGGCAGCCGCTGGTCCAAAATTACGCAGGTTGTAATTGAGATTTTTCAGAGCAGGGAAATTATAGTTAGAAGTTTCTGAAAAGCAAAACCAGTTGCGCACTGTTCTCATCGACGAGCTGCAAACACAAGTGAGAGTGAGCAAAATGCTCGGCCTGGCTTTCGTGCTTTCAATCACTGGCGTTTATGGTATCGGGTCACTGGTGGCGCTTATCCTGGGATTGAAAGCGTTGCGAATAATTGGTAGAACCCAATCACGAATCAACGGTCGTTTTGTTGCCTGGTGGTGTATTCTCGTTGGTGCTATCGGCACACTGATAGTTCCACCCTTAGTTGTCTTGTCTATTATTAGTGCCCCAAAATGACCTTCGACGCTCAAGGCATAACCTCGCAATCGGCCGGAGATCTTGCCCAACTGATTCGAACCCGCGCTGTCTCTCCGGTTGAAGTTGCGTCCGCTTATCTAAGTCGAATAGACCAACTCAATCCCCGGCTGAATGCGATCGTAACGATCGCTGCGGACGTCCTCGATCAAGCAAAAGCAGCGGAAGCCGCGATGATGCGCGGTGACTTCGCCGGCGTGCTGCACGGCGTACCAGTGACGATCAAGGACACAATTGAAACAGCCGGACTGCGCAGCACCAGTGGTTCCCCGGTCCGCGCCAATTACATTCCTCCACATGACGCTCCCGCGGTGGCGCGGTTGCGAGCAGCCGGCGCAATCATTCTGGGCAAGACTAACGCGGCCGAGATGGCGATGGATTACAACACCGACAACCCCGTTTTTGGCCGAGCCACAAACCCTTACGACCCCTTGCGGACAACCGGCGGATCCAGTGGAGGCGATGCTGTTGCAATCGCGGCTAATATTTCCGCCGCGGGCCTGGGAACTGATTTGGCCGGCTCGGTGCGAATTCCTGCACATTTCTGCGGCGTCGCTGGGCTGAAGCCGGCGGTGGGACAGGTTCCGGGCGAAGGACAGTTTCCGGCAGCGCGTGGTCCATATGCTTTGGGATCAGTGATTGGCCCAATGGCTCGTCATGTTTCCGATCTTCGGCTTATCTTCACTGTGCTCGCGGGAACAGGAGCCATGGCGGTGCAGGATCGGGTTTCATCAGACTCATTGTCCCGGAAACTGGCGGGCCGGCGCGTGGCCTGGTACACGGACGATCAGGTCTCGCCAGTTACCAGCGAAACTCGCGATGCGGTGGAAACAGCAGCAGACGTGCTATTGCAAGCGGGCCTGAACGTCGAACAGATTCGACCGCCGGGAATTGAGCGCGGGCACGACTTATGGCTCAAACTTTTCTCGCGCGCTTCGGTGGTCCAGCTTCGCGAAGTCTACGCCGGGCGGGAAGAAGAGGCGGGTGCATTTGTGCGCTGGAGACTGGCCACCGCTGACGATACACCTCCGCCCACTTTGGATGAATACATCCGTTCGTGGCGAGAAAGGGACCGTCTTCGATCCGAACTGATTTCGTGGATGGAGACGACGCCGATACTGCTCGCTCCGGTTGGAGCAGTCCCCGCTTTCCCGCATGATGCACTCAAAGTCAGCGTCGGCGATCGATCCATAAGCACGTTTAAAGCCTTCAGCTACGCGCAAACATTCAACACCTTCGACCTGCCGGTGGTAGTAATTCCCGTGGCTCGAACGGTGGAAGGATTGCCCATCGGTGTGCAGATTATTGGCCGTCCATTTGAGGAAGAAACAGTCCTGGCCGCCGCAGAAGTTATTGAACAGGCGTTGGGCCCGTGGCAGGCACCGGTACTGTAACGCAAACTGTTAGTTTGCGGATCTAACACTCCATCGGCGTAGATTGCCCGGAGGTGGTCGTAACGCAAACTAACAGTTTGCGTTACCAGATACAGTTTGTCGGACAGTTGGCAAATCCGATATAGTCTCAGCCGCTTCAGTCTACCGATATTGAAATTCCGAAAATTGACCCGAGGAGTTTAGTTTATGGAGCCCGTTACTTCCGTCCTTGCGTTCCTGTTTTTTGGTTTCCTGGCGATCGTGCTGTTGGTAATCGCCGTTAAGACGATCCGGATCGTCCCGCAAGCCACGGTCATGCTCGTCGAGCGTCTAGGCAGATTCGACAAGCTCGCCAGCGGTGGGCTCAACATTTTGATTCCGTTTCTTGACCGGCCACGAGCAGTTTATTGGACGAATACGCGCCCCGGACTCACCTCAATAGACTTGCGCGAACAGTATATCGACCTACCGCCGCAGCCGGTGATTACACGCGACAACGTTACGATTCACGTTGACTCCGTTGTGTATTGGTTGATAACTGACCCGGTTAAAGCAGTCTACGAGATGAACGATCTGGTGGGCGGTATCATCCAGCTAACGATCACCGGTATGCGCTCGGTGATGGGAGAGATGGATCTGGACCACACTCTTTCAAATCGCGACGCAATCAATTCCAAGTTACGTTTGATCCTGGATGAGGCGACTGATAAGTGGGGTGTGAAAGTGACGCGGGTTGACGTTAAGAACATCAACCCGCCGGAAGATGTGCGCATCACGATGGAGAAACAGATGACTTCGGAACGCAACCGCCGCGCGCTCGTGATTCAGGCGGAAGGCGATCGGCAAGCGGCAATCACGCGCGCTGAAGGCGAAAAGCAAGCGGCGGTGACCCGCGCGGAAGGTGAAAAGCAGGCGGCCATCTTGCAGGCTGAAGGCGCAGCCCAGGCAAGACTGAGAAACGCTGAAGCGGAGTCGGAAGCGATCAATCGTATTGCCCAGGCGATTCCGGGTGGCGATCCGGGACAGTATCTAATCACAACCCGCTATATCGATAGCCTCCGCGATATGACGCGGACCAATAATTCAAAAGTGATATTCATGCCGGTGGAAACTTCCGCGATGCTTTCGAGTATCGGAGCTTTAAAGGAAGTGTTGTCTCAGACTGGTGAGAGCGGTGATACCCCACCGCGACCCCGTGAGTTGGGGCGGTAGCCTAATGTCCGACAAACTTTAGTTTGTCGAGATCTTTTTAATGCTCGTCGCGCTGGGAGCGCAGGCATCCTGCCTGCAATGAGCGCGCAGCGCGAACCTCTATCTCTCTTCCCTCGCTTTCAAAATCTAACAATCACCCTCTCCCTTGGGAGAGGGAAGGGAGAGGGGTTACGCCTTCCCTAACACCCTTCCCCTCTTTCCCCTTCCCAAAGGGAAGGGGATGGGAGACCGGGCAGTCGAGTGCGGCGCCTCGATCTATGGCTTGATCTGTGGGGAGAGCAACCTGTTTGCGCGTAGCGCTCAGGATGCCTGCGCTCCCAGCGTTTAGCGCTCTTGCTGGTTCTAGCGTTTCGGTTCGAGCGTCAGTGTTTGCCTGGTCGCCTTCGCAATCGCGGTTTTGCTGAAGGGAAACGCTCGCGGAGTGACCGCGCGCCAGTCGTCAAGCTGATCGTTCCAGTGTGGACTGGACGGCACTCCTGACTGGCCCAGCGTTATACCGTGCTGAGTTTTGTCCCAGTCACTCGGATCGGCGATGAGCCGCATGGAGACTGCTGCGCCTACGTTGACTGTTGCGCCGAGCGTAAAGGGCGTGCCGTTTTGCGGAAACGGAGGAATGGTGAATTGCAATCCGATTAACGGGACCACTGACAGCGGATGCGAGAAACGCGCTTTGACCATGTTGCCCCAGGTCCACTTTGATTCATCTTCGCCGAGACTTCGGGAGAGCGCCTGGCGCGCATCGGCGTAACAAGCACGCAAGAGGTCTGCGTAGCTCTTGAACTCCGGCGGCAGCCAGGCAGCTGATTGCTCGGTAAGAATCCGATCAAGCGTGGTGTCGAAGTTTGACCAACCAAACGATTTCGCCAATTCACTCCCGATAGCTGCGTTGATGATGCGCGTACGAAATGCGATACGCATCTGGGTGACCAGTGGCGCGATGGCCGACTCCGTATTAAGCCGTCCGTCCCAGGCTTGCATTGCAGCGATCGACTCGCGCAGCTTGCCGTCAGCGGGCGTTAACTGAGGCCGGAGAATGCTCGCGGCTTGTTTGGTGAAGGTGATTCCGGCAATGGAGTAGACGTCTCCCAGCGTCGCCCGAAAGTCATCTGCATTAAGTTTTGGTTTCTTGTTCAGCAGATCCGAAATCCGTTTAGCGCGGTAAGGCTGGGCCCACGAGTGGGTCAGAAAATAGGGATAGCTGTCTCCGACGATCCTCTGATTTGCTGTGATAATCAGGCCTGACGGCGGGTCAAAAACATGAGGCAATTCCTTGAACGGAATGAAGCTGGTCCATTCTCCGGCATCAGTCGAACCATCGTAAGGAAGACTACCATCGCCTGACTTGCGAATCGGGATTACGCCCGCAGCGTAGTATCCAATGTGTCCGTCCACGTCCGCGTAAACCATGTTCTGCGTCGCACCGGTGTAGTTGCTGATTGCGGCTGTAAATTCTTTCCAATTGCCCGCGCGATTCATGCTGTCAAGTCCTACTGCTTTATTCAGTTTCGGATCGATGGCAGTCCAACGCAGAGCGTAGCGCTTCCCGGCGTTCTCATAGATGATTGGTCCATGGCGAGTCACGGTGACGTCGAGATCCACTGTGTCCGTAGCGGTACTGACAAAGTCTTTGCGCACTTTGATCTGCTCGCGGCGTATCTCAGCATCGCGCCAGCCGCCAGGAGTCAAATAACGCCGCGGATTATTTGGATCAAACCTTTCAACGTACAAGTCCTGTACATCCGGGCCCACGTTGGTGAAGCCCCACGCAATTCGCTCGTTGTGTCCGATGACCACTCCGGGTATACCACCCGCAGTAACGCCGGCGACCCGAATGCCGGGCGCCGTCAGATGGACCATGTACCAGATAGGCGGCGCAGAGGGTGCGAGGTGCGGGTCGTTAGCCAGCAACGGCTTGCCTGAGACCGTGCGCTTGCCGCTCGCTACCCAATTGTTGCTGGCCGCCAAAGCTTCAGCATAAAGACCGACGCGCGCCAGGGAACGCGCCTCGACCTCGGCATCCTGGACCATGTCCTTCATCGTCGTCGCCGCCGCGGCGTCCACCCCGGAACCCAGACCGTGCGGGAGAGCCTGGGGCATTTCAAGTCGAGCTGCCTTTTTGCGCGCAGGCTTGCGGTCACTACCCACCACCAGGACATCGAGCGGCGACTTCACTGGAAGCAGTAAGGCCAGCTTCTCCGGCGGCAGACCAGAGAGGGCCTCGCGCATCACGTCCAGACGCCAGCTGGTTGAAAGAGTCTCAAAGAAAAGTTTGGGAATTGCGAGCGAGTCGGCAGCGGTCCAGGGCCTGGGTTTGTACTGCAGAATTTGAAACTCAGGCGGAAGGCTCTTGCGGTCGAGCGAATCGATGTAAGCGTTAACGCCTTTCGCGTAAGCCTCAAGCACCTTTCTATCGTGAGGACTGGCCTGGGCCACCTCAGCTTCCGCCACTTGAGCAAACCCAAAGCGCCGGTGACGTTTGTCTTCTTCCATAGCTTGAGTTCCCAACACTTCCGCCAGTTCGCCGCGGGCACTGCGTCTGCCGAGGTCCATCTGCCAAAGGCGATCGCTGGCTGTCACAAAACCCTGCGCGAAATACAGGTCCTCATCATTATTCGCTTCGATGTAAGCAATGCCGCGCTCATCACGGCGGATCGTGACCCGATCCAGCAAACCCTTCAATTGAATGGTGCTGGTTCCGGGTACGCCCGGCATTTGCGAAACTGGATGCGACGAAGCAAGCGGCAAGCTGGCGCTGATGGCGAGCATCAGCAGAATGGTGATTGGCGATTTCGCTGCAAAGCGAGCTGCAAAGCTAGGTTTCATGAAGCGGACCTCGTTGGTGGTTTGGCGCCGATATTAGCACAGACGGATAGCCGCTCCGGTGCCGAAGTAGACCGTATGCCGCCGCGACGCGCGTTGACGGTCTGCGGTTCAGCGTCTACAATCCGACGCATGCCGCGGCTTAACTTTTTGACGATTTGCAGTGTAGTTCTCGTGGTGCTTGGCTGGACCAGCGGCGCCAATGCGCAGCAACGGCCGCTAATCACCGAGGACGTCGATATTATTCCGCCCGGCTCAATGCGTATCGAAGCAGGAATCGATTTCTTGCAAGGCGCGCGATACACCGTATCCGGACTTACCGGCGATCTCACACGAGTGGGTGTGATTGGCATCAACATCGGGTTTGCTCCCAACGTCGAATTTCAGATCGAAGGCGTAGCTCAAAATTTCCTCAGCATTAATTCCAGAGGTCCTTCAGCTGTCAATTTGTCCCTTGCGCCCGGCACCAATTCCACTAACGACACAGGCGATTTTACGCTGGCCACCAAGATAAAGTTACGGAATGAAACGCGCCGCGGACCTTCCCTGGGTTTTCGTTTTGGAGTGCAACTTCCCAACTCGAATCAATCTCGAGGAATTGGGCTGAATCAAACCAACGCATTTGGTTCGGTCTTGTTCGGCAAGAAGTTTGGACAAGATGGGCGCTTGAATACGTTCGGGAACCTGGGAATAGCAATCCTGACGGCGCCGACCCAACTATTTTCCCAGAACGATGTGGTGACTTATGGCGCTGCGGGAATCTTTCGAGTCAACCGGCAGTTCAGCATCGCCGGGGAGGTTAATGGGCGCGCAAACATGCGACCGGGCGATGGACCGCTCGGCACTGAGTCGCAGGCAGAAGCCCGCCTGGGCATGCAGATTCGGGCGTCCGGGCTCCGATTTGATTTCGCCGGCATAAAGGGGCTGACCCGTTTCACACACGATACCGGTGTCACGGTCGGCGTCACCTATGACACTCCTTCCATTTTTGCTCCCGCCAAATAAGTTCGAAAAAATGATGAGAGATGAGTGATGAGTGGGCGATAGGTGTGACTGCTACTTGTCACTCATATCTCAACTCATCACTTTTGAAATATGTTTGATTGGATCAGTTCTGTCGCTAGTTGGCTTGAGCAAAATGTTATCAGCCTTCCGCTCTACATCGCTGCCCCGGCGATGGTATTGATTGGCGCGCTGGATTCATCTCTGCTTTCACTGCCGGAGATTAACGACTACCTGGTGGTGGGGCGTTGTTACAAATATCCCAGCGCCGCATTCTATTTCCCACTTTTAGCCGCGATTGGATCAGTGCTAGGTTGCTGGCTGCTTTATTCCATTATGCGGCGAGGCGGTCAGGCGGTTCTGCGCAAGCGTTTCAAGCTGGAGAGTATTGAACGCGTGGAGCGTGCCTATGCGAGGTTTGGGGTGCTGGCGATAGCGATTCCGGCGATTCTGCCACCGCCTTTGCCTTTCAAGATTTTTGTCGCCACGGCAGGAACGCTTGAATATCCGCGCTGGAAGTTTCTGTTGACCATATTCATCGCTCGATCGTTTCGCTATTACGTGGAAGGCATTTTGGCGGTTTACTATGGTCATCGCGTGCTGTTGTTCATGAAAAACAACGGCCTGGGTATTCTGGGCGTTGTGGCCGCGGCCGCAATTGTGGCGGTCATCGGCTATTTGTTATTTAAATGGCAAAAGGCCGACGTCGAAACAGGGAGCTAGCCACTTCTGAAAATCTTTCTATTCTCTGTGCCTCTGGGGTGAGATTTGATGGCGAGTTGTTCACCACAGAGACACAGAGGACGCACAGAGAACTCCGGGACGTACAAGAGACAATAGGTTGGCCCACTCGTAAGGATTCGATTTGAAACTTCTTCTTCAACAAGCTACCGGCAAACTGGCACGGCTGTCCGAGTTTTTTATTGCACTTGGACCATTTGGCCTCTTCGCAGTTGCGCTACTCGATTCGTCGTTTGTGCCGCTTCCCAGCAGCGCCGACGCGTTGATGATTCTTCTGACCACGGCGCATCCACGATACATGATCGTGTATGCATTGCTGGCCACAGCGGGGTCAACGATCGGATGCGTGATCCTCTACTACATCTCGCGCCGAGCCGGAAGCCGAGCGCTCAAGAGATTTTCACCTGCCAAGCAAAGGCGTGTGAAAGAGCTCATAGACAAATACGATGTGCTGTCAGTGGTCGTTGCATCGTTGGTGCCCCCACCATTCCCCTTCAAGTTGTTTGTCATAACCGCGGGTGTTTTTAATTTCAGCCTCATACGATTCGCTATCGCCATTTTCTGTGGGCGATTGTTTCGTTTTCTTTTGGAAGGCTACCTGGCGATTCGTTATGGGGCGCAGGCTAAGGAAGTGCTGGCCAAATATTATCCATGGATCGCCCTGGGACTGGCAGTCGCAATCATCCTGTTCGTCGTCTTGCGAAAACTGTTAAAGAAGAAAAGGAACGAAGGTGAAGAAACCGCAGAGGCTGAAGAGTCAGAGTCTTGAAATGAGCGGCATCATTTCCGATTTAGAGCGAGCGAGGGCTTTGTGCTTGCTCTTCTGTTTGACTGGCATCTCCGGCGTCTGGAAACGTCTCACTGCGGCCAGATCACTTACGCCAAGTTCTTCGAGCCGTTCGAGAATTCTTAGAAAGACCTCAGCGGTTGCGAGCGCGTCGCTGCCCGCCCGGTGTCGTTCAAAGATCGGAATTGAAAAATGGTCGGCCACGGAGTCGAGCCGGTAATTTGCCAACCCTGGAAGGGCATGACGCGAAAGCGTCACCGTGCAGATATGTGGATTGAACATGCGATGCCCAGGGTAGACGCGCGAAATTTCGTGGTTGATGAAATTCGTGTCGAAGGGGGCGTTGTGTGCAATCAATACTGCATCGCTGACAAATTCCAGCCAACGCGGTGCGACCTCGGCAAAGAGGGGTGCTTGCTTGACCATTTCATTCGTGATGCCGGTCAGGGAAATCACAAAACGCGGGATTGAAATCTCCGGATTTACCAACGTTATGAAATGATCGGTAATCTGTCCCCCGCGAATACGATACGCGCCGAGCTCAATGATGCGGTTAGGCGGCATCTTGGCGCCCGTGGCTTCAATGTCTACCACGACGAAATCGATTTCGCTAAGCAGCCGGGATTCGCAGTCGTCAATTTGTAACTCAACCGTCTGGTCGTCCATGATTTTGAAACGTCGGTCGTCTCTGACGAGATCGCCGACGAGCAGTCCGGCCAATTCAGGGTCGATGTGAGATACTTTAAAAACAACGTCGACAATCTGCGATGCGTTTGCCCGACCTCCCGAAACGCGCAAGAGATCGAGTGTTTCCTGAACAAGAGTTGAATCAGAAACCAGATTCGAATAAGGCGGCATTGGCCGGGATTGTAACATGCGACGTTTGGTTTACCATGTTCGGAAAGTGCCGCTAAGCATGAGTTCAGCATACCTTTGAGGAGCACCGCGTGAAGTCGGAAGACGTAATTCAAAAGTTTAGAGAAAGCGGTGCGCTGCTGGAGGGTCACTTTATTCTCACCAGCGGACTGCACAGCTCTGTATATCTGCAGTGTGCATTAGTGCTGCAACACCCCGAGGCCGCGGCGGAGTTTGGCGGCGCGATCGCAAAGCAGTTTCAGAGCGAAACGATTCAGACGGTGGCGGCTCCGGCGATTGGAGGAATCGTAATCGGTCATGAGGTGGCGCGCGCGTTGGGCGTGCGGTTTATATGGACCGAACGCGAGAATGGACAGATGACACTGCGACGAGGCTTCTCGGTTAGCTCCGGTGAGAGGGTGCTGGTCGTCGAAGATGTGATCACGACCGGTGGATCAACGCGCGAAACTATCGACGCCTTGCAAACACTTGGGGCTGAGGTGGTCGGCGCCGCCTCAATAATTGATCGATCGTCCGGCAGTGCGGATGTGGGGGTGAAACGAATCGCACTCGCTACGCTCGACGTGGCTGCGGTCGAGCCTGGCGTTTGCGAGGCTTGTGCGAAAGGTGATGTGGCAGTGAAGCCGGGGAGCAGGAAGAGTTAGTGGGCGGGACCGAAGTCCAAAGTCCAATGTCCAAAGTCCAAGGACAATGAACAAAGTGCGAGTATCAAGAATCACAAATTTAGGATCTCAAGTTTAAGACCTAACACCTAACACCTAACACCTAACACCTAGCACCCACCGCGTCAGCTCTCCGCAATGAATTTCAAATTCACAATTCAATACGACGGCACAGACTTTCATGGTTGGCAGATGCAGGGCGAGTTACGGACTGTGCAAGGTGAGTTGACCCGGGCGCTTTCGTTGATTGAGGGTCACGATGTCGTCGTTCACGGTTCCGGCCGGACGGACGCAGGCGTTCACGCCGCAGCACAGGTTGCCCACGCAAATTTGCAAAGAGAAATAACCCCTCAAAAGCTTCGCGCGGCGATTAACGGCAATGTCGCGAAAGATCTGCGCATCATGAAGGCGGAGGCGGTTTCCGATGAGTTCCACGCTCGGTATTCCGCTTTGGAAAAAACTTATCGATACCGAATCGTCAATGAGCCAGTAATATCGCCCTTTCTGATTCGTTACGCGCATCATGAGGCGCGAACTCTGCACCTGGAACAGATGCGCGAGAGCGCGAGCCTGTTTCTGGGCGAACACGATTGGAGTGCTTTTTCTTCAGCCCAGTCGGATGCTGAGTTGAAAGTGCGTAACATTTCGCGCTGCGAAGTTGTCGAGACGATGAATGAGCGCGTCGGACAACGGCTCGTAGAAATTGTCGTCAGCGCTGAAGGCTTTCTGCGTTATATGGTGAGATCCATTGCAGGCACAATCCTGGCCGTTGGCCGCGGCGAAATGGACGCAAAGCTGGTCCAGCTGGCGATAAATGAGGGCGACCGTTCACTGGTCGGAGCAACCGCACCGGCGTGCGGGTTGACGCTCGAATCGGTCAGGTATGAATAAGGGTCCCTCGAACACGCGCAGTTCAGATCGTTTGATTGACAGAGCCGACCCTTGTGGCAAGAATGTAATGCCTTTTTGTTAGACGGATAGTTGATTCAGGCGATTCATATGCTTTCAGACTTCACAGGGATAATTGAGTTGGGCTCGCGAGAGGAGCGATTGCTTTCGGCGATTGCCTGGGAACGGCTGCCGCGTCACGTTGCAATTATTATGGATGGCAACGGCCGGTGGGCGGCGCAAAGAGCCCAGCCGCGAATTGCCGGTCATCGCGCCGGCGTTGAGGCGGTGCGCGCGGCGGTTGATACGGGCGCGCGTTTGGGTCTGGGCGCACTGACGCTGTATGCGTTTTCCACGGAGAACTGGAAACGACCCCGCTACGAGGTGGATGCCTTGATGCGCATGTTGCGTCGCTATTTGCGTCTCGAGTTGGACGAGATCGATCGACAGAATATTCGCTTTCAGACTATCGGACGCACCGGCGCGCTGGCCAAGAGTGTGCGGAGCGAAATCGAAAAGGCGACTGAACGCACGGCGAAAAACACCGGGATGACTTTGGCAGTGGCACTCAACTACGGCGGACGTGCAGAGATTGTAGATGCGACGCGCGCAGCAGTGCGACGGCTCATCGATGAAGGCAATGCTCCAGACGAGTTGACCGAAGAACGTATCGCCAACGAACTCTACACTCGCACCATGCCTGATTTGGATTTTCTGGTGCGGACTAGCGGCGAACTGCGGATCTCAAATTTCCTGCTCTGGCAGGCGGCTTATAGCGAGATTTACGTAACCGATGTTTTGTGGCCCGACTTCCGGCGCGTTCATATGCTGGAAGCTGTCGTGGATTACCAGCGTCGCGATCGCCGGTTTGGTGGATTGAAGCTGGTGGCGAATGAGTGATTAGTATAAGCAGGCTTGGTAAATGCTTGATCGCATTCCGCTAGTCCCGACCAAGTAGTTCCCGTATAATCGCCTTGAAACGAGTGCCACTTAACTATGAAGGTCTTTATCAGCCATTCGCACGAAACCAAGGCGTTGGCCAAGAAAGTTGGCGAAGCCTTGGAGCGCGTCGGACTCGAAGCTTGGAACCATGAACAAGAGATTCTGCCGGGGGATAACTGGGCCCAAAAAATTGCACAGGCATTAGAGGAATCGCAGGCGATGGTAGTTCTGCTTTCGCCCGACTCTCTTGACTCGACAATAGTCCGGAGAGAAATTGAATATGCTCTTAGCACAAAGCATTTCAACAAGCGCCTGATACCTGTTTTGGTTGGCTCTGAAGATGACCTGCCCCTGGAGAAGCTACCTTGGATCCTTAGCCACTTGAATGTAATCAAAATGCCGGCCTTGGGAAAACAGGAGGAAGGCATCAACCGGATTACACAGGCACTTCAAGCCGTAGCTTAGCTTACCTCACTACAAAGATGCTTCAGCTTCCCAACGAAGTCTTTCTCTCCCATTCGAGTATTGACCGGGCTTTCGCGACCGAGGTAGCCGGACTTTTGCGTCGACACGGAATGCCAATATGGTATAGCGAGATAAACATCATTGGTGCGCAACAGTGGCATGATGAGATTGGCGCAGCCCTGAAACGATGTGATTGGCTGGTAGTTCTTCTTTCGAGGAATTCTGTCGAATCGATTTGGGTTAAACGAGAAGTGCTCTTTGCGTTGAACGACAGGCGCTATGCTGAGCGAATCGTCCCAGTCCTCTATCAACCGTGCGACTACGACCAACTTTCTTGGACCTTGTCGCTGCTTGAGATCACGCAAGGCCTCGAGAATGGATGGCGTGAGCTTCTTCGAGTCTGGGGCGTTGGCTATCGACCGCGCGCGTGATTCTTTCTTAGCTAACCACAATGTCCCGCATCATCACGGCCGCCATTGCTCTTCCGATCTTAATCTCCTCCATTCTTGTTCCATGGCTTCTGCCGCTATTTGTGGTGCTGGCGGGCGCGGCCATAACCCGCGGGCTTTATGAGTTTTACGTTCTCTCGGCAAAACAAGGTGCGAAAGCAAACGCTTCAGCAGGCTATCTTGGTGGGGCGGCCCTCTTCACGATCTTCTATTTCGCCTCGCCCTCTGACAAGCCTCGCTTGGACGTGCGAACTATTGTCCTGACCGTAGTCGTGTTGACTATCGGAACGCTAGTCGCAGCTGCGCTGAAAGGCGCGCCATTCAACAAGCTGATTGTCTCTTCCGCGGCGACGATTCTTGGCGTGTTGTATGTGGTTTTCCTGGGTGGTCATCTCGTCGCAATCCGAACTGGCTTTGAACAACAACTAGCGGCGCATCTGTTGTCGTTTTTCTTTCTCGTGCTTATGGGCGCTGACACCGGGGCTTATTACGTCGGGCGTGCTTTCGGCAAACACAAGCTCGCGCCCACCATTAGCCCGGGAAAGACATGGGAGGGTGTCGCCGGCGGAATTATCGCGGGCCTCGCTTTTGCGACCCTCGCGCACTTCTGGTTTTTCCGGGAGTTGCCTTTGAAGTTGGCGCTGCCATTGGCTGCCGTTATGGTGGTGCTGGGCATTCTTGGCGACCTCACGGAAAGCGCGCTTAAACGCGGTGCGGGCGCGAAAGATGCCGCAAATATCCTGCCGGGCCATGGGGGCATTCTCGATCGTTTGGATAGTTTGCTCTTTAATGCACCGCTCCTCTACTATTTTGCCGACCTTTATTTTGGCGCACGTTGGTTCTAAGGAATGACCACCAAAAAAATATTGCTGATAGTTGTTTCGATTGTGGTGGTGCTCGGCTTGATCGTGCTTATTTTTGTCGGTGGCATCGTGGGTACGATCTTCTATGGCATCTCGAATAGCGAAGCCGCTGAGGTTTCGCGCGAGTTTTTACGAAACAACGCGCAACTCAAAGAGGATATCGGCGAGGTGAAGGAGTTTGGCTGGATCACCGGCAACATAAACGTCGCCAGCGGCGACGGATCTGCGCAATTAAGCATGAAGGTTGTTGGAGAACGGAAGACTGTCTCCGCTACGATCGAATTGCTTTATCGAAACGGCAAGCCCTGGCGGGTCATTGCTGCGTCGTATAAGAATGAAAGTGGGCAAACGATCGATCTGCTCAATCCCTATGAAGCGTCATTTGTAGGACAGGCATTCCTGCCTGTGCAGTTCTCTTTAATTGGCAGCCGGGACAGACAAGAATGTCTGTCCTACTTTCAAGCCAGGGACAAGAATCTCGGCAGGACGTTAGCTGCATAGCATGACTCTCAAGAGCGGCCCAAAAGGAATTGCGGTTCTCGGCTCCACCGGTTCGATCGGTTGCAACACGCTGCGTGTCGTCGAATCGCTCGGCGGCGAGCGCTTTCGCGTGGTGGCCCTTGGCGCCGGGCACAATGTTGCAGAGCTGGCCACTCAAATTGCGTCACATCTGCCCGAAGTTGTTTCAGTGGATTCCGAGGAAGCTGCTCACGATCTGCGCGCACGCCTGTTTGAACTCGATGTGGATCTGCCGCGCATCATTGTGGGCGAACCCGGTTTGATTGAAGTTGCAACTCATGCGCAAGCCGACATCGTTGTCTCGGCCACAGTGGGGGCGGTCGGTTTTGTGCCTACGTTGCGGGCGCTCGAGGCAGGGAAGCGAGTTGCCCTCGCCAACAAGGAAACCCTCGTGATGGCCGGCGAGTTGATGACCAAAGCGGCGCGCGAATCGGGCGCTGAGTTGTTGCCTGTCGACTCGGAACACAATGCGCTGCATCAGTGTTTGCGCGGTGAACAGCGTTCGGAGGTTCGGCGGATCGTTCTAACTGCATCAGGCGGGCCCTTTCGCACATCCAGCAAAGCCGAAATGGAGGCGTCAACAGTTTCCGAAGCGTTGCGTCATCCGACCTGGAACATGGGCGCGAAGATCACCATCGATTCGGCGACGCTAATGAACAAAGGCCTCGAGGTGATCGAGGCCCACTGGCTTTTTGGTTTTAGTCCTGACGAAATTGGAATCGTCGTACACCCTGAGTCGGTGGTTCATTCCATGATTGAACTGGTTGACGGCTCAGTAATTGCCCAAATGGGTGTCACTGATATGCGTCATGCAATTCAGTATGCACTGACCTATCCCGAGCGGCACGCGTGCGAGCTCCCGCCACTGGATCTGACTGCGTTATCCAGTCTTCATTTCGAAGCCCCTGACCTCCAGCGGTTTCCCTGCATTGGACTTGCTTACCGCGCCCTGCGCGAAGGCGGCACCCTTCCGGCGGCGATGAATGCCGCCAATGAGGTTGCCGTGCCGGCATTCCTCGAAGAAAGAATTTCGCTCACCGACATTCCGCGAATAATCGAAGCGGTGATGGATGGTCACGATCTTCAGCCTGCCGACTCGCTCGAATCAATATTGGAAGCAGATCGCTCGGCGCGCATCGCCGCTGTCGTTGAAGTAGAAAAACTGACACGAGCGTCGGCGAGATGTTGAGACGTCAGACGTTGAGCGACTCTTGGCGATGGGTCAGTTTGACTGTTAAGAGCAACTTCTTACTGGGAGCGCGGGCGTCCCGCCCGCAATGCGCCGTGGCGCGCAATCTTGCAGCCTTGCCGTTCATTCGATCTTCGCGCTTCCCCGCTCATTGCGGGCGGGACGCCCGCGCTCCCGGTTAGGAGGTTGTGCAGAACTTCCAGAATGACCCACTACCTGACTTTTCTTTGGTTTGACGCGCCATTAGACGCCGCGTAAACTCGAATCTCTGCGGGTTCGGAGTACCGCTCGGCAGGGTTTGCCGTTCCGCAGCGTTCGAACGCCAGAGAGTGTTCTGAAGAGGGAAGAGCTAGTTAATGAACTATTTATTATACCCAGCAGCATTCATCTTTATTCTTGGTTCCGCAGTGGTCATTCACGAGTTTGGCCATTTTCTGGTCGCGAAGCTCCTCAAGATTCGCGTTGAGACATTCTCCGTCGGCTTCGGACCGCGTTTGTTTGGCAGGAAGTGGGGCCACACAGACTATCGCCTTTCCGCCATTCCATTGGGCGGTTATGTGAAACTCGGCGGCGACGAATCCAACGCCGCGATTGAAGGTGAGGGAGACGGAGATATTCCGCCCGGCGAACAGTTTAATCTTCGCCCACGTTACCAACGGATTCTGGTGGCCATCGCCGGTCCAGTGATGAATGTGCTAACTGCGCTTGCGATACCTTTCGCAGGCGCATTGCTCTATGGAGTGCCTGCTGTTCCTGCGCCGGTCGTTAGCAGCATGAACGCCACGGGCGCATCTGCTGCTGCGGGTTTGCAGAAGGGAGACAGAATTGTTTCCTTCAATGGCACTGAAAATCCGAAGTGGGACACAATTCGTGGTGACGCATTGTTGTCTCCGGGCCGGCCACTCCCGGTCGTAGTGGAACGAAATGGTCAGCGCGTGCCTTTGACCATCACTCCTATCGCCCACGTCGAAGATGGCGAGACCGCGGGACTCCTCGATTTCCTGCCGGACTATGGCGACTTGCCGGTGGTGGTGCGTGAAGTGGAAGCGGGGACGCCTGCGTCCGAAGCTGGGCTGCAGCCTGGCGATCGAATCACCTCAATTTCCGGCCAGCCTGTCCGCAGCGCCGAACAAGTGACGCAGTTTATTCGGGAACACAAGGGGCAGCCGATCACGCTAAGCGTAAACCGTGAGGGCCGCCAGACGGATATCACCGCGACGCCAAGGAAACTATCTGATGGTCGCGAGCGTTTGGGATTTCGGCCGGATGAAGAGATTCCGTTGCACAAAGCCGGGATCATGGCTGCCGGTGCTTACGCCGTCAACAGCAACCTGCAAATCCTGCGACTTACCGGCAAGGCCCTGGGCCAGGTGTTCACGGGTCAACGTTCGGCGCGCAACACACTCTCCGGACCGATCGGAATTTACAAGGCGGCTGGTTCAGCGGTGGAGAAATTTGGCTGGAGCGGATTTTTTACGACGCTCGCGTTTCTGAGTTTGAATCTGGGAATTTTCAACCTGCTGCCGATCCCAGTGCTCGACGGGGGAGCTATATTTCTGTTGTTGATTGAAGGCCTGCTCGCCACAGTTGGCCTTTCAATTTCCATGCGCGTACGAGAGCGAATTCAGCAGGTCGGATTTGTGATGGTGATTCTGCTGATGGTCTTTGTTATCGGAAACGACTTTTTGAAGCTGGTTTCGAGTTAAAACAGCTCATTGTTTCTATCTTGAAACCCCGATACTCGAACCTGAGTCTTTTATGAGACTGACGAAAGCAGTAAAGGTTAGGGAAGTACAGATCGGCGGCGGCGCGCCGGTTGTGATCCAGTCGATGACGAAGACGGACACGTCTGACGTCGACGCCACAGTTCTTCAAATCGAAGAGATGGTGCGCGCGGGCTGCGAAGTTGTGCGCCTGGCCGTGCCTGACAACGAAGCCGCGATTGCCCTGAAAGAGATTCGCAAACGCGTCCCAGACGTTCCCCTCGTCGCTGACATACACTTTCACTACAAACTGGCGCTGCTCGCGCTGGAAGCCGGCATCGACAAGTTGCGTTTGAATCCGGGTAACATCGGCAAGCACGAGCGCATTGTCGAAGTGGTCCGCGCCGCGCAGGCGCAGAAAGTGCCGATTCGGATTGGCGTCAACGGCGGGTCGCTGGAAAAGGACTTGCTGAAGAAATATGGAACCGCTACGCCCGAGGCGATGGTTGAATCTGCCTTGCGCCATATTCACATCCTCGAAAATCTTGGGTTTACCGACACGATCATTTCGTTGAAGGCTTCAGACGTGCATCGGACGGTTGCAGCCTATCGTTTGCTGGCAGAGAAAGTTGATTATCCTTTTCACCTCGGAGTGACGGAGGCGGGCACGTCCTTCAGCGGTACGGTGAAGTCTGCAATCGGTCTCGGCATACTGTTGCACGAAGGCATAGGCGACACGATTCGTGTTTCGCTTGCCGCGGAGCCGCAGGAAGAAGTGCGCGTTGCCTGGGAGATTGTGAAGTCGCTCGGCCTGCGCGCGCGCGGAGTCACCGTCGTTGCTTGTCCGACCTGTGGGCGTCTTGACGTAGATAACTTCGTTGAAATTGTGACTGAGATCGAGCGCCGCCTGGCCCACATCGAAGAGCCTCTGCATTTGTCGATCATGGGTTGCGCCGTTAATGGCCCAGGCGAAGCGCACGATTCACAACTCGGCGTCACTTTCGGCCGCGGCGTCGGCATGATCTTCAAAGACGGCATACCGATGCGCAAAGTCGCCGGCGAAGATATTGTCGAAGCGTTTGTGATGGAAACTGAAAAACTCCTCGGCGAAATCGAGGCAAAGAAAGTCATAGCCCTCGCTCCTGACGAACCTCAACTCGTCTCAATCAGCTAACCCATAACAAAATCACTGAGCTCGGCCATGTCTGAGCACCTGAATAGGTAAAGCACGGGACAGCAGCTTAGAGGTTGCCGCCCCGTGCTCTTTACTTGCCCGCTGGATGTGTTCATCGTCCTGTAGGTAGTACTGGCATTCCTGCCTGTCCCTCTTTCGACCAGGATGGGCAGGCAAGAATGCCTGTCCTACTTGATCAGGAAACGTCTCTTGGGGGGCAGGCCTGTGGCTGTAGCCATGGTGAGAAATAGCGAGTCAGTCGCAGACTTTCGATTGATGTTGACCACGAGTTGTTCGCGCATCTCTTCGATGCGTGAGATCCAGCCGCCGGGCCGGTGTCTATCAAGTCGCTCGCTGATCTTGGCAAGCTGCGGCAGTAGGTCTTCATTAACTACTTTCGTCGAAGGAGCTTCGAGCGCGAGCATCCAGGCATCGCGAATCAGCGTTTCGAGAATGTCGAGTCGCACTTCGAATTCGTCCTTGTAACGCGCTTCGTTTAATTCCTCAGCTGAGCGGAGCAATTGAATATGATCGTCACCAGCGACCAGCGCCTTGAGCACTTTCAACATTGATTCGCGTTGGCTCATAAATTTCTCAGAGTCCTGAGAGAACGCCCGCCCGATGCTCCCACGAGACACGCGCGCCAGCATTCGGGCGTCTTTTCCCACCGCGATTTTGTTTTGCGTCAAATAGTTTTCGATTTCTTCGGCCGCGAGAGGCGAGAAGCGTATCATCTGACAGCGGGAGCGGATTGTCGGTAGAAGCTGCGCCGGTCGCGACGTCAACAGGATTATGAAAGACGTGTGCGGCGGCTCTTCGAGGATTTTCAGCAGCGCATTCGCTGATGAGTCGTTTAACTTATCTGCATCCTCGATAATAAAAACTCGCGCGGCGCCTTCAAAGGGACGATAGTTTGCCGCGTTTTCCACTGCACGCATTTGTTCGACAATCAGTACCCGCTTTGGCGCCACCACCATGCCCACATCGGGATGATCAGTCCAAATAATCTTCTTCCAATCGTCTGACTCCGCGCTTTGTGGGTAGTTAAACTTCGACATACGGAGGCACGCGGGGCATCCGCCGCAGCCTTCCACGCCCTGCGGCTTGCGACAGTTCAATGCCTTCGCAATCTCGAGGGCAAACAATTTCTTCCCCACGCCTTCTTCGCCGACAAAAAGCATCGCGCCCGGCAGGCGCTTCGCCTCCAGCATGCGCCGTAGCAGGTGCTTCACATTATCGTTGCCGATGAGTTGATCAAACATAATTTTAAGTAATGCAAACTAACAGTTTGCGTTACATTCGCCGCCATAACGTTGCGCTGAGAAATCAGATCGCAAACTAACAGTTTGCGTTACAAACGTGGCCCCTGCTTCTGAGAAACGGAATCATTATCTGACGTAGCTCTTCCTGGGTTTCGTCAACGGTGCGGTTTGTCACTATGATCCTCACGCGGTCAGGCTCAGCTTCCGCTATTTGCAGGTAAGCGTCACGCACGCGCGTGTGAAACTCCGCATTCTCCGAATCCAGCCTGTCTCCCAACTGTTTACCATTGGTTCTGCGCTGCGTGCGCGTATTCGATTCACTAACGGAAAGGTCAAACAACAAGGTGAGATCGGGTTTGAGTCCTTCAGTAGCCAACGCGACAATCTCCGAAATTAACTTGGGAGGAAATCCTCGTCCCGCACCTTGATAGGCCACGGTGGCATCCGCATATCTGTCTGAAATAATCACGTGTCCGGCCGCGATCGCGGGTCGCAATACCCGTCGAACATGTTGAGCGCGGTCAGCTGCGAACACCAGCAGCTCTGCCAATGGATCCACCTGTTCACGCGCGTCCAACAACGCCGCGCGCAACCGATTCCCGACCGGCGTGCCTCCGGGTTCGCGCGTTAAGATCACATCCATACCCTGGTCACGAAGAAAGTTTGCCAGCAGACGGAGATGGGTAGACTTTCCGCTGCCGTCTATTCCTTCGAAAGTTATGAAAGTTCCTGCCACCAGGGAATGCTTAATCCGTTCAAGGCTGATTTGTTTTCGATTTGTCCGCGAGAGTTTAAACGAATGCGTCGATTCGGGCGAGTCGATAGGCTAACAAATTCACGGCGGTAACACGGGCAATGCCTCCGCGAAACGCGCCTATTGATCTAACCGAAGGGTTAAAAACGGTGTCTAGTTAGTTGGGTCGCCTGTTTCTGGTGAGGGTTGACTTCGCAGGTCGCCACTGACGCGCCGCGTTTGCGAAATAGTCGAGATGGCATGTTTGAATATCAATTGTTCCTGAGGCCCTGCCTCCAACAAGATGGAAAATTTGTCGAAACTTCGGATGCGCCCGCTCAATTTGGCGCCATTGATGAGATAGATCACGACCGTGGTCTTTTCCCGCCGGACGGTGTTCAAAAACGCATCCTGAATGTTTTGTGGAGCTGCCTTGCCGTCTGACATGACCATACCTGGAATCCAATCTTGGGGGGGGTCAATCAGATTACAACAGGGAGTTGATACTGACAAGATTTATCGAACAGAGGTAGGGCTCCGCTCGGTCATGATAGCTTTCAAAACTGCTTGCAGCGTGTTCATTTCCTCGCCAAAGCCTTCGAACCACTCGGCGCCCGCCTCGCGACGAAACCAGGTTAGCTGTCGCTTTGAATAGCGGCGCACATCAGTTTTGGTCTGCTCGACCGCGCTCGGTAAGTCGCGTTTGCCTTCGAGGTATTCCACCACTCGCCGGTAACCGTGTGCGCCCAGCGCATTTGAGTTTCTTGAAACTCCCTGTCCGATGAGAGATTCAACTTCTTCGACGAGACCAGCCGCGAAGTGTTGTTCGGTGCGCTCGTTAATGCGCGCGTAGAGTTCGGCGCGAGGTGGGTTCAGCACAAAAACTCGCAAACGCAGCGCGCTGTCGTGAGCAGCAGGTCGATTAGCTTTCTGTTCAGACATAGGACTGCCAGTCTGCAAGCGAACCTCTATGGCCCGTTGCACGCGAGGCCAGTCGCGCGGGTAGAGCTCTTTAGCGCTTTTGGAATCGAGACGTTCTAGGAGCCGATGAAGATATTCCGGACCACGCCGCTCACGAGTGGCGTTTAATCGACGGCGTAATTGCTCGTCTGTGGCCGGACTCTGAAAAAATGGGTTGCGGAGTGCCCGCAGGTAGAGCCCGGTGCCGCCCACGAGAATAGGAATGTTTCCTCGCGCTTCGATCTCTTCAATAATAGTTGCCGCCTCACGTGCCCATTCGCCGGCGGTGTAGTTGATTTCGGGTGGGACGAAATCAATCAGATGATGCGGTATGCCCTCGCGTTCTTCGAAAGGAACTTTGGCCGTCGCGATTTCAATTCCACGATAGACCTGTACCGAGTCGCAATTGATAATCTCGCCGCCGAGTTGCAATGCCAACTTGATTCCCAGGGTGCTTTTGCCGGATGCGGTTGGGCCAACTACGGCGATAACACCCGGAGCGGGGGCTGCCGGCGCCGTATTTCCCGTCGTTAATTTATTCTGGTCTGCGCTCACGCGCCTGAGAATATCACGCGATAGAGGATTACCGCCCAGATGAGGGTTAGCAGGAGGAATGCGCCGATGAGTTGATTACGGGAGAAGCGCAAGTTGGTTCAATAAAACTGTTTTGCACCGGAGTCGAAAGATAAAGACAAACCCGAATCGTCCACGAAATAACACGAAGTCGCGCGAAGAACCGTTGTTCGGGTCGTCCGTGTTTCTCCCGTCGACTGTTCTTGTTCAAGCGGTTCGAGTCCGAGATCTATCACAAGAGCTTAGCCCTGAAAACAGTTTGAAGAGTGAGGAGGAATGCAACCTAATGCAGAAACTCTGTTATCTAGTACATTCTCGTTAAGTCAATCCCGGTGTAATACGCTTTCAAAATCTGCTCACCGCTAAAACCCTGGCGCGCGAGCCCGTAGGCGCCAACCTGACACATGCCCACGCCGTGACCCCAACCGCGGCCAATGAAAATAAACCCGGTAACGCGCCCGTCGTCATCATACTTGCGCTCGATGACGAACAGCTGTTCACGCAGACCGAGGGCTGAGCGAATGCGCCCACCACGCACATGAGCGGTGCCGTTTGTGCCAATCAATTCAAGATCTGTGACGCGGCGAGAGCTGCCGCGCGAAACCACCCGTAGATCTGTCAACGAACCAATCTTGCTTGCGGCCCGACCCAGTCGCGACTGCACCTGGCCCACCGACAAGTCGGCAGCCCAGTTCGTAAAAGGCGAGAAGCGGTCTGCCGCAGCGCCGTTCGGCGCGGGTCTCACTTCGAGGTAGTCAACTTCGCCCGCAGCGCTGACGTGGAAAATAACCGGCTCGCCGCCAACCAGGGCGACAGAGCGAACTGGATAAATGTTTTCACCTATTTGTCGAAAGAGGAAAGCGTCGGCGCTGATCTTTACCGGCACATCTTTGCCCTTGGCGCTGCGAAGGATCAGGTTGTCGTCCGCAGTTGGCCGGGCAGTGCCTTTCTGAACCTGAAGCAGGTTGCGAGTTTCGAGGATTCGAGCGATTGAATGCAACGCTCGAGCGCGCGAGATGGAGTCGCGTGGACGCAACGTCGCATCGGGCAGGACGGAGAGATAACCATCGCGAACCAGCATCGCGACATCGGCCCGATTAACCTCCGGCACTTCCTTCGCATCGCGCACCGCCAGGAAATAGTCAATGTCGGCGTTGTTCAGCAGGGTGTTGCCACGACTTTCGCCGAAGACGGCACTACTCAAAGCCGTGGCGAAAGCGGCGGTCCGGTTCACTTCTTCAGTAACTGTGGGGGCTATCTGCCGGGCCAGTGTGGCTGCCGACGCCAACCAACTACGAACTTCGGAAACCGGGGTCTCGTCGGAAACCCACGAATCAGAGATTTTCGTTTTGAGAGACGTAAAATTGTGAACTGCCAACAGCGCCACATCACGCGCGACAGGAACGTTTTGCGCTTCTTTGAGCTCGGCGGGATCGCGCGAGGTCTTGATAATAAACGGCGCCAACGCGGCGCGACCTTCCGCCGCGCACTCGCGGCCCACTGCATACATTAGCGGACCATTGAAGATGTTTGCGGCGTCCTCGGTGCGTCCGCCACAGGTGGACGTGTAGTACGCGTTTATCGCTTCGCCTTCGTAGGTGGCGATTATCCCGCGGGTTTCGTCCACGGCCCGCGACGAGAACGTATTTTCGGAAGTGAGACCGCGATACACCTGGCTGCGAGTGGTCGGCAACAGATCATAACCTTCCGACATGTATTGGCCGCGATTCCGCAAAGCGTAAGTGCGGGCCGCAATTGCCTGCGCCTTGTGAGCCTCAATCAACGGATAACCGCCGGCCGATAGCTCATTCGGCACCACGCCTTTGACGTAATCCTCGAGTCCCAGCACGTTTACAACTGTCAGCGCACCTCGTTTGTTGGCAAAGACCTCGATGCGCCCGCGAAAGGGTTTGTCGTCGTAACGCACGGGCAACTTTTCATCTGCTGAAGCAAACGTTACCGGTGCGCTGGAACTAAATAGACGTCCCGCGCCGGCAGCCGAAGCGACTACCTCGCGCGACGGCATGTTTATCGAACGAGCGGCGGATCGTAAACCGCCTGGTGATCGGGCCGGCAGAGAAGTGGCAGCGGACGACATTGCCGAGCGCGGTCTCGTGTCCGAGGAACGGTTCAATGCTAATTCTCCGGACGTCGCAACTCCTGGAGAACTGGTTGAGCCGGCAGCGTTGGGAGGGATGACGGTCGCTTCAAAACCGGCATCTTCGAGTCGCGAACGCAATTCTTCAGCTTCGCTGCGCGAGCGGCGAGCGCTAATCAGCAGCGCCCAGGTTTTTGAATCGGAGTCCTGCACCAACTGGGGCTCTTCTCCGATGGCATCCCGCACTTCACGTGCTCTGGCTTCGGTGTCAGCGCGCTCCGCCGTACCGGCAACTTGAAGACGGTAGCCTGTTTCGGGATCAACTAAGGGCGAAGGCGAGAGCAAACGTGCTTCGAGCCGCACACGCGAGACATCGAGAGCGACCAGAGTGGACGAGCTACCTAATTCGCCCGTGGTGTTCATCAGTTGTCCAGCGGTAGAGACGGTAGCCGAACGCGCGTTTGTGGCCAGGGCTACGCGAATGGTTGGCTCTGGAAACGGGGTTGCGGGTTCCTGAAAAAGATCGCGAGCAGTGATCGTTGCTGGAGAATTAGTTTTCCATTCGTCAAACGCACTGGAGCTAACCGGACTAGCCACCACGTGGTGAACGTTTCGGATCGATTGTTGAGCGAAAATTGTGATGGGACTGAAAAGGGACTGCGCCAGCAGAATTGTTATACAACTCCGCGCGAGTAAGTAATTCATCAACTGAACACCTCGCGGCTTAGTCTTGGGGGGCCGCGCCGCGCGTTCATAGTACTACAATATTGCTCACATGTTCGCAGTGACTTCTAGCTTTGGCAATCAGGCTCTTACTGAGAGCGCGGGCGTCCTGCCCGCAATGCGCCGTCACGTGCGCATTACTCTAAAAATGAACCTGTTCGCGCTGCGCGCTCATTGCGGGCGGGACGCCCGCGCTCCCAGTAATGTGCAAGAGGGATGTTAACCGAGGATGTCGTTGAGATTTACGCCGGGAAGAGTTTCAGTTGGCGACTGTCCTCTGCGAAAGATGCGCGCCCCGGTTGAACCCTTCAGCATGATGGATCCTTCTTCAATTCGAAGGATCGCGCCTTCGCGCAAGCCCACCACCGGAGTTTCATTTTCTTCCAGGAACTGGAGGATTCTCTCCTCGCGAGTTTCTCCCATGTGCGTCGAATCCGGGCTGGGATCGAGGTAGTGAGGATTAATTTGAAAACTCACGAGACACAGCGCGTTGAACGATGGAGGTTCAACTATAGGCATGTCGTTAGTCGTCCGAATCGTGGGAGCCGCCACATTTGATCCGGCCGAGGAACCAATATAGGGCATGCCCTCGACTGCTTTTCGTTTGATCAATTCCAACAGGTCGAAATCGTATAGCGCTTTCAGGAGTCTGAAGGTATTGCCCCCGCCGATGAAGATTGCCTCCGCCTGTTCAACTGCCTGCTGCTTATCGGCGGCCTCGTGAATTGAATCCAACTCGTGGCCCATTGTGGCAAAACTCTGACGCGCACGAGTGGCGTAGCCATCGTGGTCCGCAAGGGCGAAGGGAACAAAAAGAACCCGCCTTACCCCGGCCAGGAAACTTCGAATCTCCGCGGTCGCATGATCAAGATAACCGCTTCCGTAAAGGGTCGAATTGCTGATTAAGAGTAGCCTTCTTGTCTCGCTCATGATTTCAACTATTGGTGCAAAAGAAAAAGATCCACGAAATTACACGAACTGGACTCTGGTGGTGGTTCGTGTCGCTTAGTGGATCCCGCGTTCCCGGCAAGAGATTGGAGGCTACGCGGCCTTCTGTTCGTTCATCACAGCGGCCGGCTCCTGATGGACGGCGGGGTTCTTTTTCTTCGAAGCCCGCCACATACCAATCGCTTCTCTGGTCAGACTCAGAATCGGCTTGCGGTTTTGGAATACCAGCTTAACCCAGGCGCGCTTGTTCATCTGCGGGAAATAGATGCCGCGGAAGAAGAGTCGCGAAATGATATGACTGAGACGATATCGGAAGGGCGCATCCTTGATTGAATTGATCGCTTCGGCATTACGTTCCGGGCTGTATGAAGCTCGCCACGCGCTATCAGTTTCCGTTCGCGCTTCCTGGATCGTCATTTTGAGAGGTGTATGCGCCATCCAGAAGGGAGCAAAGTCCATCCAGTGAGTTGGCCGTGTCAAACGCCCGGCTTTTGCCAGACGATCGTATAGCGGCGTCGCGGGAAATGGGGTGAGTTGGCCGAAGACGGGTAGACCCGGCGGCCACGAGTTGATTTCACTCACCGTCCGCTCAGCCACCCCCGGCGTGTCGTTGTCCATGCCGAAAATAAAGGAAGTGATCGCGTAGACGTTGCGTTGCGCCAGACGCTGGAGCACAGCGCCATATTCGCCCGGCTTACTGAAATTCTTGTTGACGTCGGCCATGTTTGCCGGGTCAATCGACTCCATTCCGATAAATACCCACTGACCGCCTGACTCGGCGATGAGGTCGACTAGTTCTTCGTCGCGAAGCAGGTTGGCACTGATTTGTGCGACCCAGGGAAGTTGGGCGCCTGCTTTGATGATGTCGCGCAGCAGAGATTTAGTGCGTTTGATATTGATGGCAAGATTGTCGTCAATAAAAAAGACGGCTATTTGCCCACGCTCTGTGCGGGAGCGGGCTTTCAGTCGCAGCATTTCGTCTACGACACTCTCGTTGGTGCGAAAGCGAATCGAGTCGCCAAAGAATCCGGTGACGGTGCAAAACTCGCAGCCATATGGACAACCTCGGCCGGTTTCCAAAGGCACCACGTGAAACGAACCCCAGCCTGCGCCAAGACCAGACAATTTCGAACGAAACATCTTCGGTACAAGGCTAAACTGATCCAAGTCGAGCTTTTCCCAGGGAATGGCTGGATAGGGCTGCAGAGTTGGTTTGCGGTCTGAACCTTTTTCGTCACGCTCAGGTTGATAAATCTCTTTTAGTTGTCCACGCGCTGCATCTTCAACGATAAGCGGCCAGGTGTCGTCAGCTTCGCCTAAGGCGACAGCGTCCGCATATCGCGGTCCGCCGCTTTTACCAATCGCTTCATCGGGGCACTCAGTTACGTGGGGACCGCCCATCACAACCGGAACTCCCGCAGCCCGAATGGCAGTGGCCACTCGATAGGCTTTCGCGACCATTCTGGTCATTGCGCCGATTCCAACCAGCCCAATGTCGTTCTTTTTTATAAAATCAACGATCTCATCATCGTTCATTGCTTTGGCATTGCCATCGATGAGAATCACTTCATGGCCGGGAGGTGTCAGAGCTTGAAGCAGGAACATCCAGAGGTGGGGCATGAAATTGCGCGTAACGCCATTATCCGGATTATAAAGTAAGATTTTCATAGCAATTCAAAGGTCTGTTAATAATGGCCGTCACGTAAGACTATCCTTTGTGCAGCCCTGTCGGATCAGGTGTTTTATCCCCGGTTTGTATAAAGATGCGGTCAGATTAGAAACGCGCGGCCTTCGGTTCCTGATGCGGCGCGAATTTGGTTGCAGTTTACCAGCAATGTCCGCAGGCGTACATAGGGGCGAGGCTAGTTTACTTTGCCGCGGTGAAGATACCATGGTCAGGCGTCCATAGGTAAGTCGGTGGAGTTGTCTGAGAGGGATTTGATCACGACTATTCAAGTTCAGGACAGGCAAGCATCGGTGTCGGATTATCGATATCATTTTGATACCGGCCTGCGGTAACCCCTCCTCACCATGGTCTCCTGACCTTCATCACTCATTAGAAAGTCAACAAATTGGCGCGCTGCGGTTTGATTGGCAGAACTTTTCACTATCCCGAGCGATTGATCTATCGGACGGTGCAAGGTTTCCGGTACCTCGATATATTTTCCGGCGCCCGGCGGCACCAGTGCGAGCGGAATGAAAGCGACCTCCGCATTCCCCGTGGAGGCATATTGCTTCGCCTGCGACACGCTCTGCGCATAGATGATTCGTGGTTCGACCTGACTCCAGATGCCTAAGCCCTGCAGGCTCTCCACTGTGGCCCGGCCGTAAGGTGCCACGTCCGGCTTGGCCACAGCGACGCGATTGAATTCCTTCGCGACGATGTCCTCGATGCGTTGCGCTTTCAAATCGCGTCCGGGCGCCAGCCACATCACGAGCCGGCCGCGCGCGTAGAGCGTGCGACTGTTTGCAGTCAACAGGCCTTTCCGTTCCAGGGCTTCCACATGTTCCGTGTCCGCCGCGGCGAACACATCAAAAGGTGCGCCGTTTTCAATCTGCCTGGCGAGATCGGCCGTGGCTCCGAAACTGAAGACTACCCGCACGCCAGTCTTGCTGGTGAATCGTGGTCCAACTTCGGCAAACGCTTCGGTGAGGTTTGCGGCAGCCGCGACCACAATCTCCGGAGACGTCGATTGCGAAGATTTTGACTGCGAAGCGCAACCGATGAGAAAAAGAACTGCCAGAAGCAATGATATGGCGCGAAAGGTTATTCGCCTTCTACAACTTACGCCTTCTTCTACGCTTATCAGGGCGCTCGGTTGAGAATGATGCATATTGAAATCGCTCGATGATTGCATTCCAGAGATCATACTCGCAATCGCCTGAGTCTTTCCAGAGCGCCGGAAGGTGTGGTATAGACGAATGACCCCGCAGGACGAATCTGGAGGCTGACGAAAGTCTCAATGAAATGAGAGGATACTGACTCCTTCATGCCGAAATCCATCTTCAACAGGGCCCTGCTGTCGGGTGCGACGTTGCTTGCGCTCACGCTTGCGATTTCAGCTTGCCTGCCGCAACCGACGGCGGACAAGGGCGGGGGACTCAACATAACCGTCTACGGATTCTCAATCTTGAAGGAATCGCTCGAGAAGGCCGTCTACCCTGGTTTCGCAGCGAAGTGGAAACGCGAGCACGGCGTTGACGTTAAGTTCACATCATCATTTGCCGGCTCTGAAACGATCACCAACCAGATTCTTCAGGGTGTCGCCGCCGACATTGCGATTCTTTCAATTGAACGCGATGCCACTCGGCTTAAGGAAAAGGGCTTTGTCACCTCAGATTGGCGCACCCTGCCGAACAAAGGGATCCTTAATAAGACGCCCTTCGTGATCCTCGTACGGCAGGGAAACCCGAAAGGCATACGAGATTTTCCAGATCTCGCAAAACCCGGTGTGCGTTTGATTCATCCGGATCCGGTCAGCTCCGGAGGCGCGCAGTGGTCAGTGCTGGCGATGTACGGGTCTGAGCTCGTTAAATCTGAGAAGGAGTCTGGCGAACAAGATAAGGCGCGAGCTTTACAGACGTTGCGGGCCATCTGGCGCAATGTTATCTCCACGCCAGGTTCGGCGCGGGAGGCACGCACACAGTTTGAAACAGGATTCGGCGATGCCCTCGTCACCTATGAGCTCGAAGGATTGTTGATGAAGGAAACAGGGAAGACGCCGATGGAGATCATTATCCCTAAAGCGACAATTTTCAGTGAGCACCCCGCTGTAGTAGTCGACCGAAACGTATCAGCTGACAAGCGCCCGGTGGTTGATGCCTTCATGCAATACCTCTGGAGCGAGGAAGCCCAAAGAGCTTTTGTGAAGTATTACTACCGCTCCGGAAGTGATCCCAAACTTAACGAAGACAACAAACAACTTGCCCAGATCGAAATGGAATTTGCGATTGACTTCTTTGGTGGTTGGGACCGGGCGTATCCGGAAATCATCGAAGGCATATTCCGGGACCAGGTGCAAAGGAAGTGAAGTCAATGCGGATTGCGGATTGCCAATTAAGAGGAGTACCGGAACCTGGCAATACTAATCAGCGCCGCCAGAAAAACTTGCAATTGGCAATCGGCAATCGGCAATTGGAAATGAACTCATGAGCAGCATGATTCCCACAATGCGTCACGTGCGTGGCTTTGATGTCGCCCGGCCGTTGAGCATCGGCACGCTGGTCGTCATGATGTTGCCATTGGTTTTTCTGCCGCTGGCGTCGATATTTCTTTTTGGCACCAGTCAGGGATTAACTAGTTTCATGGCTTCGCTCACCGCGCCTGAGGCCGTGTTTGCCCTCAAGCTTTCCCTTGTCACCAGTTTTTGGGCGACGGTCTTCAACGTCATCTTTGGACTCTTTGCGGCTTACGTGCTTTCCCGTTACAACTTTTGGGGCCGCAACGCGCTGATCGTGACAATCTCTCTGCCCACAGCGATTCCAACGGCCGTGGCCGGCTTTGCGTTGCTTCTGTTATGGGGACCTTATGGAGTGCTGGGCCGATTCCTTGCGCCCCACGGAATTCAAACGATGTTTACGGCGGGAGCCATCATTCTCGCTAACATATTCGTAACGTTTCCGCTTGCTTTCGGCGTTATTAAACCTGTATTCGACACGATGAGCCGTTCGCTTGAAGAAGCCTCGGCAACAATAGGCGCCACCCGCGTGCAGACCTTCTGGCATGTGACCTTGCCGTCGTTACGAGGCGCTATCGTGTCGGGCGCCTTGTTGACCTTTGCGCGCGCGGTGGGAGAGTTTGGCTCAACCATCCTGGTCTCGGGGAATCTGGCGGGCCGGACACAGACCGCGCCGCTTTATATCTTCGCCAAATTTAATGAGGGCCAGATTGAAGCCGCCAACGCGATAGCAATAGTTCTCGCACTGTTTTCATTTCTGATTTTCAGCGTTCTCTTTTTTGCGCGCGACTGGCTGGATGTTGATTGAGACGGTTTGATTTGGTTTTAACTCTGCGTTTCCTCGGTGTTCTCTGCGTTTCGGCGGTGAGTAGTGAAGGCTGCCAAAGGTGCACCGCCGAGACGCAGAGAACACCGAGGAAGCGCAGAGAAAAACTGCGATAGCCTAAGCAGAGGATTAGGTCATGGCCCAAGCTGCTAGCCGTATGGAAAAGCCGATCAGCAATATAAGTGAGAGCTCGCACTCAATTCCGCCGAGCGCTGCCAGTGTGGTCGGGGTAAGCAAGTTCTTCGGCAAGACGAGTGTGCTACAGAATATCTCGTTTGATGTGGCGGAAGGCGAAGCGCTCGTTTTGCTGGGTGCGTCAGGCAGTGGCAAAACAACTATCCTGCGCATTATCGCCGGGCTCGAACAGCCTTACACCGGGAAAATAATGATTCACGGAAAGGACGTTACTGAGCTGCCGGCGCGCGAGCGGGGGGTTGGAGTGATTTTCCAGTCGTATGCGCTATTCCCGAAGATGACGGTGGAAAAGAACATTGGCTATGGACTCCGGATTAGAAAGCGGAAGCGCAAGGAGATCAAGCAAACGGTAGCGGAGCTCCTTTCGTTGGTCCAACTCGAGGAGCACCGGAAGAAATATCCGTCACAGCTTTCCGGCGGCCAGCAACAACGAGTGGCGATCGCGCGAACGCTCGCTTACGATCCTGAAGTATTACTTTTTGATGAGCCTTTTGGCGCGCTCGACGCGCAGACGCGCACCCACCTGCGACGTGAAATACGCGCGCTGTTGAAAAAGGTAAACGTGCCCGCGATTTTTATCACTCATGACCAGGAAGAAGCCCTCGAGCTTGGCGATCGCATCGCCGTAATCAACGTGGGCCAGATAGAACAGATCGGCACCCCCGCCGAGGTTTACAACAACCCGGCCACGGAATATGTAGCCACTTTCCTTGGCGCGGCAAATATTCTCGAGGGAGTGGTGCGTGAAGATCATGTTGAGATCGGTTCGGCGCAAGTTGCCGCACGAATCGATCCGGAGAAATTTGCTGAGGGCCAACCGGTCAAGCTGATCTTTCGTCCTGAGGATGTTTCGCTGAGCATGACTCAGGCGCTGCCATCCGGACAATCCTGTTTTGCGCGTGGCATTGTGGAAGAGACTAGCTTCGTCGGCGCCTTTGAGCGTCTGCGCATTCGGCTGGATCCCGCCGGCGGCAGTTCATGCGACAGCGGCGATACACCTTACTATCTCACGACCGAGACGCCGGAAAGTCAGACTGCAAAACCGATAATCGCCACGCGACCGAAACCGGAAACCATGTCCGTGAAACTTCATCGCGGCGATCGCGTCTTCATTGGTCTCACCTCGTTTACCCTGCTTCCCAAGAACGCCCGGTCCACGGTTGCTGGTACCGACCTCCCCTAGCTGACAAAGTTATTTCTCCAGCGCTTCTACTGCAAAGCTGTGGAACCGCCGGCGCACAGAGTTAATATTAATAAACGGAAGCTGACGGCCGTGCGTGCGGTTGGTCAGGAGAATGAACACGCGCTGATGCTGTGGATCGATCCAGCAACTGGTACCGGTGAAGCCGCTATGACCAAAACTGTCAGACGGCAGGTCGGAACCGGCAGACGACCCGTTGGTTTCGGCCAGCATCCACCCGATGCTGCGGCTTTCTTCCAATCCAGCGGTGAAGTTATTGCGAAACAAGTCCAGAATTTCGGGCTTTAGCAGCGACAGATTATCCGCAGACGTATTTTTGGCACGGCGCTCAAGGAATTGATTTGCGATAATCAGGGTTTCCGGTGCGGTTGAAAAAAGTCCCGCATGCCCGGCAGCACCGCCCAGGAAGTGTGCGTTGCCATCGTGCACTTGTCCCCAAATAATATCCTGTCGCCAATTCTGAAATTCTCCGGCGTTGGTTTCCCTGCAGGTATTTTGTTCGTAGGCGTTGCCCGTCTCGCAGGCGGCGATACCCGTTTGCATTGCGATCTCGGGATTGAAAAAAGTGCGCTTCAAAGTCAAACGCTGAAAAATTTCAGCACGCGCGAGTTCCGCCAGCGGCTTGCCAGTCAATCTTTCCAACAACAAGCCGAGGGTGATAAATCCGAGGTCGGAATAGATGACCCGCGTCCCGGGAGCGTATTCGAGGTCCACACTTGCGATGGCAGCGAATGCTCGTTCTCTTTTCCCTCCGGCCAGAATGTAAAGAGGGCGCCAGGCGGGTAGACCGGAAGTGTGTGTCAACAATTGGCCCACGGTAATTGATCGCTTGTCGGGACGATCAAACTCCGGCAGGAATTCCGCAACCGGACTGGTGAGTGTTATTTCCCTGGATTCAAGTCGGCGCGCGCACAATAGTGCTGTGATCAGTGGTTTAGTGAGCGAAGCGAGATCGTAAATGGTGTCAAGAGTCGCGGGAATGCGCGACGGCTCAACGACTGCGTTGCCGATTGCTTCGGCGAAAACCGCACGTCCGGCTTCACCGACAATGTAAACGGCGGAAGGGAAGTCGCCGGCCGCGATGCGTTCAGTTAGAAATTCGGAAATGGAACTGGCTGACTGGGTCATTGGCCGTTAAGACTCTGTTAACGAAGAGCGGGGCCTCGCCCACCTTTCCAACAGCGACTAAAAACAAATGTCACTTTGAACCAACAGCGCCCACTTGAACTTTGGCGGAATGCTCCTGAATTCTTTCCAGCGCCCACACTGCCAGTGCGAGCGCGTTGCGCCCGGCGCGCCCCGACACAGGCGATGGAAGGCGGTGCCGCGCGGCCTCAATAAACGCCACGATCTCGCTTCGCAGAGGTTCCACATCGACGATGTCCAGGTTTCTGGTATGCACTCCGGGCCAGGCACCGTTCGCAGTTGGCGGCGCGAGACTGCTGATAGAGACGTGTTTGGTTGCGTAGTCCACTGCGATGTAATCGTGGGGTTGGAAGAAACGCATCTTGCGAATCTTTTCGGTGCCCACTCTCGATGCTGTGATGTTGGCTACTGCACCTGACGCAAACTCAAGCCGCGCGTTTGCCGCGTCAACTTTATTTGTAAGGATAGGAATCCCCACGGCGTGAAGCTCACTCACTTCGATCTCTTCGCCGACCAGCCATTGCACTATATCAAGGTCGTGAATCATCAAGTCGAGGACCACATCAATATCGAGCGAGCGCGCCGTAAATTCACCCACCCGATGGATTTCAAAATAGACCGGATTCCGCACATGAGGTCGGAGCGCCACCAGGGCCGGATTAAATCGTTCGGCATGTCCGATTTGTAAAAGTGCGCCGCCCTGCTCTGCGGCCGCAATCATTTCGTCGGCCTCAGCGAGCGACCGGGCAATCGGTTTCTCGACCAGCACATGAATGCCGGCGCGCAGCAAGTGGCAGGCAATCTCGCAGTGCGACTCAGTGGGTACGGCCAGACTGACTGCGTCAACTTTGCCGACGAGCTCCCGCCAGTCCGTAGACCAATCAGAGTGTCTTTCAGTAGCGATCGCCTGCGCGGTTCGCTCATCAAGATCGCAAACCGACACAAACTCGATCACTCCTTCACTGGACAGGTCGGAATGGATGCGCGCGTGGTGTTTGCCCAGATGGCCCACGCCGATTACTGCGGTGCGAAGCGTCAAGGTATATTGTTCCTGTTATTATTTGAAGTGTGCAGTGTGGCGGTGGGCAGCAGCAAACTCCTGGTATACGGTTCAAGCGATTCGACTGCCACTGCATTTGCCCACTGCTAAAGCGGAGCGACTATACTTGCAACTTTCAACCCTTGCCAAGCGCAGCAGTCTCATACTTTTTTTCATCGTTTCGGCATTTTACTTATACGGCCTGGGCCACCTCCCTCTGCTTGGTCCTGACGAACCTCGTTATGCCCAGATTGGCCGCGAGATGTTTTTGCGTGGCGACTTGATCACTCCAACCCTGGGCGGTCATCCATGGTTCGAAAAACCAGCCTTGCTTTATTGGATGATGATCGCAAGCTACAAACTATTCGGTGTGTCGGAATGGTCGGCACGTCTGCCCGCGGCGGTTGCCGGTCTGCTTACAGTGGGAGCGGTTTTCTTCGTCGGCCGATTGGTTGAACAAACCTTTCGAGGAACTACAGCTATCGTAGAGTCGCGAGATCAGAGAGGGGCAGACAGGAATGTTTGTCCTACTGATTTGGGGTTTTGGAGTGCGCTCACAGCAGCGACTACGCTGGGCGTCATAGTTTTTGCCCGGGCCGCGTCTTTCGACATCATTGTTACCATGACGATCGCCTGGGCGCTCGCGTTTTTTCTGGCCGTCGAATTGACTGACCCGTCGCAGCCTCGCCGAAGTTTGTTGGCTGGTTTTTATGTTTTTATAGGACTGTCGTTGCTGGCAAAAGGATTGATCGGCATTGTGATTCCGTTTGGAGTCATCTGCGTTTACACGGTTTTCCGGCGGTGCCTCCCTGATCGAAGAGTGTTGCTGAGCGTTGTGTGGGGAGTTCCACTGTCGTTGGCAGTGGCCTCGCTTTGGTATGCACCGGTGATTTGGCGACATGGTTGGCCCTTCATCGACCAGTTTTTCATACAGCATCAGTTTGCTCGCTATGTTTCAAACAAATATCGACACCCCGCGCCGGTCTATTTCTACTTGCTCGTTCTCATTCCACTCACGCTGCCATGGACCGCATTTATCGTTGATGAGATCGGGCGATTTAAGCCGTGGCTTCGAAATCGTGCCGGAGATTCGAAAACAAAACTGCTGAATTTCGCATCTGCCTGGTTGGTGTTTCCGCTTCTCTTTTTCAGTTTCTCCACTTCCAAACTTCCCGGTTACATCCTCCCGGTGTTGCCGGCAATGGCGCTGCTGGCGGGGCACCGGCTGAGCCGGATCTCATTCAGCCTGGATGAGGGGAAGTGGGCGATCCGTATCACGGCCATAGTCAGCCTGCTGCTGGCGGGCGCGGTGCCAGTATTCGCATGGCGAACGGGGCATCCAGCGTTGCTTTGCGCCGGCATACTCGCAGCGTGTCTGGGTGTGGCGGGTGTCCTGGCGTTAGTTTTAAGGAATCGAGGCGCTTCATTGATCGTTACTGCGGCGGCGACTGTCGGCGTAGTTTTGGGCGTCCTGCTCTGTTGGGCGCCACTAACGGTCGAGCATCAGACGTCAAAGCATCTTCTTCAGCTCGCAGACCAGCGCGGGTTTTCTCAAACGCTGATTTACGGACTGCAGCGAGACGATCGCACTCCCGAATTTTATGCCGGCGGCCGAGTTATCTATGACTCTGATTTGGAACCGATAATGTTCGAAAGTCAGACCCCGGCGATTGCGGAGAGTAGGCAGCGGAAAGCGCCACTGTTGGTTTTTGTGCCTCTCAGTGAGTTGGCGTCGCTAATTGAAGAGAGTGGCGATTACATTGAGGTGATTGGGGATAACGGCCGAATTGCGTTGATTGTGATCAGAGAGAAGTAGGACAGGAATTCTTGTCTGTCCCAACTCTTGAGTTCCCAGATTTCACAGGCTGGACAGCCAGGAGTGCCTGGCCCACTTCAGCGCAAAGCTCTGACGAAGAAATCTATAACGGGACGATCGTAAGCTTCGCCCTGTTCGCCGGTGGCTGAGGCCAGCGTAAAGCCGGTCAGGGGCAAGTCAGTTCTGGCTTCCAGTTTGACGCCGGCAGAAAAGCATGACTGCAACGCAACTGTTGAATCTCGCAGTTGTGTGTTGTCGGCCCCAGCCAGCAGAAGCACTTGCGGTGTTTTTATAGCTGCTGCCAATTCACATGAGCTCTTGTCCGCGTACTGCCCGAGAAAGTAAGTGCGGGTCGCGGTCCTGGCCAGAGATAACAGAAGTGGGTTGCTTACCCCTAGGTCAGATTTCACCGCTGCGTTTACCAGTTCACTTGCATCACGCGGGACGGAATCCAACGCCAGCACCCGGACGGCTGGGTCATGGCTCGCGCCTAACAACGCTGCATATGCCCCAAGCTCAACTCCGTAGACTCCGATGCGATCGCCTGCAAGTGAATTCTCACTGGGTGTCTTCAGACTCTTCAGAAAATCAAGGGCGGCCAACAGATCGCCTTCTTCGTTAACTCCAAACGACGATGATTTTACCGGGGGATCCATTCCGTGACCTCGCAGGTCGGGCCACAAAATCGTGAAGTTTGAGGTCTCGTTCAATTTTATTCCGAGGTTGAAAAGCCACGATCGATCCCCGCCATACCGGTGCAGAAAAACCACTGCGGGCGAGCCTTCGCCACCCCGCAGCAACCACCCTCGGGCCCTGGTGCCGTCACGGTTGGCCCAGGTTTCATCCGTTACCTTCAGAGCAGATCCACTGATGTTGGCAAACGACTGGGGCGTGACCAAATACGCCTGCCGCGGCGGATGCAGGATTCCATATACTATCCACGAAAAAATACCCACAAACGCTACTGCCAACACCAGCAGGATTGGGAGCAATGACTTGAATAATTTTTTGCCTACGCGTCGTCTTTGTGCCATGAAATATCTGATCGAGAGTCAACTAAACAGTTGAAATACTTTAGGAAACCCTCGCCCCCTACCTTGTCCTCCCCAGGATGCGCTCGTAGTCCTGCGGCGTATTGATGTTGTCAAAAAATCGCTCAGCGCCAGCGATGTCATCAACTTCCGAAAATGATACCCAACGAGTGTGAACGGATTGTAGCAGAGCAATCGGTTTTCGCTCTCCCGAATTGATCATGCGCTCGGCAACTTGCCGGCACGGCGCAACCCGATAAAGAGTGCAAAGCGGTTGGGGAATCTGATCGTTTTGCATCGGCGCCACGGCTTCAAAGCTATCTCGCAAGCTTGCCAAACGGAAAAAGAGATCTGTGGTTACGAAGGGAAAGTCGCACGCTACCACAAGGGCCCAATCAGCGTCGCAGTGAGTGAGAGCTGCGTGAACACCACCCAGCGCGCCCCATTGCGGAAAAACGTCGGGCACAGTCTTCAGGTTTGTCGCTTTCGCAAGCGAACCTTCCGAACCCAGTCCGTCGCCGGGATCGCCTACAACCGCCACTGACGAGGCCACACCCCTAATTTCGTCAGCGATGCGTTCGACGAAACTTCGTCCATCGAGGACAAGGTTCCACTTATCCTTGCCCATGCGGCGAGACCGGCCGCCTGCCAGGATGAATCCCGCAATCGAACTCATGCTTGTGATGTTAGTCTGGCTGAGAGGGAATCGCGAAATGCTCAACTGCTGAGCTAAATCCCGCTGGGCGTAATTTGCTTAAGTTAAAGGAACGTTTTCCTGTTTCGCTACGTCTAAGGCTCACCCGGAGAAGGAGAGACACCGGCAAGAGGAACTTCCTTGACCGCCTCTGGGGCGAAAGCTATAGTCAAACTTCATGGCGCCCGCGGTGCCGAGCAGTAATCAGTAAGAGGTAATCGTTTTAATGAATAGATCAATGAAGATCGTTGTTGCAGCTTTTGTCGTCGTCGTCCTGAGCAGCCTGGGAATGGCGCAAAAGCCCGCACCCAAAGCAAAAGCTGATGCCCAGGCGACCAGGGTTGCGGAAACCAGGGCCGAAGTCGCATTGAAGGATTCGCGTTTCTTTGCGCTTGAAGACTTGCGCCCGGGGATGCGGGGCACTGCGGGAACGGTTTTCTCAGGCACTGAGCCCGAGGAATTCGCGGTGGAGATTCTTGGCGTCCTTCCGGGTTATCCGGGGCCACGACAGTCGCTGATTATTGGCAAGCTGAGCGGCGCAAACGTCGAGAAGACTGGCGTATTCGCCGGAATGTCAGGCTCGCCAGTTTATATCGAGGGCAAGATCGTCGGCGCCATTGCATTTAGTTTTCCGTTCTCGAAAGAGCCAATCGCGGGAATCACGCCGATCAAGCAAATGATCGACATTTTTGAGAAGGGCTCGGCAGATCAATCGGTTGCCCGGGTTGCGCGCGAGCCTCGTTCGGTCTCCTATGCAGAACTCGCTTCTACCGATTGGAAACTCCGGCTGCCGAAGCAATCGATTGGTTCGACTTCGCTTATTGCACCAGTCTCAGCCGGCTCGCGGCTGGTGCCGCTCATGGGTCAGCAAATCACTCCAATCGCCACGCCGGTAGTTTTCGGGGGAATCAGTCAGGAATCGCTGGCCATGTTTTCGGCTGAACTGATGGCGAACGGGCTGCTTCCAGTTTCAGGCGCAGGAGGCGGAGCCGGCATCACTCCGATGGCCAAAGCTACCGAAAAGACTTTGATTCCGGGAACATCGATCAGTGTGCAGTTGGTCCGCGGAGACTATTCAATCGCCGCTTCAGGTACTGTTACGTTTCGAGATCGCGATCGCATCTATGCCTTCGGCCATCCGTTTCTGAGCCTCGGTGCTTCCGACATGCCGATGAGCGAAACGTCAGTGGTAACGGTAATTGCAAACGTCAACAACTCTTTCAAGCTGTCTGTGCCGCAGGCGATGATGGGATCGATTTCTCAGGACCGCTCGGCAGGCGTCTTCGGTGAACTCGGCCAGGCGCCGAAAATGATTCCAGTAAAGATTAACCTGCGCACCAGCCGGGACCGCAGTGAAACGTTCGCGTATGAAGTGGCCAACGATCCTTTTCTGACTCCAATCCTGTTGAACATGACGATCTTCAATACGATTACATCGAGCGAACGCGCGATGGGTGAGTCTACAATCTCGATCAAAGGCTCCATCAACGTTAAGGGACAGGAAACGATTGAACTGGATCGGCGCTTCTCAGCTGCAAACTCGCCGGCACTCGCCGCCGTCTCCGTAGCCGGGCCCATTAATTCCTTGCTCGGCAGCGGATTTGACGACGTGACAATCGAAGGCATTACGCTCGACATCACCTCCACCGATACCAAATATGCGGCAACGCTCGAACGGATTGCTCTGAACAAAACTGAGGCGCGCCGGGGCGAGTCGATTGAGGTGCAGGCATATGTTCGCACCGAATCGGGTAAGCAGTTTGTGCAACGAATTCCGGTACGTATTCCTGAAGACGCCACACCCGGACAGCTCCTGGTTTTTGTCGGAGACGGTGGCGCCCTCCAGGAAGGATCGGCTGCGCGCGCATTCGTGCCGCAGGATTTAGGCCAGCTTGTTGGCGCCATTAACAAGATCAAAAAGAGTGATCGGCTTTACGTGAAGCTGTTCCGCATTACACCCGGCGCCGTCATTGGCACGAGCGAATTGCCGAACCTGCCGCCTTCTGTTGTCGCTACTCTCAACAGCGATCGCAGTTCGGGAGGCTACACGCCGACCGCGCTGTCCGCCGTTTATGAAATGGAGTTGTTGCCGGAGAAGTTTGTTATTTCGGGCCGCCAGTTGATCGCTCTGGATGTGGTTCCATAAGCTCTTTCAACTTGAGAAGCAAAAGGTGCGACAGCGTGAAAGCGATGTCGCGCCTTTTGATTTTTGGTGGAGGGATAGTCCAGCTCGCCTCACAGCACGAGCGCAAGCGATTGAAAACAATGGAGGGGTGGCGTAATATTCGCGCGTACTTCATCAGCCTCTGGTGTCAGAGTTACTGAACCTTTAGGCTCCCGCCATTAACAAGGGGCGACCGCGCATCCACGGTTGCAGCAGTCCGCCAATGATCGGGCAAACGGTTTCTCATTACCGGATTATCGAACCACTCGGTGAGGGTGGCATGGGCACTGTCTACCTGGCCGAAGACACACATCTTGGGCGTCGCGTGGCCATAAAGTTTCCCTCCGTAAACTCAGACTCACATGATTACCGGGCCAGGTTTCTGCGCGAGGCTCGCGCGGTTTCAGAGTTGAGTCACCAAAACATCGCAACGTTATTCGACTACGGTGAAACTGCCGAGGGCCGTCCATTCCTGGTCATGGAATTAGCGCGCGGCCGCACTCTCACTGAACTCATGGAGCAGGGCGAGCTTGACCTGGCGCGCGCGGTCGAAATTGTCTCGGCAGTTGCCGAAGCGCTGGTTGAAGCTCACGCACGCGGCGTGGTCCATCGCGACATCAAGCCTTCAAACATAATGATCCATGACCGCGGCCAGATTAAAGTGCTCGATTTTGGTCTCGCAAAACAACTTACCACTGACACTGTGCTTAGTTCGGAGCCAGAGGCGCGGACTCTTCTTTCGACGGAGACGCGCAGCGGGGTGGTCTTGGGGACTCCCGCATATCTCTCACCCGAGCAGGCGACCGGCAGCGCAGTGGATGGCCGGAGCGATCTATTTTCGCTGGGCACGCTTCTATATGAAGCCATCACGGGTCGCACGCCCTTTGCCGGTAACAGCTTTATCGAGATTGCCGCAAACGTGTTGCACGTGGAACCAACTGCGCCTTCCAAAATCAATCCATTGGTGCCGCCCCAGCTGGATTTCATTGCGTTGAAAGCGCTGGCAAAAAAGACTAACAAACGTTACCAGACCGCAAAGGAGTTCATTGCGGATCTAAACGCGGTCAAAGAACGCCTTGAGGAATCGTCGGGTCAGACCTTAATCAGAAGAACTTCGCCCTCTGTCCCGGCCGGCCACAGCCATACGTTTACCAATCTTTCCCAAATTCTGCAGCGGCCCCGAATTCCCATTTCCTACATTCTGATTGGTGTGGCACTGATTGCAGTCGGCATTTTCGCCTGGAGCTTCACGCGTCCGCGACCCCATAAGCCGCCGGATGAAGCCCAGCGATGGTATGAGATTGGCACGGCGGCTCTTCGAGATGGCGCTTACTACCAGGCCAGCCAGGCCCTTCAGAAAGCGATCGCTGCCGACGACAAGTTTCTGCTCGCGCATGGACGTCTGGCCGAGGCCTTGGTCGAGCTTGACTACATCGATCAGGCAAAAGATGAATTGCTTCGCGTCAATAGCGCTGACAAAGCAGTCCTGCCGAGTCTGGATGCATTGCAACTGGACGCGATTACGGCCACTGCGCGGCGCGATTCCGCGAGGGCAGTCGAGTTGTATAAGCAGATTGCCGATCAGTCGTCAGAGGCTGAGAAGGCTTTTGCGCTTGTCGATCTTGGCCGTGCTCATGAGAACAATAATGAGGTAAAAAACGCGATTCAAAGTTACAGAGAGGCCAGCACCAAAAACGCTCAATATGCAACGGCCCACCTGCGCCTGGGAATTCTTTATGGGCAGCAAGCTGATCTCGCGTCTGCGCTCGCATCGTTTGATCAGGCACAATCGATCTATCAGGCTTTGGGCAATGTGGAAGGTCGTGCCGAAGTGATGTTTCAGCGAGGAGCGCTTTTCAACAAGCGAAACAATCTTCCTGAAGCCAGTGTCCAACTTGAACAGGCGCTGGTCCTTGCCAAAGCAAACGACAACAAATCGCAGAGCATAAAGATCCTGTTGCAACTGTGCAGCGTCGCTTTCGATGCCGGGGAAACTGCGCGCGCCACAGAGTTTGCCGAAAGTGCGGTTGAGTTGGCCCAGAA